>Ga0265337_1001046_pt1 | contig 14307 bp, 7 predicted proteins | sample 42122metaG_FD_192441 | JGI IMG/M metagenome (GOLD analysis project Ga0265337, IMG submission 192441) | Rhizosphere microbial communities from Carex aquatilis grown in University of Washington, Seatle, WA, United States - 4-21-22 metaG | ecosystem: Host-associated > Plants > Roots > Rhizosphere >... | reverse complement strand
TCGACGGTCGGCCGCCTCAAGTTGAACTACAAGTTCTACAAGGACGCGACCGAAGAGCAGCGCCCGGCGCTCGGTCAGACGACGCTCACCCGCGAGGACATCCTCCAGACCGTTCGTCACCTCATCGATCTGAAGAACGGAAAAGGTTCGGTCGACGACATCGATCACCTCGGCAACCGGCGCGTGCGCGCCGTCGGCGAGTTGATGGAGGTCCAGTACCGCATCGGCCTCGTCCGCATGGCCCGCGCGATCAAGGAGCGCATGAGCGTGTCGCAGGAGATCGACACCCTGATGCCGCACGACCTGATCAACGCGAAGCCGGTCGGCGCGGTCGTCAAGGAGTACTTCGGCAGCTCACAGCTCTCGCAGTTCATGGACCAGACCAACCCGCTCTCCGAAGTGACGCACAAGCGGCGTCTCTCGGCGCTCGGGCCAGGCGGTCTCACCCGTGAACGCGCGGGCTTCGAGGTGCGCGACGTTCACACGACGCACTACGGACGCATCTGCCCGATCGAGACGCCGGAAGGTCCGAACATCGGCCTCATCGCGTCGTTGTCCACGTTCGCGCGCGTGAATCAGTACGGCTTCGTCGAGACGCCGTATCGCCGCGTGAACGAGGGGCGCGTGCTCGACGAGACGCAGTGGTTCTCGGCGCTCGAAGAAGAGGGCAAGTACATCGCCCAGGCCAATTCGGAGATGGATCCGAAGGGTAAGTTCACCTCGAACCTCGTCTCGGCGCGGTTCAACGGTGAGTACCGCATGGCCTTGCCGGAGCAGATCGAGCTCATCGACGTCGCGCCGAACCAGATGGTCAGCGTCGCCGCCGCGCTCGTTCCGTTCCTCGAGCACGACGACGCCAACCGCGCGCTCATGGGCGCGAACATGCAGCGTCAGGCCGTGCCGCTCGTCGTCACCGAGGCGCCGCTCGTCGGCACCGGAATGGAGCGACGAGTCGCGGTCGACAGCGGCGTGTGCTTGGTCGCCCGTCGCGGCGGTGTCGTGGAGAGCGTGGACGCGACGCGAGTCGTCGTTCGCGCGACCTCCGGCGAAGGCAGCGAGGTCCCCGACATCTACCCGATGATGAAGTACCAGCGCTCGAACCAGAGCACTTGTTACAATCAGAAGCCGATCGTTCGGCCGGGTGAAGTCGTGAAGGAAGGCGACGTGCTCGCTGACGGTCCCGCCTGCGACATGGGCGAGATCGCTCTCGGTCGCAACGTGGTCGTCGCGTTCATGCCGTGGCAGGGGTACAACTTCGAAGACTCGATTCTCGTCTCCGAGCGCATCGTCAAAGACGACGTGTTCACGAGCGTGCACATCGAGGAGTTCGAGTGCATCGCGCGCGACACGAAGCTCGGCAAAGAAGAAGTCACGCGCGATATCCCGAACGTCGGTGAAGAGGCCCTGAAGGACCTCGACGAGGCGGGCGTCGTCCGCATCGGCGCCGAGGTGAAGCCCGGCGACATCCTGGTCGGCAAAATCACGCCGAAGGGCGAGAGCCAGCTCTCTCCCGAAGAGAAGCTCCTCCGAGCCATCTTCGGCGAGAAGGCGGGCGACGTGCGCGACAGCTCGCTGAAGGTCCCTCCGGGGGTCTCCGGCATCGTCATCGACGCACGCATCTTCTCGCGCAAGGGCCAGGAGAAGGACGAGCGCGCGAAGGCCATCGAGGACTACGAGCGCGCGCGTCTCGAGCGAACTCGCGACGAAGAGGTGAAGATCCTCCGCGACTCGTTCTTCCGGAAGATCCGCGAGATCCTCCGCGGTCAGGAGACGACCGCGAAGCTCGTCGACGACAAGGGCAAGGTCCTCATCGAAAAGGGCGTGAAGCTCAACGACGAGGCTCTCGATCCGGCGCCCCGCAAGTACTGGGGCGAAATCGCAGTCGCCAAGGGCGGCGATCAGGTCGGCCAGCTCCTGCACCAGCTCGAAGAAATCGTTCGAGCGCGCGAGGAGCACTTCAAGGACAAGATCGAACGTCTGTCGAAGGGCGACGAGCTCCCGCCGGGCGTCATCAAGATGGTGAAGGTCTACATCGCCATCAAGAGGAAGCTCCAAGTCGGCGACAAGATGGCCGGACGTCACGGCAACAAGGGTGTCGTCTCGCGCATCTTGCCCGAAGAGGATCTGCCGTACATGGCAGACGGCCGACCGGTGGATCTCGTGCTCAACCCGCTCGGCGTGCCGAGCCGCATGAACGTCGGTCAGATCCTCGAGGCGCACCTCGGCTGGGGCGCGAAGAGCCTCGGTGATCTGGTCACCCAGGCGCTCGAGCAACATCGCGGGAATCTTCAGAAGGTGGTCCTCGATATCTTCGAGGACGATCCGGAAATGAAGACGCTCGTGAAGAGCCTCGACGACGCGGATCTACACAAGCTCGCCAAGAAGCTCACGAAGGGTCTCAACTTCGCGACGCCGGTGTTCGACGGCGCGGAGGAAATCGAGATCAAGCGTGCGCTGACGCGAGCGAAGCAAGATCCGTCGGGTCAGACGATCCTCTTCGACGGTCGCACCGGCGAACCGTTCGAGCAGGACGTCACGGTGGGCGTCATGTACATGCTGAAGCTCCACCACTTGGTCGACGACAAGATCCACGCGCGATCGATCGGCCCGTACTCGCTCGTGACGCAGCAACCGCTGGGCGGAAAAGCCCAGTTCGGCGGCCAGCGTCTCGGCGAAATGGAGGTGTGGGCCATGGAAGCGTACGGCGCCGCCTACGCGCTCCAGGAATTCCTCACCGTGAAGAGCGACGACGTGCAGGGACGCACGCGGATGTACGAAGCCATCGTCAAAGGCGAATACACCCTCGAAGCTGGGCTTCCCGAGAGCTTCAACGTTCTCATCAAGGAGCTCCAGTCCCTGTGCCTCAACGTGGAGCTCGTCGAAACTGCCGGCGCAGCAGCGGCGGAGGATTGATGCACCACGCGAACTCGAATCGTTTCCAGACCTCGGTCCTGACCCAAGGAGTTTGGCCCCATGCGTGACATTTTCTCCTTCTTCGAGAAGCCGAAGGACCCGCTCAGCTTTTCCGCGATGCGAATTTCGCTCGCGAGCCCCGAAAAAATCCGCGAATGGTCGCACGGCGAAGTCAAAAAGCCGGAGACCATCAACTACCGCACCTTCAAGCCGGAGCGAGACGGGCTCTTCTGCGCGAAGATCTTCGGCCCAGTGAAGGACTACGAGTGCATCTGCGGCAAGTACAAGCGCATGAAGCACCGCGGAATCGTCTGCGAGAAGTGCGGCGTCGAAGTCATTCAGTCGAAGGTTCGACGCGAGCGGCTCGGCCACATCAATCTCGCGACGCCCGTCGCGCACATCTGGTTCTTGAAGAGCCTGCCGTCGCGCATCGGGAACATCCTCGACATCACCCTCAAGGATCTCGAGCGCGTCCTCTACTGCGAGGCGTACATCGTCATCGACGGCAAGGAGACGGGACTGCAAACCGGCGAGCTCCTCGGTGAAGAGCGCTACGCGCAGCTCATCGAGGAATACGGCGACGACCGCTTCTCGGCGGGCATGGGCGGCGAAGCCGTCCTCGAAATGCTCCGCCGGGTCGACGTGCACGCGATGGCGGAAGAGCTCCGTCTCGACATGCGCACCACGACCAGCGAAGCGAAGCGGAAGAAGATCGCCAAGCGACTCAAGGTCGTCGAGGCGTTCCGCGGTTCGGGCAATCGCCCCGAGTGGATGATGTTGACGGTGATTCCGGTGCTGCCGCCGGATCTTCGTCCTCTCGTTCCTCTCGACGGCGGCCGGTTCGCGACGAGCGATCTGAACGATCTCTATCGTCGCGTCATCAACCGCAATAACCGCCTGAAGCGCCTCCTCGAGCTCAACGCGCCGGAGATCATCATCCGGAACGAGCGTCGCATGCTCCAGGAAGCCGTCGATGCGCTCTTCGACAACGGCCGCCGCGGCAAGACCATCACCGGTCCGAACAAGCGCCCGCTGAAGAGCCTCAGCGACATGCTGAAGGGCAAGCAGGGTCGGTTCCGCCAGAACCTACTCGGCAAGCGCGTCGACTACTCGGGTCGATCGGTCATCGTCGTCGGTCCGACGCTGAAGCTCCATCAGTGCGGTCTTCCGAAGAAGATGGCGCTCGAGCTCTTCAAGCCGTTCATCTACAACAAGCTCGAAGAGCGCGGGTACGTCAACACCATCAAGAGCGCGAAGAAGATGGTGGAGCGCGAGCGTCCCGAGGTGTGGGACATCTTGGACGAGGTGATCCAAGAGCACCCGGTGATGCTGAACCGCGCGCCGACCCTGCATCGCCTGGGTATCCAGGCGTTCGAGCCGGTGCTCATCGAGGGTAAGGCCATCCAGCTTCACCCCCTGGTGTGCACGGCGTTCAACGCCGACTTCGACGGCGATCAGATGGCGGTCCACGTGCCCCTATCCGTCGAGGCACAGATGGAAGCGCGCGTGCTCATGATGAGCACGAACAACATCCTCTCGCCGGCGAACGGACGCCCGATCATCAACCCGACGCAGGACATCGTGCTCGGGCTCTACTACGCGACGCGCGAGCGGAAGTTCTCCAAGGGGTGCTTCCGTGACGGGAGCCTCAAGCAGAAGGGCGAGGGCGTCGAAGGATACCTTCGCGGCGTCTACGCTTCGCCGAACGAGGTGCGCATGGCGTACGACGGCGGCGCGGTCGACCTCCACGCCGGCGTTCGCGTCCGCGTGACCGATCGCGACGACGACGGCAACGAGCGGACCCGCGTCGTCCACACGACGGTCGGGCGCGTGCTCATCTCCGAGGTGCTGCCGAAGGAGATCCCCTTCGACTACGTCAACAAGGTGATGAACAAGAAGGCGCTCTCCGCGCTCATCGACGTTTGCTACCGCAAACATCGAAACAAGGAGACCGTCCTTCTCGCCGATCGCCTTCGCTCGCTCGGCTTCGAGTACGCGACGCGCGCCGGTGTGTCCATCTGCATGGACGACATGGTGATCCCCGACAAGAAGAAGGAGCTCATCGACGCCGCGCAGGAAGAGCTCCAGCGCGTCGTGGATCAGTACCAAGAGGGGCTCATCACCGACGGCGAGCGCTACAACAAGGTCGTCGACATCTGGGCCGGCGTCGCCGATCGCGTCACCGAAGAAATGATGGAAGTGATCGGGAAAGAGATCATGACCGACCCGGAGACGGGCAAGCAGCTCGAAGAGTCGAGCTTCAACCCCGTCTACATCATGGCCGACTCGGGCGCCCGAGGCTCGACTCAGCAGATGCGTCAGCTCGCCGCCATGCGCGGTCTCATGGCCAAGCCTTCGGGCGAGATCATCGAGACGCCCATCACGGCGAACTTCCGTGAAGGCCTCACCGTGCTGCAGTACTTCGTCTCGACGCACGGCGCACGTAAGGGTCTCGCGGATACGGCGCTCAAGACGGCCAACTCCGGCTACCTCACCCGTCGTCTCGTGGACGTCGCGCAAGACGCCGTCGTGTCCGAATACGACTGCGGCACGCTCGACGGCATCCGCGTGGCGAAGCTCGAGGAAGCGGGCGAAGTCATTCAGCCCCTCGGCGACCGCATCCTCGGCCGCGTGGTGCTGGAAGACGTGGTCGATCCGCTCACCGGCGAAGTGCTGGTGGAGTCGAACAGCGAGCTCGACGAAGCCCTGGTCCGCAAGATCGAGGACGCGGGCATCGAAGAGGTCGTCATCCGGTCGGTGCTCACCTGCCAGACCCGTCGCGGCGTGTGCGCGATGTGTTACGGCCGCGACCTGGCGCGCGGCTACCGCGTCAACATCGGTGAGGCCATCGGCATCATCGCGGCGCAATCCATCGGCGAGCCGGGCACTCAGCTCACGATGCGCACGTTCCACATCGGTGGCGCGGCGGCCCGCGGCAAGATCGAGCAGAGCGCACTCGAAGCGCGCACGGACGGTATCCTGCATCTGAGGAACGCCCAGCTCGTCACCAAGCAGGACGGCTCGGTGTCGGTGATGAACCGGCACGGCGAGCTCGTGGTCATGGACGACACGGGCCGCGAGCGCGAGCACCATCGCCTGGTGTACGGCGCGGGTCTCAAGGCCAAGGACGGCGATCGCGTCAAGGCCGGCCAGATCCTCGCCGAGTGGGATCCATTCGCCATGCCCATCCTCACCGAGGTCGGCGGTATCGCTCAGTACGGCGATCTCGTCGAGGGCGTCAGCGTGATGGAGAAGGTGGACGAAGTGACGGGCTTGTCTCGCAAGATCGTCATCGAGTCGCGCGCGGCCGAGCTCCGTCCGCGCATCACCATCATCGACCCCGCCACGGGCGAGCCGATGAAGATCCCGAACACCGAGCTCGAGGCGCGGTACCTCTTGCCGGTGGGCGCCAACATCGTCGCGCAGGAAGGTGAAATGATTCACCCCGGCGAGGCGATCGGAAAGATCCCGCGCGATACGACCAAGGTGCAGGACATCACCGGTGGTCTGCCTCGCGTCGCGGAGCTCTTCGAGGCACGAAAGCCGAAAGATCACGCCATCATCAGCGAGATCGACGGCATCGTGTCGTTCGGCAAGGACACCAAGGGCAAGCGCAAGGTGGTCATGACGCCGCTCGCCGCCGACGGCGGGGCGCTCACGGATCAATCCCGCGAGTACCTCATCCCGAAGGGCAAGCACATCCAGGTGCAGACCGGCGACCACGTGCGCGCAGGCGATCCGCTCCAAGACGGTCCGGCGAACCCGCACGACATTCTCCGCGTGAAGGGAGAAAAGGAACTCGCGGCTTGGCTCGTGAACGAAATCCAGCAGGTTTACCGCCTGCAGGGCGTCGGTATCAACGACAAGCACATCGAGGTCATCGTGCGGCAGATGCTCCGTCGCGTGCGCATCAAGGAGATCGGCGACACGAACTTCCTCGTGGACGAGCAGGTCGAGAAGCACATCTTCGAGAAAGAGAACGCGAAGGTCATCTCGCGCGGCGGTCAACCCGCCGTCGCAGAGCCGATGCTTCTCGGCATCACGAAGGCGTCGTTGTCGACCGAGTCGTTCATCAGCGCATCGTCGTTCCAGGAGACGACGAAGGTGCTCACCGAGGCAGCCATCTGCGGCAAGACCGACGATCTCCGCGGCATCAAGGAGAACGTCATCATGGGTCGCCTCATCCCGGCCGGGACGGGTCTGCCCGCGTACAAGCGCTTGCAGATGATCGTCGACGACCAGGGCGGCGCAGCGGTCCAAGCTCCGGTGTACACGCGGCCCGCGGCTTCCGAGCTTTCGTCTGTCGTCGGCGAGGAGTGATCTAAAACGTGGGTGCTTCGGATGAGAGTGCCCTCGCGGTGCTCGGAGGCGTCCTGGGTGACTTCGGTCACGCGGTGACGTCTCCGACCGCCCGCGACGCGTTGAAGATCTAGCTCGGCCTCATCCCGAGGGCGGTTCGGTACACGTTACCGGCTCTCCTGCGGGCGCGAGGCGACGCCGACGTGAGCATTCTCAAGGTCATCCTCGAGAACGCTCAGCGCGATCCGTTCGGGCTCGCGTTCGAAATGGGAGACGAGCGCTACACGTGGAGCGCCCTCGACGACAAGACGTCGCAAGTCGCGCACGTGCTGTCGAGCCAGGGTGTTCGCCGCGGTGACGTGGTCGCGCTTCTCGGCACCAACTCGCCGCTCTACCTCGCCACGCTCTTCGGCATCAATCGGGTCGGCGCGACGGCTGCGCTGATCAACTCGAACCTCGAGGGGCATCCGCTCTCGCACGCGGTGATCGCGTCCACGGCGCGCATCGCCGTCGTGGAGGCTCGCTCGGTGGAGGCCATCCGTTCGCGCGTCGATCTGAGGGCGCAGCTCGATCGCGTCTTCGTCTTCAACTCGGGCGATTTCGAAGATCGATTGGCCGAGGCTCCGGCGCGGTCGTTCCCGCGAGTCGTCCTCGGGGCGATGGACGATTACGTCTACATCTACACGTCGGGCACGACGGGTTTGCCGAAGCCTTGCCGGATCTCCCATGCGCGAGCCTTCGCGGCGGCCTCGGCATTCGGGCCGCTTTTTTTCGGCTTCGAGCCCGGCGACAAATTGTACTGCGTGCTGCCGCTCTACCACTCGAGCGCGCTCCTCCTCGGCGCCGGCGCGGCGATCAAGACGCGCACGCCGATGGCACTCCGCGCGACGTTCAGCGCGAAGGCGTTCTGGGAAGACGTGCAGCGCTACAACGCGACGGCGATGATCTACATCGGCGAGCTCTGCCGGTACCTCGTGAACACGCCGCGCTCCGACGCCGAATTGAACAATCCGATCCGCGTCGCCCTCGGCAATGGGCTTCGACCCGACGTCTGGGAAACGTTTCAGAAGCGGTTCGACATCCCGCACATCCGTGAATTTTACGCGGCCACCGAGGCCCCGGGCATCCTCATCAACATGAGCGGCCGCGTGGGCGCCGTGGGGCGTATGCCTCTTCGACGGCTCTCGGCGCTGAAGATCGTGCGCTACGACATCGATGCAGACGCATACGTGCGCGACGAAGAAGGCTTCTGCATCGAGTGCAACGCGAACGAGATCGGCGAGATGCTCTACCGGCTCGACGCCGAGCCGCGAAGCGCCGCCAGCGAATTTCGCGGGTACACCGACCCCGCGGCGACCGAGAAGAAGATCGTCACGAACGTCTTCAAGCACGGCGATCGCTACTACCGCACCGGCGATCTGATGCGCTTCGACGAGGACGACTACTTCTACTTCGTGGATCGCATCGGCGACACGTATCGCTGGAAGGGCGAGAACGTCTCGACCGCCGAAGTCGCCGACGTGATCTCGCAGGTACCCGGCGTCCTCGAAACGACGGTGTGTGGGATCCACGTGCCGGGCATGGAAGGCCAGGCGGGCCTCGCCGCGGTCGTATGTGAGAACGGCTTCGACCCGCGCTCGTTCTGGCGGGTCGCACAGGAGCTCCCTCAATACGCGCAGCCTCGGTTCGTCCGAGTCATCGACGCGATCAACAAGACCGCGACGTTCAAGATTCAGAAAGCGAATCTCCGAAAGGACGGCATCGACCCGGCGTCGCAAGACGGCCGCGTCTACGTTCGCCAAGACGACGGGTACGTGCCCCTCACGCCCGACCTCTGGCACGCCGTCCAAGAAGGTACGGCGCGACTCTAGAACCCCGGGCCACTGCTCATCCGTGAGGGGAGCGCGGCGGGCCGGGTCGACACCCCGAAAACACAGGCAAAAAGAGGGCCGCCCGAGGTCGAACGGCGCTTGACTTCGGAGAGGCCGCGGCTACCCTCAGCGCCCCTCGAGTCCCCGGTTCCATGCCCACGATACAGCAACTCATCCGTCACGGTCGCGAAGCGATTCGCACGCGAACTGCTTCTCCTGCCTTGCGCTCGTGCCCGCAAAAGCGCGGCGTGTGCGTGCGTGTCTACACGACGACACCGAAGAAGCCGAACTCGGCGCTTCGGAAGGTTTGCCGCGTGCGGCTCACCAACGGCATGGAAGTCATCAGCTACATCCCGGGTGAAGGACACAACCTCCAGGAGCACAGCGTGGTGCTCATTCGCGGAGGCCGTGTGAAGGACTTGCCGGGTGTTCGCTACCACGTGGTTCGCGGAACGCTCGACGCCTCGGGCGCCGCTGGCCCCTCGAGCACGAACAAGGCGAACCGAAATCGTAAGCGTTCGAAGTACGGCGTGAAGCGCCCGAAGGGTTGATCGATAGATGTCTCGCCGCCGCGACGTTCCCAAGCGCAAGATCCTCCCGGATCCGGTTCACCGCGACAAATTGGTCGCGAAGTTCATGAACACCTTGATGATCGGCGGGAAGAAATCGACCGCCGAAGGGATCCTCTACGGGTCCTTCGAGATCATCAAAGCCCGCTTCAAGGAAGACCCGCTCGAGGTGTTCCGCAAGGCGCTCGACAACGTGAAGCCGAAGCTCGAAGTGAAGAGCCGGCGCGTGGGCGGCGCGACGTATCAGGTTCCCGTCGAGGTTCGCCCGGAACGGCGAGTAGCGCTCGGAATGCGCTGGCTCGTGCTTCATGCGCGCGGCCGCGGCGAAAAGACGATGATGGAGCGTTTGGCGGCGGAGTTCGTCGACGCGTCCCAGCTTCGCGGCGGCGCCGTGAAGAAGAAGGACGACACGCACCGCATGGCGGAGGCGAACAAAGCCTTCGCGCACTACCGCTGGTGAGCGCTGTCGTCCGACGCCCCACGACTTGAAGGAGCACTAGAGCCCAGCATGCCCAAGACGAAATAGGATCGGGTTACGCTCACCGGCGCCGCTCTTCGCGGCAACAAGCCACCGACGTACCCCGAACCCTCTCTGGCCGACGAGCGGCTCCCCAAAAAAGTGGGGAGTCCAGGACCAGAGGGGGTTTCGTCTTACCAGCGTCCCGAAAAGGAACCGTCCCGAGTCTCGACCCATGGCCCGCGAATTCAGCATCGAAAGAACCCGAAACATCGGGATCATGGCGCACATCGATGCGGGCAAGACGACCGTCACCGAGCGGGTCCTCTACTACACGGGCATCAGTCACAAGATCGGCGAGGTGCATGACGGCGCCGCGACGATGGATTGGATGGAGCAGGAGCAGGAGCGCGGCATCACGATCACCAGCGCCGCGACGAACTGCTTCTGGACGCCGGAGATCGGCCCGTACGAGGGCAAGAAGCACCGCATCAACATCATCGATACGCCGGGCCACGTCGACTTCACCATCGAGGTGGAGCGATCGCTCCGCGTGCTCGACGGCGCGATCGCGGTGTTCGACGGCGGCAACGGTGTCGAGCCGCAGAGCGAGACCGTGTGGCGTCAAGCCGATCGGTACAACGTGCCGCGTCTCGCGTTCATCAACAAGCTCGACAAGACGGGCGCCGATTTTCAGATGAATCTGGACTCGATGCGGGAGCGCCTCGGTTGCGTTCCGGTGCCGATTCAGTGGCCCGTCGGGCAAGAAGACCAGCTTCGCGGCATGGTCGATCTCATCCGCATGAAGGCGGCGATCTTCGACGAAGAGTCGAAGGGCACCAAATACGATTGGGTCGAAATTCCCGACGATTTGAAGGAAAAGTGCCGGAGCCTCCGCGAAGCCTTGATCGAAGCCTGCGCGGACGTCGACGACGCGATCATGGAGAAGTTCCTCGCGGGGAACCTCGACCAGGTCAAAGACGACGAGCTCTACGCCGCGCTCCGCAAGGGCACCTTGTCGTTCAAGTTCGTCCCGGTGCTCGGCGGCTCGGCCTTCAAGAACAAAGGCGTCCAGCTGATGCTCGACGCCGTCGTGAACTTGCTGCCGTCACCGATCGACATCCCGCCGGTTCAAGGCGTCGACCCCGATCACAGGGACAAGCACATCGAGCGGAAGGCCGACGACGGCGAGGCGTTCTCGGCGCTGGCGTTCAAGATCATGAACGACCCGTTCGTCGGAAACCTGACGTTCTTTCGGGTCTACTCCGGAACGATCACCAGCGGCACGCAGGTGCTGAACGCGACGCGCGGCAAACGCGAGCGGTTCGGTCGAATCCTCCGGATGCACGCTAACAAGCGTGAAGAGCTGAAGGAGTGCGCCGCGGGGAACATCTACGCGGCGGTCGGCATGCGCGACACGCGCACCGGCGACACGCTCTGCGACGAGAAGAAGCCGATTCTCCTCGAGCAGATGGTGTTTCCGGAGCCGGTCATCTCGATCGCGATCGAACCGCGGACACAAGCCGACGTCGACAAGCTCGGTGTGAGCCTCCAGAAGCTCGCTCACGAAGATCCGTCGTTCCGCACGTACACGAACGAAGAAACCGGACAGACGATCATCGCCGGCATGGGCGAGCTCCACCTCGAGATCATCGTCGACCGGCTGAAGCGCGAGTTCAAAGTGGAAGCGAACGTCGGGAAACCCGAAGTCGCCTACCGCGAAGCGATCAGCAAGCGGGTCGAGGCCGAAGGACGGTACGTCCGTCAGACCGGCGGCCACGGCCAATACGGACACGTGCGGATCGAGATCGCGCCGGGAGCCCGTGGGTCGGGCTTCGTCTTCGAGAACGGTATCATCGGCGGCATCATCCCCAAGGAATTCATCCCGTCGATCGAGAAGGGCATTCGCGAAGCGCTCGGGCGCGGCGTTCTCGCGGGCTACGCGGTGATCGACGTCACGGCGCGCCTCTACGACGGGAGCTTTCACGAGGTCGATTCGTCGGGGCCGGCGTTCGAAATCGCGGCGTCGATGGCCGTGCAAGACGCCGCCAAGCGCGCCGGCATCCACTTGCTCGAGCCGCTCATGAAGGTCGAGGTCGTGACTCCGGACCAGTACATGGGCGAAGTCATCGGCGATCTCAATTCGCGTCGCGGGCGCATCCTCGGCATGAGTCAGCGCGGCAACACGACTCAAGTCATCGACGCGGAAGTTCCCCTCGCGACCATGTTCGGGTACGCGACGGACCTTCGCAGCAAGACCCAAGGCCGCGCCGTCTACACGATGCAGTTCGCCAACTACGAGCCGGTTCCCACTTCCGTCCAAGACGAAGTGGTCGCGCGCGTGAGGGGCGGATGACTCGACCCAACCCGAACTCAACCCATTCAGCACGCCAACGTCGCGTGACGCATCTGTGAAGATCTAGGCAACGTATAAGGAAATCCCATGGCCAAAGAGAAGTTCGTACGGAGCAAGCCCCATATCAACGTGGGGACGATCGGTCACATCGACCACGGCAAGACGACGCTGACGGCGGCGCTGCTGAAGGTTCAGCAGAAGAGCGGGCTGGCGCAGGCGAAGGCGTACGCGGACATCGCGAAGGGCGGGATTGTCCGAGACTCGACGAAGACGGTGACGATCTCGGTGAGCCACGTGGAATACGAGACGGCGAAGCGGCACTACGCGCACGTCGATTGCCCTGGGCACGCGGATTACATCAAGAACATGATCACGGGAGCGGCGCAGATGGACGGCGCAATCCTGGTGGTGAGCTCGCTGGACAGCGTGATGCCGCAGACGCGGGAGCACGTGCTGCTAGCGAAGCAGGTGGGATTGAATCACCTGGTCGTATTCTTGAACAAGTGCGACGCGGTGGAGGACCTGGAGATGCTGGACTTGGTGGAGATGGAAGTCCGGGAGCTCTTGAACAAGTACAAGTTCAACGGAGACGACGCGAAGGTGATTCGCGGAGCGGCGCTGCCGGCGTTGAACGGAGAAGCGCAGTGGGAAGCGAAGATCAAGGAGCTGCTGGAGGCCTTGGACTCGGACATTCCGGAGCCGCAGCGTGAGATCGACAAGCCGTTCTTGATGGCGGTGGAAGACGTGTTCTCGATCAAGGGTCGCGGGACGGTGGCGACGGGACGAGTGGAACGCGGCAAGGTGAAGGTAAACGAGGAAGTCGAGATCATCGGCTTCGAGCGGGACAAGAAGACGGTCGTGACGGGCGTGGAGATGTTCCGCAAGCAACTGGACGAGGGGCAGGCGGGCGACAACGTCGGGTGCCTGCTCCGCGGCGTGGAGAAGGAAGAAATCGAGCGCGGTCAGGTGTTGGCAGCGCCGGGAAGCATCAAGCCTCACAAGAAGTTCATGGGTGAGGTGTACGTGCTGAAGAAGGAAGAGGGCGGAAGGCACACGCCGTTCTTCACGAACTACCGGCCGCAGTTCTACATCCGGACGACGGACGTGACGGGAAGCGTGAAGCTGCCGGAAGAAGTGAAGATGGTCATGCCCGGAGACAGCGTGACCGTCGAGGTCGAGCTCATCACCTCCGTCGCCCTCGAAGAGCAAATGCGCTTCGCCATCCGCGAAGGCGGCAAAACCGTCGGCGCCGGCGTCGTCACGAAGATCCTCGAGTAATCGAGCAACGCCCGAACCGCCGAAACCGAACGAGAAAATTCATGGTCGATACAACCAAGATTCGAATCCGTCTGAAGGCGTTCGATCACCAGCTCCTCGACAAATCGACGGGCGACATCGTCGAGACCGCTCGACGAACCGGTGCGCGCGTCGCTGGCCCCATTCCTCTGCCCACCGGCATCCGGCGTTACACGGTGCTGCGCGGGCCCCACGTCGACAAGAAGTCGCGCGAGCAGTTCGAGGTGCGCACGCACCGCCGCTTGATCGACATCCTCGAGCCGACGCCGCAGACCCTCGACGCGCTCATGAAGCTCGATTTGTCGGCGGGCGTCGACGTCGAGATCAAGAGCTGAGAACCACCATGCCGAAGTTGGACGTATTCAACCTGAAGCGCGAGAAGGTCGGCGAGATCGATCTCGCGGACGACGTGTTCGCGACCGACGTCAAAGAACATCTGTTCCACGAGGTCGTCACGGCGCAGCTATCGTCGCGGCGCGCCGGCACCGCGGCGGCACAAGAGCGCGCCTCCGTGCGCGGCTCGAGCATCAAAATCTACAAACAGAA
>Ga0265337_1001040_pt1 | contig 14387 bp, 9 predicted proteins | sample 42122metaG_FD_192441 | JGI IMG/M metagenome (GOLD analysis project Ga0265337, IMG submission 192441) | Rhizosphere microbial communities from Carex aquatilis grown in University of Washington, Seatle, WA, United States - 4-21-22 metaG | ecosystem: Host-associated > Plants > Roots > Rhizosphere >... | reverse complement strand
TTCGTGTCCTGCCCGTTCACAAAGCCGCTGTAAGTGGCGGTCAGCGGCGGATTCGTCGCCCCGTAGCCCCGCGCCGCATCGTCGGCGTTCACCGTCAACATCGCCGGCACGACCGTCAGCGTGCCGTTCGTGCAACTGAAATAGTAGTTGGCATTGCTCAAGGTCCCAGCACTCACCACGATGGGATAGACTCCGACCGGGATGTTGGTTCCCGCTACTGTGGTTAACACCGGGCTGCCGCTCAATACGCTGGCGTCTTCTCCATAAACGAAACCATTGTAGGTGACGGTCAGGGGAGGGTTGGTCGCGCCGTAGGGGCGGATTATGTCGTCTGCCTTCACGGTTAGAACCTTCCGAGCCAGGCGCACGCTGATCGCGCCGAGAACCACATTGGACAGGCCCGAACCAGCCATCGAAGAGCCAAGAAAACCGGGGTCAATCTCGCGTGTCTGCGCATTGGTATCGCAGCCGCCCAACCCCACCACCGCCGCAATCCTGATGGTGTCTCCCGGCTGCAAGCCGCCCAATTGCGCCAAGGGAATGGCCACCTCCATGAAATCCGCGTTCCGCTCCCTAAATGGATCGGTATTGAAATTGGTTGAGTAGCCGAAAAGATTGGCATGCTGGGGGGAGCAGTTGAACTGCTGGAGCCGGACCCCGGCCACGTCGGTGAAGCCAGCGTCAAGCCGGAATACGCCTTGACCAAAAGGGAATGCCTGCCCGGGGCGCATAAAGCTTCGATCCTGGCCATCCGCGTATTCGTCCCCGAGCAGGCAGGCGATGGATGGCGCAAAATTGGTGAACGAGAGATTCTCCAGAAAATCCAATCCATCCGCGCCTTCGCCACTGCCGGCAATCCCATCCCCCAAGCCAAGCAAATTTGTCACCCCGCCTTGCCGGGGCGACTCGATGAAGAGGAACACCGTGCTGTTCGAGGGAAACATGGACTGCTCGAAGCCGAGGAACAGGTTGGTGGCATCATTGTTCACATAAACGCGCCCCAGATTGGCCGAGAAACCCGCCAGCGCCGGGATGGGCGTGCCCGCCAAATTAAACGTCTGGCCGGTGATGTTGCCATAGCCATCGTTGGCCGGCGAGTTTTCCACCAGCGGGGTGTTCCAAGTGGCGTCGTAAACCTGCGCGGGGAGCAGCGCCTGCTGGATGGTCATGTAGTCGAAAACAGTGCCATCGGCCTGAATGCCCTGCAGGAGCAGTGAATCACCATGAATGGTCACTTTGGTGAAACAGGACACATCAATGGTGCTATAGAATTGGGAACTGGCGGCATCACGGGCCTCGATGCCCGTGTTGACACGACCACCGCAGCCATTGGCGCTCAAGTGGACGCCTTTGATGGGCATAAACCGCTCATAATTGTGGGAGTGGCCCGAGAAGAACATCTGCACGCCATAGTGTTGCGCCACGGGCAGGAGCAGGTTTTGTAAAACCTGCCAATCATAGAGACCCGTGCCGAAGTGCGGATTGTCTGCGTTGAATGTATCAAAGCGGTGGCTGCCCGACGTATCCAGCGGATGGTGGAGGAAGATGAATTTCCATGGTTTGCTGCTGGCGGCCAGATCGTTGGTCAACCAGCAATACTGGGGGGAACCCTCATACATATCGTAATTGGTCAACCCGGTGGTGGGCTCCCGGAGGTCAGGCACGTAAAGCACCACAAAATGCACATCCCCGTGGTCAAAGGAATAGAAATGCTCGGTGCCGGTCACCGAGTTGGTGGGCAGGCAAAAAGTTGAGACATACCACTCGTCGCTTCCAGTATCCTCGCCGTCGGCGTTATCTCCTATGTCGTGATTGCCCATGACGAAGAAGAAAGGCACCGAACGCATCATCTGACCATAGACGCTCAAGCAGCGCAGGTCTTCCTGACCTCCCGGATCCACAACTTGCTCCATAACATCCCCGAGGTGGATTACCAAGTCCGCGCCGGCCTGCTCCATCGCACCAGCCAGGCTGTGTTGCGCGACCGAGCCATCGCCTGAATCACCAATCGCAATGAAGCAAATGTCTCCGCTCAGCTTCAAAGTGCTGAATGAGTTCGTTGGCGATTCCGCCGTCACTGCGCCCGCGGTGCTTCGCACCCGGTAGAAATACTGCATGCCCGGCAGCAAATTCGTCAGCGTGGCAACGTGGTTCGTCGTCAAGGCTGCCTCCGAAACCTCGGCACCCAAAGTCTGGTTGGTGCCGAAGTCAACCACCGTGTCAGCAGGAATCGGTGTCCGCCAAATCACCTGAATGCTGTTGGTGGTGGCGTTCTGGAGAAATGGCCCCCGCTGGAAGTTGGCGAGGAGTTCTGGCAGCAGCAACATGTGGTTGGTAAACGCCGGCCCAGACTCATTGGTCACCGCCGCATGCACCTCAATGGCGAGCACATTTTCGCCGGTCACCAAGGCCCCGGTGGCGGAGGTGACATCGAAATCTTCGGCTGCTCCACCTGCGTGGAAGTCCGCGTAGTCGTCGAATGCGGGCGGTGTGTTGGTCAACCCCCGCCGGACAATCTCCGTTCCATTCAGGTAAGCGACGAAGCCGCTCTCGTAATCCAGCCGGAGCACCAGCCACTTGACACTGGCAGGATTGGGAATATTGAATTTTCGGCGAAGGAAGGTGGAGCGGCAATTCACCGGCCACGCGGTTGCCTGACGGAAGGGCTCGGCGGTTACGGTTGAAAAACCGGACACCCCTTGGGTCCAGAAGGAGTCGTCAAAGGTGTCCTCTCGCCATGCGGTTGCGGGTGAGGAGGGGGCATTCGTAGCGCAATAGTATCGCCATACCCCCCCCACGCGCACCAGAGAGATTTCATCCCCAGTCGCTATGGCCGCGCAAGCCCATGATAGCAACAGGCAGCAGCATATCAACTTTTCCCTCGGTTTTTGCATAAGCAACTCCCAACATTAACCGTCCATAGCCGACCAGCCTAATCCAGCTAATGCTTTCCAACCCGGTAGAGTGTAGAATATGCCAGCACAAGCACTGAAAGTAAAGGAAAAACGGCAAACACAGGCAAAAAATTGGCCGCAGAAAAAATTCCGCGGCCAATCTTGGAAAACCTTGAGGAACAGCAAGGCTGAACCCAAAATACATGTTACTTGCGACGGCGCAACAAGGCGAGCATGCCCACTCCACCCACTAATCCCAGAGCGATGCTGGACGGTTCAGGAACCGTGGTCAAACCGCCCACCAATAAACCCTCACCCGGGCCAATGGTCCCAACCAAGCTCGCAAAGCCGGTTGACAAATTAACCTGGTAAAGATTGGCGTCCACTCCCGAACTGCTGACGGCTGAAGCAAAAAAGGCGGTGCCGCTTATCTGCGAAATATCGAAGCCGTTTTTGCCAGACACATCATAACCCATGGCTCCGATCGTCGAAAAAGCGCCCGTCGCAGTGTTGAGCGTGCCCAATGTATTTGCCACCGAATCCACCGCATACATCGTGCTGCCCAAACTGGCAATGGCATCAATGGTCAAGGTGGTGGGACTCAGGGTCGGAGTGCTGGAAATAACGGCTCCCGTGATCGGATTCAGCAGCAGGTTAATATCAGCGTCACTGACGATGCGAATTCCCGCAGCCGAGGCGTCCATACCATAATAAAGGCCGTTTAAGGACCCGAAATGGTTGACCAGCGAGGCTGCGCCAGTCGTTGGGTTCAGGGTATAGAGATTGCCAGCTTGACCAGCCGCGTAAAGGTTGCTGCCCAAGTAGTCAATGCCGACAAGGATATCACCACCCTGCAAACCAGAGACACCAACGGAAGTGAGGAGAGTGCCGGGGGCACTACTGTCAATGGTGAAGATATTGTTGCCGTTCCAGACGAGTCCGGTGAGGATCTCGCTTTGTGCCGAAAAAGCACCGCACCCCGCGATGGTTAATGCAACAACCGTTGCTTTGGTTGCTTGCTGAATTCTTTTGCAGTTCATGATGTTTTTTTTGGTTAAACCATGATTTTTTCCCACCCATGACCCACATTCCCTTCATGGACTTGTTGCCACTATATGAGCAATCAGATCGGGGTGCAAGCTTTTTTTTCATTTTTTTTGGCCATCCTCAAACGCGTCATTTTACGCATCTTTTTCCCATTCGCGGCAGCCACGCGCCAATGGATCCGCCGCTTGAAAGATCAGCTTGGCACAACGCCTTAAGCCTTGACCAGGACGCGGAATTTGAACAGGCTCATTTCAGGCGTATGGCCCCCAAAATCCTTAAAAACATGAATTTTTCGCCGTTAACCGGCGCGTTGCTCACGCTGGTGCTTTTGACTGTCGTTCCCACCAGAGCGCATTCCGATCAGGAATCCGGCGCGGCCAATTCGCGCGGGCTCCAGAGGGCGGTTGTTTTAATCATCCGCCACGGGGAAAAGCCCGATCGCGGCAGCGGTTTGTCGCCGGTGGGCGAAGCGCGGACCAGGGCTTATGTGAATTACTTCCAAAAATTCACGGTGGATTCAAAATCCCTGCGGCTGAATTATCTGTTTTCGGCGGCGGATTCCAAGGAGAGTCGTCGCCCCCGCCTTACCCTCGAGCCGCTGGGCAAGGCGCTCGGCCTGAAAATTGACAGCCGGTTCAGGGACAAACACGTTCTGGAATTGGCGCATGAAATCCAAAACCTGCCGCCCGGCAAAAACATTTTGATCTGCTGGCATCACGGAGAAATTCCCCAACTGCTCCGCGCGCTGGGCGCTGCTCCCGAAAAACTCATCCCCAACGCCAAATGGCCGGACGATGTGTTTGGCTGGCTGATTCAGTTGCATTACGATGAGAACGGGCATTTGCTTGAGAGCAAATGCATCAACGAGAATTTGTTGCCTGATGATGCGGGCAAACATGCCCCGACCGGGCCTTGAATCATGAACATCCAGCGCTGCTGCGGGCGCCTTTTCCGCTTCAGGAAAACACTCGTTCCACAAAGCAAACGTCCTGAATAACAGCCTGACTCGCCAGCCGTCGGGCTTCTGTCCCGACACCCAAGCTGCCGCTCCGGATCACAGGCGAGGCAAGACCTTCGCCGCATCCATTTTTCTGGCATCGGTTTATCTAAAATGATATTCATTTCACGAGTGGTGAATATTTTTCAAAAAATTCCTTTGAGGGTCGCTCTTGGGGCGTTGGTGCTTTATGTGGTCACCTTGAGCCATGGAGTAACGATGAACGGTTTGTTCCTCACGACGAAGGTGGCCGGCTGGGACTGGACGCCGATGGCGAGTCAACCGTTGCTCTGGCTGCTCACGCTGCCGTTGCATCTATTGCCCGCGACCGGGGTAATTTGGGGCCTGAATTTGTTTTCCGCCGCCACCGCCGCGCTGACGCTGGGTTTGCTGGCCCGCACCGTCCAGTTGTTGCCCTGGGATCGGCCGTGGGAAAATGAGAACCGCCTGGCCAGCGCACTGCCGGTTTTGCTCGCGTGCGCCGTGTGCGGGCTGGAATTCAGCTTCTGGCGGGAGGCGACCGCCGCCACCGGCGAAATGCTGGACTTGCTGTTGCTGGCGGCAGCCCTGTGGCTGCTGCTCGAATATCGCGTCCGCCGCGAATCCCGCTGGCTCAATGCGGCGGCCTTTGTCTGGGGATTGGGCATGGCGGAAAACTGGTTGATGCTGCTGGCGCTGCCGCTGTTTATCGCCGGAGTGATCTGGCTGCAAGGAGTCCGTTTCTTCGACCGGAAATTTTTGCGGCGACTGGCCGGGCTGGCGTTGGTGGGATTTTTATTTTACGCCCTGCTGCCGCTGGTCAATGGCCTGGCTCCGCACTCGCCTTGGAACTCGGGAGAGGCCTGGCTGGCCAGTTTGAAGCTGACCAAAGAAACGGTCGTGTTGCTTTACTATCAATTCTGGATGACGCACCGGGCGCTGACGCTGGGAGTGGCGGTTTATTTTTTGGTGCCCACGCTGTCCTGCCTGATGCGGTTCGGCGACGAAGGCTCTTACCACGAAACGCAGGCGGACCGTTTCGTGTTCTGGATTTTGCGTGCGTTGCTGCTGCTGGCGTGTTTGTGGCTGGCGTTTGACCCGCCCATCGGGCCGCGGCAGATTGTGCAACACCAGTTCGGCATTTCGCTGCCGATGCTGACATTCGATTATTTGGACGCCTTGGGCGCGGCTTTTCTCGCGGGCAATCTCCTGCTGATTGCACAGAGGGCGGTTCAGCGGCGCAGACATTCGCGAACCAAAACACAGTGGCGGCAACTGGCCGTTCCCTTCGCAACCGGCTGGCTCGCCCTGGTCATTGCCGGTCTGGCGGCAAGAAACGTTCCGGCAATCCTGCATTTGAATTTTCATCCGCTGCAACGCTTCGGCGAACTGGCGGTGGAATCCCTGCCCGCCGGTCGCGGCGTGATGTTGAGTGACGAGCCGCAAAAACTGGCGGTCTTTCAGGCTGCCCTCGCGCATCACCGCAACGGGTCGGACTGGCTGGCCGTGGACACCCACGCACTGCCGACGGTGGCCTACCGTGCCTGGCTCGAACGCCGCCAACCCCTCGGCTGGCTGGCCGACGACAACCGACACGAACTCAAGCCGGTGGAAACCGTGCGATTGCTCGAACAAATTGCCCGCACCAACCGCCTGTGCTACCTGCATCCCAGTTACGGCTACATTTTTGAACGGTTTTACCTGGAACCCACCAGTGCCATTTACGAAATGAAATTGCGGGGGGAAAATTCTCCGGAGATTCCTCTGTTGCCTGGTGCCGTAACGGGTGCGAATGAAACTTTCTGGACCCGCACCTGGCAAGAAGAACTGGCCCCGCTCGTGCCCGCTCCCAGCCGACGGCCAACCGGCTGGCAGAACAAAATTCAGCGCCTCGGCATCAGCCCGGCGCCACTTTTTCAGGATCGCCTGATGGCAGAATGGTATTCGCTTTCGCTGGACGCCTGGGGCGTGGCGCTACAGCAGCAAGGCCGTTGGCACGAGGCCCGGCTTCGTTTTGAACAGGCGCTGCAACTGAATACCAACAACCTCTCGGCGCAGATCAGCCTGGCCTGCAACACCAATCTCCAGTCCGGCCGCAAAATGGATCTGGCTGGGGTGGGCCAGCTGATCGGCGAATGGGGAAATATCCAGCGCCTGGTCGGGGTCATGAACAACGACGGTCCGTTTGACGAACCGGTTTTTTGTTATCTGCTGGGCTGTGCGTTTCAACAAAACCGCCTGCCTTTGCAGGCGGTGCAGCAGTTTGAACGCACGCTGACCCTCGCCCCGGATATGCCGGCTCCGGAATTTGCCCTGGCGGAACTTTATACCCAGCTCCGGTTTACGGATCGCGCCCGTCCGCTCATTGACCATCTGCGGGACAAGACCAAAAATCTTCCGGCGAACAGTGCTATGGACTTGGAAATGGCGCTGCTGGAGGCGAGCTCTTGGTTGTTGCAAACCAACACCGCCAACGCCCGCAGCGCTCTTCAGTCGGTTGTGCAACAGCACCCCGACGACGCACAGATTGCAAACCGGGTCATCAGCGCTTATCTCATCTTCGGCGATTTCACCAACGCCCTCCGGCTTGTCGAAGCGCAATTGTCCAAGACACCCGACGATGTGTCTTGCCTGAACAGCCAGGCTGCCATATTGATTAATTCCGGCAATGCCGCCGCCGCAATCCCGGTTTTGACCCATGTCCTCACGCTCACCAACCAGCCGGGAGCCCGCCTCAACCGCGCCGTCGCGCACCTGATATGCCTGGATATTACAGCGGCGGAAACCGATTTCCGTGAACTTGAAAAATCAGGCGCAGAACCCCTCCGTGTCAGTTACGGACTCGCGGCGATTGCCGAGCATCGGCATGACACCAATCAGGCTGTGCATTATCTCCGGGTCTGCCTCACCAACACACCGCCTGGAACGATTCTCTGGCGGCAAGCCAACGCCCGCTTGCAGACGCTCGAACGCGGTTTGCCTTCCAGTGCCAAGGACAAATCAACTTCGATGTCAAATAAGCAATAGTGTGAAAAGTGTCAGCGGACGGTCAAAACCAGCCACTTGAGCAGGCGCATTGCGTTAACTTAATTGCAAAATATAGTTGAAGAATGCAATTTCTGGGCGCATAAAAAGGAGAAAGGCTCTTGAACAGGTAGCGCAACCAGACAATAACCTGATTACAGCAACACGCACTCGATGAAACTTTTTGATCAGCAAGTGCTAGGTGGACGATCAGCGATCGGGGAGTGGGTCGTAATTTCCTACCGCTTATGCTGAATTTCTTGCGCCATCTCTTCCCGAGCAGTGATCCGCTGGCTTATCAAACCGCAAAAGAACTCGCCCGGTCCGCTCAGCGAAGCGCAAATGAATTCGCCCGGGTGAACGCCGCTTTGGAGCGCGAGATTGAAGAGCATAAACAAACCGAGAAGGATTTAGAATACGAGCGCCACCTTTTTCGCACGTTGATAGACAACCTGCCCGACCATATTTATTTCAAGGACACCAACAGCCGGTTTTTGCGTAACAGCAGGGCACATTTGAACCGGTTCAAGTTAAAGCATCCAAATGAGGCTCTGGGCAAGTCCGACTTTGACTTTTTCTCGGAAGAACATGCGCGTCAGGCCTTCGAAGATGAACAACGGGTGATGAAAACAGGCCAGCCCATTACCCTCGAGGAAAAGGAGACCTGGCCCGATGGCAGTGTGACCTGGGTCTTGACCACCAAGATGCCCTTGCGCGACCAAGCGGGCAAGATAGTCGGCACGTTCGGCATTTCACGGGACATCACCCAGCGCAAGCAGATGGAAGATCAACTGCATCGCATTCGGGAAGACTTGGAACTGCGGGTTCAGCAGCGGACCAAAGAATTGCATGCGGCAAATATAGCGTTGCTAATGCGGATCACTGAAAGAGAGGATGCCTACAAGAGGCTTGAATCCTCACTGAAAGAAGTCAGCGATTTCAAGGCGGCGTTGGACGAACATGCCATCGTGGCCATCACCGACCCACAGGGGAAAATCACCTACGTCAATGACAAGTTCTGCACGATTTCCAAATACGCGCGCGAGGAATTGCTTGGGCAGGATCACCGGATCATCAACTCCGGTTTTCATCCCAAGGAATTCTTCCATGACTTGTGGACAACGATTGCACACGGCAAGGTCTGGAAGGGTGAGATCAAGAACCGCGCGAAGGACGGGACTTTCTACTGGGTGAAAACGACCATCGTTCCCTTTCTCAAAGCTGACGGGAATCCCTACCAATACCTCGCCATCCGCACCGATATCACAGAACGTAAAACCAGCGAAGAGGTCTTGAAGAGGGCCTTGCATGACAAGGAAACCCAGTTGGAGGAAATCAATCACCGGGTGAAAAACAACCTGTAGCTTGTTTTTAGCCTGCTTGCGTCCTGCATATAACGCAGGACCACGGAAACCACAGGCTTCGGAAAACGGAAAGGCGGAAACCAAGTTAAGCGGGCTGCGGTGTCAATAAAATGGGTGGGAGTGACCTGATTGCACACTGGCCTTCAGGTTAGTTTGCGGCCCGGCGAGAAGATTTGGCATTGAGGATCAGTCCCACCATTTCGCCTGGAATGAGGTCGTTGCCGGAGGGCACTTTAACAAGGAATTGAAGCCCGTATTCGACGCGATTGGCTGGAGAGCTGAATGGCAAGGCGGCGGGGCTGACTGGCTCCAACTGCTCGCCCACAGCAGTCACGATGGCTTGGATGGTGTGCGTTGAACGTCTGGAGCGCACTTCCACCAAATCACCCACGGAAGGCTTCACGAGCACGGGTTGACGGATCCAGCCGATGATACGATCCGCCTTGTTGCCGCTGACGACGAGGATGGGAAGGCCGGCGGTAATCTTCTCGCCGGGGCGTTTGTTGATGGTGCTGACGAACCCGGCAATGGGTGCTTTCAAAACGAGGGGTTTTTGCAGTCTGGTCAAACGCTCTTGCTGGGCTTGGATCGCGGCCGAGATGGCTTCCTCATTGAGGGGAACCTGTAGCGGAGCGAGCGTGGACAAAGTCTTTTCCTTTTCGGCCACCAAGGCGGTCTTGGCGGAAACGGTGACGCTGAGGGCATCGCGATGGGCCTTGGCGACATCATACGCCGCCTCGCTGATCAGTGTCTTTGAGTTAAACAGTTGCTCCGCCCGCTTGAATTCGATTTCCGCCAGGTTGAGATTGGTCTGGTCAATGGCCAACTGCACTTTATCGCTCAGTAACTGGAGGCGCATCTGTTCATAGTTTTGCGCGTTGCGGTCAATGTCCACCGCCATGCGGGCCTTCATCAATTTCAGATCGGTTTCGATGGCCTTCAGCTCGGCTTGCAGGACATCGGGCTCCATTAACGAGATGACGGCGAGTTCCTGCCCGTTGGTGACCTGCTGGAGGTTGTCCACCTTCAACGCCAGCACTGTGCCATCTAGCGTGCTGATGACGTTGGCCCGCACGGCCTCCACCTCACCGACGAGGTTGGGCGGATGCACATAGCTTCGCCACATCCAGAAAATCGTCACCAGCAGCAGGGCGAAGGTGACGGGTGGCAGAAAGGCCATGCGAAGGTCGCGCCAGCGCTGGGCTGGGGGGATGGGGATGGGAGCGGGCGATGACATCTTAAACCTCTGATTCTTCCTCCGCTTGAATGGCTGTAAGTCCCGTAATGCCGGGCAAGGCCCGCAGTTCTGTCAGCAACTCATCCACGCGATCAGGGTCGCGGAGCAAGATCCAGTAAGAGAGGTCTGTGCCTGGGCGTTCCAGGCTGATCCGGTGGCTGGCGAGGTGGCTGCGGCGGGCGTGATGTTCAAGCTTGCGGGCCATCTCACTCAAATCCTCGATCGGCCGTGACCAGTGGAAATTCACGATCAGATCATAGCGGTGACGCGTGCCGAAGGCAGCCACCCAAAGGTAGAGCAGGGCGATGCACACCGCACCCAAACCGACCAGGGCGGTGGTGAATTTCCCGCTCCCAGTCGCCATGCCCAGCACGAGCACCAGCAGGATGTAGGTCGTGTCCAAGGTGTCGCGCAGCATGTTGCGGAAACGGACGATCGTGAAGACAGCCATCATGCCGAATGCAATAATGATGTTGTTTGCCAGCACGTGCATGACCAGAGAAACCACGATTGGCATGACCACAAGGGATCTGACAAAGGAACGGGAATAAGACAGGCCGGAATGAGTCACCATATAGACCACCGCCAAAATGTGCCCGCCGGCGAATGCGAGCAACAAGCCCAACACCAAGCCCGGGATGAAGGTGGGCTCCATTCCGTAATCCCCATTCATCAGGCTTTCAAAGGCGTTCATCGGATTGGTCAATTGCCGCAGGTGCTTCCTTAACTTAACTTAATTGCCAACCTACCAGCCCTCATGGCGGGTGGCTAGAACTTTTTTTGCCACCGCGTGCGCGGCATGGCGCGGTTCCAATCACGCGGCGCGGAAATACGCTCCTCGCCAATGCCCATGACGCACGCGCAATATTTAGGTGCCCCCGTCTGGGTAAGGTTGAATAGACACACCAGGTCGCGATACCAATCGGGAAAATAGTGTGTATATTTGAGTTCCAAAATCACAAAATCATTACCATAGGGTTCGAAGGAGGGGTGGAAGGATTCCACCATTTTAGTGGTGAGATTCACACGGCGCTCAATCGACGCGTGCAGTTCACGATCCATCGTCACCCGCAAGAGGTTGTTGTCACAGGGAACCCAGGCCTCGCGCAGGTAGGCCACATGCAACTTCGGCTGCGCCTCCAACTGATGCGTGAGCTGACAAAATTTTTGGACGGCCACCAGATTGCTTGCTTTCGGATTAAGCAAGTTCTCCGGCCCAGGATATTGGCCAGCCACCAGCATTGCTGCGGCATCTTTGCGAACTGGAGCACGTTGTTTGAGGATGCATTCATTCATCCGGTGCTTGATCTCAAAGAATACAGGCATCTCCGGATCGTCATCATAAAACCGGAGTCGAAGTTTGAACCGGCTTTTCTCGCCATGCACCGTCGCCCAATAGGTGGCGAGTTGGTCGGTGTCGAGATATATGCTGTGAATGGGATACGAGTAGTTCGGCTTGCCTGCACTATATTCGTCCAGCTCAAGATAGTGTCTCAAAATTTCGCGGATCTGTAGCGCCTGGGATTGGGTGACGAAGTATTTGCGCTCGTAGCGCTGCGTTTGAAACTTGTCTATCATGGCATCAACTGATTTCCATTCGCTCCGGGGCGGAGCGTTGCTGCCAGATTGCCGCCTGCAATTGTCTCACGCTCCGACTCGTCGAATGGACGGCACAGAATCAAACTAAACGAATTGATTGTCCAGCGACGAATTGCCCGCCATGCTGTAAATCATCTTCATCTGCCCTGCCACCGATGGCATGACTGGCAGTGGGCAGTGCCGCCCCGGCATCTTCAGCGTGTTCGCCGACAAGACTCAACCACGGCGAATCGCAATGCCGGTGTGCCGACGGCGCTTGCGGGTGCAGGCCAAAAGGCAAACGCCCGCCCAAACCGACCAAATCAGAGTTAGCGTTGTGTTGATCATACATTTGGTAAAGCATAATATGTTCCACCGTCCGACAGGGTGAAGCTTGCCCAGTTTTAACTGTATATTAAGCAGCAGACGGCTTTTCCGCACGGCGCCTTTTAGCCTGTAAAACAGTGGTTTTCGGGTGTTTCCGCCCTCGTCCGGGTTGTAACACTTTGACAATGGAAGCAGTCGAACGAGGAGCAGAGCTACGCCCTGCCTTGTCCATCTGATCGTCTTAAAAGTGGACACCCGTCTCGGAAGGATTATTCAGCCGGTAGCGTTTAGTGTTTGCTTAAGGGCGGATCTAGCAATGAAGTATTGACGAGCACCTTTTAACGGGGCAAGATTTGTTTAAATGCACATTCGAATTTTGGTGGGACTGGTCCTCTGCGCCGCCCTCGCCGGATCCGCCCAGACGACAAATTCGCCGAGCGACACGCGGTTGCTTTCCCTGCGGGACTGCATTGATCTGGCATTAAACCGAAATCTGGACCTACAGATCGAGCATCTTAAGGTCGAGATGGCGGGCGACATGCTTAATGGTGCCTACGGCGATTATGTCCCCATCTTCACGTTTGGCGCGACGCACAGTTACGAGTCGGCCTTGGGCGCCTTTGATGCGCAAAAGTTTAACCCTTACTTGCCAGCCGAGATCACCACCGACAAGCTTGGCCCAGAGTTGGGCGGCAATCTGCCCTTCGGATTTAGTTATGACTTCAGAGGCTTCGTCCGCGAGAACGCGGCCGTCACAGACTTCCGCACAGATCCTAAGGATGCCGTCAATTTCCCCGGCGGCATTCGTTCGACCAACGACTATTCTGCCGCCGCCGGCGTAACCCTGCGGCAGCACCTGTTGAAGGACTTCTGGATTGATGCCGACCGGGAACGGATCCTAGTCCGCCGTGCGGACTTGAAGGTTTCCCAACAAACCTTGCGTCTTCAAATCATGCAGACCTTGCTGGCAATCGATATGGCCTATTACGACCTGATTGACGCCCGCGAGGAAATCCAAGTGCAGGAAAAGGCGGTGGAACTGGGCCGGCAGTTTGTTGCCGATACGCAGCACCGCATCGAGCTTGGACAATCGCCGGCCTTGGACAGCGCGCAGGCCGAAACCCAACTACAAAACACCCTAACCGCGCTGGCCGCCGCGCGTGAGGCTTTCTCCGCCCGCCAGAACAGCTTAATCGGTCTTCTGACGGATGATTTTAAAGCATGGGCCACCGTTGACGTGCAACCCACGGATACGCTCCAGGCACTTCCCGTCGAGGTCAACCGCTCGAACAGCTTCCAATCTGCACTCTCCACCCGCCCTGATCTTATTGAAGCCCGGCTGGCCGTCGAGAAAACCGGCGTGATGGTAAAGTTCCGGTTCAACCAACTCTTTCCCAGCCTCGATCTGGTTGGCGGCTACGGCGGACTGGGCAACCAAACTGACGCCAACTCAGCGATCAATGACGCGTTTAGCTTCCGCAACCCGGAATACTCTTACGGTGTGGTGGTCAGCTTCCCGTTAAGCAACGTCAGCGAACGGAACAATTACCGGGCCAGCAAGGCCGCCAAAAAGATTGCCGAACTGCAACTCCAGAAGGCGGAGCAAGAAGTGCTGATATATGTGGCAGATTGCATAAGCCGCGTTGAATCCTGCTTCAGCCAGGTCACTTCGACGCACAAGGCGGCGATCTACGCCGAGGCGGCGCTGGACGCCGAGAAAACGAAATTGCAGAACGGTTTCACCACCGGTTTTGCCGTCCTCCAATTTCAGGAAATCCTGACGGCTGCCCGCACCGCCGAAGTCCGGGCCGGGGTTGATTACAACAAGGCGCTCGCGCAACTGGCCTTTGCGGAAGGATCGCTATTGGAGCGGCATCACCTTAGCTTGGAGGTAAAATAGTCGCTTCTGAAAAAGTCTGTTCCTTGCGAAGGGGTCGCTT
>Ga0265337_1001037_pt1 | contig 14409 bp, 11 predicted proteins | sample 42122metaG_FD_192441 | JGI IMG/M metagenome (GOLD analysis project Ga0265337, IMG submission 192441) | Rhizosphere microbial communities from Carex aquatilis grown in University of Washington, Seatle, WA, United States - 4-21-22 metaG | ecosystem: Host-associated > Plants > Roots > Rhizosphere >... | reverse complement strand
ACACGTAGCGGAAGCCACCGACAACAAATTCCAAATCCAATGCTTTGCCGCCGGCGAAATCGTTCCGCCGTTCCAGGCTGTCGATGCGGTGGGCAACGGCACCGTCGAGATGTGCCACACCGCCGCTTATTATTTTATCGGCAAGGACCCGACCTTCGCGCTGTGCAATTCGCTTCCGTTCGGGCTGAATTCGCGCCAGCAAAACGCCTGGTTCCAGGATCACGGCGGACAGGACATGCTCAATGAGTTTACCAAGAAGTTCAAACTCTACGGCATTTCCGGCGGCAACACCGGCACCCAGATGGGCGGCTGGTTCCGCAAGGAGATCAATACCGTCGAAGATGTGAAAGGCATAAAAATGCGCATCGGCGGCTGGGCCGGCAAGACCCTGCAAAAGCTCGGCGCCATTCCCCAGCAGATTGCCGGCGGCGACATCTACCCGGCACTCGAGAAGGGCACCATCGACGCCGCCGAGTGGGTCGGCCCCTACGACGACGAGAAGCTCGGCTTCTACAAGGTCGCGAAATACTATTACTACCCGGGCTGGTGGGAAGGTGGCACCGCGCTGCATTTCTACATCAATACCGACAAGTGGGCCGCGTTGCCGAAGGCCTATCAGTCGCTGCTCACGACGGCGGCCGGCTACACCAACATGGACGTGCAGGCCAAATATGATGCCCGCAATCCGCTGGCGCTAAAGCGTCTCGTAGCGGCCGGCACGCAACTGCGACCGTTCAGCCAGGCGATCATGGAAGCCAGTCTCAAAGCGTCGAATGAGGTCAATGCCGAGACGTCCGCGGTCAATGCCGACTTTAAGAAAATCTACGAATCGCAGATGGCATTCCGTGAAGACGAGAACCTGTGGTGGCAGGTTGCGGAATACACCTACGAGTCCTTCATGATCCGCCATCGCGGCAAAAGCTGATCGGCGAAAGAACCGATCACTATTAGATAAATCGGATCGGGGTCGGCCCACAAAGCCGGCCCCGACGCTTTTTGGGCGAGACCATCCCCACCTTACAACTTTGGTCGAGCCGGTGCAGACTGGATTTAGGGGGGCGGGCTCCGTCATGGTTCGGGCCATGCCCCGGAGGGTCAAATAACGGGTGTAAGTGGGTGGCGGGGGCTCCCGCTATCAAAAAAAACATCAGGGAGGGCAGCAAAATGAAGCGTCGTCAATTTTTGAAAACTGCGGGCATCGGCGTTGCCGCTGCCGCGGTTGCTTCACCGGCCATCGCGCAGTCGATGCCCGAGATCAAATGGCGCATGACTTGCAGTTGGCCGAAGTCGCTCGATACGCTGTTCGGCGCTGCCGAAACAATGGCCAAGGCCGTCGCAGCGGCGACTGATAATAAGTTCCAGATCCAGGTTTTTGCCGGCGGCGAAATCGTGCCCGCCCTGCAGGTCGTTGACGCCGTGCAGAATGGCACCGTGGAGTGCGGTCACTCCGCCTCCTACTACTATTTCGGCAAGGATCCGACCTTCGCCTTCGGCACTTCGGTGGCATTCGGCCCGAACGCGCGTCTGAACCAGGGCTGGTTCACGTTGGGTGGCGGCAAGGAAGTGCTCAACGAGTTCTACAAGAAGTACAATCAGATTGCTTTGCTCACGGGCAATACCGGCTGCCAGATGGGCGGCTGGTTCCGTAAGGAGATCAATACCGTCGACGATCTCAAGGGTCTGAAATTCCGGATCGGTGGATTTCCCGGACGCGTGCTGCAGAAGCTCGGCGCGGTTCCGCAGCAAATTGCCGGCGGCGACATCTATCCGGCACTGGAAAAGGGCACCATCGACGCGGCCGAATGGGTCGGTCCCTACGACGACGAGAAGCTCGGCTTCTACAAGATCGCGCCGCACTACTACTATCCTGGCTGGTGGGAAGGCGGCTCGATGCTGTTCACCTTCATCAATCTCGACAAGTGGAATGCACTTCCGAAAATCTACCAGGCCGTCCTTGAGCAGGCTGCCGCCTACGCCAACCAGTGGTGCTTGGCGAAGTACGATGAGCTCAATCCGCCGGCGCTCCGGCGCCTGCTCGCCAACGGCGTGAAACTGCACGGCTTCTCGCCGGCGATTATGGAGGCCTGCTTCAAGGCTGCGAAAGAGCTGCACGCAGAGATCGCCAAGGAGAACGCAAGTTTCAAGAAGGTGGAGGATTCGATGAACGCCTTCACCAACAATGCCTATCAGTGGTTCCAGGTGGCCGAACTGAACTACGATTCCTTCATGGTCCGCCACTCGCACGGCTGATTGGAATCCAAAGCAAGCGGCCCCGGAACCGAGGTTCTGGGGCCGCTTGTTTTTTGCCGGATTGTGCCGCTGCTATTTCTTCGGAGCCTCATTGAAGTCGAGCGGCGGCAGATCGATCTGCGGGATTTCGATCTTCACCTTGTTCGGGTCGATGGTCGAGGCGGTGCCTTTGTAGTGCATGACCATGGCCGGGAACAGGATGACCAGCAGCACCATGATCACCTGAATTACTACGAACGGCACGGCGCCCCAGTAGATCTGACCCGTGGTGATCCCGTCGGTGCGCTTGCCAGTGACGCGGTCATTGTAAGGCTCGCGCGGCGCGACCGAGCGCAGATAGAACAAGGCGAAACCAAACGGCGGGTGCATGAACGAGGTCTGCATATTGACGCCGAGGATGACGCCAAACCAGATCAGATCGATGCCGAGATGCTCGGCGGCGGGGCCAAGCAGCGGAATAACAATGAAGGCGAGCTCGAAGAAGTCGAGGAAGAAGGCGAGAACGAACACGAAGGCGTTGACGAAGATCAGGAAGCCGATATGCCCGCCAGGCAACGAAGTCAGTAGGCTTTCAACCCAGATATGTCCACTGACCCCGTAAAATGTGAGTGAGAACACGCGCGCGCCGATCAGGATGAAGAGCACGAAGGCAGATAATTTGGCAGTGGATTCGACCGCCTGACGCACCAGGTCCCAGGTCAGCCGACGCTTGAGCGCGCCAAGGATCAGCGCGCCGCTCGCACCCATGGCGCCACCCTCGGTCGGTGTAGCAATGCCGACGAAGATGGTGCCGAGTACCAAAAAGATCAGGAACAGCGGCGGCACCATCACGAAGGTGGTCTGCTGCGCCATGTGCGATAGGAAGCGGAAGCCGGTGAAGTGGGCGATGATCCAATTCACGACGGCGACGGCGAACGCGAACATGATCGCAAAAAACATGGTCAGCACGACAAAATCGGCGCCGTGCGTTGCGGAATGCCGCATCATCAGCCAGCCGAACACGCCGCTGACCACAGTCAGTACGCCAAGGGAGATTAGGCCTCGGCTGTTATCGGCTTCGCGAAAGCCGACCGCGTCCGGCGGCAAACCCGGTGTCGCCTTCGGGAAGGCGATCGTGACCATGAATATATAGATAGCATAGAGTCCGGCGAGCGTGATGCCGGGAATGAAGGCGCCCTCGTACATGTCGCCGACCGATTTACCTAGCTGGTCGGCCATCACGATGAGCACCAGCGAGGGCGGAATGATCTGCGCCAGTGTGCCGGACGCGGCGATCACGCCGGAGGCCACGCGCCGGTCATAGCCGTAGCGCATCATGATCGGCAGCGAGATCAGCCCCATCGAAATCACCGACGCCGCGACCACGCCGGTGGTGGCGGCGAGCAGCGCGCCGACGAAGATGACCGCGTAGGCAAGGCCGCCGCGCACAGTGCCGAACAATTGCCCGATGGTGTCGAGCAAGTCCTCCGCCATGCCGGATCGTTCGAGCACCAATCCCATGAACGTGAAGAACGGAATCGCCAGCAGCGTGTCGTTGCTCATCACGCCATAAACGCGCTCGGGCAGGGCTTGCAGGAAATCTGGCACGAACAGGCCAAGCTCGATACCGAGAAGCGCGTAAATCAGCCCGACCGCGCCGAGCGAGAACGCTGCCGGATAACCGAGCAGCAGAAAAAACACCAGGGAGCCGAACATGATCGGCGCCATGTTGTCGATAAGGAAGGCTTGCATGCGAGACCCCGGATCCCTTGCGGAAAACTAGTGTTTTTCAATTGCGCTAATGATTTCCTCGGCCTCGACTTCGAGCGAGCTTCGTTGGCTCGCATGGGGGTCAGGGATGAGGTCTCGCATTACGGCGATCCGTTTCACGAGCTCAGAAACCCCCTGAATTAACAGCATCGCGAACGCGACCATGATCAGTGCCTTGGATGGCCATTGCGGCAGGCCGCCGGCATTTCCAGACTGCTCGTTGATCTCGACCGAGCGCAGGAAGAAAGGAATCCCGGTCACAACCATGATGATGGTCAGCGGCAGTAAGAAGAACGCATGTCCGACAGCGTCGATGGTGCTGCGCAGCCATTTCGGCAGCGCGTTGTTTACGATGTCGATGCGGATGTGCTCGTTGGCGAGCAGCGTCCACGGCGAGCACAGCAGAAACACGGCGCTGAACAGCACCCATTGCAACTCGAGCCAGGAGTTCGACGAGGTATCGAAAATCTTGCGCACGGTTGCATTGACCGCCGACACCACCACGGCGGCCAGGATCAGCCAGGCGATGCGTTTGCCGATCCAGGTGGTGACGGCGTCGACCACGCGCGTCACTGGCAGCAACGTTTTCAGCACTGCGTCGAGAGCGCCCACTTGCATCTCCCCTTTATCCGGCCATCACCATAGCCTCGGCCGGCGATGTTATTCTTGTTTACGCCCCATGACTTAGCCGCAAGGCCAAGCCTGCCACCTTAATCCGATGCCGCCATGAGGCGTCAATGGCGAAATTGGTAGCAGATTAGGGGGCCAGGGCACCCTAAAGCCTTTGCCGGATGCGGCGGGGCTGGCCCCTGACCCCCAGCGGACGCTGAAACCGATGGTTAACGAACCCTAAACCCTCGGTTAACCAGCTAGCCGCTACAAGGGTAACGTCCTGCCCTTCGGGGGGCGGCGGCCGCTCCTATTCCGATCATCGGTCGATCGGGTGCGGTGCGCGAGGAAAGAGCATGCGGCAGCTCACGATCGCCGAGCGGCTTACTGCGGCCGTCCTGCTGCCGCTGGCCGCCATGCTGTCGATTCCATTCTTGACCGCGGTGCTGATGCGATTTCTCGACGAGGCCAATGCCGCCTATGCCGAGATTTTCATCGCGTTTGTCACCGCCAGCATCGCGGGTGCGGTGGTCCTGATCATCGCGCGCGGAATTGTGCGCCCCATTGCCCAGGTGGCCGATACCATCGACGCCATCGCCCATGCCGAGCTGGATTTCGCGGCGCCGTTGCAGCCCAGCCGTGGTGAAATAGCCCGCCTCATAGCCGCGACCGACACGCTCACCGACGTCATTAGCGAACGCCAGCGCCGTGAGCTGCTGCATAACGACCTCGATCGCACGTGGCAGGCCTCACGCCGCGCCAATTTGTCCAACCTGGCACGCCAAGTTGAGTCCGCGACCGGACTCGGTATCCAGCCGATCATCGATGGCGCCGCGACCTTGCATCTCAAGGCCGAGGACATGCTGGCGGCGCTGGAGACCGTGCGGACGGCTTTCGACGAGACCGTCCGCGCCGCCGAGGGCTCGCACGCCATGAATCAAGCCGCGGGCCAATTGTCCGACCAGGTGATCCGGGCGATCACCGAGATATCCGAGCAGGTGCGGCGCGGCAGCGGGCTGGGCCGCGAAGCGGTCGTCCGCGCCAATGCCTCGCGCGCGACCATCGACGCGTTGGCCAGGGCCGCCAACCAGATCGGCGACATCGTCACTGTGATCAACGATATCGCATCGCAGACCAATCTGCTCGCGCTCAATGCCACCATCGAGGCGGCGCGCGCGGGTGAGGCCGGACGCGGCTTTTCGGTGGTCGCCTCCGAGGTCAAGACGCTGGCGACGCAGACCGGCAAATCGACCGGACAGATCGGCGCCAAGGTCGCCGAGATTCAAGCCACCACGCGCGAAGTCGTGGCCGCGCTGTCGAACGTTGCCGAGGCCATTGATCAACTCTCCGACGTCACGGTATCGGTATCCGCGGCGATCGAGCAGCAGCGGGGCGCCGCCGAAAAATTCGCCGCCGGCGCGCGCGAAACCAGCGCCGCGGCGTCCGATGTTGTCGGGCGCATGGCTGGCATCGCCGACATGGTGCAGCGCTCGCGTGCAACCGCGCAGGGCGTATCGGCCGTTGCCGAAGCGATGCAATCGACGTCGCAAATTCTATGCCGCGAGATCCCCGACATCGTGCGCAAGGCGGTCAATGCCGATTTGCGCGAATTCCCGCGCTACGAAGTGAAGCTGACCGCGCGCCTGGAACGCGATGAGCAGGCCGTCGAGGTGGCAGTGCTTGACATCAGCGAAGGCGGCGCGCGGATCGATGTCGCGGAAAACCTCGCGGTTGGCGATCAGGTCGCCTTGACGTTCCCGGGCATGAAAGCGATCACCGCCGAGGTCGTGCGCAACAGCGGCGACGGTTTTGGAATATGTTTTAAGCCGGCCCGGCTGCGGCTGGAGGAATTGCGCGATCTGGTGACGTCGCAGGAGCGGGCGGCGTAATCGTAATCTAGCCGCCCGTCACGCTCATGTGGCGCGACAGCGCCGGGCGCCGGTGGCGGCGATCGATCACGAAATCATGCCCCTTGGGCTTGCGGGTAATCGCCTCGTCGATCGCGGCATGCACCAGGTCGTCGCTTTCGGAGGCGCGCAGGGGGCCGCGCAAATCGGCGGCATCGTCATGGCCGAGACACATATAGAGCGTGCCGGTGCAGGTGATGCGAACGCGGTTGCATGACTCGCAGAAATTATGGGTCATCGGCGTGATGAAACCGAGCCGTCCGCCGGTTTCCTTGACGCTCACATAACGCGCCGGCCCACCGGTGCGATAGTCGATGTCTTCGAGCGTGTAGCGCTCGGCCAGGCCCGCCCGCACCATCGACAACGGCAGGTACTGGTCGAGCCGGTCTTCGCCGATATCGCCCAGCGGCATCACCTCGATCACCGTGAGATCCATGCCGCGTCCATGCGCCCAAGCGAGCAGGCCGCCGATCTCGTCCGCGTTGACGCCCTTGAGCGCCACGGCGTTGATCTTCACCTGCAGGCCGGCAGCTTGCGCTGCATCGATGCCGGCCAGCACTTTGGCAAGATCGCCCCAGCGCGTGATGGCGCGGAATTTGTCGGGATCGAGCGTGTCGAGCGAAACGTTGATGCGCTCGACGCCATGGCCTTTAAGTTCGGCGGCGTATTTTTCCAGTTGCGAGGCGTTGGTGGTGAGCGTGAGTTCCTTGAGTGTGCCGCTTTCAAGATGGCGCGACAGCGAGGATACCAGCGTCATGATGCCGCGCCGCACCAGTGGCTCGCCGCCGGTCAGGCGTAGCTTGGTCACGCCCTTGGCAATGAACGCGCTGCACAGCCGGTCGAGTTCCTCCAGGCTGAGCAGATCGGCCTTCGGCAGGAAGGTCATGTGCTCCGACATGCAATACACACAGCGGAAATCGCAGCGGTCGGTCACCGAGACGCGTAAATAGGTGATGGTGCGATGAAACGGGTCGATTAGCGCGCGCGGGCGGGTGCCGGCGCGATCGAGATCAAGTGTAGACGTGCCGTTGGTCGCAACCATATTCCGTCCCCGCGCGGCGATCGGCGCCCTCCGCATATAGGAAGTTTGGCCGATAATGGCCATAGCGTCCAGCCGACGCCACGGGCGCGATCAAGCGGCGCGAACGGTTCCGCGGCGTTATTGAATGATTGCTGACGTGGGTTTGGCTAGCGCGCCGGCGCGGGTGAGGCCGGCCACGGCGCGGGCGCCTGCTGCTGCGCCTGCGGGGCAGGGGCGGGCGCTGCCGAGGTCTTCGGTTTGGGCTTGGGCTTGGGCTTCGCCGCGGGCTTGGCGGAAGTCTTCGTCTTGGGCGCCGGCTTCTTGACCGACTTCAGGGGAGGCGGCGCAGGCGTCAACTCGACCTGCACCGGGTTGGGACGGAATTCCGGCAAGCCGTTACTATTCGCGATTGGCTCGATATTTTCCGAATCCGGTTGATAGCCGTTGAGCGTGAAGGTAACGGCGATCGGCGCATTGGCCGGTAATGCGAGCGCGCAAGGTGTGCGACAAGTTTGCCCGTTGGAGGTCTTGGCTTCGGCGCCCGGCGGATCGGACTCGAAACGCACGGTGTCCATCGCCGGCGCCGGCTTCAGCGCATCAAGATTCATCCAATCCGGTGTCGATGAACACGCTGCAAGCGCGAGCCCCCCGATCACTATCGCGATTACTCGGTACATAATTTTCTAATCCGTCCGCTCGAGCGATTGAAACCGCCCGCCCTTCAACAGGATACGGGCGCGCTCTTGGGCGTGCAACCGGCCGCACATCATTAACCTTACCGTATTAACCATCGTGGCTGCTAGTCGCATCAACTTGCGGGCGAAATTGCGGCTATAGCCGAACGTAATTGCTCAAAATGGCTGATTATGCGGTCCGGCCCGAGTTCGGACACCGGGCGCTCGCTGTAGCCGAAGTCGACGGCGATCACCGGAATGCCGGCCGCGCGCGCAGTCCGGATATCGGTGGCGGAGTCGCCGATCATGATTGCATGCGGCAGGCTTCCGCCGGCCGCCGCGACGGTGCGGCGCAGCACCTCCGGGTCGGGCTTTTGGATCCCGAACGTATCCTGGCCGCAGATCGCCGCGAACCGGTCGGCGAGCTTGAGCTGCTTGAGCAGCAGCACCGATAATCGTTCGAGCTTGTTGGTGCAGACGGCAAACCGGCAGCCGCCGGATGCGAGGACATCGAGCGCATCGGTCAGTCCCGGAAAGGGCCGCGAGCGGTCGGCGAGGTGCTCGGTATAATGCGCGATGAAATCCGCGAACAATTGATCGAGCTTTGCCGGCGCAACGGCGATGCCTTCCGCCGCGATGCCGCGCGCGATCATCATCTTGGCGCCGCCGCCGATCGTATTGCGTGCGGTCTCATAGGGCACCGGCGGCCATCCTTCCCGCGCGAACACCACGTTGAGGGTATCAACGAGATCGGGCGCGGTATCGATCAGGGTGCCGTCGAGGTCGAAAACGATGGTCGGGGCGGTCATGGCGGATCGCTAGCGCATGAGCCGGTCAAGTGGAAGGCCTCCGGGAGAGCGATTTTCGGCTACCCAGGCGGGGCGATCGGGGCTAGATAGGCGTGGCATTAATGTCCTTAATCCACGCTCGAATCCTCAACCGGTCGCGATGAACGCCGATGCCCATAAACGTGCAGCTGCCGCTCGCGCCGTCGAATTCGTGCGGCCCGGCATGCGGCTCGGGCTCGGCACCGGCTCGACCGCGAAGCATTTCGTGGAGCTGATCGGGGAACGCGTGCGGGCCGGCCTCGACGTCATTGCGGTGCCGACGTCGCAAGCAACTCGTGCCGACGCCGAGCGCTGCGGCATTGCGCTGACCACGCTCGATGAAACGCCGGAACTCGACCTGACCGTGGATGGCGCCGACGAAATCGCGCCCGATCTCAGCTTGATCAAGGGCGGCGGCGGCGCGTTGCTGAGGGAAAAGATCGTTGCCGCAGCCTCCGCGCGCATGATCGTGATCGCCGACCGGAGCAAATGGGTGGCTCAGCTCGGACGCTTTCCGCTGCCGATCGAGGTGGCGCCGTTCGGCTTAGGTGCGACCCTGAAGGCGATCGAGAAAGCCATTGCAGCGATCCAGGGGCCCGGATCCCTGAAGGTGCGACAGGGCAAGGACGGCCATGCTTTCGTCACGGATGGCGCTCACTGGATCATCGACGCCGCGCTTGGCCGGATTGACGATCCGAAAGCGATGGCGGATGCGCTTTCGGGCATTCCCGGGGTCATGGAGCATGGTCTGTTTATCGGTCTCGCGCAGACGGCCATTCTGGCCGGACCAGACGGCGTCACGGTCGTCGAGCGGCCGTAATTTCTCGAGCCAAATGGAGTTAAGATGATGATCGTCATTCAGGCCGTTAAGGAAACCGCGCGGCTGGCCACAGTCGCGATCGCGCTGGTTGTGTTCAGCCCAGCCGCTTACAGCCAGCAGCCATCGGACGCGGCAATCGCAAGCGCCAAGGAACTCGTCGCCGTCACCAGCTCAATGACCCTGTTCACTCCGCTGATCACGGGCGTGGTCGAGCAGGCGAAACTTCTTTTCCTTCAGCAAAACCCAGGCTTGAGCAAGAATCTAAATGAGATTTCTGAAAAGTTGCGCACCGATTTAGCGCCGCGTCTTGTTGAGTTGAGCGACGAGGTAGCCAAGCTTTATGCCACCAATTTCACCGAACCGGAGCTCAAGGCCATCCTCGCGTTTTACCAATCCCCGGCCGGCAAGAAATTGCTGACACAGCAGCCGAAGGTCGTCGACGCCAGCATGAATTTCGCTCAGGGCTGGGCCAACAAGCTGTCCGACGAAGTGATCGGGAAGATGCGCGAGGAATTGAAGAAGCGAGGGCTGGCCCAATAACCAGCAATGGCCGGGTTACCGTCCGGCCGGCTTGCAAACAGGGCGCTAGCGGCTGATGGCGGACCACGACGTCGATCTTTTTGTCATCGGAGCCGGTTCCGGCGGCGTGCGCGCCGCGCGCATCGCGGCGGGCTATGGCGCGCGCGTAATGATCGCGGAGGAATACCGGGTCGGCGGCACTTGTGTGATCCGCGGCTGCGTGCCGAAGAAGCTGCTGGTCTATGCCTCGCGGTTTTCCGAGGAGTTCGAGGACGCCGCCGGCTACGGCTGGACCGTGCCGGAACCGACGTTTCACTGGCCGACGCTGATCGCCAACGTCAACCGCGAAGTGACGCGGCTGGAAGCCGCCTATACCAATACGCTCGAACGCTTCAACGTCGCGCTGGTCAAGAGCCGCGCCGTGCTGGAAGACGCCCACACTGTGCGGCTGGCGAGCGGCGCACGCGTGCGCGCCGAGACGATCCTGATTGCGACGGGTGCTGCTCCCTATCATGGCGCTCAGATCGCCGGTCTCAAACACGTAATTTCATCGAATGAAGCGTTTCATCTCGAGCAACTGCCAAAACGCATTCTGATTCAGGGGGGCGGGTACATCGCGGTAGAGTTTGCCGGAATTTTCTCCGGGCTCGGCAGTAAAGTCACTCTGGTCTATCGCGGCGAAAACATTTTGCGCGGTTTCGACGACGACGTGCGCGAGCATTTACGCGGCGAGATGGTAAGGCGCGGAATAAAGATCATTACCAAACAGACCGTGGCGGCGGTCGAGAAGGTGGAGCACGGCTACGACGTCGAATTGTCCGATAACGAACAGGTCATAGTGGACCTTGTCATGTTCGCGACCGGGCGCAAGCCGAATGTGCATGGACTCGGCCTCGAAGCGGCAAGCGTCAAGCTGGGCGAAACGGGTGGCGTTGCGGTCGATGAGTTCTCGAAGACGACGGTGGATAATATTTATGCGGTCGGCGACGTCACCAACCGAGTCAATCTCACACCGGTCGCGATCCGCGAAGGCCATGCCTTCGCCGACACGGTCTATGGAGGCAAGCCGACGCCGGTCGATCACGCCAATGTGCCGACCGCGGTATTCTCGGAGCCGGAAATCGGGGTGGTCGGTCTGACCGAGACGCAGGCACGCGAGCGACTCAACAAGGTTGACATCTACAAGACCAGCTTCCGGCCGATGAAGGCGACGCTGTCCGGGCGCGACACCAGGGTGTTCATGAAGCTGGTGGTGGACGGCATCACCGACCAGGTGGTCGGCTGCCATATCGCCGGCCCCGATGCTGCCGAACTGATCCAGGTGATCGGCATCGCCGTGAAGATGCGCGCCACCAAGGCCGACTTCGACGCCACCATGGCCGTGCATCCGACAATGGCCGAGGAACTGGTCACCATGCGCGAGAAGGCCGTTAGCTACGGCCGCGCGGCGGCGGAATAGCCTTAAACTAACCGACTTTCGTGAATATCTGGCCTCCGCGGGGCGCCTTCGTGTATAACCCCTGCCAATCGCTGGAGTAATTGGCAATGGCCGAGCGTTGGACGCCGGATAGCTGGCGCAAGAAGCCTATACAGCAGGTCCCGGATTATCCGGACCGGCAGGCACTGGCCGATACCGAGAAGCAGCTTGCCACCTTCCCGCCGCTGGTGTTCGCGGGCGAGGCGCGCAACCTGAAGAAGCAGCTTGCGCGCGTCGCCAATGGCCAGGCTTTCCTGCTGCAAGGCGGCGACTGCGCGGAAAGTTTCGCCGAGCACGGCGCCAACAACATCCGCGACTTTTTCCGCATGTTCCTGCAGATGGCGGTGGTGCTTACCTATGCCGCCGCTTCGCCGGTGGTTAAGGTTGGCCGCATCGCCGGCCAGTTCGCCAAGCCGCGCTCGTCGCCGACCGAGAAGCGCGACGGCAAGGAACTGCCGAGCTACCGCGGAGACATCATCAACGACATCGCCTTCACCGAGGAGGCGCGCCGAGCCGATCCGCGCCGGCAGATCGAGGCCTATCGCCAGTCGGCGGCGACGCTCAATCTGTTGCGCGCGTTTGCGCAAGGCGGCTACGCCAATCTGGCGAGCGTGCGGCAATGGATGCTCGGCTTCGTCAAGGACTCACCGCAGTCGCGCCGCTATGTCGAATTGTCGGATCGCATTTCCGAGGCGCTCGGCTTCATGCAAGCCTGCGGTCTCGATCTGGAAAGTCATCCCGAGCTGCGCACCACCGAATTCTACACCAGCCACGAAGCGCTGTTGCTCGGCTTCGAGGAGGCGTTCACCCGCATCGATTCGACCACCGGCGACTGGTACGCCACCTCCGGCCACATGCTCTGGATCGGCGACCGCACGCGGCAACACGATCACGCCCACATCGACTATGCGCGCGGCATCAAGAATCCGCTTGGGCTTAAATGCGGACCGTCGCTCAAGGCGGACGATCTGCTGCGCCTGATCGATATCCTCAATCCGGACAACGAAGCGGGCCGTCTCACGCTGATCGGCCGCTTCGGCGCCGAAAAGGTCGGCGAGCATCTGTCGGCGCTGGTGCGCGCGGTCAAGCGCGAGGGCAAAGTGGTGCTCTGGTCGTGCGACCCGATGCACGGCAACACCATCACCTCGGCGAGCGGCTACAAAACCCGTCCGTTCGACCTGATCCTGAAAGAGGTGCGCGGCTTCTTCGACGTGCATGCGGCGGAGGGCACCTATGCCGGCGGCGTGCATCTGGAGATGACCGGGCAGAACGTCACCGAATGCACCGGCGGCGCCCGTGCCATTTCCGATGCCGATCTCAACGACCGCTATCACACCGCTTGCGATCCGCGGCTCAATGCCGAACAGGCGATCGATCTCGCTTTTCTGCTGGCCGAATTGCTCAAGAAAGTGCGCTCCGCACAGGCCAAGCCGATGCCGGCGGTGGCGGGGCTGTAGATTCTACCCGTTCGCGCATGATCTTATCCGAAAACCGGTTCACACCCTCGGATCAAGTCCGAGGGCAAGCTTTTTCGGGATCATGCGCTAGCCCGGAAGCTTTCCGCTCGATTTGGTGTTAGTATTGCTGGCGGCCATTCGCGGGCTCGGCGCGGCTTGCCGTCTTGCATAACGAAAACCGAGCCGGGGAAACGTCATGAAACGCCATCATTGGCTGCCGGCGAAGCTTGCCTTCGCGCTGGCTGCATTGCCGCTGCTTACAGTTGCTGCTTCCGCGCAGATCGCCGTGTCCGCGAACGACAACAAGGCCGTCCTGGTCAACGGCGCCAATGTGGTGCCGGACAATCCGGCCGCCGACACCGTGACGATCATCGACATGAACGTCAAACCGCCGAAAGTGATCGGCGAAGTCAAAGCACCGACCAGCGTCGTCGGCCCGCCGCAAAGTGTGGCGATTTCCCGCGACGAAAGTTTCGCGCTCGTCACTGGCGCCATCAAGGTAGACCCGGCCGATCCGAAAAAGACCACAGCCGATAATCGGGTTTCGGTCATCGACCTGAAGGCCAAGCCGCCGGCTGTTATCGCGACCGTCGAGGCGGGCGCGGCACCGTCCGGCCTCTCGATCAATCCGGCCGGCACTCTGGCGCTCGTCGCCAACCGTAACGACGGCACCGTCTCGATCTTCACCATCGCCAACAAGACGCTGACCGCGGCCGGCAAGGTTGATTTCGGAAATCCGAAGTCCGGACCGAGCCATGTTGCCTTTATGCCCGACGGCAAGACGGCGCTGGTGACACGCGACGGCGACCATCGCATCTCGGTGCTCAGCGTTGAGGGCAACAAGGTCGAGGACACCAAGAAATTCATGGTGGCCGGCTTCCGTCCCTACAGCATCTCCATCAGCCCGAAGGGCACAGTCGCCGTGCTGAGCAACCAGGGCGGCGGGCAGGGCGACACGGACCTGCTTTCAGTCATCGACCTCAAGGTGAATCCGCCGCGCATCGTCGACACGATCGCTGTCGAGCAAATCCCGGAGGGCGTGACCATGTCGCCCGATGGAAACTACGTCGCGGCAATAATGCAGAACGGCTCGAACAAG
>Ga0265337_1001036_pt1 | contig 14438 bp, 9 predicted proteins | sample 42122metaG_FD_192441 | JGI IMG/M metagenome (GOLD analysis project Ga0265337, IMG submission 192441) | Rhizosphere microbial communities from Carex aquatilis grown in University of Washington, Seatle, WA, United States - 4-21-22 metaG | ecosystem: Host-associated > Plants > Roots > Rhizosphere >... | reverse complement strand
GCGTTGCCCATCGGGTGATCGCCGTACGCGAGCGCGGCGGGGATCCAGAGTCGCCGCTTCTCCCCTTCGACCATGAGCTGCAGCCCCTCGGTCCAACCGGGGATGACGCGCGCGACTTCGAAGCCCGCAGGGCTTCCGCGTGCGACCGAGCTGTCGAACATCTCGCCGGCCTTGGTCCAGCCCGTGTAATTGACGCGGACGCGATCCTGCGGACGCGGATGATCCGTTCCGGTTCCCGCTTGCAGAACCTTGGTCACGAGTCCGCTTGCCGTCTTCTGCGCGTCGGCGGGCGGCGCGGCGACGTCGGGCGGTGCGGGCAACGCCTTGACCAGCGCGCCGGGCATGCCATTCGGCGTCTTCACGGCGCTTGCTACGGCGGAAGGCGCCGCGGACGCCGATGCTCCTTCCGAGGGCGAGCTACCCATCTTCGACTTGCACCCGACCACGCCGAGCGCGGCGCACACGACCCACGCGATGTATCGCATGGCGCGCATCCTTTCAGAGCTCGGCCGCGCTCCGCAATGGCATTGAGCGGCGGTCAGATGGTCAGGATGGCTTTTCCGACGACTTGGCGATTCACGATGGCTGCGAGCGCATCCGCCGCCCGGGCGAGGGGGAACCGGTGCGAGATGTGGGGCTTCAGTTTTCCCTCATCGTGCCAACGAAAGAGTTGGGCGAAGTTCTGACGATTGACGGCCGGTTCGCGCGCCGTGAACGCGCCCCAGAACACGCCGACGATGGCGCACCCCTTCAAGAGGACGAGGTTCGCCTTCGCTTGCGGGATCGTTCCCGATGCGAAACCGACGACCAGGAGCCGTCCGTCCCAGTTGATCGAACGGAGCGACTGTTCGAAGAGGTCCCCGCCGACGGCGTCGTAAATGACGTCTGCACCCTGCCCGTTGGTGAGCGTCTTCACTTGATCTTTCAGCGAGCCAGTCCGGTAGTTCACGACGTGCTCGACGCCGTACTCGCGCTTGACCACGTCGAGCTTCGTGTCGTCTCCGCCGGCGGCGATGATCTTCGCGCCCAGGAGCCGGCCAATTTCGATCGCCGCCGTGCCGACGCCGCCGGTCGCCCCCAGCACCAAGAGCGTCTCGCCTTTCGCGAGCCGGCCGCGCTGGACGAGCGCGTGGTAGCTCGTGCCGTACGTCATCGAGAACGCGGCGCCCGTCTCGTAGCTCATCGACGTGGGCATCTTGAGACATCGCGTCGCATCGACGATCACCTCTTCGGCGAACCCGTTCCATCCGGTCATCCCGATGACGCGATCTCCCGGCTGAAAATCCGTCACGCCTTCGCCGACGGCGAGCACGTTCCCCGACACTTCCGCACCCGGCGCAAAAGGGGGAGTCGGCTTGAATTGGTATTCGCCCTTGATGATGAGCACGTCGGGGAAATTCACGCCGGCGGCTTTGACGCCGATCTTGATCTGTCCCTTGCCGGGGTCTTCGGACGGAACGTCCGTGAGCGCGAGCTTCTCGGGCGGCCCGTACTCGGTGCAAAGCATCGCTTTCATGGTGTGCTCCTTCGCGTCGAGAGTGGCGAGCTGACGCCGTCGCGTCAACCGATTCCGAACTCCCTCTGGCTCAACGGAACTGGGTTCGTTACGCTTCGAAGCCTTCATGACTGGCAACGACTCGAGCGTCTCACCCGACGAGCCTCGAGGGTCCGACGAGGGCGCGGAACCGGATCCGCTCATCGGCACGGTCATCGCGGGGCGTTATCGCGTCGACGATCGGCTCGGAGTGGGCGGGATGGGCGTGGTGTATCGCGCCGAACATGTGCTGATGAAGAAGCCGGTGGCGGTGAAAGTTCTTCACCGCGAGCTCACCGTGCTCGGCGAGATCGTCAAGCGTTTCGAGCGCGAAGCCATCGCCGCCGGACGCATCGACCATCCGAACGTCACGCTAGCGACGGACTTCGGAAAGCTCGAAGACGGGTCGTTCTACCTCGTTCTCGAGTACGTCCCGGGACGAAGCCTCACTCAAGCGTTGAAGGAAGACGGTCCGTTTCCAGTCGAACGCGGCTTGTTCGTGACGCGCCAGATGGCCGCGGCGCTCGCGGCGGCCCACGCCGCCGACGTCGTGCATCGCGACTTGAAACCCGACAACGTCATGTTGATCGAACGCGGCGGCAGCAAAGACTTCGTCAAGGTGCTCGATTTCGGCATCGCCAAGGTGAGCGGCGAAGGGGCTACCGGCCAGTTGACGCGTCTCGGCGCGGTGTTCGGCACGCCGCAATACATGGCGCCCGAGCAAGCGGCGGGGAAGACCGTCGACGGGCGCGCCGATCTCTACTCGCTCGGGCTCGTCCTCTACGAGCTCTTGGCGGGGAAGCCCGCGTTCGCCGCGCAGGACGTCATCGGGCTCCTGACGAAGCAGCTGACCGAGACGCCCCCGCCGCTTCCGGAGGGCGTCGACGCGGACGTCGCCGCGCTCGTCATGAAGCTGGTCGAGAAAGATCCGGCCGATCGCGTGCAGAGCGCCACGGAGCTCGTCGCGATCATCGATGCGCGGCTCGGCCCCGTCGTGTTCGCGCCCGACAGCACGGTGCTCGGCATCCCGAGCGTCAAAGGGCCGTCCCCCGTCGCATTCGCGCAGACGACGCCGCTCGACGTCGCGCCGGGCCCGGCCTCGAGCTCGGGCGGCGACGCCTCACCGAAGCAGCCGACGCTCTGGGGCGCATTGCTCGAAGCACCGAACCTCGTCGAGCGCGCCCGGCGTGGTGACTCGCTCACCCTCGGCGGCAGATCGGTGTCGCTCCGGCTCGTCCTCGCGCTCGGTGCCACCGCGCTCATCGGTGTACCGCTGGCGATCGCGGAGCTGCACGGACACGAGGGACCGGCGCCGCTCGAGTCGTCGGCCGGACGGCCCGCGCCGCCGCCGGCCCCCGAGCTTGCCGAGCTTCTCCTGCGAGCGAAGACCGGCGATCGCGCGGCGATCGCCGCGCTCGAGTCGCGGCCATCGACGAACCGAACGGCGCTCGAGTGGGCCGCCATCGGTCTCGGGCACGATCGGCTCGGCGAGACGCGGCTCGCGTTGCCGTCGCTCCAGTCCGCCGTCCGTGCCGATCCTGGGCTCGCCAAGGACCATGATTTGCTTCTCGCCGTGCGCGCCGCAGTCGACGACGACGCGACGCGAACCCAAGCCATGAACCTCGCCGCCGACTCGCTCGGACCGGACGGCGCTGATCTCCTGTACGACGTCTGGACGGCGACAGCCGAGAAGACCGAGGCGACCAGTCAGGCGAAGTCGCTCTTGAGTCGAGACGACGTGCGGGCACACGCTTCGAAACCCTTGCAGCTCGCGCTCGATCTTCGTCGAATGACCCGCTGCGACGACATCAAGCGGCTCTTGCCCGCTGCGATCACGAGCGGCGACGATCGGTCGTCACGCCCGCTCATGGCTTTGTCTTCGCGAAAGGGCTGCGGATTCTTACACCTGGGAGACTGCTTTTCGTGTCTCCGTGGCGACGACGACCTCGGCGATGCGCAAAAAGCCGTTCAACAGCGGAAAAGTCCGCGCTTTTAGGCCGGGAAATACTTGGTCGCTCGCCGCTCGCCCTTGGTGCGGATCTTCTTCTGGGCAATCAGTTTCTTGGCCGGAAGGGCGAGGTCCTTCGTCGTGGTCTTCAGCTCTTTCGCAATCTGTTCCATACGCTGACCCGGGCCGGCCTTGATCGCGGACATGAGGTGTTCGGTCACCTGTTCGAGATCTTGAGGCGCACGCTTTTGACCCTTGGACCGGCGTGACGGAACGCTGCCTTTCGCCTTTGCGATCGCGGCACTGCGGGTGCCTCGCGGTGCGGCGCCACCGGAGCCGAACGCCTCGGTAACCGATTGAACTGCCGCGTGTCTCACGAGCTCGGAGAGCTCCTCGACGAAGGCTTCAATCGTCTTTCTGATTTGGAGATCGAAATTGGCGGTGGGCATGCGGGCGATGTTTCCCATAAATCGAGACTGCGTGTCAACGCGGGTGTGCGAGTCCGCACCCTTCAATAGTCACACACCCCAAAACCCCTCGGCGGCGTACAGTGTGGCAAATCGGCGTGACGCCGATCCGGCCGAAAAACTCAGTCCTCGATGAAACCCTTGAGGTTTCTCGACCGACTCGCGCGCCTCAGCTTGTGGAGCGCGCGCCCCTCGATTTGACGGACTCGCTCGCGAGTCACTTCGAAGTCGCGCCCGACCTCTTCGAGCGTGTGCTCGGTCTTCTCGTCGAGGCCGAACCGCATGCGGATGACTTTTTCCTCACGGGGAGTGAGCGTCTTCAGCAGGTCGCGCGCGCGATGCTGTAGATCGCGGGAAAGCACGGTGTCCGACGGACTCGGGAACCGCTCGTCTTCGACGAAGTCACCGAGCCTCGACTCATCGTCGTCGCCGACCGGCGTTTCCAGGCTCACCGGCTCCTTCGCGAGCCGGAGCAACATCTCGACGCGTTCCACCGGGAGCTCCGAGCGCTGTGCAATTTCTTCCGGCGAAGGATCGCGGCCCGTCTCTTGAACGAGACGCGCCGACGTCCGAAGCACGACGTTGAGCGACTCGATCATGTGCACCGGAATGCGAATGGTCCTCGCTTGGTCGGCGAGGGCGCGCGTGATCGATTGCCGGATCCACCACGTCGCGTAGGTGCTGAACTTGTACCCGCGCTGATACTCGAACTTCTCGGCGGCGCGCATGACGCCGATGTTGCCCTCCTGAATCAAGTCGAGGAAGTGGAGGCCACGGTTCGTGTATCTCTTGGCGAGCGACACCACGAGTCGCAGGTTCGCTTGCACGAGCTCGGCCTTCGCGCGGTTCGCTTGCGCCTCGCCTTCGCGAATGACCGCGAGCGTCTCGATCAACTCTCGGCGCGGAATGGGCGGGCGCTCCACCTCTAGCCCCGCGCGCACCTCGGCGGTGAGCTGGCGCAGCGTCGACTCGCTCAGGCGCATTTGCTCGAAGGTTTCCAGCATCTGCTCGGTGAACTTCGCGGACTCTTCGCTGGCGCCCGCGCGCCGTTCGCCGTTCGCGCGCGTTCGTTCGCTCGAGACGGCTTCGCGCTGCGAGTCGAGCTTTTGCACCTTCGCGACGAGCCGTGCGAGTCGCTCTTCGGCTTCCACCTCGTCGAACGTCTCGGGATCCTCGTCGGCGTCGCGAATGACGTCGGTGATGCGCACCTTCTGGGCGCGCAGCCGTTCCATCAGGTCCACCATCGCGCGCACGGCGATCGGACAACCGAAGAGCGCGCCGTGCGCTTTCTTCGTTCCCAGTTCGATGGCCTTGCCGACGCGCACTTCGCCTTCGCGGCTCAGGAGCGGCAAGCGCGCCATGCGACTCAGATACGCGTTGAGCGAATCCTCGTGGGTCGGTCCGAGCGGATCGACGGTGCGTGTTCGCTTGCGCTCTTCGCCTCTCGGCTGAGCGGCGCGGCGCGGTTTGCGCGGGCCATCCTTGGGCGGTTCGAGCTCGACGTGCGGGTCGTCCATTCGAGGTCCGGAAGAAGAAGTGGGTTTGGCGCTCACGTGCTTTGCGCTCAAGCTCGACTTTCCAAACCCTAGCTCAAGGGCGGCCCGGGTGCCCGTCGCGCGTAGAACCGGGCCGCGAAGCGAGGGGTCGGGGGCCCTTCCGGGTCATGACGCACGACAGCCCTCGCCCGAGGATTCGTCTCGCCCGAGCGCTTCGCGCTTGGCAGCGCCGAGTACAGCCGGTTGAATACGGCCTTACGGTCCCGGTGTGAGCCACGGGTGCGGAGGACATGGATCTCGATTTCTACACGTTGGAGCGACCCGTGCAGGATCGATTCGCGGATTCGACGCGATCCGTCGGTGTTCCGACGCCTATTTTGCGCGAGCCTTCACGTGACCTCCGGGACTTTGCCTGGTTCGGGATGGCGGCCACGTTTCTGGCATGCCTCGTCTGGCTCGTTTCCCGCGGTTTCGGGCGCCTCGAGAGCTCGATGGCGCTCGCGTCACCGGCGATGGTCGCCGCGTACGCTGCCGCGGCCGTCGGCGCCGCATTTTCGTTCCTGCGCGGCGTTTCGATCCGCGACGCGCGCGAACGGCTGCCTTACGAGCCGGGGCTCTATCTATTTCCAGTGGGCGTGATCGACGCCCGAGCAGAGCCACTGCGCGTCTTTCGGCACGGAGACCTCGGCAAGGCGATGGCGGTCGGGGGGCGCTTGCGCATCGAAGTGAAAGGCGCGGGCGAATTCATTTTCCCGCTCGACGACCCGGGCGCCGGCGAGCAGGCGCTCGCTGCACTCGAAGAAGGCCGCGCCCAGTACGAACACGCCTTGAAAATCGAGCACGCACGCGAGCTCGCCCTGGTGGACCCTCTCGTCGACAGCGGATTTTCGAGCCCATTTTCTTCCCGCGCCGTCATCGGAAAGCGCCGCCCGTTTTGGGCGACCTACGCCGCGGTCGTGGCGCTCGCCGTGGGGATCCCGGCGGGGCTCCTCGTCTGGAAGGCGCGGAATCTGGCGAGCGAGCGCCGGCTGTTCACTGCCGCGGTTCGTGAAAATGACGTCGAGGGGTACCGTGCCTACCTCGCGCGAGGGGGGACTCGGCGCGATGTGGCGGGGGTGTTGCTCCCCAGGGCCGAGCTCAAGGCAGCCGTCGGCGCCGGCACCGTGGAGGCCATCGAGCAGTTCGAGGCCGAACATCCCCAGTCCGCGATCCAGGCCGAGGTCGATTCCGCACTACGCGCTGCGCTGGACACCGAGCTCGTCGCGGCAAAAAATTCCGGGAGCGTCACCGCCATCCGCGACTTCGAACAGCGGCGCGCCGCGTATCCGTTCATGCGCCCGGCGGCGGAGCTCGCCAAGGAACAGCTCTACCGTAAGGCGCTCGCGACGTTCTCCGCCGGCAAGGGCGACGCGGTCGCGTCGTTTTTCACGCGCCTCCTCGGCTACTCGAAGGTGCACGGCCCCGACGTGGGCATCGAATTCGTCCGACGTATCCCGGACTCGGTCGCGCTCGCCGACCTCACGGTCAAGGGAAGCGCGTACTACATGGGCAAGCAGTCGAACCCGTCGCAGTACTTCGACGGCGACTACGCCGCGCGCCGAGAGGCGGCGTCGCGCGACGAGATCAGCGCCGCGCTCGGGCCTTCGTTCCCGAAGGACATTCTGAACATCGGACCAGAGCCGACGTTCACCGATCCCGGGCCTCCGAAGGCGGCCACGATCCCGACGCTCTTCGTCGAGTATCAACCCGACATGGCCGGCGGTTACATGAACCCGAAACCGCGCGGCGTATTCGTCGGAGTCGGACTGACGTTCAAGGCGTCCTTCGTCATTCCAGGGGACGACCAGCCGCTCGAATTCAAGTCGTCGCTCTGGCGCGTTCCGAATCCGCGAATTCTCGAACAACAGGGCACGACCGTCGCCGACGTGTACGAGAAAATGGCGGGCGAGGGGTTCGACCATTTCACGAAAGGCTTCGTCGCCTTCGTACTCGCGAAGTGATCGCTACCCGATCGGCGCCGTGGGCCCGCCGGAAACCGTGACGGGCTGGAGCGTGATGACCCGCCGGCGAACGTCGCGGCGCCGAGGTTCGGGCTCCGCCGCCGCCGCTCTCCGTCGCGCCGCACCGGTGAGCAGCGCCGCGACGGCCGTCGGAAGCGCGATGCTCGACAACCCGAACAACGTCGTCAGGCCGCCGCCGGCGATGGCGCCGACCAAGAACCCCGCGACGGGCAGTCCGAACTTGAAGAGCCGCGCACCGGCGGATACGCGCCGCACGGGGTCCGAGCCGGGAAGCGAGACGAGTACGTCGACGAGATCGATGGTGAACTGAGTCAGATTCCCGGTCATCACGGTGGTCGAGCAGCAACTGCCCAGCGCTTCGCGCATGAGCGCGTTCTGAACGCCCATCGCCGTGACGGCGGTGCCGCCGATGCAGAGCACCGCCCAGGTGTCCGCGCCGGTCGCGAAGCGATGGAGGAACATGCCGGTCACGCAGAACACCGCGAGCGAGATCGTCATGAGTCCGAGCAGCGGGACGACGGGCGACCTGCCCTCTGCTCGGGCACGCCGCGCGACGACCGCGGATACGGCGACCGCCGCCATGAAGAGCGGAATCATCGCGAGGCGCGTTCCTACGCCGACCTTGAGGTGCGTCGACATCGCGGCGCCTGCCGAGACCAGGTTGCCGGTCAGGTGCGCGGGGAACATGCCGAACAGCGCGAGGAAGCCCGCGGTGTCGACGTAGCCCGCGACGGCGCTGAGCGTCGCCGCGAACAGCGGTTCGTCGGGGACGCCGCGCCAGTGCGAGGCTGTTCCCGTTGCGGCGTCGGGTGGTGATGCCGTCGTTCGCACGCCTCTTCAGATGCACCTTCGCGAAGAGAAAAATCAACTAAACAATGAACGACGCTGCTCGATCGTCACCAACAATTCATCGTTGGCTGATGACGCTCACGACTTCGATTCATTCGACACGGAAGAGAAATATATTTTCTCGAAACGCCCCGCATATGACAAGCGATCCGGACAGACGGTCTACGCCGCGCAGCGTGATTCTAAGTCGATTCAAGATCGAAGCGCATGCCTCGGCGCTCGGGTGCGCGAACGGCAAGGTTGGTTTTTTGGTACCCGTGGAGGCTCGAACGCGACGCGGAGACGACCGATGTGTGGCCCGCGCATTTCGACGACCGACATCGTCCGGCCGCGCGCCGGCTTTGTTTCTTCCGATCGCGCTCGCAAGGGACGTCGCGTCGTTCGCGACGAAACGCGGAGCCTCGGACGCTCTCGCGACGAGCCGCCAAGCCGTCCCTCGTTTCGCAGCGGACTTCTAGAAGCCCACGTCCGGCTCCTGGTCCTTGTGAACCGGGTGCGGGGCGGGGGGCTTCTTCGGATGCTTCACGACGGGCGCGGCCGAACCGGTCGTCGCGAGCGCGGCGGAGACGCTCGCCGCCAGACTCGGCTCGAGCCGAGCCGTTGGCGGCAGCGCGTTCGTCGCGTGTTCCGGCAGAACCGGCGGCGGATTCGCGGCGGGCTCGTCGCTCTTCGGCGGCGGCAAGGTCGCGCGCGGAGCCTCCAGCGACGCGGGATGCGCAGCGGCGTGACCTTCACTCGTCAGATCGCTGCGGGGCCACAACTGGCGCGCCGCGAGCGCGAGAATGACGCCGCCGAGAAGAGCCACTGCGACACGAGAGCCGCGAAAATCTCCGGTCGGCGTTCGCGCCACAGACACGCCGGCGACGGAGACCGGCGCGCCCATTTCGGGCCTCGTCGTCGTCAGGGTGATGTCGGGGACCCGTCGCGCCGAATCGGGGCCGCGGGAGCGCTCGCCTCGAAGAGCGTGCGCGCAGCGTTCGACCAGCACCTGGGCTCGCGGAGGCGCGAAAGGGGCGAGCGCGGCCGCCAGCTCGGCAATGTCCTGATAGCGCCGAGTGCGGTCCTTCTGCAGGCAGCGCACGACGACTCGTTCGAGCTCCGGCGCGATCTCCGGCACGAGCGTGCGGAGCGGCGCGGGCTCGGTCTCGAGCACCGCCGCGCACACTTGCATGAGCGACGGAGCGTCGAACGCGGGCTTCCCCGAGAGGAGCTCGTAGAGCACGCACCCGACCGACCAGATGTCGGTGCGGGCGTCGATGTCCGCCGCGGCGCGGATTTGCTCGGGCGACATGTACGGGGGCGAACCGAGCGCGGTCACGGTCTTCGAGCGATCGAAGCGGCGGTCCGCCGGCCCGCAGATCGCCATCTTCGAGATCCCGAAGTCGAGAACCTTGACCTGCTCGCCCTGAGTCGCCTTCGTGAGGAACAGATTCTCGGGCTTCACGTCGCGATGAATGATCTGGCAGGCGTGCGCCGTCGCCAGCGCTTCACAGGTCTGGAGCAAGTATTCGACCGCCGTCTCCTGAGGGAACCGGTTCTGCGCGGCGAGGACGTCGCGAATGTCGCGCCCCTCGAGCAGCTCCATGACCATGAACGGCGCGCCGCTCGGAAGCGCACCGACGTCGAGGACGCGCACGACGTGCGGGCTCTTGATCTTGAAGTTGGCGCGCGCCTCGGTCGTGAAACGACTGACGGCCTCGGCGTGGTCGGTAAATTCCGAACGAAGAAACTTCAGCGCGACCGACTCGCCGAGCCCGAGATGAATCGCGGACACGACGAAGCCGACGCCGCCGGTTCCGATGAGCGCGGTGACCTCGTACTTCCCGGCGACGACTTCGCCTACGGAGAACGGCATCACGAAGGGATCTTCGATCACCAAATCATTCGTCGAGAGGCGATGCTCCATAGTCTCTTTTTACCGATTGCCCGCGTCCCGTCGGGCTTCGATGAAAACGATGCTAGCAGGCTTCATCGGCGACGTGAGCGTCATGTCGCAAGTTCACTCGAACTTCACGTTCGAGTGACGCTATCGAGACCGGGCGTTCGGTTACGCGAGCCCGCGAGCGTGCTCATCTCGGCGCAAAACTGCGTCGATCGTTCGTCGCGATCGTTTCGTCGAGTTTTCTGGAAACCCATCGAACTAGGCCGTGCGCGTTCGAATCGCGAGCGTCGAGGTGCGGCAAGTGCACTTGTCGCAGCAGATCTCGCACCTTCGCGCACGAGCACAGAGCGTCGACGACTCCCGTCGCCATCCGCGCGAATTCGCATGTCGCGAAACACGATGCAAGTGAAGAAACTCTCGAAAATCATGCCGAAAGCGATGTCGCACCCGCGACAATATGTACCAAGCTTGCACGCTACGTGATGTTCTCGAAACAAGTCGATACCGCGCTCACTGGAACGCGAACGGTTGACTCCACGGATTGCGCACAATCGAGACGGCGCGCGTGCACGGGAGCACGTGGACTGGCCGGACCCGCCCCGACGATCGCGCGTGGCGCTGCCGGTGCGGCGCGGTTTCGTTTCCGCTCGCGACGGCGCCCGGCGAGCTACGCGCGTGGGGACGAGCGCTGACGGCGCCACGCCGAGAACTGCTCGGCGAGCATCGGGCGTCCGTGCAGGTAACCCTGTGCGATGCGACAGCTCAGGCTTCGGAGAAATTCCGCTTCCGCTTCGGTTTCGACGCCCTCGGCGACCACGGTGAGCCCGAGGCTGTGGGCGAGCGCGACGATGGCGTTGGTGATCGCGGCGTTCTCCGCGTTCAGCGGGAGTCCGCGAACGAACTCCTTGTCGATTTTAATGACGTCCATCGGGAAGTGCTTCACGTACCGAAGTGACGCGTAGCCGGTGCCGAAGTCGTCGACCGCGACGCGCACGCCGCTCTGCCGGAGGATCCGGAGCGCGTCGCGAACCGCCGGCGTCGTGTCCAGCATGACGCCCTCGGTGAGTTCCAACGTGAGATACTTCGCGGGAAGCTTGGACTCGGCGAGCGCGCTCTGAACGACGCGCACGACGTCGCCGAGGATGAACTGTTTCGCCGAAACATTGACGCTGATTTTGAGCGGCTCACCGGCGTTCGCCCACGCCGCGGCTTGCTGGCACGCTTGCCGGAGCACCCATTCGCCCACTTCCTCGATGAGATCGGCGCTCTCGAGCATGGGCACGAACTCGGACGGATCGATCATGCCGAGACGATCGTCGCGCCATCGGAGGAGCGCCTCCGCGCCGACCAGCTCGTTCGTCTCGATATCGACCTGCGGCTGATACTCGATGAGAAAGTCTTCCTGCTCGAGCGCACGCTCGAGGGCGTGTTCGATCGCCATCCGTCGCGAGACGAGCTCGGTCATCGGCGCGCTCGGAAATCGGAGCACGTTGCCGCCCGAGCTCGCCGCGAGGCCGAGCGCCTCTCGCGCCTTTCGCGTCAGAGAGTCGGCGTCGTCACCGTCGTCGGGGAAGACCGCGATGCCGACACTCGGCGACAAGGTGAGCGGCTTGCCGCGCACCAACACCGGTGCGCCGAGCTCGACCAAGACGCGTTCGGCGATTCGCCCGGCGCGAAACTTCGGATCGCGTTCTTCGACCAGCACGAAGAACGTCGTTTCCGCGCGGCTCAAGGTCTCGACGTCGTGCACCGACGAACGGATCCGCTCGAGTGCGACGCCTTGAAGTAACGCCAGGAGTCCGGGTTCGGGTTTCTCTTCGAGTCGCGCCGACAGATCCCACCGCACCGCGAGGATGGCGGCTCCGCCGAACCCGCGACGTGCACGGGCGACGGCGTTATCGAGACGAAAATGCAGCGCCTGGATCCCCACGGTCGGCGCGGGTTGATCGGTGCGTTCCACGCGCCGCTCGCGTGAGGCACGCGCCATCGCGTGACGCATCGCGCGGTCGAGATCCGACGGCGAGATTTCTCCCGCGACGAGCACTTCGGCGACGCCGCGCGCGAGCGTCTTCGCTTCGAAGGTCGGATCGGCGCGCCGGGTGAGCACGATGACTGGGCGGGCACCGCGGCGCGCGACGGCCTGTGAAAGACTCGCGCCGCGGCCGCCGCCGAAGAGCGCGTCGATGACGTAGATGTCGTGCTCGTCGCGCTCGAGCGCCACCTTCGCGGCGTCGTAACTGCTCTGGAAATCGACGCGATGCGCCGCACCGAAGAGCTCGGAGAGCCCCTCTTCCGGCGAATCACAGCAGCACAGGACCCGAATCACGCACGGCCAGCATACCTCAGTGTCCCGAAAATCTTTCTGTTCGGCTAGCAGGCGGGCGGCAGGCGCCTTAAGAACCTGTCATGGACCTCCGTGGACGCGTGTGGGCCTTCCTGGGAGCGTGGGCCGTTCTCGGATGCGGCGGCGCGGCCGCGGAGGCGTCGAACGCGCCGCTGCGATCTCCCACTACCGACTATCCGTCCCCGCCGGCGCAAACCTCGTCGAACGGCGAGGTCGTCGGGGCCGATCGCGTGCCGCCCGGTGACAAACTGCAAACATCGCCGAGTGTAGGCTCGAGTGGCGTTTCGCCCGCTGCCCCCACCTCGCCGCCCGAAACCGCGAATGGGACCCCTACCCCTACCAGCCCCTGCGACCAGATCGGGCTCGAGGACGCGTCGGGAAAATCCGACTGCAACAAGAAGAAGCCAGTCCCGGCAGCAGCTCCGGCTCATTGACGCGGTAGTCACCCGACGCCGTTCCGTGTACGTTTTACGAGGAGTCGCCGCGACGCCGAGGATCGCATCCATGGCGCGAATCTTGATTATCGAAGACGAGCCCGCAGTCGGACGGGCGCTCTCTCGGCTGCTCCAGCGAGAGGGATATGTCTGCGATCTCGCGCGGACGCATGCCGATTCGCTGTCGTTCACTGGCAACTACGATTGCGGCGTGTTCGACATCGAGCTTCCCGACAGCGACGGCGTCGAGCTGGCCACGAAGTTGCGATCCCGCGGCATCGTCAAGAGCGTCGTGTTCTTTTCGGGCCTGAGCGACGGCAAGAGTGAAGCGCGCGCGCGCGAATGCGGCGTCTACGTGCACAAGAGCGAAGGCATCGCCCGCCTCCGGTTCGCGATCGCGGCATTGCTCGACGAGTAGCCTCGACGAGTAAGTCGCCGCGCCGAGCGCGACGCATTCATCGGCGAGGCGCTCAATGCGCGCGGAGCACGACGTCTTTCGCGCTCGCGCCGACGAGCGTGCCGCACATCGTCTTGCAGAGGATGTCTTTCGGCTTGCACTCGCACTTCCCCCGCTTCTTCTCGGCGAGCTTCTCCTTCATTTCCTTCGTCGAGAAGCGCGCGTAGCCCTCGATCGTCGAGAACTTCGTCTTCGCCTTGATTTGCTTCGGCGTCCGCGGGTCGTTCGGCTCGCCGTCGGGGTTCGAGCAGCAGCGAAAGCTCAGGTAGTAATAATAGAAGCCCTCGTCGTGCGTGTAGATCTTCGGGCGACAGGCATTGCGCACGCCCTTGTACCAGGGGCCGCCGGTGTTCACGCTCGAGAATTTGCCGCGAAAGTCCGTGCTGTACGTCTCGCTCGACACGACGTCGTCGGTGTTGCCCGGTAAGTCGGCGATGCCGAAGTCGCTCACGCACTCCGGTTGCCCGCCATTTTTCACGCCTTGCCAGAGCCGTGCGAGCTCGTCCGGGTCGCGCGCCGCGACCTTCTTCATGTCCGGCTTGTCCCATTCGCGATCGCCGTCGCACTTCTCGGGGTCGCGCTTGTACCCGTACGGAAACGGTTTCATCTCCGGCCCCTCGCACGCGAACGTCCACTCGCTCTCGGTGCACATGCGCTTGTCGACCGCCGCGCATTTCACCTGGGCCTGATAGAAATTGTTCATCACCTCCGGCCGATCGCCCTTTTCACCAGGCCACTCCCACTCGTCGATGCAAAATCGCTTGTGCACCTTCGGTCCAACGCACTTCGTCGGAGCCTTGAACTCCTCGCACACGACCTTCTTGTTCGGCTTGTCGTACCAGCTCTTCAAGCACTCCTGTTCGACGTCGGTGCAGTAGTCCCCCTCGACGAGCTTCATCCCCCGCGGGCACGAGCTCGGGCCGTCTTCTTTTTTGGGGGCTCCCTTCGCGACGGGGCCGTCGGCGGGAACCGCTCGTGCTCCGTTGGTCGCTCCACCCCGGTGCCG
>Ga0265337_1001034_pt1 | contig 14442 bp, 22 predicted proteins | sample 42122metaG_FD_192441 | JGI IMG/M metagenome (GOLD analysis project Ga0265337, IMG submission 192441) | Rhizosphere microbial communities from Carex aquatilis grown in University of Washington, Seatle, WA, United States - 4-21-22 metaG | ecosystem: Host-associated > Plants > Roots > Rhizosphere >... | reverse complement strand
TTGAAGAGTGCTGCGCGTTCATGACGATGAACTCAACGGAACAATATTACAATCAGAGATATTGGGAATATATTTCTTGTTGGGTGGATAATGCAACAAGAAGACGTGTTTGGTAAATTTGTTACACATGAAACACATGATTATTTGTGTGAGTGTGGAAAGTGGAGACACGAACACGACTTTTTTTCAGACGAATGTATGTGTTGTATGTCATTTCAACAGTTATTAACATATGTTATAATGTGGCCGTGGTATTTGATAAAATGGATGTTTAAGTATGGGCGGTAGCGCTGGACACATAAATCATATTACGGAGTGTTTTGACTTTACTTTTGGTGAAATCAAAGACATAATTTTGCGTGTTTCAGCAGGTAAAATGCGAGGTGTCAGCGTCAAGTGTGACGGTCAAAATCTCGTATTTTCTGTCTCCCATTGTGGTGTTCGTGTCGCTCGCAACAAGTCTGAAATAATATCAGGTGGCTTGACACGTGAAGAACTAACAAGCAAATTTGACGGTCGTGGACCAATTCAGGACGCATTTGTGAGCGCATTCAATGTGTTATCAAAAGCTTTTCTTAATGTCTCTGACGATGTCATCAAGAACGTCTTCGCTAACGGGTGTAGGTTTTACTCTATTGAAGTCATCTATGGACCTGCAAAGAACGTGATTGAGTACGATGGCAATCACGTGATATTCCATGATACACCTGTCTTTGAGGTGATCGACAAAGAAATTGTTAGTGTGAATTATCATCCCAACTTTCCTGACAACGTTGAAATTGACGGGTGGACGTTGCATCGCCCGTTTCACGTTTGCCTAAAACAACTCGACAATGACGTTGTGCAAAGAACATTATCAAAAATCAACAATCTGATTGGTGACGTTGAGTGTTCGAACGAAGACACGTTGTTGGATTACTTGAAGATATGCGTTTTGAAGGACGCGAGAAGAGACTTGCTTTTGGCTCCCGTCGTCGCAGCACATGTGACAAATAGAATTGTCAAGGACGACAACGCTTTATCACTCACTGAAATAAAGAAGATGCTTCCAAAGACACAACAGACACAAGTTTCTGAATATGTGAAGAACGTCGGACCACAACTTGTGCAAAAGTACGTTGAACCGTTTGATGTTGTAATCAAAGACTTTTCATTTGAAGTGTTGAAACATGTTCAACCCGCGTTAGTGTGTGATCATGAATGGGAGACAAATAGAATTAAAGACGCATTACGTGATATTATTAAAGAAATGCGACAGACTGAAGACGTGAAGGCAAAAGTTTTCGTTGAAAAAGAGACGACGAACTTCAACATAGACAACACGTTACCCGTTGAGGGTATAGTATTTAATTGTTTTGGAAAGATGTTGAAATTAACTGCGAACTTCGGACGCGTAAATAAAATAATGGGTTTTTACAGATATGCAAGGTAATAACATCAAATACGTCACAATTACGTGTGCACGAGACGTTGAGCTCACAAAAGCTCAGCTGTCAACATGCTTCTTTAACAAAAACGTTGACGTGCTCGATGACGAAGACGATCTCGATAGAGAACTAAAACTTCTTAGCAACGGACGTAAGACAATTCGCTGGTGGGTGGACCAAGACACGTTTGATGACGGGTTTTATTTTTTCGTTGACAACGATACGTGGGTGTTTACTGACAACGTTGAAAAAGTTTGCTCAACACTTGATCCAAACAAACCGTTCTTGGCAAATTATTCTTGTCCCCCATGGGGATGTGTCAACGTTTCAGACAAAATTTTTGGCATCAACGATTACCCACAAAAGACAAGCGAATTCTTTAAGGAAAAGACAGGCTACACGATCACGTGGCACGGTGGTGCAGGAATGCTGATGTCGCGCGCAATGTGTAAGCTCATCAAAGGCACATTATTGACTGACAAGTATTACAGAGAAATTATTGAGATGTTGTGCAAAGAACAACACGTTAGTGACGGCGCTGATGCATTGTACCCATTTGTGTTGCCTCAAGATTTGCTCATGTTACGTGCCTTGTCATTGACGATCGTAAAATACGAGCTAAAAAATGATGTAAAACGATTACAGGCTTTGCCACTCGTCGACAAAAAAGGAAAACAAAATTACTTTTCTGATCATCCATGGTGTTCATATGGCACAGGATTTCAAGAGCGACTAAATCAATCTACAAAAAATTGGGACAAACAGAAAGCAGTGGGAGATTTAAATCCCGCTTTCCCTGTGAAACATGGAACGAAAGAGCTCGACGCAAAGCGCGCAGTTGAACTATCGATGATACATGAACACTCTGGTTTCAAAAACTTACACATCTCCGACGACTTTGCGGCATTGTGCGCGCTGCATCGTATAAAGAAACCAGAAATGTTTGAACAGCTTCACAGTGAACTCAAGTTACACACACGTTGAACACGTCATTGTTGATGACATAATATACCGTCATCAACATGATAACTTTGAATGTCAATGGAGTGGAAAATTACGTAGCTTCAGGTGACTGTGTGACCCCTGAAATGCAGGAGACGTTGAATAAGTTAGGTTTCATTGATCTACGCAACGAGGCACAACGCTGGACGCTTGACGAAATCAATTCGTTACGAAAATGTTGGCAAGATGTACACTTGTCAATTTTGTCATCAACAAAACAAGTGAATTCGTTTGATCGAAAGCGCGCATGGACACAATCAAAAAAATATGCGCCAAAATTAAATGATTTAAAGGAAATTTATTTTGACGTTGAATACGTAAATTGGTTAAGTAAACACAAAACTGAAAATTCGTGTGACAAAATTCAAACGCTCAACAAGCAAATAAACTCTATTCGTTCGCAAGGACGAGATTTTTATCTTCACCTTTTGAGTGTATTATTTACGAGCAATTCAAAAGAATTGTTCGAAGCGTTATTTCCGTTTAAATCTCTAAACGATGCGATTTGTCAATGTGGTGATGACTACATTTACGTTCCATTAATACTTGATCCAATCTTCAATATCTTCGATCGTGTCAACGGACGTGGTGAATTATTGAGCTTGTTTTTATTCGCTGACACAAATTGGTGCAGAGGCGTTGGATACCACGACATAAATTGTGACGATGGTTCTAGGTTTCACGTAAAAGAGCTACAAAATGGGTCAGTTCGATTAGGTAAGAGTTCGTATTCAACGTGTAAACTGTGTGAAAAATTAATCGAATTGTCAAAATTAAATGACTTTGTGCACGTCGGAAAGTGTGATGTCAGAAATAGCCTGACAAAGGGAGCGATTGATGCGAATAGAGAGCTATTGACGAAAGAATTTGGCGACTTCAATCAAACTCTTCATGATGAAATGTTGAGCGCAGAAAAAGACACAACAGGTGTAATCTTCTACAAGAATAACAAGTGTTACCCACGTCTCATGGAGAACTGTGTTGTCGACTGTGCGTCAAAGGGAGACTTTAAGATCCTGCCGCGAATATAACTATAGGGTCATAAAAATCGAGTATGTCGTACTTTTTGGGCGAAGGTGGATTTGGTATCACGTGTTGCATGACAAGTGTGTCAAATTGAAACAACAACTCAATTGCTTCACAGTCCATGTAAGTCTTGTCAATTGCGTCACGAATTTTTTGAGCTTGTAAGGGTGTCATCGCATTTTCTTTCTTGGTTTCACTGTCTTTGTCATCACTTTTGGTGTAGCCATTCGCTGCGCACGTTTCAACAGTTCATTGTCAGCAGTCGTCTTCAACGTGTTCCAGATCAGTTCGTTGTCAACGTTGTTGGGCAGGTGATCACAAAATTCTTCTTTGTTTCCCGTTGACAACCACATGCGCATCATCGTTCCGGAGACATTGACAGTCGATAACCTTGATACTGAAATAGTCTTTATCAGACCCAACTTCAGCAAATTTGGCGTGTACTTTGTTAATGACGCTTGAGGAAAATTTTCGTTGATGTCTGTAGGATCACCATACAACGTATATGACGTCTCAAAGTCTAACGTTGATTTTGGAATTGTCTTGTCAATTACACCCACTAATTCCCATGCGTTGCTCACCGGTGAGCCACCGTATGTCACTTCAACGTTGTGCGGTAAAATTTGTTCAATCTGAGTGACAAATATGTTGCGCATGTCAGCACCGAGCACGACAGCTTCGCCTCCACGTTTACGGTCAGCGGTTGAGACGAACAGCTTCACGACGTCACACTCGTTTGATGCACGTTTAATTAGCTCGATGTGCCCACGGTGTACGGGCTTGCACGAGCAACACACGATCCCAATTGATTTTTCAGTCATTAATCAGCCCACGCAATGTCTTCCCAAGCGCTATCAGCGGGAATTCCATGATTGTCACAATCACAATAATTACCACAACGTTTCGATGTTGATTTGTACACCTGCGACACGTTTGCATATTCAAGCCAACGATACGTTGGGATGGGCTTTATATATGTTTGTTTATGGTCTACAGGCATCATCAAACACTTTGGAAGCCAAAGAAATTGACGCACAACTCGTTTTTCACCAAGTTCAGGCTTTACTTTTTTGTTCCACTTCATTACAGTTACCTTTATATTCAGCAAATATCAAATCACGAAGCTGTGATTCTGTGAGTTTTTTACCGGTGCGTTCTATATTTAGAACATTTTCAAAAGGATTTTCACCAGTTTTCTTCCAATGTTCATAAACAATTTTGACGTAGTTCACTTAAATACCATATCACACCGTACACATTTTTTCACTACAAATTAAAACTAATTCATCACGTCAAAAGTGTACGATGTTTGTGACATGTGTTACCTTATCATTACGTTTGAGTGAAAGGGAAATAAAAATGAAGAAGAGTATTTTTGGAGTCATTGCGTCACTGTTGCTCGCATCGTCTGTGTCAGTCGCTGATCCAGTCGTCGGGCGCGTCAGTGACAGTTCAATCATAGTCAGCGGTCAAACAGTTCGATACACGGTCGCCTGTAACGCCGCTGAGACAACGTTGTTCGTCATGACAGGAGACGGCGACGGCGACATTGACTGTTGTCTAATAGACGAGAACGCAAACGTCGTCGAGTGTGACAATCGTCCTGTTGACGGGTGTGTTCTACGAGTCACGCCCGTCTGGACCGGAAAGTTCTACTTTGTGGCGACAAACACCGGCAAGTACGCTTCGATGTATCGCTTCATAGCCTATTAAGGGAACTGAGGGTTCTTAGCTTATCTTTCTTATTTTACCCCTCCAAAAGGACTTATCATGAAGAAGCTGTTTTGTTTGCTGTTTTTGTTGACTTCAAGCTGTTTGTCACCTACTGTTCGACAGGGCGTCACTGTCACTGAAGACGCGGGCGAGGTCGAAGACGTCATTAGCTCAATGTTGAGCAGCGACGAAATTGTCGTCAACGAATGCGTCGACACTTGCACGAACAGGTGTCCTGTACAGGAGACAACGGTGAAGACCGTGACAAAGATAGTTTACATTTACGTTGAAACCGACAGGCTACCGAGCGTCGTCAGGTTTCCTGACGTGAGCGACAATGCAGACGCCGTGAAGATGGAAATGAAATGATTGATCCTACTTTTTATGAAGAAAAAGAATTTACGTGTCCAAAGTGTGGGTCACATTCATTTGGGACAGCAGATTACGGATACGAAGGCAGCGAACTTAGCGCACACGCAGTTGGTCATTGTAACGGTGAAAAGTGTTCAGGATACAATTGGCTTCGTAGCAATGACGCAAGTTCAGGAATGCGTGGAACGGGAGTTTTTAAACCTCGAACAATTGTGTTAGAAAACGTCATTGTTTTTAGCGATACGTTAGATGCGCTAATCGTCGACGACGAACGTGTTCGACACGATGCATTCTCAAAAGAGTACATTGAGAACAACATTGATCACGCGTGGACGTACAACGAAGCCATAAATCTTCTTGGCACGACAAAGTACAAAGTTTTGCAGCTTGATCATGACCTCGCAGACTTCACAGGCAATGATGGTCGTGAACTGACGGGCTACGACGTCATGTTGTACGTCATTGGGTACGTCAACAAAGAAATTTGGCCCGAGTGTGTCATCGTGCACTCACACAATCCCGTTGGAGCACAAAATATCGTGAAGTTGTGTAGCACACATGGCATAAATGCAGCGTGGGAACCGTTTAGGATAAAAACATGAATTTATTTCCTGAAATTTCTGATGAAATCGTTGAAACAGTTTCACGTGAAGCAATGTTAAACGTGATCTCATCAAGAGATCGCATTGGCGTGGCGTTGTCGTACGCAATATCTGATCGTGATTTTGTCGTTGAGGACAGTGAAATTTCTTACGATGAAATTCATGACGAAGAACTAATTGCAAAAGTAAAAGTTCTCGTCAGGCTTCTTGGCGTGAATGTTGACACAGAAATAATCACAGTCGCCTTCAACGTGTCTTATGAACAGGCTTCACGAGTTCTTTCACGGGTTGCAAAATTAATCGAGGATAAAACATGAACAACATAGACATTGAAATTTCGTTGAAAATTGAAATTGACAAAACGTATTGGAAGATTGACGATGTCGCTGTGTATCTTGAAGACATTGAACATCGATGTGGGTACGACTTGATTTTAAGTGGTGAGAAAGTGTGTTATGAAAATACTTGGTCAAAGGAACAAGTGGCGACCGCGAGAGCTTTGCGAAAAAAGTATGATCAACTGTTCGACGCACAAGCGTTGGCAGACGAGTTTGCTGAAGCGATCGCGGACATTGGACACGAAATAAGGCCCTGCACACCTTGCTGCGTTCATATCACACGATGAACAATAAACGTGTGGTGAATATAATTAAAAATCTGGGTGTGGCTCAACTTGGTAAAGCACTGCGTTTGGGGCGCAGGTATTGAACGTTCGAATCGTTTCATCCAGACGAATAAAAATTTTGTACGCTCAGTGATGCGTTGATTACGTTCTCCATATGGACGAAACGCCACTCGAGAAGTATGTGTTGCTCATTGAAGAAGCAAAGAGAAATCCACCTGTGTCAATAGGCAAAGGATCTATTGAAAAAACACCACCCATTTCCAAAGTCATTCAAGAAGATTGTTGACAAGCACGAAAATGCGCTAAAACTTCTTAAATTGTTTGATGAAAATGAAGTTGTTGGATTGAGAACACAAGATCATTTTATGGCTCACAAATTGTTGATGAACGCATTTCCAAAAGGAACAAAAGAGTATCGTTCTGCTTCTGAAGCAATTCGCATGATGAGCAAAGTTAGAACAAAAGAAAAATGTGTTTTAACACCTGAAGAGTATGAAGAAGTCAGGCGCGTACATGCAGAAAATGCCAGTGTTGTACACACAGGTAGAAAAAAATCAGACGTTGAACGACAAAACATAAGTACTGCACAAAAATTAGTCGCACATGAAGTTCAAAACCGTCCTGAAGTAAAAGCTGCAAAAAGTAAAAGAATGAAAGGATTTAAACATTCTGATATTTCAAAACAACGTATGAGTGAAGCACAAAATCAACCCGACAGACTACAGGCTAATCGTGAACGAAATTCTGGTGAAAACGGTCCTATGTTTGGTCGACGACACACAGAAGAATCAAAAAGTTTAATGAGCAAAAATCGAACAGGAATACTTCATACACCTGAAGCTCGTGAAAAGATGAGTAAAAACGGAAAAATTGCTCAAAATCGTCCTGAAGTGAAAGAAAAAAATCGTCAAGGACACCTTGGGAAAAAAGCAAGCGATGAAGCACGAGAAAATCTTTCAAAAGCAGGCAAAAAACGATTTGAAGATCCGCTTGAATGTGAAAAGATGAGTGAAATACAAAGGATTGTTCAAAATCGCCCGGAGTTAAAAGAATTTCATCGTAAGATACAAAAGAAAATTCGCGCTCTTCAACGATTTGCAAATCGTTTCGCAAAATTATTGAACATACCAAAATCACAATTAGTTATAAAAATTTCAACAAAGTAGAATAGTTATTAACATGAAACTCTTACGAGAGTATATAACACTTCTTCTTAAAGAAGATGGTGATGTTGGAAATGATCTTGGATCACTTGGAGATTTCGCAATGTCCGACTCGCCGTTCGGTGTGAGTTTTGGCAGCCAAGATGCACTGAAAAATATCTTTATTAGTCCTTTCACCGATGTCGTAAAAACGGTTGCGGGTAAAACGGGAGAAACAAGCGTAAAAACACAAACTTTACTTAAATCTGTGTTCGAAACGCTCGCAACTTCACTCGTGCCTTCGCTCTCGTCAGACTACGACAAAATATTTGCATCTGAACAACGACAACTTGAAAAGCTAAAACAAGAGTACAAGCCCGTGTACGATGCGACTTGGGAGTCACTGCAGGACAAAGATGTGAAATTTTTGGCCATGTTGTACAGTCCTAAATTATTTTTCGCCGCGGACTTCATTCAGAAGTTTCCAGCGGCGGCTCTAAGTTCCATATCAATATTAAGTGGCGGTCGCCTCGACGGCGTGTTGTCAAAGATCAAGAACGCGTTTCACATCACGAAGGGCGCGTCATCAGGTAAAGACGATAGTTCATACAACAATTACGAGAGCTCTAATCGTCGTGGCAGTCGTCTTGTTGAGGCTGACGACGAGGCGAAGCCAAAGAAAAACATTGTCGACGTGCTCTCGTCTGAAAAGATCGTCAACGCATTTTTAAACTCTCCTGAAACTCAACGTGCTCAACAGGCTGCGCAGAAGATTGTCCAGGACGCTCTGACACAGGCCTACAACACTGCAAAGGGCGTTGCTGATGCAAAGAGCGTTGAGGACCTGTCGAAGATCACAGGTAAGCAAATAGACTTGAGCAAGTTGAAGGCGCTCCCTCAGAATGAGAGACAAACCGCTGAACAACAGCTGTTGAAAGCTGTGAAGTCGTCTTCAAAGGAGTTCATCGTGAAGAACTTGCTCACACAGGTACAATCAGCGCGCAAGAGCGGCGTTTCAGAGAACTCACAGTACATTCTGGATTATAATCGCGTGATACAAAAAATACGGTCGTTATAATGTCGCACCCGTTCAATGAACTTCGACTGCGTAGATTAATTCGTGAGAGAATTCGTCAGGAAACAAATAAGAAATTTAACTGGAACGAATTTTTGCGATTGTCTGAACAGTGTCGTGGTGTCGACGATATCAACAATCTTGACGTTTTAAATCAGTATGCGAGTGAACGTTTACGTTTATTGGGCGAGGGCAGCTCTCGTGCGACCTACACGTTGACGTCAAGAAGCGTGTTGAAGATTGCAATAGGATTTAATCGTCGTGGTGCCACTGAACAAAACGAGTTCGAAGTCGCCAAGTTCAACAAGCTAAAGAACTTGCCCGCAATCACAAAAATATTCAAGTACGACGAAAAGTACTTTCAGTGGATTGTCGCAGAACTTGTCAATCCAATCAACGAAAGTGAGTTCAACGAGATGATGCCCGTTGACAAAAGTGACAAACGTGGGTGGGTGTCTAAATTGCGACGAATGATCGATGACCCAGGTGAAGACGATCCATTCATAGAAATCATAAGACCACTCGTCAGAAGCGACGTCATAACGAACGTGAGCGAGTCGCTGTACTATGATCAGTGGGGTAAAAACGTCGACGGTGAACTGAGGTTGTTAGATTATGGGTGGTGAATAATTTTATACACCCGCGACAGCGTTTTTTACTATATAACCATGGCAAAACGTAACAAGAAACAACCCGTAGATATCACAACTCTCGCCCCAGATGAAATTAACGCCTTGCGCGCTGTCGTGAAGGAATTCATGGATCGCATGCAGAACATTGACAACGAAATTTCTACACTTCGCGATGACAAAAAGGCATTAGTTGAAGATTACGCTGACAAAATTGATTTGAAAACCCTTAACGCTGCACTAAAAGTTACAAAGATCCAAAGTGAAGTTGAACATCGCGACGCGTTTGACTTGTTCATAGAGGCACTAACGCAGGTTTGATAAATGAAACATCCTGACGCTGGCACGTTTCGTGAAGCTCTGATTTTAGCAAATCAAGAGTACGCGCAAGCAGTCGTCAGGAACGGTGAAGAGCTCCCTTCGATCGTTGAACAGGTAATCATTGGACACTTGATTGAACGTTTGAAGAGAGCTCATCCGGACGCTTCGAAGACACATATTCCACGCATATTGTGAAAGGAAATTATCATGCCCACTGAAGAAGAATTTCTCTCCAAAACTAACGAAATATTCGCGCTTAATCTTACACGTTATCAGCTCCTACACCTGCGCGACGTCATGAGCGTGATGTTGCCCTCTGACATGCGTGAAACTATTAGCCAAGCGTTAGCAAAGGTCGGTAATCGTTCGATGGTCGAACAGGTGCTTTGGAACAAGATCGTGAAGCTTTGCATTGAAGCAGACGTGCCTGTCGGAGACGTCGTGCCTGACTACATCGTGTCGATTTCTGCTCCCGCGACTTTAGGTGTGTTTGAGCTTCAAGCTGATCCACAGTATGTTGAAGAACCCGTCAATGAGTGTGAGAATGCATTCTCAGTGGAGTGTTCTGAAGACGAGTGTCAAGACTGTGACGAGTGTGAGTGCGGAAAAAAAGAGTGTGAAAGTGAAGAGACATGATTATTTTAAAAATTTGGTTGTCAATAATATTTTTGTCATCAATAATAACGTTCATTTCTGGTGAAATAAACCTTAATAATCCGTTTCAATATTTTAGATCACCTAAAAACTGTGCGCGGTGTGTGTTTTGGCCTTTCACCATTGGGTTCTTTTTGATACATGGGTTAGTTCAATTGTTAATTGAAGACAATCCGATTTCAAAAACATGGAAAAAGTCATGACATACAAATTGGGACAGACAATATACGTTGTCAAAGGAAATTCAGTTTTACCCGTCTTGGTTGTTGAGGAAATCGTCAAGAAAACGCTAAATGGGTCTGAGGTTGCGTACATTGTGAAACACAAGAATAATGCTCCTGTTCCGTTGGCTGACGTTGGCACTGAAGCGTTTGAAGACGCAAAGTCAGTGAAGAAAACGTTGATTGAGAGAGCGACAAGGGCAATTAACGCGATAATTGATGAAGCGCAAAAGAACGCAAGCGAGTGGTACACGACGCCTGGCTTACTTTGTCTCGCACAGACAAAAGAAACTTCAACTGTTGCTCAAGTGAACGCATCCTGTCCAATAGTTCCAATTGCACCCGAAAATCGCATGTTAGGTGAAGACGGGTGTCAAATTGTCTCACTTCCAGATGGCACGAAAGCTCGAATAAGAATGGGTTAGCGAATATGAAACTAATAGACGCCGGGATGATAGCAACTACCACGCTCGCGTGGGCGTGTTGGCCGATTTGCATGAAACGTGCGTTAATTGGAAGTTCGCCCATAGCTGTCACGTTAATGTGTGGCGCATCGGGCGCATTATTTCTGCCAATACTATATTTTATTGCGTCAAAAAATCACGTTCACATGAACTTTTCGCTAACAGCACTACAGTGGGCTGCAGGTGCGTATGTTATTAATATGATTGCACAGTTGGCTTTGAATAAAGCAATGGTCGATGTTCCGGTTAACGTTACCGTCGCACTAACTTCGTGTTACCCACTTTTGACATTCTTGTTTTGTTACATGTTTTTAGGTGAAGCGATAACGACAATGAAAATTGTTGGAATGTTGTCAATTGTTTTAGGAACAGTGTTCATAGCATTATAGCATATTTCCAAATGAAACCTCCCGCAGTTTTACATCGTCCTTTTAACATATTACATAATGTTGAATAACATGTATTTGTAGATTTTGCTGCAATTGTAAGACTTTCGTAAGTTGCAATATAAACGTTATCTTTGGTATATTGTTTAACAATTTTACTTTTTGCACGTTTTACTTCTGGACGATTTTGTATTTCTTTACCTGCTGCACTTCGACGTGCTTTTGTCTCAGGTGTTGAATTTATAATTTTTTGTGCATGTATTTTTCGTTCTATAACGTCAGGACGATTTGCAGCTTCTTTTTCAATTTTTCGTCGTTCGTCGGAATGTTTAACACCAGTTAAATTTTCAATATGACGTTTTTTAATGTCAGGGCGATTATGTACCTCTTTTTGCGCTCTACATTTTTTCATATGTGTTTCTTCACTATCTTTTTTATTATGCATATTTTCGGCATGTGCAATTCTAATATTTTCATAACTTTCAGGTGTCATATCAATTAATGACTTTTTTGAGATACACATAAACCATAATGCAGTTTCCATCGCACGTTTTTCATTAGTTCCAGAAGGAAACATATTAGCAAGTAATTCATGAACTCTAAAGTGATCTCGTGTTTGTAACATTACAATTTCTTTTTGATTAAACAAACTCATAAGCTGTAACGTAATTTCATGTTTTTCTTTGATTTTTTTAAATGACTTTGGCAAAGGATGATGTTTTTCAATTGATCCCAATTTACTTTTTACAGGTGGATTTAGTTTTGCGTCTTCAATGATTTTAAGATAAAGTTTCAAATACATTTAATAAAATAGTAATCTATGTACATTCATGTGAAATTGAATAAAATATGAAAATGTATCCAACAACTGTTATTTTTGATGGACAAAATATGTTGTATCGCGCACGCTCGGGTTTTGCATTGGGCGATCATTTCGTTTGTTTTAATCTTTTAAGATCACTTAAATCTTTAATTGAAAAATTTAAACCACAACGAGTTATTTTTACACTTGAAGGACATGATGAGCGTAGATGTAAAGTTGATCCTGAATATAAAGCCAATCGCAAGACATCTGATCCGATTGAAATTGAAAAACGTAAATTATTTTACGCACAATGTGATGAAACAATTTCTTTGTTAAAAGAATATTTTCCTATAAGCGTAATGCAACAACCTAACGCCGAGGCGGACGATCTTGTGTGGAATTTAATTAATCGAGCATCTCAATCTGTTAATTTTATTATTGTTAGTACTGACACAGACTTTATACAAGCAACTAATTCGTTCCCAAATGTTAGACTTTACAATCCTGTTCAAAAATCATTTGTTGAAAACATTGATCACTACTTGCTTGTGAAGTCGCTAACGGGTGATGGCAGTGACAACGTTGAAGGAATTGAAGGTGTTGGACCGGTTACGGCAAAAGAACTTATTGATGAGTGCGTTGCGATTTCAACGTCTTCAAAGAAACAAATTCCTCTCCCGATCGTTTTGCTTCGCAATGTTGAAGAAAAATACGGTGAAGCTGCAAAGGAACGTTTGAAGAAAAACTTGCAACTCATCAAGTTCTACGAATTCGACGAGAGTGACGTCATGAAAGTTACGAGTTCAAACCCTGAACGAAATTGGGAGGCAGTCGCAACAAAGTTTGAAAGGTTCGAATTCAAGTCGATGTTGAAATCATCGTACTGGGAGAAGTTTACAAAAACATTTGACACTTTGTGGAACGCAGAATGAAAAATTATTACAAAATAACTCCCAAAAAATATCACGTACCTGTGATGGAACGTTTCATATTTGGAAACGTTGATGATATTTACGAAGAAATCGATGATGCAATTAATTATTGGCATCATGAAAATACGAACATAAAACTTCACGAATTCTTAGGAATGACACAAGACGAATACGACGTATTTGTGCTATCACCCGACAAATTTATAACAAATTTCGTTCGTACGTTTACATAGGTGAATGATAGTTAGATATGTGGAAATACAAGAAATCATAGATTTAATCAAAAGCTACGACGGGTGTTCGCTCACAAATCGCACTGATGAACTTGCCACGTTAGTGGCACGTGGTGTAGACGATCCTTCACAAGTCGTAAAGATACACACAAATTGCGGCATGTTTGCACTTGGTATAATGAAAGCAACAGGCGTTCAGCACGATTTGCTCAACAAAAAGTACGTGTCAGGACAAGCGATCGCATGGATACGTAAAATTGGTAGTGATTTAAAAGTGTTAAACACATATCACTCAAATAATGTTCCTGTTATCGGTTCGTTATTACATTACTACACGTCTGGTAAAAACGATAACCACGTTGAATGGTTACTTAGTAATATTGACGAACAAGGACACGCATTTCATGGTGGTGGCGGGAGAACAAATAACGAAATAACAATGTCACAAAGTGCAGACAACGTACTTAAAAATGCTGGAAGACCTCTTCAAGAATGGATCGACGTAACAAAGTTAATTTGTGCTGCAAACGATTATATTTAAACTAAATATTGTATTTTCTGACAAGAACAAAATATTTATAAATGAGGGAAAATTTGTAACACATAAGGTAAAAATATGACACGTTCCGCTGACGATAAACTAGACATGATTTTAGAGAAAGTCGCCGAAATGGCGACCGGAATGGCTGTCATGAATGAATGGCGAGAACAGCATGAAAAAAGGCATGATAGAGAATCAAGTTGGAAGCGCTGGATCGTGCCGACACTCATTTCGTTATGTTCGTTGGCTTTAGTTTTACTTAAATTTAAGAC
>Ga0265337_1001033_pt1 | contig 14445 bp, 11 predicted proteins | sample 42122metaG_FD_192441 | JGI IMG/M metagenome (GOLD analysis project Ga0265337, IMG submission 192441) | Rhizosphere microbial communities from Carex aquatilis grown in University of Washington, Seatle, WA, United States - 4-21-22 metaG | ecosystem: Host-associated > Plants > Roots > Rhizosphere >... | reverse complement strand
CGGCACTGCCGTGCGCGACGTCGCGGGCTCGGTCGTCGGCGAAACCAAGAGCGCCGCGGCGAGCGCTCTTTTCGGCGGTGCCGTCGCGATGGCGTTGCTTTCCGCCGACGCGGCGTCGCCGGGGCACGCGCTCTCGGTGGGCGACGTGCCGGCGCAGGTCGTCGAGCCGCGCTGACGGGCGTCGGCCGGCGAGGTATCGTCCCGGTGGATGACGACACGCGCCGGATCGGGCCGCCGGGGTCGCGACGCCGAAACGGCCGAGCCGGCTCGGCGTGCGACGACGACCAGTGACGAAGGTCCTCTCGGCCTCGTCGGGCACACGCCCCTCGTGCGGCTCACGCGGCTGAGTCCCGAAGGCGGCGCTGCGGTCTGGGCGAAAGCGGAATTTCTGAACCCCGGCGGCAGCGTGAAGGATCGGCCCGCTCTGTCGATGGTGGTCGCCGCCGAGCGCGAAGACCGGCTCACCGAAGGCGCGACGCTCGTCGAAGCGACGAGCGGCAACACCGGAATTAGCCTCGCGATGATCGCCGCGCTCCGCGGGTACAAGTGCGTGCTCGTCATGCCCGAAGACATGAGCGTCGAGCGCCGTTACATCCTGCGCGCCTACGGCGCCGAGATCGTGCTCACGCCGGCCACCGACGGCATGCTCGGCGCAGTCGAAAAAGCCCACGACATCGTGAAGAGCACGCCGTCGGCGTTCATGCCGAGCCAATTCGAGAACGCGGCGAACCCCGACAGTCACGAGCACGGCACGGCCGTCGAGATCCTCGAACAAACCGGTGGCGTCCTCGACGCGTTCATCACCGGCGTCGGCACCGGCGGCACGATCACCGGTGTCGGCAGGCGACTGCGACGCGAGCTCGGCCGTCAAGTGCGCATCATCGCCGTCGAGCCGGCCCAAAGCGCCGTCCTCAGCGGTCGACCGCCCGGCATGCACGGCATTCAAGGGCTCGGTGCCGGCTTCGTCCCGAAAATCCTCGACCGCAGCGTCATCGACGAAGTCGTCACGGTCACCGACGTCGCCGCCGAACGCATGGCGCGCCGCCTCGCGCGCGAAGAAGGCCTCCTCGTCGGTCCCTCGTCGGGCGCCAACGTCCACGCCGCCGTCGAGGTCGCCAAGCGCCACCCCGCCGGCAAAGTCGTCACCATCCTGTGCGACTCCGGCGAACGCTATTTGTTCTGAGCGCGACGTCACCGCGAGCGACGGGCCGAGCGGCATTTATTTTAGGGGCGCACTGTCGTCCGGTCGCGTCGCGGGTGCGGACGCGGTGCGGGGCGCACTGTCGTCCGGTCGCGTCGCGGGTATGAGCCGGTGAGGCGCTGCGAGCCCCCTGCCGTCGCCGCGGCGTCGCGGGTGCAGTGAGCGCGAGCGCTACTCGCCTTTGAACGACGGCGGGCGGCGTTCGGCCCAGGCCGTCACACCTTCGAGCAGGTCTTTACTGCGGAGCAGCTCGAGCTGATTCGTCTTTTCTCGATGGAGCGCGTCGTCGAGGCCGCCCGCGAGGCTCGCTCGAAGCGCCCGCTTGATTCGTTCCTGCGCGAGCGGCGGCCCCGCGGCGAGTTGATCCGCCAGCTCGGTAATCTCGGAGTGGAGGAGCTGCGGCTCGACCACTCGGTTGGCCAGACCCACCTCGCGCGCCAGCGGCGCGTCGATGCGCGTCCCGAGGAGCAGGTACTCCATCGCGCGACCCATCCCGACGAGCCGCGGCACCCAGAACGTGCCGCCGCCGTCCGGCATCAGACCGATCTTCACGAAAATTTCCTGCAAGTACGCTCGCGACGACAGCACGCGCAAATCGCACGCAAGCGCGAGGTCACAGCCGAACCCGACCGCGGCGCCGTCGATCGCGGCGATGACCGGCTGCGGCGCCGACACGATGAGTCGAATGACCTCGTGGAGTGCGTCGATCGTCAGTCCGGAGTTGCCGGCGTCCGCGCCGCCCAGGCCCGCCTTGAGGTCGGCGCCGGAGCAAAAGGCGCCGCCGGCGCCCGTCAGCACCACGACGCGCACGTCGCTCGAGACGATGAGGCGGAGCGCGTGTCCGAGCTCCGCGATGAGCTCGGGATTCAGCGCGTTCCGCGAGCGAGGTCGGTTCAGGGTGAGCGTCACCACCGGGCCGCGCCGCTCGTTCAGCAAGATGGGTTCGTTCACGGGGGCGCGAGCTTAGGATCTTTCTGGTGTCCGCGCGAGCGGAGCTCGGCGCATCGGTCGGCGTCGCTCGCGCGGGGCGTGAACCACACGTAGTCGAACGGCAATGGGCCCGAGGGCCGTGGTGGCTCCGATGCCGAGAACGATTCGGCATATTGCTCGGGCGTGGTCCAATCGTGGTGGACCTCGACGAGACCCACGGCGAGCACCCGCTGATGAAGCGACCGCACCACGAGCGCCGGTACGCCGCGGTCGCTCCGTGCGTGTCCGTTGCCGGCGATGAGCACCGCGCCGTCCGAATGGGCGGCGTCGGTCAAGTGCTTCGCCATCACCGCGTCGCGCACCCGCTGGATGAGCGCCATCGCGCCGAGCATCGACTCCGGCAAGAGACCGCAATGCGCGTCGCTCATCTCGCTCTCGAGCGCGCTCTCGACATCCGACGGCACCGGCGCCCCGAGGTCGAACGTCCGAACGACGGCGGGGTCGACGGCAGCGAGGCCGGCGTGCGCGATGGTCATCGTGCGCTCGCGCTCGAGCCCCGCGGCGACGACCGAAAGCCCGGAGCCGAGCGCCGTCGCGAACACGGGTCGATACAGGCTCCACGCGGGCCACCCCGAGTGCTCCCAATCTACGGCGCGCGCGAACGCCTCGGCGTCGTTCGGGTGCGTCCGGACGACCTCGTCGATCTCCGGTTGTACGGTTTCGTCGAGCATCTCCGCGACGAGCGCCGGGCGCCGCCCTCCGGCACTCATCGCGCCGACGAGCCGGGCCTCGAGCGCGTGATGGTCGGCGTTGTCATGCTGTTCGCCCAGGACGACGAGCGGCGCCGCCCGGACGGCGTTCGTCAACGTCCGTTCATCGACGAACCTCCGCCCCGCGACGTCCCAGATCCGCCCCACCAAAATATGCGCGCGATCGAGCGCGCTCGTCCACGCGACGGTGCCGTCCGTGTTCGCCGACGTGCCGGCAGACGACGCCTCTCTCGCGACCGGCGCGCCGGCACACGCGATGACCCATGGCAAGCACCAGACGAACGCGATGAGCGGGCGCACCGCCCGACTCTAGCAGCTGCGAGGCCCGCGCCGGACTGCCGACGTCACCCCGCGCCGTTCCGCCGAGAGCGCGTCCGCCCCGATGGCCAGCATCGCGAAGACCATCAGCCAGACGAGTCGTGAGCCATAGCGATCAGTCACGCCGGAGAGGTTACCGGCGAGCACGGCATTGATGACGAGCACCGTCCAGAGAGCGCTCACGAAACGCACGGCGGGGTCGAGTCGAGGGGAGAGCAGATTCGGAAATCGGGCGACGGCGAGAAACGCGATGCCGAGGAGCAGCGCCGCGGCGCCGACCGGCGTGTGCACCCGACGAAGCGCGTCGACGGGGATCGCGCCCGTCTGCTGGCGTGCCTTTCGATACGCGGGAAGATCCCCTGGCGAAAACTCCGCGATGCGGGGCTCGATGAGAGGCACGGCGTCGGCGTCGAGGCCTTCGCCGGTTCGGAACCGGACGAGCTGCCGGCCAGCGTACGAGAGCGCGACCCCGACGTGCATCGCCGGATGTTCGACGAGTGAATCTTGAAGAAGCCGATGCGCTTCCTTGGCGATGGGCGCAGGGTGATGCCAGGGGTCGAGATCGAGCTTGTCGTCCCAGAGAAACTCGTCCGCGGTCATCGGGAACGCTTTGCGATACGGGCAGAGGAGGTAGCCTCGCGCCGGACAATGTTCGTCGAGCATGCGCTCGGCGATGCCCGAATCGACGAGATGCCCGAGGAGAAACGCGTCGCTCCCGCCCGCGAGCGAGAGTTTGCCGCTTTCAGCGAAGTTGAACGCCGCGATGCCCACGAGCCCCGACACGAGCGCGAGCGCGGGGGCAAGAAACCGAGACCAAACGACGCGCCCTCTCGTGAACCAGACCGCGCCGGCAAGGCTCGCGAGGACGCCGAAGCCGAGCGGAAAATGCGTCAGATGCACGCTCACCGAGAGCGCGACGAGGCCGAGCAGCGCCGCGCGGAGGGCGCCTCCCTGCTCGGGGTCTTCGACCAGGACGAAGAGCGCGAGCACGAGCACCGACGTGAACACGTCGGGCATCAGCTGTCCGGCGATCCACGGTAGCGCGGTGAATGTTGCGACGATGACGACGACCGCGAGATGACGAAGCGACGCGCCTTCGCGGAACAGCGTTCGATTCACGACGAAGAGAAGCCACGACACGAGCAGGCACTGCGAGATCGCCACGGGCCAGAGCGAGACGTGGAGGCTCGTCGCCAGAATGAACAGGCTGTAGCCGATGAGTCGATCGGGACGCGGCACGAGGGTGCCGGCGTGCTCGACGTACGCGCGGGTGTCCCAGAAGGTGAGGGGAAATCGATTGTAGAAGGCCGCCGAGAGCAATACGACGGCGCCGACGAGGACGGCGAAGAGCGAGGATCGCGCGACCCTGGCGAGCCCTTCGAACCGTCGCGTCATCGCGCGCGAGCATACGACGAGACGCCGGACGCCGAGACACGGTCCGTGTCGCCTTCACGCCGATGTCAGATCCGGATGCGGTAGATCAGGTTTCCGAATCCCTTGACCCAGGGGCGCTCGAGAATTTCCGCCGAAGCGCGCGACGATCCGGCGCTGATCGCCGCAGCGAGGTGCCAGCCGATGATGGTCCCGCCGTGGTAACTCGGGACGTCCGTGTAGCCTCCGACGACGAAATGCATGGTGCTCGGCGATTCCCTGGTCACGGTGAGCGTCCCGAAGTCGAAATAGCGGGGCCACGCGTGCTGCATGGCCAGTAACGTGCTCTCGGGATCGCCCGGCTTGAGAAACCCCTTGTGATACGTTTTCAGTGCCTTGATGGCGCCCGCGGTGCCGAGCTTGATCCCTGCTTCCTCGTTGCCCATGAGGACTTCGCGGTCCATGAGGGCGAGGAGCTCGTGAAGATCCGAGAGTAGATACCACTCGGTGGGAAGCATGTTCAGCTCGAGCAGCTCGGCCGCCCTCTGGGAACAGACGAACGGTCGCTTCACGCGCTGCTGACGGAGAAGCTTCGCAAGTCCACCGAAGCTCACTCCCTTCGCGTGTCGTACGGGCACCGACGGCATGACTCACAAACGTAGCACCGCTCTCACCGTGTGCTCGGCCACCCAGGGCGCTTGCCAGCGCGCGTTATCGCGCCCTACTCGTCGGGGATATCGGAAAGGATGCCGCGCCGAATGTAAGTAGGACGCGCCAAGCGGCGGAGCTCGGGCAGCGCGCGTTGGAAGGTGGCAGCGCCGATGATGCAGCTCACGCCGCCGACGAGGATCGTGTTCTCGGCACCGAATCGGGCGGCCATCGTGCCTGCGAACAGGCTACCGAAGGGGACGGTCCCGAAGAACGCCATCGCGAAGAAGCTCATGACACGGCCGCGCTTGTCGTCGTCGACCAGGGTTTGAAGGATCGTGTTGCTCCCCGCCATTTGAATCATCATTCCCGCGCCGGTCGGAACGAGAATGGCGAACGACACCCAGAATTCTCGCGAACGGGAGAAGGCGACGAGCCCGGTGCCGAACACCGCGGCAGCGAACGCGATGAGCTGGCCGAGTCCGAGCACGGTCTTTCGCGACGCGAGGTAGAGCGTCCCGAGGAGAGCACCCAGTCCACTCCCCGCCATGAGAAATCCGAGCGTGTGCGCGCCGCCCGACAGGACGCGCGTCGCGATCACGGGCATGAGCACCGTGTACGGCATGCCCATGAAGCTCACGAGTGCGAGCAAGAGGAGCACGTTTCGAATCGGAACGAAGCCGGCCGCGTACTTGAATCCCTCCGAGAGCTCGGTCAGGAGGCGGGTGGTCTTCGGTGGCTTCTCGACCACCGAGACGCGCATCGCGAGGAGCGACGCAATGACCGCGAGGTAACTCGCCGCATCGACGGCAAAGCACCAGCCTTCGCCGACCGCGGCGATGAGCACGCCGGCGATCGACGGGCCGAGAAGACGCGCCGCGTTCACCATCGACGAGTTCAACGCGATCGCGTTCGGCAAATCTTCGCGGTCGTTCACCATCTCGACGACGAACGACTGCCGCGTGGGAATGTCGAACGCGTTGACGAGCCCCTGAACGACGCCGAGGACGATCACCCACGCGACGGTGATGGTGCCGGTCAGCGCGAGCGCCGCGAGCGCCGCTGATTGAAGCAAGGCGAGCACCTGCGTGAGCACGAGCACGCGGTGCTTGTTCCAGCGATCGACCCACACGCCCGCGAACGGTGCGACGACGAACGTCGGGATCTGTCCCGCAAACCCGACGACGCCGAGCGCGAGGGTCGAACCGGTGAGGCGATAGACGAGCCAGCTCGTCGCGACGCGCGTGAGCCAGGTGCCGATGAGCGACGTCGTCTGTCCGGCGAAGAATAGACGGTAGTTGCGGTGGCGCAGCGCTCGCCCGAGGGCCGGGGCGAACAGCCGCGCGCGTGGGCGGCCCGACATGGACCCCGCACGCTACAAGACGAGCCGCGTGTCCGGCGAGTCGTATTCCAGGCCCTATTCGCCGGGGAGTCCGGGGGCCGTCGTAGCGTTCGGCTCTGAACGTGTTATGCGCTGTGCCGGAAAGATGGCTCGTTCCTTTGCGGTTCCGGCGCCCCTGCCCCTCGATGAGCAGCGGGGGCAGACCTTCGTCGCGCTCGTCGAATTGATGCAGCGCTTGCTCGCGCCGGACGGCTGCCCGTGGGACCGCGAACAGGATTTCCGGTCGCTTCGCAAATACGTCCTCGAAGAGGCGTGCGAAGTGATGGACGCGATCGACGACGGCGATCCGAAGGAGCTCGCGGACGAGCTCGGCGATCTGGCGCTCCAGATCGTGTTCTTGTCGGAGCTCGGCCGGCGAGAAGGGTCGTTCGGCCCGGACGACCCGATCCGGGCGATTTGCGAGAAGCTCGTGCGGCGCCACCCCCACGTGTTCGGCGACGCCGTCGTGGCCAACGCCGGCGACGTGGTGACGAACTGGGATGCCATCAAGCGTCGCGAAAAGCAGAATCGTCCGCTCCTCGACGGTGTGCCGCGCGCACTGCCGGCCCTCGAGCGCGCCGCTCAGCTCAGCGAGAAAGTCAGCCGCGTCGGGTTCGATTGGCCGAACGCCGAAGGGTCGCGCGAAAAAGTGCAGGAAGAGCTCGGCGAGCTCGACGAGGCGGTGAGGGGCGGCGACCGCACGCGGATCCAAGCGGAGCTCGGCGATGTACTGTTCGCGCTCGTCAACTTTGCCCGCCACCACGGCGTGAACGCCGAGGAAGCGCTCCGCGGCACGACCATCGAATTTTCACGGCGGTTTTCGCACGTCGAGGAGCGTGTGCGCGCGGCGCACGGCGACTGGCCGCGTGACGACAAGGGCAAGCCGACCCGCGGCGTCTCGCTCGACGAGATGGACGGCTACTGGAGCGACGCGAAGGGCCAGCGCCGATGACCGACGTCCTCGAACGCCACCCGGTCGGGCGATTGCCGGACGAGTGGGAACGCGCCGCCGAAGCCCTCGGCGAGCGCCCGTTTCGCGGGCGTCAGGTGTTCAAATGGATCCACGCGCGCGGGACGACGGATCCGGAGTTGATGACCGATCTGCCGCGCGATCTCCGCGCGCGCCTCGGCGAAGGGCCGCGCACGCTACCGCTCGAGGTGACGGAAGTGCATCGTTCGAACGACGGCACGCGGAAGCTCGTCTGCGCCCTGGAGAAAGGCGGCAAGGTCGAGTGCGTGCTGATTCCGATGTCCGATAGCCCGGACGACGACCCCGACGACCCGGACACCGACTGGGACGGGCGCGTCACGCTCTGCATCTCGACGCAAATCGGTTGCGCGATGGGGTGCACGTTTTGCGCGAGCGGTCAGGCCGGGCTCGAACGCGGACTCGACGCGGCCGAGGTCGTCGCGCAGGTGCTGGTGGCGCGTCGCTATCTCGATCCTGGCGAGCGCCTCCGGAACCTCGTCTTCATGGGGATGGGCGAACCGCTCCATCATTACGACGAGACGGCGCGCACGATTCGCTTGCTCACGCATCCCGAGGGGCTCGGCATGAGCCCGCGCCGGATCACGGTGAGCACCGTCGGGCTCGCGCCCGGCATTCGCCGGCTCGGCGAAGACTTCGAGGGCAAGGTCGGGCTCGCCCTGTCGCTCCACGCGCCGAACGACGCCGTGCGGGGGCGTATCATGCCGATGAACCGACGCTATCCGATCGCCGAGGTGCTCGACGCACTCCGAAAGTATCCGCTCCCGAAGCGCCGTCGCATCACGATCGAGTACACGCTCCTCGCCGGCGTGAACGACGAGCTCTCACACGCGCGCGAGCTTGCGAAGGTGCTTCGCGGCATTCGCGTAAAAGTGAACCTGATCCCGATGAATCCCGTCATCGGTGCGGCGTTTCAGCCGCCGACCGAGTCGCGCGTCCAGGCGTTCCGCGAGCTCCTCGCGAACGAGGGCTTGAGCGCGTTCGTCCGAAAACAGCGCGGCGACGACGTGGACGCCGCGTGTGGTCAGCTGGTGCTCAAGGAACGCCTCGCGCGGAGGCGAACGGAGGCGGCGTGTTCCGACGAATCCTCGTAGCGAATCGTGGTGAAATCGCCCTGCGCGTGATGCGCACCTGCCGGCGGCTCGGCATCGAAACCGTGGCCGTCTACTCCGACGCCGATCAGGCGACGCCGCACGTGCGGTTCGCCGATCGCTCGGTGCGGCTCGGGCCGCCGCCGGTCAAAGACAGCTACTTGAACGTCGAAGCGCTCGTCCGGGCGATCGCCGAAACCGGCGCGGACGCCGTGCATCCGGGTTACGGGCTCTTGAGCGAAAATGCCGACTTCGCGCGCGCCGTCGCGGCCGCGGGCGCGATGTTCATCGGCCCTCCGCCGTCGGCGCTCGAGGCCTTCGGCGACAAGATCACGGCGCGCGCCGTCGCGCGTTCGGTCGGCGTCGCGCCTCCGCCGGGCACCGACGGCCCACTCGATCCCGCGGACGCGAGCGCCGTCGACAGTGCCGCGCAATCGATCGGGTTTCCCGTGCTCGTCAAAGCCGCCGGGGGTGGGGGCGGGATCGGCATGCAGATCGTGCGGACCGCGGGCGAGCTCGCGAAGGCCGTCGAGACGTGCGCCGCGCGCGGTAAGGCCGCGTTCAGCGACGCGCGCGTCTATCTCGAAAAATACGTCGATGCGCCGCGCCACATCGAGGTGCAGGTGTTCCGCGACAAGCAAGGCGCGTCCGTCGCCCTCGGCGAACGCGAGTGCAGCGTGCAGCGGCGCCATCAGAAGATCATCGAAGAGTCGCCCTCGCCGGCGCGGTTCTTCGCGGGTCCGGAGGGCGAAGAGCGGCGCCAGCGCCTCTTCGCCGACGCGCTCCGCATCGTCGAGGCCGCCGCGTACGAAGGCGCGGGCACGGTGGAGTTCGTGTCCGATCAGAGCGGCACGCTGTACTTTCTCGAAGTGAACGCCCGCCTCCAAGTCGAGCACCCCGTCACCGAGATGGTCACAGGGCTCGACCTCGTCGAGCTCCAGCTCGATATCGCGTCGGGCAAACCCATTCCGGCCACCGTGCTGGCCGGAACTCGCTCAGGCCACGCCGTCGAAGCGCGTGTGTACGCCGAAGATCCGAAGAAGGGTTTCATTCCGCAGCCGGGCCGAATCGAACGGCTCGCGTGGCCCGCCGAGTCGCCCGGAGTGCGGATCGACAGCGGCGTCGAAGAGGGTGGCGAGGTCACCTCCTACTACGACCCGATGATCGCCAAGGTCGTCGCGCATGGTAAAGACCGCGGAGAGGCGATCGCGCGACTCGATGCGGCGCTCGCCGCGACGGAGCTTCGCCTCGCGGGGCCGAAGGGTCCGCGCGCGACGAATCTCGACTTCTTGCGCCAAGTGCTGGCTGATTCTCGCTTCGCGGCGGGAACGTACGACACGTCGCTCGCCGAAGCGCTCGCACGGACGTCATGAGTGACGCGCGACCGGACGCGCCCGCCGAAGACGGGGCGCTCGCTTCGGCCGTCTCCGCGGCGCTCGACTGGGCCAAAGCGGACCCAGATCCTGCTACTCGTCGCGAGCTCGAATCCCTCGTCGCCGCGCGCGATTTCGACGAGCTCCGCGAACGATTCGAACGGCCGCTCGACTTCGGAACCGCGGGTCTCCGCGGTATCGTCGGTGCCGGCCCCGCGCGCATGAACCGCGCCGTCGTGATCCGCGCGACGCACGCCCTCGCCGAAGAGCTCGTCCGTCGCGATCCCGACGCACGGAGCCGGCCGGTCGCCGTCGGCTTCGACGCGCGCACGTCGAGTCGCGCGTTTGCCGGGGCCGCTATCGGGGTTCTCGTCGCCGCGCGCATTCCGGTTCGCTATTTCCCGGAGCCGGTTCCCACACCGCTCGTCGCGTACGCGGTGCGCGCGCTCGCCGCGACCGCCGGCATCGTCATCACCGCGAGTCACAACCCCGCCGATTACAACGGTTACAAGCTCTACGCCGCGGACGGCGCGCAAGTCGTCCCGCCGCTCGATCGCGCCATCGAAGCGCGGATGGCAAAGGGGCCCGGCGCGTCCTCGATCCCCTGTGCATCATCGGTGTTCGGCGCCGATCATCCACTCGCCCAACGGATCGGCGAGTCGCTCGTCGAACGGTACTACGCCGAGATCGACGCCCTTATTTTTGGGGGGCACGCGGATCGGACGCTTCGCATCGCGTACACGCCGCTGCACGGCGTCGGTCTACGCTTCGCCCGCGAGGCGCTCCGCCGTCGCGGCTTTTTCGATGTGCGCGTCGTCGCGGAGCAAGCCGAACCCGACGGCACGTTTCCTACCGTGCGCTTTCCGAACCCGGAGGAGCCCGGCGCGCTCGATCGCGTCATCGAGCTCGCGACGCACGACGGCGCCGCGCTCGTTCTCGCGAACGATCCCGACGCCGATCGTCTCGCCGCCGCCGTCCCCACGGCGGCCGGCCGCTTCATCGCGCTCGACGGGAACCAGATCGGCGTGCTTCTCGCCGATTTCGTGCTCGAACACGCGCCGCGCGCGCCGACGCCGCTCGTCGTGTCGACGATCGTGTCGACCCCGATGGTCGAGAGTATCGCGCGCGCCCGCGGCGCTCGCTCGGAACGGACGCTCACCGGATTCAAATGGATCGCGCACGCCGCGATGGCACTCGAATCGCGAGACGGCGTTCGCTTCGCGTTCGGCTTCGAAGAGGCGATTGGGTACTGCGTGGGCCGATTCGTCCGCGACAAGGACGGCGTGAGCGCCGCGATGCTCTTCGCGGAGCTCGCCGCGCACGCGCGCGCCGAGGGACGGAGTGTGCGCGAACGACTCGAAGCGCTCTATCGCCGGCACGGGCTCTGGGTCAGCGTACAGAAGAGCGTCGTGCTCCCCGGTCGCGACGGCGCGGCGCGCATCGCTCGCGCCGTCGACGGCGTCGTCCAATCGCTCCCGGTTGTACTCGACGGCGCGAAGGTGCACTCCGTCGTGGACTACCGTCTCGGCGCGAGCGCGCGCGCGCCCTGGCTCGGCGCGACGCCACTCGTCGCTCTCGACCTCGGAACCGAAGGGCGTGCGCTCCTCCGTCCGAGCGGCACGGAGCCCAAGCTGAAAATTTACGTCGATTTGACGTCCGCGGTCGCGCCGTCGGACGATCTCTGGGTTCGGGAAGCGGCGCTCCGCGTGCGTGCCACGAGGATCGCCGACGCGCTCGCGGCGCACGCCGGTCTCGAAGCGTAGGAACGTCACACCTCGAGATCGAACGGAACCGTCTTGGTCTCGGCCAGGTTCGGGATCGCGTCCTTGATCCCGCCTTCGATGTCCTTCGCCGTCCCGACGACGGTGATCATCAGGTTCTCCGGTGTGATGCGCTTTTGAATGGCGCGATTCACCTCGTCGAGCGTCATGGCCTGGACGCTGGCGATGTATTCCGAGTGGTACCCGGGTGGGAGCCCGTAGAGCTCCTCGTCGAAGGCCTGTCCCACGCGCTTCGACGCGGTGTCGACCGCGAACGCATGCGAGCGCGTCAGATAGCGCTGCGCCCAGCCGAGCTCTTTGGCGGTCACTCCATCCGCGACCCATTTTTCGAGAAGCTCGATTTCGAGGGCCACGCAGGGCGCGGCGTCCGACGCCTTCGGGAACGTCCAGAGGCTGAAGCCGCGTCGATGCCGGTCGTAAGGAAGGCTCGAATACGCGCCGTACGACCAGCCGCGCTTCGACCGGACTTCGTTCATGAGGCGAGCCGTGAACGTCCCGCCGAAGATGGTGTTGCCGACGTGGAGAGCGAGGTGATCGTCGTCTTGCGGGTGCGTCCCGAGGCAACCGATGAGGATCTGAGTCTGCGTGCGCTCCGGCTTGTCGACGATGAGGAGCCGGCGCCCCGGTTTCATCGTCGGCTCGGGGACGGTGTCGACGCGCGCCTTACCTTCTGGAAGTGCGCTGGCGATGCGAGATGCGATGTTCTCGGCGCGCTCGCGATCGATGTCGCCCGCGAAAGCGAAGACGAGATTTTCGCGGCACGCCGTCAGCCGGTAGTGCTGCGCCACGTCGTCTCGGGTGAGCGCGGTGATGGTCGCGCGGGTTCCGCTCACCGGGCGTCCATACGGATGCCCCTCGAACATGCGCCTTCGAAACCACTGTTGCCCGAGCTCGCGATCGTGGTCGCGTCCTTCGAGGAGCTCGGCCAAGGTTTCGCGCTTCAGCTTGCCGAACTCTTCCTCGGACAGGCTCGGACGCGACAGGATCCCGACGAGGAGATCGGCGAAGGCGTCCAGGGAACGCCCGATCGTCGTTCCGTGGAAGCCGACGGAACTCTGACTCACGTCGACGCCGATGGCCGCGCCGAGCGAGTCGATCTGCTCGTCGAGGACGTCGGACGTCAGATTGTTGCCGGTGCGCCGAACGAGTCGGTTCGTGATGCGCGAGAGCCCCTCTTTGCCGACCGGGTCTTCGATGGCTCCCGTGCGCTCCGCGATCGTCACCGAGACCAGCGGAAGCGCGCGGCTCGTTTCGACGAGCACCGGAGAGGCGGTCGACCGCTCCGTTTTGGCGACGGCGCTCACGCCGCCACCTCCGCTGCCGCCGCTTGCGGATGCACGACGATGACCGTCCGGCTCGCGGGGTTCAAATATCGCCGCGCGACGCGCAGGAGGTCGCTCGCGGTGAGCTCCAACGTCGCTTGGAGCCGATCGAACGCCTCCGCGGGCCTACCGAGCACCGTGTCGTAAAAGCCGATCGTCGACGCTTTGCCTTCCGCCGTTTCGAGCCCGCCGACGAGCGAGAGCTCGAGGCGCGCCTTGGCTCGCTCGAGTTCTTCCGTGGTGACCGGGGAGTGGCGCACTTTCTCGAGCTCTTCGTCGAGGACAGTAAGGAGCTCGGCCGCGGTTTTTCCGTCGCGCGCCGACGCGGAGACTTCGAACAGCGAGGGATCGCGGAACGGCCCGACGAACCCGTGCACGTCGACCGCGAGCTCGAGCTCGCGCACGAGGCGCCGGTACACGCGCGACGCGCGCCCGCCGAAGAGCACCTCGGAGAGCAACGAAAGGGGCGCGTGATCGAAGTCCCCGAACGCCGGCGAATGGTAGCCGACGATGAGTTTTTCGGTCGCGGCCTGCTTCGTCACTTCGAGCCGCCGCTCTTCATTCTGCGGCGGTTCCGGGATCACGTCTTCGAGAGGAAGCACCGAGGGCGGAATGTGCCCGTAGTTCTTGACGACGAGCTCCATCGCGCGGCGCTCGGTCACGTCGCCGGTGACGACGAGCGTCGCGTTGTTCGGCGAATAGTAAGCGTCGTAGAAGGAGCGGCAGTCTTCCGTGTTGAAGTTCTGGATGTCGTCCATCCATCCGATGGTCGGCCAGCGGTAGGAGTGCTGCTTGAACGCCGTCGACCAGAGCAGCTCGTTCACGGCGCCCTCGACGTCGTCGTCGACGCGATAGCGCCGCTCGTTCGCGACCACTTCCTTCTCACTCGTGACCTGCGGGTCTCGGAGGACCAGCCGCCGCATGCGTTCCGCCTCGAGACGGACCACGAGGGGCAAGCGGTCCTTCGGAACCGCGATGTTGTAGTGCGTCCAGTCGAGCCACGTGGAAGCGTTGCTCTCCGCGCCCGCTTCTTCGAGCCGGCGATCGAGCTCGCCGGCCGGCAAGTTCTCGGTCTCGTTGAACATCAAATGCTCGAACAAGTGCGCGAGCCCGGTCTTGCCGACTCGCTCGTGGCGCGACCCGACGCGATACCACGTGTGATACGCGACGACCGGCGCCGAGTGGTCTTCGCAAACGAGGACGAGGAGCCCGTTCTTCAGTCGAAAACATTCGACGAACAGGGCCGGTCCAAACGCGACCGAGCGCTCGTG
>Ga0265337_1001031_pt1 | contig 14463 bp, 16 predicted proteins | sample 42122metaG_FD_192441 | JGI IMG/M metagenome (GOLD analysis project Ga0265337, IMG submission 192441) | Rhizosphere microbial communities from Carex aquatilis grown in University of Washington, Seatle, WA, United States - 4-21-22 metaG | ecosystem: Host-associated > Plants > Roots > Rhizosphere >... | reverse complement strand
GAGGTCATTTCAGCTGATGATCTGTCATGCAAATTTTAGGTGGGATTGCGTTCCAACTCGGGTCCGATTGCAGGCTGTGCAGGTAGCAGTGCATCTTGAACCAGGGTACCATGAGGCCGTGCTCCTGTGCTGCCCGTTCCATCCACGCGAGTGCCTGGTTGCGCTCACCGTAGGCAAACACCACGGCAATCCATCCCGACATGCTGGCGCCAAATCTGGCAATCAACGGCCCCAAAAACTACTAGAAAACTGACGCGCGCCCCCTGTCAACGATCGCGGACATAAGCGCGTACCTTCTCAAACTGGCTATCGCCGTCGAGGCCAGCCTCCATCATCACCACGGCACCCGCACCACTGCCGAGGTAATGTCCATGGCGAAACGGATGCAGCGAGTAGGCCCTGCCGTAATTTGAGCGCACCCAGCGTGTCATCGTTGAAAGCGTGAAGTCCGTGATGCCCATCGCTTCGAGCTGATGGGCCTCTGGGAAAAGGCGGTCGCGCTCAACCACGGGCAGCAAATCGAACAGCTCACAGGACGTGATCACATAGGCGTTAACGTCGATGCCCTCGCGCTCAAGCAGGGGCATCGTCTTGGTCACGAACTCATAGGTGACGCCGGTCCCCTGCAAGGCGACTGTGCCCTGTCCGCGCCCGCGCGCCGCCCGCAGGCGACAGACGCCCTGGACCGCGCTGGCAGCAGATGGCAAACCCAGGGCGGCTCGATCCACGATGATTTCAGGGGGACGCGTGACGAACGGCGCGATGACAGCGGGCCGCTGAGCGAGCGCTGCCGCTATGAGGAACCAGATTTCCTGCGGCTCCCAGGGCGTGAGCGTGATCATGGTCCCGATCGGGAAATTGTCTTGCAGCAGCTGAAGGGACTGCGGGTCGGCGTGCGTTGGGCCGTCCTCGCCCGTCTTGAGTCCAGCGTGCGCGCAGATGAGGACGAACGGACGGTAGGCTCCCCCCTCTGCCGCGACCCGCGCCTGGTTGCCGATGGCGTGGAGTCGGGCGGCGATATGTCCGAGCGGCGCGCTGAAGGCGGCGTAGGATGAACCGACTCCGACATGGCTGCCAAACGCCGAAATGCCGGCTAGCATAGCAGTCATCGCGTCCTCGCAGATGCCGCCGATCGAAAGCTGCCTTGCCGCGGGATTGTTGCGCCGATTATAGAAACCGGACGGGAATCCTTCGCCTATCTTGCTAACACTTGTCGAGCCGAGTAGGTCGGCTGACGCCACCACGAAAGCGCCGCCGCTGGCGCGGTTGTAGTAATTCAGCACGCGCCCGAGTTCCTCGCGCAGAGTGGTCTTCGCTCCTGGCTTGAGCATGAACTCGGGCGGAGCTTTGGTCCTGGCTCCGGTGGCAATCTCGTAGACGGCTTCGATGTGGGGTGAATCCGGGCGGGGTTGGCGCCGCCCATTCTCAAGCCGCTGTCTGGCCGCGCGCAGCCGAGCTGCCAGTGCGTCCACCGTGGGCCGCCGAGAAGCCAACGCGTTGCGAATAATCTCCAGCGTTTCCCAGTAACACTGCTCGACGACACTCCCGTCGCTGCCGCCGTTGCAGCGTTGAGGCACTCCGTCGCAGCACGGCAGGTGCGCAACCTCCTTCGGCAGGAGTGGCGCCACTGCGGCAAAGAATCCCGCCGAGCACAGGGCGTGGCCGGCGCCATGCGACGCGCGCCCCTCGATGCCGTACTGCCAGCCTTTCACCGTACGGTAGACGATCGCCGTTGGCTGGCCATTGTCTAGAGCGAGCGCGATCTGCTGAGCCTTTGCGATCTGCTGCCAATCGAACCCCTCCGAAACCAGGATAACATTCCAATCATGGAGATAGGCCAGTTCCGGCGGCGTCCATTGCACGTAATCGCCTGGAGTTTCCCCTTCGCGACAGACGCGGTTCGAGTCGATCGAGGCTTGGTTCCAATCGATGTGCAGGATGACATTACCGAGCGAAGCGGTGCCACCGGCTGCGAGGGCCTCGGCTGCACGACCAGGCGTCAAGCCGCCTTCCCCTTCGATGATATGCAGTTTCGGCGCATCCGGTCCGAAGAGATCCGCCGCCCCCCAGGCAAGACCAAGCGAGGCGGGCAGGCCCACGCCGGACGCGCCGGTAGAAAGACGCACGAACGGGGTTGCCGGCGTGGGATGACCATCCAATGCCTTGGCCCGCAGTCTCCGGAAGAGAGGGGTCTGTGCGGATGTGTTACGGCGGAAACCAAGCAGATCCTCAAAGCGCAACTGGAATTTCTCGTCGTCAGGCAGCAGCTCAGGCGCCGCAAGGCGCGCTACTTCGTTGCGCAGCGCCCACAGTGCGTAAAGACCGAGGGCCTTGTGCCCGGCCGCATAGGATATAATGTCCGCGTCCCGGCGTTCGGGGCGCGCCAGATCGTAGTCCATCGCGTCGAACAGCAGCCGCATTACGAAACGTCCGGACGAGATCGAACCTCCCGGATGGCCCGAAAGCGGCACATAATTGTACATCACCGCGCAAAGGGTTCGGTAGAACAAGTCGAGGGTGTCGAAGTGCGACACGGTCGCAGCATCGAGTGGTGCGCCTTCCGCCGCCACCCGCTCCGCGGCGTCGATAAAGACGCCGCGACGGGGTCCGAAGGAAATCCCCGCTGCGGCCGTACGTCCGGGTGCAGCGCGGCTTGGGGTCGCGTTGGTTACCATAGGTGCTTGCCCTCCCGGATGAATGTTTGAAACCCGTCGCGGTCAGCTGCGGCTGCGCGTATGCGCTGCAGCCCCGTCTTGAGCTCCTCTAGCCCTGTCGCTATCGACAGGCGAAGATAATGCAGGCCATCGGATCCGACGCGGCCAAACGAGCGCCGGTCCATTGTGGCTACTTGATACTGCCACAAGAGGAACATCTGCACCAACGTCGAGGGGCTGGTCCGGCCTCGGTCCCTCATCGGCAGTCTTCGATGCGCCCCGATGACACCAAGATTCTCACATAGGCCAGAAATGTTCGGGAAAAGATAAAAAGCCCCTCCCGGCTTTCGGCAGCGGATGCCGGGGATAGCGTTGAGCCCAGCCACCATAAGATCGCGCCGCTCTGCGAAAGCCTCGCACATTCGGGCAATGCTGGCCTGGCTCAAGGGTGACTCGAGCGCGGTCCGTGCGCCCATCTGGTTGTAGGCCGGCACGCACGAGAAATAGTTTATGTTGAGATTCTTGAATACGGCCGCCTCGTCAGCTGTTGGGAATACCGCCCAGCCGACCCTTCCGCCGGTCCACGCGTAGGATTTCGATACCCCGCTGACAATGATCGTCCGTTCGGCCATCCCGGGAAGCGACGCGATCGAGTGGTGGCGGTTGCCGTCAAACAAGATATCCTCATAGATCTCGTCGGAATAGATGCGGACCTGGGCTGGGGCTTTTCGCTTGATGACGTCGGCGATATCTTCGAGCTGCTCCCGGGTAACAACTCCACCGGTGGGGTTGGACGGAAAATTGAGTATGATGATCCGTGTACGCTGGCCAATGAGCGGCGCGAGATCGCGTCCGCTGAAGCTGAAATCGGTCTCCTCGCGCAGATGCAGAGGCCTGGGCCGCGCGCCCACATAGGTGGCAAACGACTCGTAGATCGGAAACCCGGGGCTGGGGTAAATGACCTCGTCACCGGGATCGCAGTAGGTCTGCAGCGCCAGACCGATGGGCGCCTTGGCGCCTGGGAAGACCACGACCCGGTCGGGCGTGACCTCAATACTGCGGCGTTGCGCCACCGTGCGGGCGATGGCCTCGCGAAGAGGCAGGATCCCTTGCGGGTCGCAGTAATGCGTGAGACCAAGATCAATCTGACTTTTAACCTCTTCGGCAATGTGCGCCGCCAGCGGGAAGTCGGGCTCGCCAAGATTGCACTTGATCACCTTGAGCCCCTGATCTTCGAGGGCCTTAATCTGCGGGCCGATGCGGAAGGCGTTTTCACTGCCGAGCAAGCGGATTTGGGCCGAATAGAGACTTGTGCGCGACTTGGGTTTTGTCGGATTGGCCCGTGCCGCGCCTTTGCTGACGGTACGGAGTGGGCGTGAGACGAATGGATGAGATGTCATGATAAGGATCCCTCCTCGCTGAAAAAGAACATGCCCTTAATGGCACACAACGAGACAGCAGCGCGGGCAAGCGCCGCTGCGGCGATCAGAGGCCGCTGGGGAGAGGGGTGACCGAGCTCGTGCATCGCGTTGGGAAGGGTCAAGTGGAGGTCCGGCCGGCTCGCCCGGCCATTCTCGCAAGGCAATTGTGCTCCGCCCGCAGCCGGTGGGCTACGCATTCCTAGGGATTCACTATGCAAATATTGGTATCCCGCCCAAGTCCCACAAATAATGCGCAGGTCCTCTTGGTCAGCAGCGGCTAGAACTTTACCGGGGCTTCGAATCCCCCCTCCGTTGAAACGAAGGTCTATGGTTGTGGCCCTGTTCACCGATTCGAACCCAACTTATGGTTTCGGGCCAAAGCTCACAAAGTGGCGTGAAAATGGCGGGATGGTCGGCGACTATTGCCCGTGTCGAAGAGGTAAGGTAATGACTATCAGTGGCCGCCCCCGGCTGGGATCGAAGCTAGGGGCGTTACTCATTACCAACGACTTATCCCTGGTAGTTGGCTATTTCGATGCCGATAGCTTGACGAGTTTCATGCTCGGCGCGAGGGCCGCCTAATGATGGGCGCCCTGGAATCCCGTGGCCTCTTTAGCGTCATTCTCGCCAGCTAGAGGGGCTCGTTCAGCAAGGTGAGGAGGCTCGATGACGGGGTTTTATGATCGGCGGTGTTCAATTGGCAATGATCTGCCGCGACGAGTCACTCTTCGACCTGCCGCGGAATCTCGCCAGAGTTCTCAGCCGGAACACGAAAGCATGAATCGATCATCATGGGAATCGTGGGTTATGGCATGACAAGGCTGGGGAAGATACTCTTTTGCTTCGGGCTTGGTGGCCTTGGTGTGCTCAGCCTCATTTACGACGATTTTGCGATGGTCTGGCAACCTGTGCCGGCGTGGGTTCCGCATCGCGAGATCCTCGCCTACTCGTCGGGCGCCCTTCTTCTTGCATGCAGCGTTGGAGCGATTTTCAGGCGGACGGCCAGCTTGGCGACGATTGTCCTGACCGTTTTCGTTTTTTCCTGGCTGCTGCTCCTGCAGGTCCCCCGGGTCGTGTCGGATCCGTCGAACGAAGGGATGTGGCTTGGGTTTGGCGAGACGTTGCTGCTTGGGTCGGGTGCGTGGGTCCTTTTTGTCTCAGGCGCCATTAACGAAGGCAGACGTTGGGGCGGGGTTGCGCCGGGCGACCAGTTTCTGCGGACGGGACGCCGCATGTTCGGTGCCGCGCTGCCTCTGATCGGTTTATCGCATTTCATCTATTCGGCTGGAACCGCCTCGATGGTGCCGGCATGGCTCCCGGGCCGTTTGTTTTTGGCCTACTTGACCGGTACGGGACACATCGCGGCCGGTGTTGGAATTCTTCTGGGAATTCTTCCCGGATTGGCGGCATCGCTTGAGGCGACGATGATCACAATGTTCGTTCTATTGCTCCACCTCCCAGGGGTTGCCTCGCAGCCTCGGGACCGGCTCCAGTGGACTATGTTCTTCATCGCCACAGCGTATGCCGGATCGGCTTGGGCCGTGGCGGGCTCGGCACTCGGTGCCCGTCGAAGCATGGGTTCACCTTAGGGATGCCATTCCTTGCGTTGCGTCCGTGGGTACCGGCCGACTCGAGGCATAAATGTGGCAGGGACCCGGTAATTCGTGACATTCAGTGTTTGAAGGTGATGGCTATCGGTGCGTCCATGATCTGGTAGGTAGCACATGCTCTACCCAGGACTCGACCAGCAAGCTCGTCCTCTCGAACGCAAAGAGTGCGCGAAACCTGGGAAACAGTTCAGCTTTCTTTGTTGGCCGCCGTTCAACGCAGAACCAGACTCGAAGTCAGAATGATTTATGCTATCCAAGTTCTGAGAGGGATAGCCGCTCTTCTGGTGATGCTTTACCATTATTCGGACTATCTGAAGCCAGTCATTCCGGGCGCAAACATCGGGTCTCTTCTGTTCGCCGGCGGATATGCCGGGGTCGATATCTTCTACATTCTTTCCGGCTTTATCATTGTGCATTCGACCGATCGGGTGGGTCATTCGAATCCCGTGGATTTCGCCATACGCCGGTTCTTTCGAGTCGTGCCCCTAGCTCAACTCGCCACTGTGGTTTACGCCTTGATTCTTCCCATCCAACCGGAATCGAGGCTGCTATGGCAGTCGTTGCTCTTCGCGCCCCGGGTCGATGCCGATCCACCCAAATTCGGATTCCCCGTCGTGCACCAGGAATGGACGCTCACCTACGAGCTAATCTTCTACGCCATCTTCGCCTCGGTCCTCGTCTTTACTCACAAGCGGCGCGTGGTCGCCTCGGCGCTTGTTATCTTGGCGTGCGTCGTTGGCTTCCAGTGGATTCTTGGGGGACCCATCAGCCCGTATCCGAATGGGGTCTTTCTGCCTGCTAACTCCCATGGCATCCTTTCGTCGGAGATCCTTGGGGAACTTGGGAATCCCATCATGCTTGAGTTTGTATTTGGGATGGCCTTGGCGGTGGCTTACTCTCGGGCTGAAGGTTGGCTTACAACGCGCTGCAATCCGTTCGCCGGGAGGTTGGTCGGCCTCGCGTTAGCCGGATTATTTCTCGCCAGCTATTTCTCTCGAAATGATCCCGGCAACGGGTTGCTGAACAAAGGCTTTGGCGCAGCTTGCCTAGTAATCGGTGCGCTGTTCCTGGAAGGCTCATTTAGGAGGCTTTCAGCCGGGAAGGTTGGCGGAATGCTTCTCTCCTGCTTCCTTTGGCTGGGCGCGGTTTCCTATCCTTTGTACCTTGTTCACCTGGGAATATCAGAAAGGCTCCTGCGATTCCTCGCCCGCCATCTGCTGGAATTGAGGGTTGACGGATTGTGGGGATTCTTGGCCCTGATAGCCACGTCTCTGGCCCTGGCATCAACGGTGCATATCTTGGTCGAGCGGCGTCTGATCCACGCAGGGAAGCTGTTGACGGGCTACAGGGTCAGGCTGCTCGGCCGGCCGGAAACGCCGAAATCGGCACCACTTCTCCCTTGACCAATGTCCCGGCCGTTCCGCCATGGGGTTCGCAATCGCCGCCCCGTTCGCGTGGAAGCCCGAGCATGTCCCGTCAAATGACGGAGAGGGAGGGATTTTGAACCCGTCATCCGAATCGACGTTTCGAGAACACCGAATGCGGCCAAATAACGGCCAAACATTCTTCTAGTGATCGGCCGAATTCACCTATGTCATCATCTGCAAATGGCTGCCCGGGCTGGAATCGAACCGGGGCCAGCGCTTTGGTCTTCATAGAATACCAACTTTCCACCAAAAGGTTACGAAAGTCGAGGAACGGGGCGATCACGTGTTTGATATATTTCGAGCGGCTAACTATTCACCAGCTATGCACCGCTAAGTCGGTGCCCGTGGCTCGTTGCATTCTCGCTCTGCTGTTTGATCCGGGACGTCGTGCATGCATGGCAACAAAGACCATCAGCGTCGACATGGAAGCATTCAGGATCTTGCGTCGTGAACGAAAGGGCCCTCGAGACTCCTATTCGCAGGTAATCCGGCGCCTTTACGCCGGTCAGCCGGCCCGCACAGTCGATGAATTTCTGAAGCTTCATGCTCCTGAGCTTGAGGGGCGCGGTTTTGGCGGACCTCGACGCGATGAAAAGCACTCTTCTGCTTGATACGACATTTGTGTCAGATTTGGACGCTGAGCTTGTCCGCCGTGAGACAGGTCCGGCCCGCGCGTTCTTTGACCGCATGCGGCAATCCGAGGTCTTTGTCAGCGTGGTCACGCTCGAAGAGTTTTGCGAAAAACGGGGCCACGAGGCGGCTCGCGAGCTCGCCTCGCGGTTTTCAGTCTTGGGTCTACACATGGGTGACGCGTTGCGCTGCGGCCCTTTGCAGACTCGTTCTACGCGGCGCCTAGGTGAGAATGACGCATGGCTCGCGGCGCAAGCCCTTCGTGGTGGATGTTCGATCGTTACGCGGGACCGACGGTTCGACGATGTCCCAGGTCTTGAGGTGCTTACCTATTGAATTTCCGTGGCGAAGGCTGCTGGGTTGCCTCGCAGATGCATCGTAAGTCCGAATTGGGGCCAGGACCAAATGCTAGCCCGCCCCGCGGTGTTGGCCGCTTATTCATTTGCCGCGGGCCTCCATCACAGCCTTTTAGACAGAGCCATGAGTGACGTCCGAGGCGCCATCATTCCCTACCTGCCCGAGCTAACAGCCATTCGGCGCGACCTCCATGCGCACCCGGAGATCGGTTTTGAGGAGGTGCGCACCTCCTCGATTGTCGCAGACAAACTCAGGTCTTGGGGCGTCGACGTAAGCTTGGGCCTTGGGAGGACGGGCCTGGTCGGCACGATTCGGGGCTCGAGGCCCGGCAGCCGGTCCATCGGCCTGCGGGCTGACATGGACGCGCTGCCCATCAATGAGGCTACCGGGCTTCCGTACGCTTCCGTGAATCCGGGTCGGATGCACGCCTGCGGGCACGACGGACATACGGCGATGCTTCTTGGCGCCGCCCGGTACCTGGCGTCCCACCGAGACTTCTCGGGGACCGTGAACCTGATCTTCCAGCCCGCCGAGGAGGGCCTGGGCGGAGCAAAGGGCATGATTGCCGACGGGCTTTTCGAGCGCTTTCCCTGCGATTCCGTGTACGGCATGCACAACCTGCCGGGTATGCCCGTGGGCAAATTTGGCCTGCGAGAGGGCGCGCTGCTGGCCTCCGCAGGTCTGTTTGAGGTGACCTTCTCGGGAAAGGGTGGGCACGCGGGGCTTTCCGAGCACGCAAAGTACGACATCGCAGCAGTTCTGGCCAAGTATGTCCTCGCACTGCGCGAATTGGCGGCCAACGAGGCCGAACCGGGCGAGACCGCGGTGATCCGCGTCGGCGAGCTCGAGGGCCATGGGGGCGCGTCCCTTAACGTGATGCCCGCGAAAACCTACGTGGGAGGCACTATGCGGTGCTTCAGTCCTCAAACGAGGGCAGTCTTCACGCGCCGGATTGGGGAGCTCGCCCACATCCTTGTGGCCGAGGCCGCGGATGCTTCGGCAAAGGTGGAATTGAGGTGGATCACCACGGCCCTGATCAACGCAACGGCGCAGACCGGGGTGGCCGCGCGCGCCGCGGCAGCAGTGGCCGGGGCGCATGTCGACACGAACACTCCCAGGCTGTCGGGCGGGGAGGATTTTGCCTACATGATGGAGGTGCGCCCGGGTTCGTTCATCTTCCTCGGCAACGGCACGGAGGCCGATGGCCACGGTCAAGACGTCCACACGCCCAAGTACGACTTCAACGACGACATTATTCCCTATGGCGTCGAGTACTGGGTGAAGTTGGTCGACCATGAGCTCTCGGACTGAAGTCAACGAGTGAAGGGGCTTCCGCAAGCCGTCGTTACAGATATGGGCTTGCTCACCCGTTTTCGCTTCCTAGCTCCTTATGCCAGGCTTTGGAAATGGCTGCCCTGGTTAGGATCAGGAACAAGATCCTTAGGGACACGTTCCGTTTCCATCCACGGTAGTTTTCTGCGAGAAACGCGTCGTTTTCATACCTCAAGAATCCCGAATCGAAGTAACCAAATTGCCGAGATCCAGTGGCGAAGAGGACGCCGGAATGATCGGATATATTTGGTTCTTTTGGTTGCCTATCAGGGGGCTTGAGGCCTTCCGTTGCTCAAGCTTCGATCCTTTTAGACCGCATCCCATGCCACCTCATCGAAAAAAGATTTTCCGCCTTCCACCTCAGGCACCCACAACGATCTACGTGCGGCCGGGCTATAACCGCGTGCTAGCCGAGGAGTTCGAGCTGCTTAAGCTCAAGCGGATCGACCTGGTGAAAGACAAGGTCGAGGCACATAGCCAAGGCGACCTGCGCGAGAACTTCGGGTTCAAGGCGGCCAAGGACGCCATCCGCGCCGTCGACCGGAAGATGACAGCGCTTGATCGCTTTGTCGCCCGCAACGCCTTCATCGAAGTTGATCCAGTCACGTGGCTCACTAAACCGACAGACACGCTGCAGCTCGGGCACGTGGCCACGATTGAAAAGCAGGACGCGCCGACAAAGCGAAGACAATTATTCACGTTTCTGGTGACCACGCACGGCGAGACAGAGAGCGATCCCGAGTCGAGGATAGAATGCCTGCCGCACAATTCCCCCCTCGCCACAGTCGTGCTGGGCCTCTCGGTCGACACTCCGACCAAGGTCATGCTCCCCGCCGGCGAAGCGATCGTGACTATTCGCTCCATCCGCAACCCAACCCAAGCCGAACTCGATCGCCTGCTCACCACCATCAAGCCGCCTGAAATCGAAGGCGATTAGGAAAAGAGACGGAGGCCTCGGCAATTCTGGGAGCAGGGCGTTGCCGCGCGGTGGAATCTCAAGACCGATCTGCGGGTTTCTTGGGACTGCGAAGGAACAAAGGTTGAAACCCAAGTAACAAAGCAGCAACATCCCCGGAAGGGTTATGCGTTGTTTTTCATCTCGCAACCCCTTGTTGTTGAGATGGCTGCCCGGGATGATCGCGAGTCAAAAGCTGCAAGAGCCGGCGCTCCGCAGTTCCCGGAACAAGCTGCATTACCACCATGTCGAAGCTTCACCATCTCTTCTAAAACAACCTCCTCCTACAGCCGCTTATGAGCAAAAAGCTGATTATAGCTGGCGGAGGAATAGGCGGTCTGACAGCGGCGCTTGCACTCAATCGAACAGGGTTCGATGTGGCGGTCTATGAGCGGGCACCAGCATTCACTGAGATTGGAGCGGGGATGAGTCTTTGGCCGAACGCAACCCGAGTTCTGCGTTCCCTAGGCGTGCTCGAACAAATGCTTGTCAGCGGTGAACCCGTCACCCAGTTCAACCTATACCGTCCAAACGGAAAGTTGATCTCTGCAATAGCGATGACGGGGTTTCAAACGCCGGCCCTGTGCATACATCGGGCCGATCTGCATCAGGCGCTTAGAAGCCAATTGCCGGAAGGGTGCTTGATTCCAGGGCAACGCGTGAAGTCGTTCGAGCAGGATTCCGATGGTGTTATCGCGAGATTTGAAGGCGGGTATGATGTCCGTGCCGATGGCCTAATCGCGGCCGACGGAATCAATTCGGCCATCAGAGCGCAGATTCATGGGCAAAGCGAACCCATCTACCGGGGCTATTGTATCTGGCGGGGTCTCGCTCCAGAGATTTCAGGGGCGGTACATGGCCACATTAGCGAAACCTGGGGGTCTGGACGCCGATTCGGAGTAATGCCCATGGGACAGGGCCGTGTTTGCTGGTATGCCACGAGAAACAGCACTCCTTCGCAATCGGATGCCTCGGAAGGGCGCAAAGCCGAAGTGTCCGCTCTGTTCAAGAACTGGCATGGGCCGATTCCAGAGCTGATCGAGGCCACCAATCCAGGCGACATTATCAAGAGCGATGCTCGCGACCGAAAGCCGCTCAAGAGGTGGGGTGACTTCCGCGTTACCTTGTTGGGTGATGCTGCCCATCCGATTACGCCCAATGTGGGCCAAGGAGCTTGCATGGCGATCGAGGATGCCGCCTGTCTCGCCAAGTGCCTGTTAGCGTCTCCTGACATTACATCGGGCTTCCGCACCTATGAGGCTTTGCGGGGATCCCGAACCGCCCACATGACCCGGCAGGCCCGCCGAATCGGTGCCATCGGGCAGTGGGAGAACCCCTGGATCGTGAGAGGTCGTGATCTAATAACTCGGCTTGTCCTCTCTCGTTCGCCGGACATGCAGCTCAAAGCTATGTACACTTACGAAGTTTAAACGAACACTTTGGCTCCCGTTGATGACGGCCGTCCTCTGATGCCAATTTGAGAACCTAAGAAACATGAAGCCTCTTACCTCTCGCGGCACACCTCATCACATCGTTCCCCCTGCGAGACGGACCACGAGAACTTCCACACTGCCTGCGCCCACCGCCACACGTTCCAGATTCAAGACCGTTCTCTGGATCGGCCTTGGTTTCACAACGCTTTTCGTCTTCATCACCTCAGAGGTGTTTTTGGTCGCGGACTACCCGATGTACCACGTCTACCGGCTGCAGGTCATCTCCGACCGCCATCTGCTCATCCCGCACGTGCTCGCCGCATTACTTGCTCTCCTCATCGGCCCCATTAATTTCTCCACGCGGATACGCCAGCATCATCTTCAGCTCCATCGCGTTCTCGGCCGCATCTACGTCATCTCCGTCTTCGTCGGCGCCGCAACTGGTGTCGCCCTCGCCGCCGGCCGTCCGGGATTACCTGGAACCTCCATGCAGGCTGCTGCCTGGATTGTCTGCACCACTGCCGCGCTTATCACTGCGCGCAACGGCCAGATCGTTCAGCATCGCCAATGGATGGTGCGCTCCTATGCGGTTACCTTTACCTTCGTTTCCAGCCGCGTGCTCAACCTCTGGCCCCGCTACTGGAGCCACCTCGGCGACAACTTTGCCTCCGTCGGCATTATCGCCTTCACCCTGGCTTCCCTGCTTATCGTCGACCTCGGCCTCAATTGGCGCGAACTCACCTGTCGCCGTGATGGTGGCCGGCTATGAGAGCTAACAATATGAAACCACTCGCGCTTTTCGCCCGTGAAAATCGGTGCGCCTTGCTCAACACAAAGATGACCATTCTGCGCTCCTCTGGCGCTCGCTTGCTCGCGGCGGCCATTCTAGCTCTCCCGTTGGCGACAAGAGCAAATGGTGCGCCGTTTATAATGGATCGTGCTGAATCGAACGTCGATATTGTCGTAAAGGCGACGCTCGGTTCATTCGTTGCTCGCCTAAAGGATTTCGATGTCGCGATCACGCTCGATCCGGAAAGCGGGTGGGTCGAGACCACCGCGTTCCACGCAGATTTGTCGGCGGTGAAGACAGGTATCGAGGATCGCGACCATAACATGAGTGTGTGGTTACAGACGAACGAGTTCCCAAAAGTCGTCTTCGAACTTAGAGCGGTGGATCGCAGTCCCAACGGGGCATTAACAGCCCGCGGCCGGCTTCAATTGCATGGTCAACTGCACGACATACGTTTCCCCGTAATAGTGACGGTCAACCGCGGATTAGCGACGATTGACGGCACCGCGACTTTGGATACGGTGGATTTTGGCCTGCCAATTATACGGTTTTGGATACTTACGGTCGACCCGGTGGTGTTGGTTCATTTTCACTTACGGGGAAGCCTGACTCGATAGGGCTGCTCTTCGCTTCTTCTCATGAATCGCACGCTCAAGCCTGAGCTTTTGGATTCGCTGCCTCCAGACGATCCGGCTGCAAGGCATAGTCGACGAGACCTTCGAGTCGTCAACCGGATCATAGGTAACGAGAGGTGGTTTCTGCAAGTATTGAGATCGAAGCTGAAGGTAGGGGAACGTGTCCTTGAATTGGGTGCAGGGACGGGGGAGATCGGGATGGCGCTATCGGCGGCGGGCTTTGCAATCGACGGCTTGGACATTTGCCCGCGCCCCAATAGATGGCCGTACCAGGCGGAGTGGTATCGGGCCGACATCCGGAGCTTTCCTAGGTACATCGAATACTCTGCTGTGATGGCAAACCTGACCTTACATCACTTCAATTCTGACGAACTGGCAGCCCTTGGAACGAAGCTCGCTGGAGTGCGGCTCATTGTCGCTTCCGAGCCAGTTCGTAGACGTCGGTCACAAGCAATGTTCGCAGCATTCGGTCCGCTGCTGGGCGCAAACCATATCACCCTCCACGACGCACGAATCAGTATTGCGGCCGGTTTTCTGGGTGACGAACTTCCGCAAGCGCTCGGGTTGACGGCTGGCCGGTGGAAGTGGAAATGCGAGATTTCGTTGTTCGGCGCTTACAGAATGATTGCGCACCGGCGCTGAACCGATGCCTATTGAGTATCCTGTTTCCTGGCGATGCGCCACAGAGCAGATATCTAGGGGCGGCAGCCTCAAGGAACTAAATGGTTCGATCCCAGCCCGGGTAATGCGACCCAACTCGGGATGAGATACAAAAAGAGACCAGGTTCTCTTCCGGAGCAGGCGCTTAAGTCGTTGCTGTCCATCGGACCAAAATCGGCGCCCGGTTTTTGTCTTTCATACTTTGTTGGATGTCGAAATGGCTGCCCGGGCTGGGATCGAACCTAGCAGCCTGTTGAAGAACGGGCCTTTTCTCACTCCTAAAGTTATCGCCGACTAAATAGCGCATCTGGACGCCATTTTCTGACAGGATAGCGCGCCGCGAAGGCCCATTAGGGACGGGTTTGAGGCGTTTCGATCCCCCAGTTTCCCGTCCTCGGACTCCGCGGGCATCTCGGGCCTTAGGCCCGAGCCAAAAGAGGAGGGCCGAGCGAAAGCTTGGCCATCCGAACTAGGTTGCAGGCGGCCACGACATACTGGCCAGCTGCATGGGTGCGCTCTACACCACGATACCGGCTCTTTCGGAAGCAGCCGGTTGTTT
>Ga0265337_1001030_pt1 | contig 14474 bp, 10 predicted proteins | sample 42122metaG_FD_192441 | JGI IMG/M metagenome (GOLD analysis project Ga0265337, IMG submission 192441) | Rhizosphere microbial communities from Carex aquatilis grown in University of Washington, Seatle, WA, United States - 4-21-22 metaG | ecosystem: Host-associated > Plants > Roots > Rhizosphere >... | reverse complement strand
AGCCATGGCAGCGGCGGTTTGCCATGAATAAAACTGTCTGGCGTGCCGGGCGGCGAGCTCCCCGCGCCGGCGCGTTTCGGGTGGATTGGTAAACGCTTCACGCATCGCCCGGCCCAGCGAGGCAGCATCCGGTTCCAGCAACCATCCGGCACCGGCAAGTTTCAGCCCGCTGACTTCCCGTCCAAAAACCCGGCGCTCCGCGGGAATGCGCCACGCAAAATCGTCACGCACAAAATCATCCGTCGCTCCGCCGGCGGTGACGATGACCGGCAGACCACAGGCCATGGCTTCGAGCACTGGCAAACCAAAACCCTCGCCGCGATACGGCAACACGAGGCAATCGCATGCGGTGTACAGACCGGGCAGCGAATCCGGCGACAGTTCCTCATTGAGATGCAGGATTTCCGGGGCGTTGGGTTGGGACTTCGCCGCCTGGATTTGCGATTCAAAGGTTTGCCCGGCATAGACGGTCTTGCCGCCGAAATCCTTGATGACGAGACAGACCTCGTCCGCCGCCGTAAAGTTGTCCAGGAATGCCTTGAGCAACAAGTCCGGCCCTTTGCGGAAGATCGTTCCGCCGACGAAAAGGAATTTGAATCTCTTTTCCGTGGCCAGCTTCATGGGCGCGAACTGCGGATTGAATTTTTCCGGGTCCACGCCATTGGGCACGACCCTCACCTTGTCCGCCCGCACACCGGATTCGACATAAAGGTGGCGGACGTATTCGGACGGCACCCAGAACTCGTCAACGCGGGTTGAATCCTTCACCCATTGTTCAGGCAAAGCGCCAAATTCCCAGGGTTGAATGACCACCAGTTGCCCGGTTGCCGGGCGTTTCCAGTCCGGCGGCCAGGCATGACGCACGGTCACGGCGGTTTCCGCTGGCGGTGCCGGGGAAATTTCATGAGCCTGTTTTTCAAAGCCCGGAGCAATCGTCGCACCGTTGGTCACACAATGGAGTTCGATTTGGGATTGCGATTTTAACGCCCGGGTAAACTCGCGGTTTACATGGGAGAGACTTCCATGATCCAGGAAGGAACCAATCCAGGCGACCGGGATTTGCTTTGCATTTTCCAGCAGCAGGCTGTGGCTGGCCGCCATGATGCGGGCCGGCCGAGGAGCGATGAATCTTTTTTGGGCGTCAAATGATTTACCCCAGCGTTCAAAGAAAATCCGAAGGTTTTCGCTGACGTGACTGAACCGCCCGGCGCTCTGGCCTTCGAGATGATACACCACAGCCCTGGGTTCATAGACAACCTTCCAACCCGCCGCCCGGGCTCGCAAACAGAGGTCAATGTCCTCGACCCCATTGCGATAGGCCTCGTCAAAACCCGCAAGTTTGAAGAACAACCCGCGCTGGATCAGCAGGCAGGCACCGGTGACCATGTCGAGTTCGCGGAACTGGCTCACTTCCGGCGCATCCGCCGAAGCGTGGCGATGGGGATGGTCGGGAATGTCATTGATGAATCCGATGCCGGCATGTTGGATGTGATCATCGGCGTAAAGCAGTTTGGCCCCGACAACGCCCACGTGAGGTCGGCGCGCAGCGTGAACCATCGCATTGAGCCAGCCCGTCGTGACCTTGGTATCGTTGTTGAGGAACAACAGCAGCGTACCGCTGGCGTCCCGCGCGCCCTGGTTGCAAGCGCAGGCAAAACCTTCATTACGCGAATTGATCACGAGCCGGATGCGGCCGTCCTTTTCCTGTTCGCGCAAAAATTCCAGACTCCCGTCCGTGGAGGCGTTGTCCACGACGATGATTTCGAATGTGTGGCTGGAAGGTATCCTTGTCAGAGACTCCAGGCAGGATTGGGTCAACGGCAGATTGTTAAAGGTCGGGATGATGATGCTGACCACCGGAGCGGCGGTTGACAGAGTTTTTATCGGTTTGCTCCGGGTTGGCTCTGCGGTGATTTTGGCAGGAACGTTGGTCCCGGGAGCTTCCGCCAGCAACGCCTCGGCTTTGCGGACGGCTTCCGGACACCGGGTTTTTTCACCCAATTGGACGGCCAAACGCAGGATTTCCCGGCCGCGACCGGCATCGAATTTTCGCAGTCCGCGACCGATATCGAGCATGGCCTCGAGGATGACGAGGGAATGGTTGGTGGCCGTGGCGGAATTGAGTGCAGTCAGAAACATCTCCCCGGCGGCCTTCTCGTGGCCCAAACCGGCCAGAATGTTTGCCGCTTCAAACTGACTGCGCCATTTGAGGGAAAGCTCGGTCACCATTCGGGCCCGGGCACGCCCGGTGGATTCGGAAATCCATGCTCCCTGCGCCATCCGGAGAATCTGATGCATCGCCGGCGGGATCGCGTCCAGATAAGGACGGATATGCCGCAAGTGATTCCGGTACTTGGAAGTTGACCGGATCATGCTGTCCGGGACGAAGCGGTAATGGAACAGGGCTTCCGGAATGACTTCCAAATGACAGCCTTTGAGCACGGCATTGGCCAGAAATTCCCAGTCTTCGTGGGTCACGCCGTGGATTTCCGTGAATCCGCCGAGCTTCTCGAAGGTGCTGCGCCGGACCAGGCAATTGGCATCGCCGAAAACATTGCGGTAAAAACCTGATGCGGCATCGGGGCCCAGCGGCACCCAGCGGGTGACCGGTTTGCCATTTGACCGGGGTTGTTCTGTACCTTCAAAATAATCCATGCTAGCGGTCACGATATCCGCGCCGGTGTGCCGAGCAACTTTGACAAACGTGCTGATTTCCTCCGGCTTGGCGAAGTTGTCGTCGTCCATGAACATGAGGTATTCCCCGCGGGCATGGCGCGCTCCCGTGTTACGGGCAGCACTGAGATAACGGTTTTCCTGGCGGATGATGCGCCAGTTGCGCTGTTTCAATCCTGGTTCAATGTCGGCCAGATATTGGATGGCCTCCGGGCTGGTACTACCGTCGTCCACCACGATGACTTCGAAATTGGGATAATCCTGCGCTTCCAGCGAGGCAAGGGATTGCTTGAGAAAATGCGGGCGGTTGAAATGGGCGATGCAGACGGTCACCAGCGGTTTTTCCTCGGGCAGCGGAACCGGCGTTGGCCGGGCGGCGATGCATTCGGCGCGGATGGCTTCATGCCCCGCCATCCAGGCTGTTTCGCTCGCGGCGGCTTCCACCGCTGGTTTCCAGGGGCGGATGCCCGCCTTTAAAGTCTGGGACAGCAAACCGGCAAGTTCGGCGGCCGAAGGCCGGAAAGTGGCTTGCGCCACATCGTCATCCGAAATCAATTCAGAAATCCCGCCCACCCGGCTGGCCAGAAAAGGGATGTGGCTGCCAAGACATTCCAGAACGGTGTAAGGGGAATTTTCCATCAACGAAGGAATGACAGCCAGGCGGCCCGGTTGCTTGAGGTAACGCATGGCACCCGGCTGGTCGAGATCGCTGATGATGTTCCTTGGCCACGGCCATTGAGCAGCACGATTTTCGATGTAGGCACGACTTTCACAGCCGTTGATGGTCGCCGGTTTGCCCATGAAGGTGATCTTCAGATGTCCAAAGGCGGGCTCTTTTGCCAAACGGTCCAAGGCATCACAAAAAAGCTCAATCCCCTTCCGGGTTTCCAACCGGCCGAAGAAAACGATTTCGGAAACCGGCAGGAGAGAATCGGACGGTTTGGTGCCCGGGCCGCGGGCACTGGCGGGCAGGATGTTTTGCTGCACATAACTGCGAGCCGGCAGTTCGAATCCGTTCTCGAGCATCCAATGCAGCATGTACTGGCAGGGACTGACCACGATGTCCGCCAGCGCGACGCAGCGGCGTTCCATGAAATCCACCTCGAGGTCCAGCGGGTGGGCGTAGTGTTCGGAATTGGCCTGTTTCAACCACGCGTTCGGGCTGTGGGTGCCGATGCAAAAAAGTGTGTGTTGGAAGGCCAGCCCCTGATGTTTGGCCTGGAGGGAATAATAGGCGTCCCCGCTCCATTCGGGAAAATGCACCAGATCAAAGGACTGGGATTTGAGCCAAAGATAAGTTTCGTAGGAACGAGTCGCGAGTTCGGGCGCGTCGATGTGCAGTTTTGGATCAGACGGTCGCGCGACCAATTTCAATCCCTCTTTCTGGTAAACGGTCCTCCAATGGGTGAAATTCTCGTTCTCACAGTGCTGGCCCTGGGTGTAGAACAGGGTTACGTCATGACCGGCGGCCGCCAAGGACCGGGCCATGGCCGTGTAGGCCGTGCCGATGCCGCCGTTGCGGATCGGACCGATGAACTCACAACTGGCGATGCAGACCCGCAACCGGCGTGCACCGGCAGGCGCAACACCCGCTGGCAGGGAAGGAAACGGAGATAGCGGATCGCGCGTGGTCATGGGAATCCTCCAGAGTTCACACTTTTCGCCGTTTGAGGGCGACGTCGTGATAGCCCCATTGATGGAGGCCGAGGTAAATGATTTCAAATCCATGGTTGAGGCAAAATTCATTCACCGCGCGATAAACCCCATACTTCGTTTTCTCCAGCGGGGAATAAATCGTGTAGTCGTTGCAAACAATCCAGCCTTCGTCCTTGATCTTCCGGGATGACTGTTCCAGGTCCTTCACCACCCCGTTGTAGGAATGGTCACCGTCGATGTAGATGAAATCAAAGTGCCGGTCAGGCAAGGTTCCCAGGAGGGTCGAGGAATCCCCCTGATGCAATTCCACGACGCCCTTTTCGATGGCCGAAGCAAAATGGGCATGATCGAACAGGCTGTAATCAATATCGTAGATGTGCAATTTGGAAGGTTGCAGGATTGAAAGGATCAGCTTGGCAAAACCACCGGTCTGGGTGCCGACCTCGGCACAGATGCCACCCTTGGGCATCAAGGGCAGGATGTGGTCGCGGTTGGGAACAATGCGGCTGTTCCGCAGATGCAGTTCGGACAGCGGTGGCGGCACGACATCGGCAAAGTAATCGGTGGCATGGGCATGAAACTCGTCCAAGGCGGTGCGGGGTTGATGAGCAGGATGGGTCTGGGATGGAACATTCCGGCTGCCATTGGTTGAAACAGCAGGCGCATGACCGTTGCGCTGGCCGATCGGGGCGGCTGCCACCGGCAACGCCGACAGCCGGGGAACCGGGGCGGCCGTCGAATTGAAAATGGCAGGCCTGTCAACATACGCCGGCTTTTGCGGGTTGGAACGTTGTACTTTGGTGGACTGAACCCGCCGGTTGAAATCAGGAATCGCCGCCGTGCTATGCACACCGCAATGCACGGTAACTCCTTCCTGTTGCAGGGTTGTCTGCAAATAGGCCGCCGCGTCAATGTGCCTGGCGCCGACCTCGGACTCGGCGTAATTGTGATTGATGTCAACATGCACCCAGCGGATTTTATTGATCCGCACCTGTTCCACAAAGCCGTCAAGGTCTTTGCGATCCAGGTTATCGTGGCAGATGATATATTTGGCGCTGACCTCCGCACCCGTGGAGGCGTATTTCGCCAGGTTGGCCCAGACCTGATGGAAAAGGTCTTTTTCCTTCATCCGGACGAAGGTTTCGGGCGTGCCGCAATCCATGCTGGTCTTGAGACAGAGCCGCCCGTTGGGAGACATAAGTTCATAGGCCGCCTGGGAGAAAATGGTCCCGTTGGTGGCGATTTCATTGCGTGTGCCGTAAGCCATCGCCAGTTTCAAACAATCACCCAAATCGTGCAGGAGCGTCGGTTCCCCTCCGGCCCAAAAAATGTAGGCGTCGGGAGCCAGCCACTGGTTGTCGATCATCTGGCGCAACACCGGCAGAGCATCGTAGTCCGGCTTCATGAGCCTCGCATCCATGCCGCGCTGGACGCAAAAATTGCACTCCAGGTTGCACAACAGGGTATGGTTGAAGTGCAGGTTGGTGAACAGGTAGGAACTGTTCCAATCCTGCCGCTTCTGGTACACGCAACCCTCGCAATGCAACTTTTTGGTGGTCTCCGGACTGGCCAGATTTCGCCGGTAAAAGTCCCGGCTCTCGATGATTTTATCGATCGGCAACGGGCCACCCTGGTAATCGCAAATCCGGGTGGAACCAAACTTGCCCTTCACGGGAATGCAACAGTGATAGAGCGTACGCGGATGCAGAATCAGCGCATTCTCGATGAAGTGACAACTGTTATGGATTTCGGCCACGTGTTTCCGGATGGCGGGAAATTTCGTTGGGGCGGAAGAGCCGGCTTTGGCCGCACCATTTTGCGACTGAAGCGCCGGAGCATCGCTGCCATTCTTTTCCGATTTCAGCCGCAGAATTTCCGGATCCGACGCCAGATATCTTTCCAGGTCGGCAATTCTCGAACTGCAAAGGAACGGCAGATACTGGTTGATCAAACCGGGCGGCCAGTCCCACCAACGGATCCGTTCAAGCACGGCGATTTCCGCATCCGTGAACCGCTTGCGGATAGGGCGGGCCGGGGTCCCGGCAACAATGGTGTAAGGCTCAATCGATTTGTTGACGAGGGAACAGGCGCCGATGACCGCACCGTTGCCGATCGTTATTCCCTTGAACAATTTTACGTTGTAGCCGATCCAGACATCATTGCCGATGGCGATGTCGCCGCGATTTTTATTGCTGCCGAATTCAGGTGCCTGCGGGTAGGGAATCCCTGTCGTCCCCGGCCAGACGGCCCGGTGGGCGTCATCCAGGAAGGGATACGTCGTGATCCATTCATGGTGATGGTCATATCCGACAACGGTCAAATCCGTGGCAATGGAACAGAACTTCCCGATGGCAATGTGGGTCAGGGCGCCGCTGGGGTTCCGGATTTTTTGATCGTGGATGTAACTGTGTTCGCCGAGTTGCAGGGTGAGACCGTCGTCCAGGGAAATGGTCATATCCAGTTTCTTTCCGATTTTAAAAATGGTTGGCTTTTGGTCATCAGTCCGAAAGCCTCTTCGCCGGGTTATATCCGGCATGGTTCCAGTTTGAGGATCCGGTTTGCTCCTCATTTCCGGGCGGACCGGAAAACCGGCCCGCCCGGGGAAGGAGCCAGCGGTCTTCGCCGTTTTAGCGACCGACGTTAATCGCTGACATCGTTTGCGGCTGTCGCCGCGTAAATCATTTCGACCCTTGGTCGCAGGCTTTCATGCCTTCTGCAAACCGGCCTTGTGAACCAGCGGGGTCTTGGCCTTGGCCGTGCCCGCCATTTTGGGCAACGGCGAACTCTGCCGGGTGAGCGCCTGCTGGTTGCTCAACTGAATCTCATCGTAAACTTCCTTCCGATGAACCGGCACATCCAGGGGCGCTTCGATGCCGATCTTGATGACCTCGCCTTCCACGCGCACAATTTTCACGTGAATGCGCCCGTCGATCACAATGCTTTCGCCTGACTTTCTCGAAAGAATGAGCATGAGGTTAAAGGGTTAGGTGGTTTCAGTGACGGGCAATGGATGCTGCACCGAATATTCGGCGGCGTTGGCAAGAATGACCTGTTTGCCAACGTGAGTAAGGCGATTGACCACGATGGGACCCTTTAAATTCACCGTGGCGCGATTGGGACCGTGGACCGTCACAATGTTCAGCAGCAGCGCATCGCTCGGCTGTTTCAATCCAAGAAAATCCACGTCCGGCTGCGGGATGTCCGGCTGGTAGGCGGGCATGACCAGAAAAGGATCCACGACGACGAACGCAAGGGAGGCGTTGGCCTCGACCTGCAGCCAGGCGAACGGCTCTTCGGCGGGGTTCACCAAGAGAACGTAATCCTTGATCTGTTCAAACCCCAGAAGACCCATCGGCAACCGCAACTGGTTGCCGGGGACCACAGCGGGCATTTCGGTTTCAATGGTTTCGGCGCATTTCATGTCAAATGGTGTTTAGCAACGGATGTGCCATGGGCGGAGGAATTTGCCGGGGCACAAAAAACCGGCAAAAAAGAACAAAAATTCACGGCGCCGGTGTCGTAATTACGGCCTACCCGGCAAATTTGGGTGGTGACCGGGCTAAAATTGCCTTGTTGAATGCGTTTCATCAGCGCGAAGAAAGAATTCGAAGTCCAGCTACGGCAGGTAATTCAACAACGAAAGCTGCATGATTTTGGCGCTGCTTTGGAGCGCCGCCTGATAGGCGGTCTGCGCCTGGCTGAGCTGCACCATGGTTTGAACCAGATCAGCGCTGGAGGAATTTGATATCATCTGGTCGAGCGATGACGACTGGTTGGCAGCAAAGGTGGCCGCGCTGGTGAGATGGTTTTGAACCGCGCCGTTGTTGCTGATCTGATAAAGCAGGTTGTTTTCGTCCTTTTGCAGGTTGGCGCTGTCCGTGCTCGTGATCGCCGCCGTGTTCCCGGACTGAAGGTTGTTCTGCAAACTGATAAGATGATTGAAAAGGTCGGCCCCGGAAGTGCCATCGGTGATCAATCCACGCGCCCCGCTGGTGCCGGTGTTCTCACCCGGTACATCCGCGGACACCGTGGTGCCGGGGGCTATTTCCACCTGATTGACGGAGGCATTGCCGTGATAAGTCACAGCGGTGATGTTCCCGTTGACATCGGTGGTGGTGAGATACGGTGTCTGGGTGGAGTTGGTGCCGCTGAAAAGGTACTGGCCGGAGGCTGGATCCTTGGTGTTCATCAACTGCGCCGCCTGCTGGATCAGTTGTTGCACTTCATTGGCGTAATTGTCCAATTGCGCCGGCGAGGCGGTGGGGCTGCCGGCGGAGGTGGCAATTTCACTGGCGCGATTGGAAATCGTCTGGAGCGATTGCATCACGTTGTAAACCGCCGTGGCGCGGGTTTGCAGTGTGCCAATGTTGCTGGCGTATTGGTTTTGCGCTGCTTTCTGGGAAAGATCCCGCAATGTGCTCTCCATCGCCGCCGGATCATCCGAGGCTGATTGAATGCGCAAACCGGTGGCCGCCTGATTCTGCAGGGCATTTTGCCGGGCGGTCAGGATGTTGAACTGATTCAACATCGAATCCGTGTAAGCGTTGGTGGCGACGCGCATAAAATCAAGCTGTCTTCATGGCCAGCGTATCACCCATCAACGTATTGATGGTTGTCACCAGTTGCGCCGAGGCCTCGTAGGCACGTTGAAAGCCCATCAGGTTGGTCATTTCCTCGTCCACATTCACACCGCTGACCGAACCGCGCTGGATTTGCAGCATGTTGGTCACCGCCGTTTGATTGGTCACCTGGTCGTTGGCGGTTTGCAACGCATCACCCATTCCGGCAACGGTTTGGGTATAGGCATCGCCAAACGTCTGGTTTCCTAGGCCGGCATTCGTGGTGGAGACCAACTGCGCCAGTGCCAAAGCCACACTATTATCACCGGTTGCGGTCGAAGAACCGGAGGCCTGGATCAAAGCCGGATTATCCACCAGCGATTGATTGACAGAGATGTCGCTCGAACCGGTTCCGCTGAAAAAATTCGCTCCGGAGCTGCCGGTAAGACTGTAACCGCCGCTGTGAATGGAGTTGACTTCAATGATAAGGTTGTATGCCAGTGCAATAACGCCGTTATGCAAGGTTGTTAGTGTATTGTCCCGGGCATCAATAGTACCTTGGATCGATCCACCAGTAAGTGTCAACGGCACGCCACCGGTAGCGGTTTGTACCAGTAATTGTCCGTTGCCGGCGTCGTAGGTTTGCAACGTGTCCATCAGATGATTGCCGGAGACGAGTGTTTGACCGCCGATGCTAACATTCACGGAATTCCCTGTGCCGGTGCTGGTTTGGACGTTCACCAGATTGGACAGATTTTCCAGATCCTGCTCGCGGGCGTCCAACAGATCGTTGGCGGTACCTCCGTTAAACTCAGCGGAGGAAATCTCCGAATTCAAACTGGCAATGTCTGTAAGCAGCTTGTTCGCTGATCCCACGTCGTTGTTCAAAGAGGTATTGAGCGCATCATGCAGGGTGTTGAGCTGGCCGTCAATCTGGTTGAACGTGGACGCCAGGTTTTGGGCCTGGTTGATGACCGCCTGCCGCGCCGTCATCGACGTGGGCGAGGTGGCCAGGCTTTGAAAAGCGCTGAACAAACCGCTCAACTGGCTGGACAAACCGGAGCTGGTGGTGCTGTCGGCGGCAGAGGAAGTACTGCTGGAACTGCCGGTGCCGTTCAGAAATTCATTGAGGTCCGTCTGCGCGGATTGCAACGCACTTTGCTGCGCGTTCCAGTAACCGCTGGTGCTTTGCTGGCCTTGAATCTGGTTGTTGAGCAGCGAATTGACCAGTTGCTGGATGGCCACCGCATTGGCACCAGTGCCTTCCGGCCCGATGGCAGTCGTGACATCCGCGCTGGTTTGGATGTCAACGCGCTGGCGCGTGTAACCGGTGGTGTTGACGTTGGCGAGATTTTGTCCCGATACTTCCACGCCCGTCATCTGCGTTTGCAGCGAGCGGGCAGCCAGATTCAGTGTGCCAAATAGTCCGAGCATACGTTAAGTCCAGGTTAACCGACGGCTTCGTAAAGTGAATGTTGCGGCAAATTGATGGCCGGCACCTGCCCCGCCCCATCGTAGGTCATCGGCGCGGCGCCGGGAAAAATCACATTGATCAGGCGTTGCATGAGTTCAACCGCATGACTCAACAGCAAATGGTTTTGCCGGGCACGCTGCTGGACACGAAAGAGCAGTTCATTGTTTTCCTGCACCAATGCCTGCACCAACGGACGGTAGTCTGCCGGCAACAAGGGCACGATGGCGTTGAATGCGGCGGTTTCCGGCAAATTCAACTCGCGCGCCACGTCGCGCTGGTGCTGTTCGCGCTCGGACCGGCTGGCGGCTATGGTCGAAGCCTGCTCGTTGATGGCGGCCACGCTCGGCAGGATGTCGTCAGTTTGCCGGCGCACCACCACGTTTTGCTGGTGGTCAAGCCGGGCGAGCATTTCGCCGTATTGCTTCAATTCTTCGCGCAGGGCGTCAATGAGTTTGGGGAGCAGGACATTCATGGATGTTTGACGGAAAGAGAAACCGTGTGATGGTGGAGCGGCATGGATTTGCTTCCGTGCCCGGCCAGGATTTCAGGCCGGACAGCGCCAATTTTGGCGTGTCGTGCTGACAATGCCCCCAGGACAGCACTGTGACCGGACTTCGGATCGGCGCTGGGCGGGCGGTTGAGTTGTTGTTCAAAGGTCTTGGCGATGCCGAAAGCGCCGGATTTGGAAATATCGTCCGCCAGCGTATTGGTGATGAGATCCTGATAGATGCCCGCCGCGGTGGAATTGTCCGAGAACTCCGAGGGGATGACGGTTTTTTGTGATTCCCCGAGAATCTGCCGCAATAACACCGCTTCAAACTGCCGGCTCGCCTCGGTGATTTTCTGTTTCTCCGTCAAGCGGGTATTGCCCGCCAACTGTTCGGGGGCGATGTCCGAAGCGACAATCTGGCGTTGAATGGGGTTCACTTCCATATCAACGAATAAGCAGTTCCGCCTGCAACGCGCCGGCCTGCTTCATGGTTTCGAAAATCGACATCATGTCGCGTGGCGTCACGCCCAGCGCGTTCAAAGCCGCCGCCACCTTCTCCACGGTCGGCATTTCCGGCAGCGGGATCATGGCGGATTTGTTTTCCGTAACATCGGTGGACGTGCTCGGGGTGACCGTCGTCCGGCCCTTCTGGCTGAGCGCATTCGGTTGCGAGGTGGTCAGGGTGGAGGCAACATTAATGACAATATTGCCGTGGGAAACGGCGCAACTGGAAATATGAATCCGCGTGGTGGCAACAATGGTCCCGGTGCGTTCATTGAGGATGATGCGTGCGGGTATGTCGGGCGTGACTTCGACGTTTTCGACCCGGGCAATGAAATCCACCGGGGAATTCTCGGCCCCGGCCGGCATGCGGACCTGCACCGAAGTGGAATCCACGGCCCGCGCAGCGTTGGTGAAAACTTCGTTGATGGCATCAGCCATGAGCACGGCCGAAGTGAAGTCGGGGTCGCGCAACAAAAGCTCAACATTGTTGTCCCGAACAATGGACGTCTGGATCTCACGTTCGACAATTGCCCCGCCGATGATCTGGGCCACGGTGGGCTGATTTTTCGTCACCGTTGCGCCGCCCGCCCCGCCCTGCCCCACGGTAAATCCACCGACGGAAAGCGGTCCCTGCGCCACCGCATAGACCTTGTTGTCCGCGCCCAGCAAAGGTGTTTGCATCAACACGCCGCCCTGAAGCGATTTGGCATCCCCCATCGAAGACACCTGCACGTCAATGCGGCCACCTGGTTTGGCAAACGCCGGGATGTCGGCGGTCACCATGACCACGGCAACATTTTTGGCCGAAAGCGTTGTCGCCGGCACATTAATCCCGTAGCGGATGAGCAGGTTGGCGATGGTCTGCTTGGTATAAACAGGGTCCTTGTCACCGTCACCGTTGAGCCCGGCAACGAGGCCGTAGCCGACCAGTTGGTTGTCCCGCGCGCCTGCCACCATCACCAGGTCGCGCACACGGACACCGTCGGCGGAAGCGGACAACGTGAAGATGAAGGCAAGGAACACGGCCAGCAGTTTGAAACATTCAACATTCAACATCGAACGCCCAACATCCAATACAACTGGACGTTGGATGTTGGGCGTTCGATGTTGAATGTTCTTTTTCAATGCATGGTCCGGCGTTCGCGCTTCGGTGCTTGCGCTCTTCGGCTTCAGATTTCGCGGTACAAGAGGCATAATTCAGAATGGATTGAGTTTGTCCCAGAGACGGGTAAACCATCCCTTGCGCTGGCTGTCGGTTACGGTGCCTTTGCCGATGATCTGGATGGTGGCGTCGGAGACATTGAAACTAAAAACGGTGTTGAGAGAACTCACATCCTCCGACCGGACGATGCCGCGGAGGATGATGGTCTGGCGTTCGCCGCTGAACGATGTTTCCCGCTTGCCTTCGATGACATAATTTTGGTTGGGCAGCACATCCACGATGCGCACAGCGATCTTGGCGATGATGTTTTCCGAATTATTGATCGCACCACTGCCATCATGTTTGCTGTCCGAATTATAGGCCATTGCCGGCAACTGGCCGCCCTTCGTCAGCAGGCCGCTGGCCCCCGGGCTGTATAAGAATGAGGTGATGGCCTGGCTCAGGCTGGAGGTCCTTTCCGTCTTGGTTTCGTTGTTCTTGCTGGCCGTGCTGTTTTCCTGGACCAGGATGGTGATGATATCGCCGACGCCGGACGCGCGTTTGTCAGCATACATGGACTTGGACGAAGCGTCGTGCCAGAGCGATTGCGGGCAGGCGATGGCCGGAAGCAGCAGAACCAAGGCAGCCACCAGAATGATCCGCCGATGATGGAAGTTTTTTTGCGCTTTCATAATGAAACTAAAATCGTTTGGCCATCGAGCACCTGGCCGGTCAGGTCACGGTGTGAAACCAGGTTGCGGACGCGGATGGTGTCGCCGGGAGCACCGTCTTGGAGCGCCTCGACCTTGGTGGTGATGCTCAAGGTGCCGTCCTGCACGAGCGCATTGGCGGCCTGGCCCCGGTGGATGACCGCGCGGGCTTTCACCGACCGGGCCAGCAAGGGAACGCCCGCGGACACCGGTTCAGCCAGCTCAAGGTTTGAATCATCGGCGGAAAATTCCGCCAGCGCCTCGCGAATGTTAAGGACATCGAACCGTTCGCGCGCAATATCCGCGCCGTTGACGGAGGTGCCGCGACCGAGATTCGAATGCGCCACCCAAACTTCGCGCCAGACATGGGCCTGCACCGCAGCCTGCCAGGTCCCGAGGCTTTTGCTTGCCGTGCAAATTTGAAAGCGAATTATAAAGGAGGGAATGACACCGACCGTTGGCAGTTCGAGGATTTTTATCGTGAGAGGTCCCTCCGGCAACAGGGGTGCGGGCCAGGGCTGTTTGAAACTGAGTTCCAGTTCGCCGCGGTCCTTCACGTAATCGCGCTGGAGCGTGGCCGTAAGCAGATTGAGCGCATCGGATTCGGTGAAAGCGTTGGTTCGCGGCGCCTCGGATTGGACCGCCGTGGGCTCGCCGGCATGCAGCCCGTTGACCAACCCGCCAACGAGGCAAAGGCAGAGAAAAAGGAACATGGTTCGCATCAATAATTTCATCGTTGGAGATTATTGCTGGTTTGCATCATTTCATCGGCAGCCTGCACGGCCTTTGAATTTACTTCGTAGGCACGCTGCGCGAGGATGAGATTGACCATTTCCTCGACGACACTGACGTTGGAAAGTTCGAGGTAGCCCTGTTGGAGCTGGCCGAAGCCATTCCCGCCGGGTTCGCCGAGTTCCGGCGTGCCCGAGGCGGTGGTTTCCTTGTAGAGATTATGACCCGTGGCTTCAAGGCCGCCGGGATTGTTGAAACGGACGATCTGCAACTGGGAATTGGTGGTGCCGCTCGCGGTGGTATAAGTCACCGCGCCGGTCGCCGAAATATTGATGTTGGTGGTGCCGGCCGGCACAGGTTGAAACCCACCTTGCAGCGGGTAACCGTCCGTGGTGACAATACGGCCGGACGAATCCGTTTTCAACGCGCCATCCCGGGTGTAGGCCAGCGTGCCATCGGGCATCTGGACCTGGAAAAAACCGTCACCCTGGATGGCCACATCCAGGTTCTCGCCGGTTTGCGTCAGTTCGCCGGG
>Ga0265337_1001029_pt1 | contig 14477 bp, 13 predicted proteins | sample 42122metaG_FD_192441 | JGI IMG/M metagenome (GOLD analysis project Ga0265337, IMG submission 192441) | Rhizosphere microbial communities from Carex aquatilis grown in University of Washington, Seatle, WA, United States - 4-21-22 metaG | ecosystem: Host-associated > Plants > Roots > Rhizosphere >... | reverse complement strand
GGTTCGTGGGCGGCGGTGTTCAGCAGGATCATGGTCGTCAGGCTCTCACTTGAGCTGTCTGGGATTACTCGGCAATGGGTGGCGCCCAGCGCGGGCGCGGTATGAGGCAGAACGGGTGGCCGGCCGGGTCGGGGCAGTCAAGCACCACGTGGTGCAGTCGTCCGAGCATGCGGTCAGCATGCCACGCGGTCATGCGTGGTCTTGCCGCGAGCGGCATACTGCGCCGCTCAGGTCATAGTCGGCCGCTAGAAGGTCATATCCACTATGTCGCAGGAGTGTCGCCAGGATCACACGGGCAACGGACAAGGAGATGCGCACATGATCATCGATTGCGCCCACTACCAGGACGGCCGCAGGACGGACGAGCGCGGGATGCCGCTGGAGGAGGTGGCGGCCCGGCGGGGCGAGGGCGGCTTCGTGTGGCTGGGGCTCTACGAGCCGGACAAGGCGGAGCTTGACCATGTCCGGGAGGTCTTCGGCCTCCACGAGCTGGCGGTCGAGGACGCGCTCAGCGAGCACATGCGGCCGAAGATCGAGCGGTACGACGGGGAAGTTCAGCTGGTCATCCTGCGTACCGCGCGCTATGACGATGACGCCGAGGAGGTCGAGTTCGGCGAGATCAGCGTCTTCCTCTCGCCTTCCTTCGTCATTACCGTGCGGCAGGGCGTGGCGAGCGAGCTACGCGGCGCCAGGCAGCGGCTTGAGCAGCGCCCTGAACTGCTGGCGTTCGGCAGCGCGGCGGCGCTGTGGGCGATCCTGGACCAAGTGGTGGACGGGTACGGGCCGGTCGTCACCGGGCTCGAGCGCGACGTCGACCAGATCGAGGCCACCGTCTTCTCAGGTGCCGCCACGCCGACCGAGCGCATTTACTCGCTGCGCAGCGAAGCCACCGACTTCTACCGTGCCGTCCACCCGCTGCTCCCGGTGATCGCCTCAGTCGAGCGCCTAGCTGACAAGAAGCTGCGGCACTACCTGCGCGACGTGCAAGATCATCTGCTGCTCGCCGACGAGGAGGTAGCTGCCCAGCGTGACCTGCTCGGCACCATACTCGAGGCCAACATGGCGGTGATCTCCGTGGAGCAGACGAGGATCAGCATCCGTCAGAACTCCACGATCGAGCAGCTCACTATCCTGGCCACGATCTTCCTGCCGCTCACCTTCGTCACCGGATTCTTCGGCCAGAACTTCGGCTGGCTGGTGCGCAACGTCGACGGCCCCGCCGAATTCGTCATCTACGGCATCGGCGGGCTGGTCATACCGCTGGTCCTGCTGTTCACGTGGCTGCGCAGGGCCCGCAGGGCCCGCGGCGCCGCGGGCCCTGCGTGACCCTCCGAACGCTCTAGCCCTTGCCGGCGAGCTCGTAGGCGAACGGCAGCGCGTCGAGCGTGCCGATGCCGGTCACCAGGTCGTAGCCCTGTCCGGCCGAGTAGCCCTTCACGGTCACCGGCGACTTGCCGCCCTTCGGATAGAAGGCGACGGTGTTGTTGCCCGAGGTCACGTCCACGATCCCGGCCGCGTGCTGCGCGTACATCTTGTACAGGGCGGGGTTGATGACGCCGAGTGAGCGGCCGGCGATCTGGTCGGCGATCGCCACGATGGCGGCGAACTCCGGTGTCGCCTCACTCGTGCCGCAGGCGAGCGACCAGCCCTTGGTGGTGTAGCTGCTGTAGACATCCACGGCACCGTTGCAGGCCCCGCTCATCGAGATGTCCGGCACGCCGCGCGCTGCGCCGGTGATGCCCTTGACGCCGTTCTGGAACGACGGCCGGGCGAAGAACTCTGACCCGCCGCCCCCGGTGGCGAAGGGCGACGCGCGGGTTGAGCCGGTCCAGAATTTGGTGAACGTCTGGTTAAAGGTGTCGTTCCACGCCACCGAGGTGAAGCTGCCGTCGCCGCTGCGCTCAAGCTCGGTACCGCCGACCGCGGTGACCAGCGGGTCGGTGGCCGGCCAGGCCGTGACGCGGTGCCGGTAGTAGGTCACCCCGTCGTTCTCAAAGTTGGTAGCCCCGGCGTCACCGGTCCCGGCGAGGACCGTCACGTGGTGGCTCTCGGCGTCGGTGTAGGCGGCGCGCAACGGAGCGATCTGCCCGTAGCCCGTGAACGTCTGCTCGGTCGCGGCGAACGACTGGCTGATCACCCCGACCTTGTAGTGCGAGAGGGCGTACTCCTCGGCCGCGACGATCTGCGGGAAGCCGACCACCCCTTCGGTCTCGGACGCCGGGGTCTCGACGAGCAGGATGCTCGCGCCGGGGGCGAGGGCGTGCGCGTATTCCACGTCGAGCGTGGTCTCCCCGGCCCAGCCGACCATGTCGCTGTTCTTCGGGTTGAGCTTGGGTATCGCGCCGTCCGGGGCGATGACCGTGAACTTCGGCGGCGCCGGGTAGCCGAACTGCGCGTCGAAGGCGGCCAGGTCGGCCTTGATGGTCGGGGAGCCGAACGCGTCGACGATCATGATCGTCTCGCCCTTGCCCGTCGCCCCCCGCGCGTAAAGCGCTGGCAGGTCATAGGCGTTCCGTAGGTCACCGGGGGTGTAGCAATCCAGGCTGTCGGCCGCCTGGCAGTCGGAGTCCGTGGGCGGTGCCGCCTTCGGCGCATGGGGGAGGATGATCGCGTCGGGGTAGACCGCGATCTGGGGCGCGGATGCCGTCACGACAGAGGTAGGCGAGGACGGCGTGGTGGTGCCAAGGGCGGCGCCGCCCGTGGCCGAGAGCGTCGCCGTGGCGGCCACCGTGGCCGCCGCGAGCGCGGGGAGGAGAAGGGCGGTGCGCACCGTCCAGGCCTGATGCATGGAGGCACCATAGCCAAACAAACCCGCGCTTTGCGACCGAAAACTGCGAACGTTTATTACCTGTGACCTGGGCGCTTAAAGGCCTAATCAGAAACGCAGTAACCGGCCGCTGCTCGTGCCCCGCGCGTCTCGGATGACCCGGTTGAGGTGCACGAGACGGGGCAGTTAATCGCCTGTCGGTGTAAAGGGCGTTCGTCAGGAGTGATGGAGTGGAAATCAAGCTGGTGCTTTCACTTCCCCGTGAAGCGGTCAGCGTGCCGGTAACCCGCCAGGTCCTCGACGGCTGCCTGCAGTCTCTCGGCGTTACGCCAGACACCCGCGCTGACATTGCCCTGGCGCTCAGCGAGGCCTGTGCCAACGTCATACAGCACGCCGGCACCGACGAGGAGTACGAAGTCCAGGTCAGCGCGACGAATCGCCGGTGTGTCATCGAGGTGGTCAATTCCGGCGGCCGTGAGTGGCCGTGCGGTGCCGCTTTCGCCGATGACCCGCCTCCCGCGACCGCCGAGCATGGCCGCGGCCTGAAGATCATCGATTCGCTGGTCGACAACCTGCAGCTGACGAGCACCGAATACCGGGGTACGACGGTCCACTTTGAAAAGGAACTTGAGTGGCTGCCGGGGGCGGCCGGGCAGCACCTGTCCAACGGCAACGGCATCGGCTAAGCGCGTCGCTCAGCCGGCGCCTTCCGCGGCGATGGTCGCCGACACTCGGAGGGCGGCGTGCTTGAGCGCGGGCACGATACGCGCCGCGGCGTCGTCGGTCATCCGGGCCTGCGGGCCGGAGGTGGAGATGGCCAGGGACGCGGGCGCGTCAGGTACGGCCACCGCGAAGCAGCGCACGCCGACCTCCTGCTCGCCCTCGTCGATGGCGTAACCCTGCTCGCGGATCACCGCCAGGTGGGCGAGCAGCAGGTCGGGATCGGTGATGGTGGTGGGCGTGTAGGCCGGCATGCCATCCCGTCCAAGCAGCGCGCGCGCTTGCTCCGGCGTGAGTTGCGCCAGCAGCGCCTTGCCCACCGCCGTGCAGTGCGGGCGGACCCGGCGGCCGGGCTCGGTGAACATCCGCATCGAGTAGGGGCTTGGCACCTGCGCGATGTAGACGACCTCGCCGCCGTCGAGCATGGCCAGGTTCGCCGTCTCGCCCGTCTCCCTGACCAGCTGGGCCAGGAACGGCCGCAGCCACGTGCCGAGCATGCGGCTGGAAGTCTCGCCGAGCCTGATCAGCCGGGAGCCCAGCGCGTAGCGCCGGGACGCCTCCTGACGGACGTAGCCCCGGTTGACTAGCGTGCGCATCAGCCGGTGCACGGTCGGCAGCGGAAGCCCTGAGCTGGCCGCGAGCTCAGAGAGCGCTAGCGCGCCACCGGCGTCGGCCAGCATCTCGAGCAGGTCGAAGGCCCGCTCGATGGACTGCACACCGCCCGCGGCGCGGGCAGTCTCGTGCCGGGCGGCCGGCGTCAGCCCGGCACCTGGAGCGAGTTGATCACTCTTCCATCATACAGAATTTAGAATTCACGCTTCAAAAGCTGGTGATGAGAGAGGCGAACCTGGAGAAGACGGAAACATGACCAGTGACAAGACGCAGTGGGTGGACCTGGCCTCCCGGTCGCTCGGGGCCGGCGTGGTCTGCGCCGACGACGAGCTGTTCGCCGACCGGGAGAACCTCATCAAGGCCGCGGACCCGGTGTTCCAGCCGCACACGTTCGGGAACAAGGGCCAGATCATGGACGGCTGGGAGACCCGCCGGCGGCGCTCTCCTGGCAGCGACAGCGCGGTCGTGCGGCTCGGCTCCGCCGGCGTGGTGCGCCATGTCGTGGTCGATACCGCCTACTTCACCGGCAACTACCCGCCCGAGGTGTCGGTCGAGGCGTGCGGCGCCGAGGGGTACCCGGCGCCAGCCGAACTGGCCGCGGCCGACTGGAGCACCCTGGTGCCGCGCAGCGCGGTGGCCGGCAATACCCGCAACGAGTTCGACGTCGCCGTCGAGGAGCGCTTCACCCACGTGCGGCTGACTATGTTCCCGGACGGCGGGGTGGCCCGGCTACGGGTCTACGGCGAGCCGGTGCCTGACCCGCGGCTGCTGCCCGCGACGATCGACCTGGCCGCCCTGGTGAACGGCGCCGTCGTCACCGGCTGCAGCAACATGTTCTACTCCGCGCCCGCCAACCTGCTCATGCCGGGCCTGGCCCGGGTGATGGGCGACGGCTGGGAGACCTCCAGGCGCCGCGATGACGGCAACGACTGGGTGGCGGTCCGGCTGGCGTGCGCCGGCTCGGTCGAGGTCGTCGAGCTGGACACCTCGCATTTCGTTGGCAACGCGCCGGGCTGGGCAGCCCTCGGCTACGACGGCGGGGACCTGATCGAGCGCACGAGGCTGCAGCCAGACACCCGCCACCGCTTCGCCGTGGCCAGCGGCCCGGTGGCCGAGCAGGTGCGCCTCGACATCTACCCGGACGGTGGCATGGCCCGGCTGCGAGTGCTCGGCACGCCGACCAAGGCCGCCCGCGAGGCACTGGCCGACCGGTTCCTCCGCCTGCTGCCGCAGGCGCAGCTGGCCGTCCTGCTGCAGCTGGCCGGCCTGCCGCCCGACGAGGCGGGCCGGCACGCCTCCGCGCGGACCGGGCTGGCGGGCTTGCCCCCGGCCGGGTACGAGCAGTTCCGCCTCGTTCGGACTAATTCATAAGAAAAGCACGAGAGATCGCGGAGTCATCATGGCCATCACCTTTGGCGACAACCAGTACGGCAAGGCGGAGGTCCGCCTGGTCCACGTCACCCGCAACGGTGACCGGCATCAGGTCAAGGACCTGAACGTGTCGAGCGCGCTGCGCGGCGACTTCGCCGACGCGCACCTGCTCGGCGACAACTCCAAGGTCGTCGCCACCGACACCCAGAAGAACACGGTCTACGCCTTCGCGCAGCAGTACGGGGTGGGCGAGATCGAGGCGTTCGCGCTGCGCCTCGGCAGGCACTTCGTGGACGACTTCGAGTGGGTGACCGGGGCGAAGATCAGCATCCAGGAGTACGGCTGGGACCGGATCGCGGTAGACGGCGCCGAGCACGGGCACGCCTTCACGCGGGCGGGTGGCGGCACCCGGACCACGGACGTCACCATCGACGGCGAGCAGGCCTGGGTGGTCTCGGGCCTGACTGACCTGGTGGTGCTCAAGTCGACCGGGTCGGAGTTCTGGGGCTTCCCGCGCGACCAGTACACCTCGCTCGCGGAGACCAGGGACCGCATCCTGGCCACCGCGGTCACCGCGCGCTGGCGGTACGCGGGCACCGACGTGGACTGGGCCAAGAGCTACGCCGACGTGCGGCGCATCCTGATCGAGTCGTTCGCGGCCAAGCACAGCCTGGCCCTGCAGCAGACGCTTTACTACATGGGCGAGCAGGTGCTCGAGGCGCACCCCGAGGTGGCCGAGATCCGGATGTCGATGCCGAACAAGCACCACTTCCTCGTCGACCTGAGCCCGTTCGGGCTGCCGAACGACAACGAGGTCTACTACGCCGCGGACCGCCCGTACGGACTGATCGAAGGCAGCGTGACCCGCGACGACGCTCCAGGGCCCGGCCGGGCCTGGCAGGCCATTCCTGGCTTCTAACGGGGTTATCGTCGGTAGAGGTCAGAGTTATCCAAGGTAGGAGCGTGTGTGGTGAAACCTCAGCTGGTCGTCAACGGGCGGACGTGCGAGCTCGGCGAGGTCGGCGGGCACGTGACGCTCCTTGACTGGCTGCGCGCCGACGGCCTCACCGGCGGCAAGGAGGGCTGCGCGGAAGGCGAGTGCGGCGCGTGCGCCGTGCTCGTGGCCCGCCCGGACGGGCCGGACCGGACGAGCTGGGTCGCGATCAACGCCTGCCTGGTGCCGGCCGCGGCGTTCGACCAGCAGGAGGTGGTCACGGCCGAGGGCCTGGGCCGGCCGGGCCAGCTGCACCCGGTGCAGCGTGAGATGGCCGACCGCGGCGGCTCCCAGTGCGGCTACTGCACGCCCGGCTTCATCTGCTCGATGGCCGCCGAGTACTACCGGCCGGGGCGGCGGCCCGCCGGCTCCGCGCACATCAACGGTTCCGAGACGGCCGCCGGCGAGCACGGGCCGAACGGGTTCGACCTGCACGCGCTGTCCGGCAACCTGTGCCGGTGCACCGGCTACCGGCCGATCCGCGACGCGGCGTACGCGCTCGGCCAGCCGGAGGCCGCCGACCCGCTGCAGGCCCGGACCGCCGAGCCCGCCCCGGCGGCCGCCGCCACCAAGGTCTCGAGCGCGCAAGGCGATTACGTCCGCCCGGACGGGCTGCGCGCCGCCCTTGAGCTGCTCGCCGCCCGCCCGGACGCGCGGCTGGTGGCCGGGTGCACCGACTGGGGGGTCGAGCTCAACATCAGGCACGCGCGGGCCTCGCTGACGATCGGCATCGAGCGGCTCGAGGAGCTGCGGGAATTCTCCGTCGGCGCGGACCGCATCGAGCTCGGCGCGGCGCTGAGCCTGTCGGAGATCGAGTCACGGCTTGACGGCCGGGTGCCGCTGCTGGCCGACCTGTTCCCGCAGTTCGCGTCGCGGCTGATCCGCAACGGGGCCACGCTTGGCGGCAACCTCGGCACCGCCTCGCCGATCGGCGACGCGCCGCCGGCGCTGCTGGCCCTGGACGCCTCGCTCGTGCTTGCCTCGGTCGCCGGGATGAGGGAGGTACCGCTCGCCAGCTACTTCACCGGCTACCGGCAGAGCGTCAGGCGGCCCGGCGAGCTGATCAAGACGATCAGGATCCCGCTGCCGCTGGCGCCGGTCACCGCCTTCCACAAGATCGCCAAGCGCCGGTTCGACGACATCTCGAGCGTGGCCGTGGCCTACGCGCTCGCGCTGGACGACGACGGCCGGGTGGCCTCGGTGCGGATCGGTCTCGGCGGGGTGGCGGCCACGCCGCTGCGCGCGACGGGGGCCGAGGAAGCGCTGCTCGGGCGGCCGTGGACCAGCGAGACGGTCGCGGCGGCGGCCGGCGAGCTGGCCCGGGCCGGCACGCCGATGAGCGACCACCGGGCCACCGAAGGCTACCGGGTCGCCATGCTGCGCAACTCGCTGCTGAAGTTCCACGCGGAGAACCCGGCGCCAACAGGAGGGCCGAGATCATGAGCAAGGCTTACGGACCGCTGGCCGACCGGCCGGACAAGCCCGCAGTCGGCCTTGAGGTGTCCCACGAGAGCGCCGAACTGCACGTGACCGGGGCCGCGCTGTACACAAGCGACCTGGCCGGCCGCACGCTCGGCACGCTGCACGCCTGGCCGGTCCAGGCGCCGCACGCGCACGCCCGCCTCACCGGCCTGCGCGTGACCGCCGCGTACGAGGTGCCCGGCGTGGTGCGCGTGCTGACCGCTGCCGACGTGCCCGGCCTGAACGACGCCGGCGAGAAGCACGACGAGCCGCTGTTCCCCAGTGAGGTCATGTACTACGGGCACGCGGTCTGCTGGGTGCTCGGCGAGACCCTGGAGGCGGCCCGGCTTGGCGCGGACCGGGTCGAGGCCGACTACGAGCCGCTGGCCGCGCTGATCACCGTGCACGACGCCATCAGGGCCGGCAGCTACCAGGGCGCGCACCGCACCGTCAGCCGCGGCGACGCGGCCGCCGCGCTAGAGGCGGCTGCTTACCGGTTCAGCGGCGAGCTCGAGATCGGCGGCCAGGAGCACTTCTACCTGGAGACCCAGGCCGCGCTCGCCTTGGTCGACGAGAACGGCCAGGTGTTCGTCCAGTCGAGCACGCAGCACCCGTCGGAGACCCAGGACATCGTCGCCCACGTGCTCGGGGTGCCGGCGCACCAGGTCACCGTGCAGTGCCTGCGCATGGGCGGCGGCTTCGGCGGCAAGGAGTTCCAGCCGCACGGGCTCGCCGCCATCGCGGCGCTCGGGGCCACGCTGACCGGGCACCCGGTGAGCCTGCGGCTCAACCGAACCCAGGACATCACGATGACCGGGAAGCGTCACCCGTTCTTCGCGACCTGGGAAGCTGGCTTTGACGCCGGCCGGCGGCTGTGCGCGCTGCGCGCGACGCTGACAAGCAACGGCGGCTGGAGCCTGGACCTGTCTGAGCCGGTGCTCGCCCGCGCCCTGTGCCACATCGACAACGCGTACTGGATTCCCGACATCGAGGTGCACGGCCGCGTCGCCAAGACCAACCGGCAGTCGAACACCGCGTTCCGCGGCTTCGGCGGCCCGCAGGGCATGATCGTCATCGAGGACATCCTCGGCCGCTGCGCGCCAGTACTCGGCATCGAACCGCACGAGCTGCGCCGCAGGAACTTCTACGCGCCCGGTCAGGCGACGCCGTACGGGCAGCCGGTGCGGCACGCCGAGCGGCTCGAGGCGGTCTGGTCGCTGTGCGCCGAGCGCAGCGACTTCGGCCGGCGGCAGGCCTCGGTGTCGGCGTTCAACGCGGCGCACCCGGACACCAAGCGCGGGCTCGCGATCACCCCGGTCAAGTTCGGCATCTCGTTCAACTTCACCGCGTTCAACCAGGCCGGCGCGCTTGTGCACGTCTACAAGGACGGCTCGGTGCTGATCAACCACGGCGGCACCGAGATGGGGCAGGGCCTGCACACCAAGATGATCCAGGTCGCCGCGACCGCGCTCGGCGTGCCGATGGCGGCGGTGCGGCTCGCGCCGACCCGCACCGACAAGGTGCCGAACACGTCGGCCACCGCGGCCAGCGCCGGCGCCGACCTCAACGGCGGCGCGGTCAAGAACGCCTGCGACCAGATCCGCGAGCGGCTCGCCGTGGTGGCCGCGGGCAAGCTCGGCATCGACCCCGACGACGTGCGCTTCGCTGATGGCGTGGTCACCGGCATCGGCTTCCATGACCGCAAGATCGCCTGGCCCGAATTGGTGCACGACGCCTACTTCCAGCGCGTTCAGCTCTGGGCGGCCGGCTTCTACCGGACGGAAGGGCTGCACTGGGACGCGATGAGTATGCAGGGGGAACCGTTCAAGTACTTCGCCTACGGCGCGGCCGCGGCCGAGGTCGAGGTGGACGGGTTCACCGGCGCCTACCGGCTGCTGCGCGCGGACATCGTGCACGACGTCGGCGACAGCCTGTCCCCGCTGATCGACCTGGGCCAGATCGAGGGCGGCTTCGTGCAGGGCGTCGGCTGGCTGACCCTGGAGGAGCTGCTCTGGGACGAGACCGACGGGCCGCACCGGGGCCGGCTGAACACCCAGGCCGCGAGCACCTACAAGATCCCGAGCTTCTCCGAGATGCCGGGGGAATTCAACGTGCACCTGTTTGAGCGGGCCACGGAATCGGGCGTGGTGTACGGCTCGAAGGCGGTCGGCGAACCGCCGCTGATGGAGGCGTTCAGTGTCCGCGAGGCGCTGCGGCAGGCGGTCGGCGCGTTCGGCCCGGCCAGCTGGCCGGTCACGCTGGCCAGCCCGGCCACACCGGAAGCCGTCTACTGGGCGGTCAAGGCCGTGCGCGACGCGGCGCCGTCCGCGCGGCCCGCCGCGGCCTACGCGGAGGTATGAGATGGACTGGCTGGCAGCGGTGCAGCAGCTGCGGCACGACGGGCAGCCCGGCGTGCTCGTGACCGTCATCGAGGTGCGCGGTCACGCGCCGCGCGAGGCCGGCGCCAAGATGGTGGTCAGCCGCGAGGCCAGCTGGGGCAGCGTGGGCGGCGGCAACCTGGAGGCGACGGCCGTCGCCCGGGCCAGGGAGCTGATCGCGTCCGGGGCCGCGGTGCCGGAGACCAGCGAGATGCAGCTCAGCCCGCATGCGCGCACTGAGCACGGCCGCCAGTGCTGCGGCGGCTCAGTCCGGCTGCTGTTCGAACCGCTCGCGGCCCGGCCGGTCATCGCATTGTTCGGGATCGGGCACGTCGGCTACGAGCTGGCCCGCATCCTGTCCAGGCTGCCGGTCGAGCTGCTGCTCGTGGACTCGCGGGCCGAGCAGCTCGACCGGGTCCGGCTCGCGGACGTGATCGACGGCACCGCCGACGTCAGCATCCGGCACACGCTGCTCGGCGAGCAGGTGCTCGAGCTGCTGCCCCGCGGGGCGCACGTCGTGATCATGACGCACGATCACGCGGAGGACTACGCCCTGTGTGACGCGGCCCTGCGCCTCGGCCAGCCGCTCGGCGGCATCGGCCTGATCGGCTCGAGCGCGAAGTGGGCCCGGTTCCGTGCCCAGCTCGCCGCGGCAGGGCACGGACCGGAGGCGATCGGCCGGATCACCTGCCCGATCGGGCAGCCCGGTATCACCGGCAAGGACCCGGCCGTGATCGCGGTCGCGGTGGCCGCGGCCCTGCTGCAGCGGCTACCCGCGGCCACGGAAAGCACCACCTGGGGAAGCACTGGGCGGGAAAGCACGGTGAGCCCGTGACCATCTACGCGGGCACGATCGTCGACACGCCGGGTGACCCGTTCGACGGCGACCCGGCCGATGCGCTGGCCGAGGCCGGCGCCCTGTGCGTCCGCGAGGGCGTCATCCGCGCCCGGGGCACGCTGGCCGCGCTGCGGGCCGAGTACCCACGCGAGCCGGTGACCCGGCTGCCTGACGGGATGCTCGTCCCTGGGTTCGTCGACACGCACGTTCACTTCCCGCAGATCCGCGTGATCGGCGGGCTCGGCATGCCGTTGCTCGACTGGCTTGAGCAGTGTGCCCTGCCGGAGGAGAGCAGGCTCGCGAGCCAGGCGTACGCGCGCGAGGTGGCCGAGGAGTTTCTCAGCGGCCTGCTCGCCTGCGGGACGACCAGCGCGCTCGTGTTTGGGTCGCACTTCGCGTCCGCCATGGATGAGCTGTTCACCGCGGCCGAGCGCCATGGCCTGAACGTCACCTCGGGCCTGGTGCTCAGCGACCGGATCCTGCGCCCCGACCTCCTGCAGTCACCGCGGGCCGCGCTGGCCGACAGCACTGGCCTGATCGGCCGCTGGCATGGCCGCGGCCTGCTGCGGTACGCGGTCACGCCGCGCTTCTCGCTCTCCGCGTCGAACGAGATGCTCGACGTCTGCGCGCAGCTCATGGAGTCCGGCGCCTGGTTCACCTCGCACGTCAACGAGAACATCGCCGAGGTCGCCGCGGTGGCCGGGCTGTTCCCCCGCGCGCTGCACTACCTGGACACCTACCGCCGCCACGGCCTGGTCACCAAGCGCAGCGTCTTCGCGCACAACGTCCATCCAGGCGACGCCGAGCTTGAAGTGCTCGCCGAGCACGGTGCCTCGGTCGCGCACTGCCCGACAAGCAACTGCGCGCTTGGCAGCGGGCTGTTCCCGCTGCGCAGGCACGTCGAGCACGGCGTCGCCGTCGCGCTCGGGTCCGACGTGGGCGCGGGCGCCGGCCTGTTCCTGCCCAAGGAGGCGCTGCAGGCCTACTTCGTACAGCAGCTGCTCGGCCAGGACGGGATGAACCTGACGCCGGTTCACCTGCTTTACCTGGCGACCCGGGCCGGCGCCCGGGCGCTCGGGCTCGACGACGTGGTCGGTGACTTCTCGGTCGGCAAGCACTTCGACGCGGTATGGCTGCGGCCGGCCGAGCGCAGCACGCTGGCGGTCAACCTCAAGCACGCCCGCGACACGACCGACGCGCTGGCCCGGATCTTTGCCCTGGCCACGCCGGCGGACGTGGCAGGCGTGTGGACCCGGGGCGTGGCCCGCCAGGAACTCATCCCGAGCGAGGCGGCACTGTAGTGTCGGGCGCTGTGAGCCTGGCTTCGTTCAACGCGGCGGCGACCGAGGACGCGGTGGCCGTGATGATGTCCTGCTGCTCGTCCAAGCGGTTCGCCGCCGCGATGGCGGCCGGCCGGCCGTACCCCTCCCTCGCCGCGGTCGAGGTGGCGATCATGGCGACGTTCGAGTCACTGGACTGGTCGGACGTCCTCGAGGCCATCGCCGGGCACCCGCGGATCGGTGCCCGGGCCGCCGGCCAGTCCGCCGCTGAGCAGTCGGGAGTCGCCGACTCGTCCCGCGCCGCGCTGGCCGACGGGAACCGCGAATATGAGGAACGCTTCGGTCACGTCTTCCTCATCTGCGCCACCGGGCTCAGTGGCGAGGAGATGCTGGCCGCTCTCCGCGAGCGGCTGGGCAACGATCCGCATACCGAACGGAAGGTAGCGACGACTGAGCTGCGCAAGATTACCGTGCTCCGCGGGCGCAAGGAGCTGGGCTCGTGACCATCTCCACGCACGTTCTCGACGCGAGCGCGGGGCAGCCCGCCGCCGGCGTCGCCCTGTCGCTGTCGTTCGCTGCTCTTCCTGGTGGCTGGGTGCCGGTGGAGTCGGGCGAGACGGACGGGGACGGCAGGCACCGGTTCGGGTCGGCGACCGAGCCGGGGACGTACCGGGTGGTGTTCGGCACCGGGGCGTATTTCGCCGCGCGCGGCGTGGCGGCGTTTTACCCGGAGGTGACGGTCACGTTCACCGTGACGGACCCCGGCGCCCACTACCACGTGCCGCTGCTGCTCTCGCCGTTCGCCTACTCCACCTACCGCGGCAGCTAACGCGGGCCTGCGGCGGGAGCGATGTCAGGCGAGGTCACTTGCCTCGGTGTCCTGCGGCCACTGATAGAGCACGACCCCGTTCGTGCTGAAGTCGGGGGTCATGGTCCTGTTCCTGATCACCTCGACCGACATGAGTATCGCGAACGACCTGGCGTCGCCGAAGTTCGCGGCGATGTACCGCTCATTGGCGTCCCGGAGGTGCGTATCGGTGAGCGCGCGGACGGCACCGTAGACTCCCCGGCTGTGAATGCCGTTGCATATCGTCAGGGTGCGGCTGGCATTAAGCGGGTTCGGTACCCGGGCGAGCAGGCCGACGTCCCCTGAGAGCAATTTCTTCTCACTGTCCGCCCACTCTGGCCAAAATTGCTTGTCGTCTCCGTCGACCTCGGCCACGAATATATCCCCGGATTCGAGCTCCGCCCCGGTGATCTGCCTGACTGGCAGCCTCGCCATATTCGACAGGCGGCCGGTTACATCGTTCCAGACCACGCCGCCGACGAGGATGACGTGGCCGGTGAGGTCGTCGTGATCGACCTCGGAAGGAGTCATGAAGTGCACGGTCATGTTAGGGTTCTCCGCGCGGATGTGCCCGTGCAGCTCGATTAGGGCATCCGCGTCAGCATACCCGTGAAGCTCCGTATAGTTCGGATTCGCCGGTTCCGCGAGCGGCCCCGTCTGGTCGGTCGGCAGCTGCGCGCACACGAGCGTGACCGGCCCGTCGTCGGTGAAATGCCAGAACCCTTCCGCTACGACGCTGCTTCTCAGTCCAAGCAGCTCCATTTCGAGCTTCTTGTAGTTATCAAGCTCGTGGGGGGTTAGCTCCTTGAGCGGTAGGAGTTTGGGGGATGATCCGTCAAGTGACCGCTCCGTCGCGAAAAACCGGGCGTAAGCCTGCAGCCGATAGCGCGGCGGGAGCTTTGGCACCGTAGCACTCTCCCAGGAGGACACCGTGGCGGGTTGAAGTGCTTCCTCGGCGTCGAAGGCTTTCGCGAGCTTCGCCTGAGTTAGCCGGGCATCGGGCCAGTGGTCAACTCGCAGTTGGCGAAGCCGACGGGCAAGCCGCTGGGCTTCGGGAGACACGACTGCCATGCCAGCCACCTCCGAGGCAGCTACACCAGAGTTAGCCAAGTTTACAATACCTTGGTAGATATCGGTAGATATATCCAAACACGATGCTGCACGATTGGTGCCGGAAAAATTCAGATATAGGCAGACTAGAGGTGTTAA
>Ga0265337_1001028_pt1 | contig 14480 bp, 16 predicted proteins | sample 42122metaG_FD_192441 | JGI IMG/M metagenome (GOLD analysis project Ga0265337, IMG submission 192441) | Rhizosphere microbial communities from Carex aquatilis grown in University of Washington, Seatle, WA, United States - 4-21-22 metaG | ecosystem: Host-associated > Plants > Roots > Rhizosphere >... | reverse complement strand
CGGTCAACAATTATGTCGTCAATCGCAGCGTCGACGCAGCTCGCCTCCAACAGGACACCAAGCAGCGCTTCCAGCCCGTAGCCGCGAGCAAAGTGATGGACCGCAATGCGCTGGTGACGCAGGTCTCCGCTGGCCGCCAGGTCGAGCAGCGCGAACGTCAACAGCACCCGATTCCGGTCAACATCAATCCGGCGGAACAACGCGGCCGCGCCGCTGTGAATTCAAGCGTGCAGCAGCAGAATGCGAAGCGGACGCCGCAGGACACCGCAAATGGCCCCGGCCGCGCGCCCAATTCCAATGGCCTGGCTCAACCCAGTCCACAAGCCGGCCGCGCCGCGGCAGGAGCCCCGGTGGCTCCGGCAGCCGAAGCATCGCGCCAGAACAACCGCGGCCAAGCCAACCTTAATCCGGCCGAACACGCCGCACCGGTGGCCCACGCACCGCCGCCAAAAGCAAAAGAGGCGGCTCCGGTTCTGTCGGAACGCCGCGAACCGGCCCCGGCCGCACAGCCGCCTCAACGCGGAGCCCAGGAGCAGAACGGCAAAGTCGTTGCCCAAGAGTCCCGGGCGCCCGCACGAGTTCAAAGAAGCCCTGGCGCGGACGCGCCCGCGAGGGAGAACAAGCAAGGCGAGACGAAGAGCCCTGAGGAACGCAAACCAGCCGAGGAAAAGAAATCCGGCGGCGGCCGCGGGCAGAACTAAACCCAACGGAAAGGGCGGACCGAACCGGTCACCCTCTTCCTTCACCATCGAATTTCACTCTCAGGAGAAACCCCATGAAGTATTTGATGCCATCCGCACTGTTGATTCTGTCGCTTGGACTGAGTGCTTGTAATGTGACCACTCCGGCTGCCGTCGCTGGGCCGCCAGGGCGGGCAGGCGCCCAGGGAAATCAAGGCAATCAAGGAAATTCCGGCGCCACCGGCGCCACCGGAGCCGTTGGAAGTCAGGGTAACACCGGCGACACGGGAGCCACCGGGAATCAGGGCAACACTGGCAACACCGGCGAGACGGGTTCAACCGGAGCCACGGGAAGCCAGGGCAACACCGGGGACACGGGCGCGACCGGCGAACAGGGAAACCGAGGGCGTACGGGCGGCACCACCGTTATCGTCCCGAATCGATAAGCCCTGGGGAGTGTTGGTCGGCGCTGAGTCGGGCGCCGATCGGCACGATTATTGGCGCACCCGACAGGATTCGAACCTGTGACCTCTGCCTTCGGAGGACGCGCATTTAAGCCAAAAAAGCCCAGTTTATAAGGGTTTTTGGTGCACAAAAATGCGGAACACTTCATAAACATCGCCCTATTACGCGGACATAACGCGGACAGAATTTGGCCGCCTGCCGATATTGTCGGCGGCTTCCTTTTGCAGGTCGGGATGATGGTGCCCGTAAACCTTGAGCAGCGTGGTCAGGCTCATCGAAAGGAAGCCCGCGGCCTGCCATGGATCGGTTTTCTTTTGCATCAGCCATGTCGCCGCCGTGTGCCGGAGCGTGTGCGGCGAAGCGCCCTCTATCTTCGCGCGCTCGCAGGCGGCCCCGAAGCCCCGTTGCACGTCGCCAAGCGGTTTTCCGTTTTCGTGAATTACATACCCAAGATCGGTGCCGCGCTTGCGAAGGCGGCGCAGGTGGGGAAGGAGCCGGTCGGGAATCCGAATCTTGCCTCGCGCCTTTTTGGTCGGCTTGCGGCCCGTGATCTCGAAATTGATCGTTTTATTTTCCAGGTCCACCTGAGGCCACCTGAGAGACAAGATCGCTTCCTTGCGCCGCCCGGTGTAGATGCCGATCAAGATGAACATGGGCAGGTACAACCGCGCTTGCGGCGTGCGTGCTTCGCGGATTATGCGCGCGACCTCTTGGCGAGTCAGCCAGCGATCACGAGACTTCGGCGGGTCCGGCAGTTCAACCGCAACCGGGCGGGTGATACGCCCATTATCGTGGGCCGCATTGATCGCCGCCCGCAGCGCGCCAAGTTCACGCCGGACGGTTCCAGGCGCTCGCCCGCGCTTCTTCGCATATGCTCGGCAGGTAAGCTTCGTCACCTCGGAAACCTTGCGGCCTTGCCAAAAGTCCGTCAGGGCCGAAATGGCATAAGCGATACGATCACCGGCAAACACTTCGCCGTCGCGTTCCTCGGCATATTCGGCCAACAGGTCCGTCACGAGGACCTCAGTCGGATCACTTGGGCCGGTGCTTGTGCGTCGTCCTTTGTCCTGCATCCAGTTTGCGAAGAACGCTTCAGCTTGTTCGCGGCTCGCCGTGCCCGTTGAGCACTCGCGGCTGCGGCCATGCTCTGTCCACACGACATAGAAGCACTCGCGTCGGTCGAACCAGCGGAGGCGTGGTCCCTGGTTTCGTCTTGCCATGATGTCACCTTCTTCGCGAGAAAACGGGGGAATGCTTTTATCGGAACGTGCACGCGGCATCCGATCCTTACGAATTCAAGTTCACCGGCATCGATAAGGTATCTAACCTGCCGCTCGCTGATGCCCACCCGCGCGGCCAATTGCTTGGGGGTCTCTAAGCGGACATCGTCGTCGGCTATATCACTCATGATGTCGCACCTGCCGCCGCCGCCGGGAATTCATCGCCGCCGGGGCGAGGATTCCAGCCTTCTTCCTCGCGGATTTCGTTCGGCGTTAAGATTCGCGCATCGACTGCGATCTTGTGAGAAGCCCACCGGGTCTCGGGGTCGCCGCGCAGAAGGCCCGATAGATCGATCTCAATTTCATGGGTCTGGCGGTCCGATTCGGACAGCAGCGAACGCATGAACGCGGCTTCAATTTTCCTGCACCACGATGACAAGGTCGATTGCGCAAAGAACCGGATCAGCGTCTCGGAATTGGTGAACGTGCCGTGCGTGAGATCGCCAACAATAGGCGGGGGCACCTGATAGAGCCGCGCCAATTCTTCGCCGCTGAATCGACGGGTCGCGAGCATTTCCGCATCTTCGGGGCTGATGCTGATTTGCTTCCATTTTACCGCTTGATCCAGCACCAGAGTCCGCGCCGCATTGTGCGAGCCGGTAAAGGCTTCGCGGAAATTCTTCGCCAATTGTTTCAGCGCTTCGGGCGAGAGTTTGCCTTCCACTTCGAGCGCGCCGGATGGGTTGATTCCGTTTTCGTAAAGCGACGCGCTGAATTCCTGGACGGCCAGCGCGACGCTCACGACGGATGCGCAACGGGACAAACGTGAGCGTCCGATCAAGCCATCATCGCTACGGTCGCGGATGTGAAGCACTTGGTCCTGCAAAAGCCGCCGCGTGCGGCCTATAGCTCCATAGTACAGGCCGTTGGTGTCGCTCACGTCATAGGCGAGCCTCCCATTCCCGAGAAGCTGGATAGCAACATCGGACCACGGGAAGGCGCGCAATTCGCGTATTTCCCCGGTGCCGTTATCGGCGACAATTTCGGAAACCCCATTACCGCGCAACAGGATTGACGCGACGATGAATTCCATAAAGTCGGGCCAGCTTTGATGCGGGTTCGGACCCTCGCGCACCAAGCGCATGATGGGATGGTTTTCATCCGCAACGCGCCCGGCGGGCGTGCGGCGATAGACCCAGACAGGCAAACTTGAGAGGGCGGTCGCAATCGCCGAAACAGGCGCGAGTACCATGCTCAGATTTTCCGCCAGCCGCGCATTGACTGGCCGGGTGCCCGCCAGCATCGCGGGCATCAGATGGTCCGCGCCGACCATCGAACGGGTTTCTACGGGATCGATGGCATCGACGATGCGCCGGAGCATACCCATTTTCAGATCGTTGCCAGAAAGCGCCGCGCCGCCGCCAGCCGGGCCGGAGTTGCCATGCGTGCTCGCGCCGCGATGCTCGTGCCCGAATAGGCCGCGAATGAATGGATGACGCTTATCTCGGCAAGGTTCACGGCGCGAAGCTCGCGGGTGTTGCCCGTCCAGCGCTCGCCATCCTTGGCGACGATGAACCCGAAGCTCATGCCGCCAAGGTCGCCACGCTCGGCAAGCGCCAGCACGTCATTGGCGAGCGATGTGGTCGGCAGGTCGATACGGAAGGCAAGGCCGTCCGCATCGGCCCGCAGGTGCAGCGTCCCACTCTTGGTCCGGGCGAGCAGTGCCTTGGGATCGTGGTCCACAAGCGCCAGCACATCCGCGCCCGTCGCCAAGCTCTTATCGAACGCGCCCCTGGCGATCTTCTCGACAAAGGTGCCGATGCGGGTCTCGATCCCGAATCGGGCTGCATAGCCTTCCAGACGGCGTCCAGAGGCCCGCCATTCGGTCGCGGCTCGGAGTTCGACGTTATGCGGCATTGACGTTCACGGCGGCTGCAAAGGCTTCGGGGTGCCGAAGCGCAACGTCGCAAGTCACCATCCCGCGAATTTGCACATTGCCTTTGGAATAGGCCGTGGACTCGTAGGGGTTGACCAAAATGTCGAACACGGACCAGTACCCGATAAGCACCTGTGAGAAATCGCCGAAGATCAATGCGCTGCGATTGAACACGGGCACGCCGCCGCCATCGGTCAGGGTGCTCGATACGTTGTTGGTGCTCGCCAGCGGATAGCCCGCCAGCGCGTTCGGCCCGTCCTGGATCATGGCCGAGTCGGTCGCCGCGACCTTGCGGGTCGAACGCAACAGCTTCACCACCTTGGGATTGGTGAGAAAGGCCGCGCCCTCGGCGTTTGCTATTTCCAGGTCCGCGATCAATTCGAGCACGGTCGCCCAAGTCGGGCCTGCCGACATATCGACCACGCCTATCCCGGCGGTCTTCAAAATGCCGACAGGTTCATTTGCGCCGCCGCCGGAGATTGCCGCCGCGTCCACCGCGTTCGCGAGCACGCCCGCAAAGTCGTTGCGCAACAGTTCCTCAATGTCGGGCGACGATTGCAACAGCATGTTGCGGCTGTATTCCGTGATCGCCCCGACATGCTTGGGGGAAAGCGTCACCGGGTCCACTTCGGGATCGCTGGCCGCGATGGCCGCATTTTCCGCGACCCAATGTCCCGCCGCCGAAAGGCTCAATTTGGGGATTTCAACATCGCCACGAAGATCGCTCAGAACGCGAGCGCCGAGACGTTGCATCACCAGCTTGCGGCGAAGGATGTCGATATATTGGCCGCCCAGATGATCGACGGCGATCAAGTTGCCGCCGGGTCCGCCTGCCGGTGCCGCCGTGGTCATTACGCGGGTTTCCAGCTTGCGCCGGAAGACCTGCATCGGGACCATGATGCCTTGCGGCGCACGTCCAGCGCGCCGGGATAATTCGACGGAAAGCTCGCGTTCCCGCGCCGTGTCGATATGCGCGGCGAAGTCGGGAATCTGTTCGGCGATGGCATTGCGAAGCGAATAGGAGTCGAGCGCATCGTCAAGATTTGCATCGCCCGTGCCGGTGAGCGGCGTGCCGGTTGCGCGGCGCTCGGCTTCGTCCACAAGGGTCTGGCGCTCGATCTTTTTCTCGACGCCCGCCAGCTCCACTTTCAATTCGCCGAAGCGAGTCTCTTGCGCTTCGGAAAGATCGCCGCCTTCGCCTTCGGGTTTGTCGATAAGAGCGCGTAGGCTTGTGGCAACGCGGGCGCGTTGCTCGTGCAGGTCTCTCAAACGCATTTTACAATTCCTCTTTCGGGCCGGGGATTCATTTCCCACGGCGGGCTCCACTTGGTCTCCTTGTCTTCTTGGCCTCTGCGAAAGGTCGAGCTTAGGACGCGGCTAACGCCCCTTCTCGGGCATGCGAAGGGGGACGGCTATACGAGGCGGTCGGCCAGGTCTGGGCATTCCACTGCCGCTCAAGCGCGGCAAATGCTTTCACCGTTACGCGATGAATCAGATCATCCAGGGGCACCACGATCAGCGGCCCATGGGCGTATTGGACCAGCCATTTCATGCCGTGCATTACGGCAATTTTCGCATTGCCCGATTGGAACCAGACGCGCAAGAAAACCGGGCCGCTTTTGCCAATGCTCAGGATGTTCAGCTTGTCGCCGGGGTCGCGCTCCGCGCGTTGCAGGCAGCGCTTCCGGGTCCAGGTCGCAACCGCCGCCGCCAGCGCTGGGGGGACGGCGCAAATATCGGACAGTTCGACCAAGACGGCCAATTCGCAGGCGTCCACAACGGAATATAAATTCCGTCCGTTCGGTTGCTTTTTTCCGATGTCGATAATGTTGCGCGCGATCCAGTTGCCAGTGTCTCTTGGCGCGGCCCCGGTGATCTCGATGATCGCGGCACGCGTCAGCAACGGCCTTTCAAGTTCGACCTGGATGTCGCCGAAGGGCATACGCGACGATTCACGGGGCGCTTTCATGATTCGGAGCGTAGCGCACCGATTCGAATCAGTGTCAAGCGAGAGCGGGCTGCGGATTCAGTCTGCGGTCGCCCGCGAGTGTTGCGAAAATGTGCTCCCCGCCGTGGGGTTAGCCGATGCTCAGTGCTTCGCCGCCGCGAGTTCTTCAAGCTCTTGTTCCCAAGGTCCAGCCTTGTAGCTGGCAAGGTGAATTTCGCCAGCATCGGACCATTCGATGTTGAGCACCTTGCCGCTGGGCAGCCAGATGTCGAGCCCGTGCGGCAGATTGCCGGGTATCATCACCCCGTATTCCATGGCCTTGCGCGCCACCTCGCCGGACGATTGCGGAATCTTCTGAAACGGCGACCTATACGCGATACACAAATTGCCATTGTCGAACATCAGCGAGTTCTCGTTACCTATTTTCTGCCACGCGCCACGCGCCTTCACCACGGCAAGGGCCAGATCGCGAAGCTCAATTGCGCGGGTCCGCTTGGTCATGCCGATGCTCAATTCTTCACCGCGCCGCTGCCGTCTATCGCCGCGAGCCCGCTGAAAACTTCCTGGCGGGTGCCATCGGGAAGGATCAGCGTTGCGGAAAAGCGCATCCGCGTCGGGTCGGCGGTTATTTCCAATTCCGCGCCCGCATCAAGATGCGCTTTCATCGCCGCCTGTTTTTCCATCGGCAACCGCTCGAAGCCGGTCGCGAAAAGCAGGCGCGCGGCCTTGAAGAAATACACCAAGGCGTCCGCGTCCGATGGCTTGCCTTGGGTCAGGGTTTCGATCATCCGTCTCATCCGCCGATCAAACACTGATTTTGTTCTGTAACGCGAAGCACCTTGATCGTGACATCAATGGTGAGCCGCACCAAATGCTTATTTTTGATCGGATCGCCCAACAGCATGCCACTTTTTATTGAAACATCGGAAATTAGAGCGTCGTCCTCAAGGAGAACACACAGCGGATTTGCGGCGGGCAGATCGCCTTTATATTCGGCCTTTGGGTCCGGCATTCGCAGTCCATCGAACAGGGTCTTAAGTCTATTGTCGATGTCGCCGCCGTTTTTCATCAGGTTGAACGGCTGTTCATGGCGCAAAAAAAGGATGTCGAGGGCGCACGCCAGATGCAGCGACTTACGGATGACGGGATTAAATTGCCCGACGTTCGGCACGTCGATAGCCGCGCATAGGTCAATTTGACCTTCAAATACCGGTCTTATTGGCTCATTATAATCTGGGAGGTTTGGCGAGTTGTACTGCCCCGAGCCCCAGGTCGCGCCGGATTTTGTGGTTCGCGCGGTTCTTGCCAATTGGCGAAAAACGACATGGGTCTGCCAAAGGTCGAGCAATTGGGGATGCAATTTATTCCGAATCTTACTTGCGGGAACCGCAGGCGTGTTATTTCCCGCTGCGGGCAAATCGTCGTCATAAATAAGCGTGAATTTCATGAGTGTATCCCCGCTCGGTATAGCCCCAGAGATAATGCCTCCCTACGCGCTCAATACAAGCGGGCGCGAAAAGTCATACACCATAGGCGCGGGTTCACGGGCCGCGATACCCACGGCCATGCACAAGGCCTGCAGGCCATCGATGCGGGCGCGAGCGCGGCGCTTATTCAATTTCCGCGCTGCCGTGGCGTCAATGTCGCAAACCGCATTGCTCAAATTCCAGGTGAGCACGGGATGCGCGCCGTGCCGAAGTTTGCGGTCGATAACCAGGTCTTCGAGCGCGTCCAGCGCTGGAGCCATATCCTTGAAGCCCTGGCCCCATTCCCGAAGTGGCAGATCGATTCCTTCTTCGGCCAGCGTCACTTTGAAGTCTTCAATGCGCCATCGGTCATAGGCCACGGCCACAAGATCGAACGGCGCGGTAATTTCGGCCACGCGGCGCGCTACGGCTCGCTTGTCGATAGCGCGCCCGGCTGGCGCTTCGAGCAATTGCAGATCGCGCCAGACTCGATACGGCACACGGTCGGCCCGCTCGCGTTCTTCCAATTCCGCGCCAGGTATCCAGAAGAAAGGCAGCACGATTCCGGCATCGGGAAACCACAACACGAAGGCCGTCATATCGCGGGTGCTCGATAGGTCCAGGCCACCGAAACAGCGCTGGCCGCGCAATGCGTCCATGTCGATTACGCCCGCACAAGCGTTCCAATCGGTGCCCGAAATATAGAACGCGGTCGCATCGATGCGCTGGTTCAAATACAGGTTTCGGAAGATCGCTTGCCGCGCTGGCAACCGCTTCGCCTTGGCCGCGTAGGCGCGCATTTCGTCCAGGCTGCGGAAATCGCCGAGCGCCGGATTGGCGAGCGCCCACACCTTTTCGTCCCAGATGTCCGCGTCTGCCGGTGCCTCGAATATGAACCCAGCGAAACTGGCGTCCTCGATCACGCCAGCGTTCACGTCGCGGGCGTAATCGACAAGCTCGGATAGGATGTGCTTGGGGTCGCTCGATTGCGTGCTGATGATCCAGAAAAGCGGTTGCGCGCGCGCCCCTACCGATGTTTCGAGCACGTCGAACAATTGGCGATCTGGGGCCTGACTCAATTCGTCATAGACCACGAAGGACGCGCTGAACCCGTGCTTGGTGCCCACGTCGGAAGACAGGGCGTTGAACGTCGAACCCGTTTCGGAATCTTCCAATTCTTTCGAGAAGTCGCGCACGATCACGCGGCCCGACAGATAGGCGTCGGCCAGCACCATCGCTTTCATTTCCCGGAAGATGATCGCGGCCTGATTACGATCCGCCGCCGCGCTGTAGACTTGTCCGCGCGGTTCGGCTTCCGGCCCGCATAGATGCGCGAGCGCCAGCGCCGCGACGAGTCCGGTCTTTCCGTTCTTGCGCGCCATCGTCAAAAGCGCGGTTCGGACGATGCGCCGGCCATCGGCGGTCTGGGGATCGTAGACCCTGCGGATGATGGCCTTCTGCCAGGATCGCAGCCGGAAGCGCTTGCCCGCGTCCGCGCCCGCCGTGATGGTCAGGCTTTGCACGAAGGCGATGACGCGGCCCGCACGGGACAGGCCCTTGCGCATCCAGGTCGGGCGTTTGGGCTTTATCGTGATTTCACGAGGAACCCTTTTCACCGGCTTCGCACCGGGGCCGCGCAAGCCCATGGGCAATCTAACTATATGAAACTGGGGGAGCCGGTCTTTGGCCGTCAGCCCTGAGAGATTTATTCATCGCCCTGCCATCAGCCTTTCGCGCGTCGGGGGCGCGATGCTCGATCCCGCGCTTGCCTTCGGTGCCGGGCGCACGGGACGCGCCCGGGGGGCCTTGTAGAGCCCTACGCCGGTTCGGATGATCTTGTGATCGTCCCGGAGCCTGCTTATCGCGTAATGGGCCTGCCGGGTGCTGATGCCCAATGCCTCGGACACTTCGACCCGCCCGACAGAGCGCCCGTCCAGCGTGGCCGCCTGGATCACGACAAGCGCGCGCTGGATCACGGCTCTGACCTGCTTGGGCATTTACATCACCCACCAATGGGCAGGATCGAGCGGCTGCCCGTCCGCATCGCAACCGTTCGCGGTCAGCTTGCCTCCGTTGCGCCGGGTGCCGGTCGCGTCTTCCTTGGTCTGGTTATCGTGCAAGCGGCAGAGGGATCGCAGATTGTACAGCGCATCCGCGCCGCCGTTGCGCCGCGCCTTGATATGATCGACGATGAACGCGCGATGATGGCACCCGCCCACGACGCAAGTGTGTTGGTCGCGGGTGAGCGCGGCTTCCCGAAGGTCCAGCCACTTGCGCGTGCTGTAGAACGAGTCACGCGGCACGGTGTGCGCCGATGTGCGGCATTAAGCCCGACAGCCGGGGTACGCAAACGTACCAAAATTCCACTCGAAACCTTGGGCGGGGCTGTCCATAAAGGGCGATGAACGAGTATCGGCTGTATTTCCTCGATAAAGAGAACCACGTCGTCCGGCGCGAAGAGTTTCAACAGGCCGATGACGAGCAAGCCATCGCGCACGCAAAGCAATTCCTCGATGGCAAGGCGCTGGAATTGTGGTCCGGCGCACGCCTGATAAACCGCTTAGAACCCAAGTAGCGGACGCCTCGGCTTCGACAGTTTCCCTACGGGACCGAGCGCTGCGCGCGAGGGGAAGATGGGGAGATCGATTCAACACAACACCGGACCTTTATCTCTCGGGGCAATAGTCCGCCTTCCGCAACCCCTGCCCAATTGAATGAGCGCGCGACCCTCGGGGTACACATCAGACGCGTATAACCAACCTACGTTTTATCGTCCGTCACGACGCTGCCGCGCCTTTGCACTGCCGGGCGCACCGGCACTCTTTTGAGCTGGCATAAATTGGGTTGGATTCGTCGAAGTCCGTGTACTGACTGTCGAAGGCTCGGAAGCGCCCACCCACTCCCGATTCTTCGTTCCGATCACGCGGCGGCGTCGGACCTCGGGTATGCTGCAGATCGTGCATGGGGTTTGGCGTAAGTGCGCCCGCGTCGTTTCGGCAAAGGGGCCGAACATTCCCGTTGAGAACACATAAGGCTTTCGTTATATTCGGGGCACCTGTGATGATGCCCATGAATACCGGGCCGCTGGTGTTCCCAAACACGGCGGCCCTTTTCCTTTCAGCCATCCCCTTCGACTCAGTCGGCTGCATTGCAGCCGGGCCGCTTCGGTTCATGCTGATAGGCAGGGGAAAATTATGGGGCGCGCGCGGCGTCGAAACGCACAAAGCGCGCACGGGGCGTGAACGCCCAAGCACCCGATTCCGCGGACATAACGCGGACAAGGGGTTTTTAGGGGGTGTGGGTAAGGCCTCTAAAGCCTTGGAAGTATTGGCGCACCCGACAGGATTCGAACCTGTGACCTCTGCCTTCGGAGGGCAGCACTCTATCCAGCTGAGCTACGGGTGCGAGCCGTGGCGCGAAACTAGAGCGCAATCCGGCAAAGTGGAAGCGGGGTTTGCCCTTAGACCGCGCGGCCGGTGACGAAACCCCGATGGTCACGCGAGAAAAGAGCCCGCGCGAGCCCCTAAACGCCCCCAAAATCGAAAGGCCCGGGCATTTCCGCCCGAGCCTTCCTTCAACAATAGGCCGCCTGAACAGCCCGGCTTCGCGGTCAGTTGATCGCAAAGCAATAGAAATGGCCGGCGCCCCCGGTTTGGACGAGCTTGGGCGCGGAACAGCCCGTGCTCATATGGGCGGAGTTCCACGACACATTGCCGCCCCCCGTCCGGTCGGCATGGCCGAGCATCGCACGGTGGTCGTCGGTGGCATCCGTCCAATTGTTGCAGGTGGTATCAAGGCCGGCGGGGAAAGCGCGCCCGTCCGAATCCGAACCCGTCAGCATGTCGTGCTGGTTGGGCATGTCGCCGGCGCCTTTGATGATTTGCCCCTTCTCATCGAGCATGTTGGCCTTCTGGATGTTGTTGCGGTCGCGCTGATTGTCGCCGTGCAGGTCGCCGACATTGGCGGCGATCATCACGCCCTTGGCATTGTACCAGGGGCCCGCTCCGATGCGGGCGCGCGCGTTCACGCCCGGGCCTGCATTGGTGGCCTGGGTGGAGAGATAGGCGTGCCAGGTGTGATTGCCGGCGCCGACGGCGGCGGCAAGGTTCTGGCAAATCTGATCCGCCCCTGCGAGACCGCCGAGATTGCCGGAACCGGTCGGTGTCGTGCTGGTCACGAAAAAGGTCATCGGTTGCTGGGGCCCCGGAGCCTGCGCCGCCAGCACCGCGGCCGACCCTGCAAGCACCATGGCTATGGAAGAAACAATGATTCGCTTGTTCATATTCGCGCCTCCTGATTGATTTCCCGATGTCTGGCGTGGCCCGCGATGCACCCGCGAGGTTCCGCAGCCCTCAATGCTCAGACACGCGCGATCCTATAGCATGGACTCGAGCGTTCGATGAAGCCGCCCCGCCAAAGAAGCAGCTCTCCGGCCAAACCGGCCAAAGAAGAAGGCCCGGATGCCGTTCACCGCACCCGGGCCTTCCCGTAACGCAAAGACGCGACTGCGAACGCGTCAGTTGATGGCGAAACAGTACAGATGGCCGGCGCCGCCGGTCTGCACAAGCTTGGGCGCCGAACAGCCCGCGCTCATATGGACCGAATTCCACGACACATTGCCGCCGCCCTGGCGGTCGGCATGGCCGAGCATCGCCTTGTGGTCGTCGGTGGCGTCCGTCCAATTGTTGCAGGTCGTGTCGAGACCGGCCGGGAAGGCGCGCCCGTCGGAATCCGAACCCGTCAGGATGTCATGCTGGTTCGGCATATCGCCAAAGCCTTTGATCAGGTTGCCCTTCTCATCGAGCATGTTGGCCTTCTGAATGTTGTTGCGGTCGCGCTGATTGTCGCCGTGCAGGTCGCCGACATTGGCGGCGATCATCACGCCCTTGGCATTGTACCAGGGGCCGGTGCCGATACGGCCGCGCGCATTCACGCCGGGTCCCGCATTGGTGGCCTGGGTGGAGAGATAGGCGTGCCAGGTCTTGCCTCCGGCGCCCGCCGCCGTGGCGAGGTCCTGACAAATCTTGTCGGCGCCCGCGAGGCCGCCGAGATTGCCCGAGCCGGTCGGCGTCGAGCTGGTGACAAAGAAACTCATCGGCTGCTGCGGCCCGGGAGCCTGGGCGGCCAGCACTGCCGCGGCCGAGCCGAGCATGGTCACGGCAACAGCCGAAAAAATCATGGATCTATTCATGAGCGCGTCTCCTCGTTGAAATCATGACAATACGCTGTCCACGCCGCCAATCGGCGGACAGCTTTACCCCTTAACGCAAAGCATGCGTCACCATAGCACACGTCGCGCGCTCCCGCCTAACGCAAGCTCAGCCCCAGAGCGACGGATCGGGCGGGTAAATACAATCGGCGTCATAACGCATTGCGGGTTCGCGGTCGCGTGCGAGCAGCAAGGGACCGTCCAAATCGGTGTATTGGGCAAGGCCGCAAAGCAGGCTTGCCGGCGCCATGGCGAGCGAGGTCGAGACCATGCATCCGACCATCAGCTTGAGGCCCAGTCTTTGCGCCTCACGCGCCAGTCCCGCCGCCTCGGTGAGCCCGCCCGCCTTGTCGAGTTTCACATTGATGTGAGTGTAACGCCCAAGGATGGCGGGCAGATCGGCCCTCGTGTGGCAACCCTCGTCGGCACAGAGGGGCACCGGGGAACGGAAGGAGTGAAGGGCTTCGTCTTCTCCTGCCTTCAGCGGCTGCTCGATCAGGGCCACACCGAGCCCTGCGAGTTCGGGCGTGAGCGTGACAAGATCGCTCTCCGACCAGCCTTCATTGGCGTCCACGATCAGCTTTGCCAGAGGCGCGTTCCTGCGCACGGCCTGGACGCGGTCGAGATCGCCTGCGCCCGCGACCTTCAGCTTCAGGAGCCCATATCGTTTTGCCGCCGCATCGGCCGCCGCCTTTCCCATGGCGTCCGGCGTATCGAGACTGAGCGTATAGGCGGTCTGTACCGGCTTGGGCGCAGGCAGACCGAGCAATTCGTACGCGCGCCGGCCTTTGATCTTCGCTTCGAGGTCGATCAACGCGCAATCGAGCGCATTGCGCGCCGCACCGGCGGGCAGGAGGTCCTGCAGCGCCTCCCGTGTGAGCCCGCGCTCCACCTCGCCGCGCAGCCGTTCGATGGCCGCGCGCACGCTCTCGATGCTCTCGCCATAACGCGCATAGGGCACGCATTCGCCGCGGCCCGCTTTGCCGTCTTCGGCGATTGTGACGATGATCACGGCCGCTTCGGTTTTGCTCCCCCGCGCGATGCGGAAGCCGCCCCGGATGGGCCAGGATTCCACGGTCACGGAGAGATGCTTCGCCGCCATTCGCTCATCCTATCATTGCCGGGGGTGCTATAAGAACGCCTCGGACCTAGTGTCTCGATTCCGAAATTCGCCATATCTCGATATCGGCCTCAGGCGAATTTCGGAATCAAAAGGACACTAGCAATTTATTGATTCTAGTGTCGTTTCGGCTTTCGAAGTTCGCTAGGGAGCGCGATATCGACAGCGGAGCGAACTTCGAAACACTAGAGGGGAGGAATCAATGCCGAAGCGCGGACTGCTGCAAGGAACGATGTTTGCCGCATTGGCTGGCGTGGGCGCCGCCGCGATGCTCTGCTCTCCCAGCCGCGCGGCCGATGCACCCGCGAGCACCGATTGGCCGAGCTACAACCGCACGCTGACGAGCGAGCGCTACGTCCCCATCGACCAAATCAATAAGACAAACGTCGCCGGGCTGAAGCAGCTTTGCGTCTATGATTTGGGCCTCGATACGAGC
>Ga0265337_1001026_pt1 | contig 14489 bp, 11 predicted proteins | sample 42122metaG_FD_192441 | JGI IMG/M metagenome (GOLD analysis project Ga0265337, IMG submission 192441) | Rhizosphere microbial communities from Carex aquatilis grown in University of Washington, Seatle, WA, United States - 4-21-22 metaG | ecosystem: Host-associated > Plants > Roots > Rhizosphere >... | reverse complement strand
GAAAGATCAGCCAATAAAGTCGCTGACCTCGGTCCCCGGTAATAAGTTCGCAGTGTTCTGCCCTCGGAAGTCCAAGTCTCATTACCTTTTTGGACCAATATTCCAGAATGGCTGCACGCAGAGCGTTTTGACTCACATCAACTTTGACGCTTTTTCGCCAACCGGGAGCAAAGTTATCGAATTGGTCGTGGTCTTCTGAAGTGTAGCGATCCGCGTTGCGCTGCAAGTCGGACAAACTTACGTGTACGAGAATGTCAATCCGCTTGAGCTCAGCCAAGCTTTCAAACAGATCAAATGACAGCGTACCTAAGTTGTGTGGATCAAGAAAAGCGAAGTGCAAGCCATTCTTGTTAAGAAACCTGACGATTTGTGGCATTGCTAAGCTAGCTGGGCCAGGGGTGGCCGAGACGGGCGCATGGAGAGATGCAAGGCGTTTTTCCGCTGCGCTTAACAGCTTTGGCTCAGCATCCGAAATGCTTATTGACGTGAATGGCGCGAGCGAACTCTTAGCCTTTTTGTAGGCCGCGACTGGACTGCCATCGATGAGTACTCCAGTCGTTCGAATTTTCGAACGACCCGGGCCGCAGAATACATCGATATAGGCGGCGCCTGAATCCAAATATTTACGTCGAGCAGCACCGGATGCTTGGATGTAGTCCGTCAGGATTTTGAGTTTGTCGCGCGCCCATGCACCAACATTTTCGACAAGAAACCCGTGTTCATCCAAAAAGTAATGCTCGTCCTTCTGAGCCATTTTCAGCCACCCCCCTGCTAAGCAAAGACAATGTCAATTCCGGCACTGGAAAGTCTCGCCAAAGCTGGCCGTCCAATTTACCTCCCCCTTTCCCATTTTCGGGGGGATCCATCTTCATCGCTTGTTCGTCCGAGTAACCTTTTTCGACGACATAAGGATTGTTCTTATAAGTTCCCCATTGCTTTAAGAAGGGTGCAATTCCGAGGCGCAAACATTCTGCGATCGCATCTCTTGCCCACTGCGGATTAGTTAGCCGCACTCGATCGAAACGGACACCGCTTTCGCCGCCTATAATCAGCCAATTGGGATAGCGGCCATCAATGTCCAGTTGTCGTAGCGGGCCCATGGCAGGCTCGTAGCTGACAAAGCGAACGGCAGCAGGAATCTCAAGAAGATGAGAGACACGTTGTTCGTAGGCACTCGCGTCTTCAGCAGTCGTACCAAGCCAGACGTTTGGATATCCTCGGTCCCAATCCGAAGGAATCATTTTGCTGATGTTTTGCGGTCGCTTGGTCAAAAGCTGCCAATCCAATTGGTCACACGACCGAATCAGACTGAATAGGTCCGCGCGCCACTCCGGATCGACTTGGTTATCGAATACGTCAGCGAGCGAAGCACAGAATACTCTCTGTCTTCGTCCGTGTTCTGACTGAAACGATTTAGCTTGGACGTTCCACTTGAGGGGACTGCGCCAATATGATTTGGAAGTACGACGGCGAGGATGATTGCCCCACTCAACCTGACCACTCCGCTTCGCCCACTTCTCCGCGTAACAAAAATCGCAGGCTGATGGTGCACGCCGCGTGCGAGATATTTTCGTGCACCCGACCCACGGATTGAATGTGGAATCGGTCCACTCAATTTTTGATCGAGCACCCACTCGCGATAACCTGTGATGAGACAAAGCCGCGGAACGAATCGTGAATATAGCCGAACGACGACCAAGAATGTAGCTGTCCAAGAGAGATGACCTCCACCTCTTCAGATCGGAACTCTTGAAAGGTCTGGGCTACTGAAGAATTGGGGTTGCGGCCGTTCCGCTGTCCGGGCGGAATTGCTATGCTCATAGCCAAGGTCACGGGACATCAACGCCCTCGGGAGGGGAATATGAGCAAGCTGACCGGCCTGATGCGCTCACGCAAAAATCTACTCATCGGCGCGGGGTTCGTGGCGCTGCTCGGCGGCCTCGCCATTGGGCAGGCGGTGCTCGACAAGACCGCGGCCGCGCAAACCACCGGCATGATGGCGCCGCGCTTCGAAGTCGATCCGCTGTGGCCCAAACCGCTCCCCAACCACTGGGTGCTGGGCTCCACCATCGGCGTCTGGGTCGATACGGACGATCATGTCTGGATCATCCATCGCAGTTCCGCCACGCTCGCCCGCAACGAAAAGCCGCTCGAAGACAAGACCGGCGAATGCTGCGCCGGCGCGCCGCCGGTGCTGGAATTCGATCAGGCCGGCAATCTCTTGCGCCATTGGGGCGGACCCGGCGAAGGCTATGAGTGGCCCGATTCCAACCACGGCATCTTCGTAGATTACAAAGGCTTTGTCTGGATCGGCGGCAATGGCGGCCCCGATTCGGAGCTTCTGAAATTCACCAAGGACGGCAAGTTCGTCATGCAGGTCGGCAAAAAGGGCGCGCGCCGCAGCGCAACGGCCGCGGCCGGAACCGGCGAGGGCCAGGTCGCAGGATTCGCCGGCGGCAGCAACGATCCGCTGAATTTCGGCCGCGTCGCGAAGATCTGGGTCGATCAACAGGCCAATGAGGCCTACGTCGCCGACGGTTATCTGAACAAGCGCGTCGCCGTGCTCGATGCCGACACCGGCAAGATGAAGCGGTGGTGGGGCGCCTATGGCAACAAGCCCGACGATACGCCGATGCCTCCCTACGATCCCGCAGCAGCCCCGACGCAGCAATTCCACAATCCGGTGCACTGCGCCGACATGTCGGTGGACCGCATCATCTATGTCTGCGACCGCGTCGGCGACCGGCTGCAATTGTTCACGCCCGACGGCAAATTCATCAAGGAAGCCTTTTTCGAGACGAACACCAAGAACGCCGGCTCCGTGTGGGACATCGCCTTTTCGAAAGACCCGCAGCAGAGATGGATTTTCATGGCCGACGGCGTGAACGAGAAGGTGAAGATCATCGACCGCCAGACGCTGAAGGAGATCACCACCTTCGGCGATGGCGGCCGCCAGCCCGGAACCTTCTACGGCGTGCACTCGATCGCCATCGACTCGAAGGGGAACCTGTACACGACCGAGACTTATGAAGGAAAACGGGTCCAACGCTTCCTCAATAAGGGCATGGCGCCCGTGACCAAGATGAACCAGGGCGCAGAGGCGACTTGGCCCACGTCTAAATAGGCCGCGGAAGTTCGCATGGGTATCCGGATCGGGTTATGCCGGTTGGCGCTGCTTCTGGCAGGGTTGATCCTTTTGGCGGCGCCCGTCTTCGCGCACGACATCCCCAACGACGTCACGGTCCACGCCTTCGTCAAGCCCGAAGGCCATGTCCTTCGCGTGCTGATGCGGCTGCCGCTGAAGTCGGTGATGGATGTGGAATTCCCGCACCGGGAACGCGACTTCGTCGATCTGGCACGCGTCGACCAATCCCTGCGCGATGCGGCTACCCTCGCACTGTCGAACAACATGGATGTCTACGAAAACGACAGGCTGCTGGCGCGCCCCCGCATCGTCTCGACGCGCATGTCGCTCGATTCAGACAAATCGTTCGGCGCTTACGACACGGCTCTCGCGCACGTTACGGGTCCACCCCTCTCTCCGGACACGACGATCTACTGGGAGCAGGGCCTGCTGGACGTGCTTTTCGAATACCCGATTCAGTCGGATCGTTCGGCCTTTTCCATTCATGCGGCGTTCGACCGCTTCGCGCTGAAGGAGATCACGGCGCTCGAATTCCTGCCCCCCGGCGGGGTTGTCCGCGCCTATGCGCTGGAAGGCGATGCCGGCCTCGTGAGGCTCGATCCCAATTGGTATCAGGCGGCGGCGAACTTCGTCCGGTTCGGCTTTTTCCACATCCTGGACGGCACCGATCATCTGCTGTTCCTGCTGTGTCTCCTCATTCCGTTCCGCCGCGTGCGTCCGCTCATCCCGATCGTGACGGCGTTCACCGTCGCGCACTCGATCACGCTCTTTGCCTCTGCCTACAATCTCGCGCCGGATGCGCTTTGGTTTCCCCCGCTGATCGAGACGCTGATCGCGACGTCGGTCTTCTACATGGCGCTCGAGAACATCGTGATCGAGCGGCCGAAGCGGCGCTGGATCATCACGTTCCTCTTCGGCCTCGTGCACGGGTTCGGATTCTCCTATGGCCTCCGGAACACGCTTCAGTTCGCAGGCTCCCACCTGCTTGCCTCGCTCCTCTCCTTCAACATCGGAATCGAGCTCGGCCAGATTCTCGTGCTTGCGCTGCTCGTGCCTCTCCTCAACATCCTCTTCAAATATGTCGTGGCCGAACGCCTGGGAACCATCATCCTCTCCGTGATCGTCGGCCACACGGCGTGGCACTGGATGATCGACCGCTTCCAGGTGCTGCAGCAATTTCCCTGGCCGCAGGTCACGGCTGCGGGCCTTGCAAGCGGCCTTCGCTGGCTGATCGTGGTGGTGGCGATTGCCGGTGCGATCTGGCTCATGGCCCTCGTGACGCAACGCTCCGCAAAGCGGACGGCCAGCGCTTTAGACTTATCCCCGCCCGCGGAGTAAAAAGAGCCGCTGCTCTGTTCTCGATTGGGGGCCATGATGCGCGGTTCGATCTCGACCGGTTTCGTCTTGCTTGCCGCGGTGTTCGGGATCGGCCCGATTTCGGCACAGCTGGCGCCGCCCTCGCCCGCCGATCTGGAGCGCCGCTTCGATGCCTCGCTCGACGCGCAAGAAATGGCCGGCTGGATGAAAACCATGGCCGCCGAGCCCAATCATGTCGGCTCGCCGCACGACAAGGCGAACGCCGACATGACGCTTGCTCAGTTCAAGAGCTGGGGCTGGGACGCGCATATCGAAACCTTCAACGTGCTCTATCCCACGCCCATCAGCGAAGTGCTGGAGACCGTCGGGGGCACGCCCTTCAAGGCGACGCTGACCGAGCCGCCGATCCCCGGTGACGAAACCTCCTCGCGCACGGCGAACGAACTTCCCGCCTACGTCGCCTATCAGGGCGATGGCGATGTCACCGCGCCGCTGGTTTATGTGAATTACGGCATGGACGAGGATTACAAGACGCTGGAACGTCTTGGCGTCTCCGTCAAAGGCAAGATCGTGATCGTGCGTTACGGCGTCGGCTGGCGGGGCCTGAAACCGAAATTGGCGCTGGAGCACGGCGCCATCGGCTGCATCATCTATTCCGACCCGCGCGACGACGGCTATGCCGCCGAAGACGCCTATCCGAAGGGCCCGGCGCGGCCGGCCGCCGGTTTCCAGCGCGGCTCGGTGGCCGACATGACGCTCTATCCCGGCGATCCGCTGACCCCTGGCGTCGGCGCAACGGCGGATGCAAAGCGCCTCACGGTGGCCGAAGCCCCTGCGGTGCTGAAAATCCCCACGCTTCCGATTTCCTATCGCGACGCGGAGCATTTTCTGACCGCACTCGACGGCCGCGTCGTGCCGCCGCAATGGCGCGGTTCGCTGCCGTTCACCTATCACGTCGGCGGCGGCGTCCCCCGCGTGCATCTCGCGGTCAAATCCGAATGGGGCCTGAAACCCATCTACGACGTGGTTGCCGTGATGCAAGGGAGCACCTATCCCGACCAATGGGTCATGCGCGGCAACCATCATGACGGCTGGGTGTTCGGCGCCGCCGATCCGCTCTCCGGCCACATCGCGTTGATGGCCGAAGCCAAGGCGATCGGCGCGCTGGCGCGGCAGGGCTGGCGCCCGAAGCGCACGCTTGTGTATTTGAGCTGGGACGCCGAGGAGCCGATGCTGCTCGGCTCGACGGAATGGGCCGAAACCCATGCCGACGAGCTGAAGCGGAAGGGGCTTGTGTATGTGAACTCGGACGGCAATGGCCGCGGCTTCCTTTTCGCGCAAGGCTCGCACTCGCTCCAGCATCTGATCAACAATGTCGCCGCCGATGTCACCGATCCGGAAACCGGCGTCTCTATCGGCACCCGCACCCGCGCCGGCATGGAAGTCGCCGGCACCAATCCCGGCGCCAACGAGGAAATGCGCGACAACGCCAAGATCGCGGCCGACCCGGCGCGCGATTTCCCCATCGGTGCGCTGGGTTCAGGCTCGGATTACTCGGCCTTCCTGCAGCATCTGGGCCTCGCGGCGGTCAATATCGGCTTCGGCGGCGAGGGCGAAGTCGGCGGCGTCTATCACTCCGCCTATGACACCTATGAATATTACAGCCGCTTTGCCGATCCCGGTTTCAAATACGCGCCCGTTCTCGCCAAGACCGCGGGGCGCGTCGTCTTGCGGATGGCGGACGCCGATGTGCCGCTCGAGCGCTACGGCGATTTCGCCGACACCGTGTCGCGGTATTTCGACGAAGTAAAAAAGCTCGCCAACGGCAAGCGCGATGCCGCCGACATGCAGGCTAAAATGCTCGCCACAAACGCGTTCCATCTGGCGGACGACCCGACCAAGACCAGCGGTCCGCCAGCGCCGTTGAAGACCGTTCCGCACTTCAATTTTGCGCCGCTGGAGAACGCCGTCGACCGCCTGAAGAAAAGCGCCAAAGCCTATGACGCCGCACTTCTCGCCAAGGGACCCGGCGCATCGGACCGGACCAAGGGCGAACTGTTCGACCTTGCCCGCGACACGGAAGCAACCCTTGCCCCCGACATCGGGTTGCCCGGCCGCCCCTGGTACAAGAACCTCATCTATGCGCCGGGCCGGCTCACCGGCTATGCGGCCAAAACGCTTCCGGGCGTTCGCGAAGCCATTGAGGAAGAACAATGGGACGATGCCGACAAATATGCCGCGATCACGGCGGCGGCGTTGAACGCCTATGCGGACGAGCTCGATAAGGGCTTACGCCTACTCAATGGCGGAGCGACATCTGCGGCCGCGAATTGAACGGTATCGGCGGGTATCAGACCCGTCCGCGTATCCATTGCGACAACAGCCATTTTTCGCCCGAAACGGGTGCAAGTCCCGCATGCAAGGTGCGGCGGTCGGGGGCGCCTGAGGGTTCCACGTCGAAGAACAACAGCGCGCCACCCGAGGGACAGCGGAAGCGCTGCTTCAGCAGCGGAAATTCCGTCTCGCCGCCGGAATAATCCTCGTTGAGATAGACCAGGAACGTGGCAACACGCTGGCCCTTGAGAGCGATTTCCTGCGCCTGGCCAGGCAGTTGGGGATCGAGGAAATCGTAATGGCGCGCGAACTCCTGCCCCGCCGCATAATGCAGGACATTGGTGTGTTCGAGCGCTTGCGGCATGCATCCGGCGGCCGCCGCGATCCGCCCGCGCACGAGAAGCATGACCATGTCCAGTGCGAGGAGGCCGAACTCGAAGGCGCTGTTGGTGCGCGCGTTCGCGATTTCGGGCTCGCCCGCGGTGTTGAATATGCGCGAACGGGCGAGAAGCGGCTGCGCCAAACCGATCACCCACCCGCAGATTGAAGGCGTGAGGAATCCATCGAATATCGTGAGCCGCGGCGATAGAGAAACATCGCGCCGCGGCGGCGGCTTCCACCACCAGGCAAGATCGATGCTCCGGCGCAGGCGCCCCCACAGGTCGGGCGGCGGCTCCGGGCGGCGCGCCTGACCGCCCAATTCTGGATCGCCCGCGAGAACCGCCAATTGCTGCCGCGCAGGCGCCCAGCCGTTCTCTGCGGACGCTTGCAAATAATCGAGCGCCCGCATCCATTCCGGCGCCGAGCGCGCACCGATGCCTATGAGCACAGCGCCCATCGCGGCGGCTTCGCCATCGCCCGCCTGTGCGGCGGCCGCGATCAGGGCAGCGCCCTCTTCCGGTGCGGCTTGCATGCCCTCGCCCACCAGCAATCGCTTGCCGAGCCGGGTCTGGGCGGCGGGATTTCCGGCCGCGGCCGCACGCCGCAATGCGCTGGCGTCGATGTCCGGCGGCGCGGCGGCAGCGTCCATGAAACTAGCCCGCCCTTCCGCCGGAGAGCTTGGACCCTTGGCCGATCTTGATCGGCAGCGCGCGCGCATCCAACGCATCGATGCAGCCCATATTGACGCCGATCATATCCGGCACCGTGCGCGGCTGGTGATGTGTGTAGATGCCGCAATGCTTGCAGAAATAATGCTTCGCGATTCCGGTGTTCCATTGATAGAGCGCGAGATCGCCTTCACCCTTGACGAGGCGGAACTGCGCCTTCGGCACGCGCGCCATGATCGCGTTCTTGCGCCGGCACAGCGAGCAATCGCATTGAAAGCCCTCCGTGAGCTCGCCTTCGACTTCGAACTCCACCGCGCCGCAATGACAGGAACCATGGTGAACCGGCATCATTCTCTCCAGATCTTCCGGCATGCGGCCAGACCGCGCTCGGACCGACCGCTCCTCACGCTATCTCCGGCGGGAAGATAGGACGGCCATCGCCATCCCGGTCAATCGCCACCACTTTTTCCGCATCGCCAACCGCAAACGTTCCGTAGAGGTGCGGGAACTTTTCGCCTCTGCGCGAGACTTCCCATTTCAGGGCGGGGCCAAACCTTTCCGAATCCAGCAAGATCAGCCAAGGGTTGTTTTCGTCTCTAAAATATCTATCGAAAGTTGCGCCAACCTGGTGGGCGGCCGACAAATGGATGAATCCATCCCGTTTGTCGTCCGCGGAACCGGTGAAAACGCCGCTTTTCTCGGCCTCCGCCCACTCCCAGCCCCGCACGATCTTGTAGACGATTTCGCCCATGCTACTGGACCCCCGCAGCGGAATAAGCAATAAATCCTATTCGATTCCGATTCGATAGGAATTTAAGCATAACACTTGATCCTGTTTCTGCGGGCTGGAAGGGGGACTCCATGCTGACGCATCACCAGGTCTGGCGGGCCATCGACGCGCTCGCCGACCGTCATAATTTGTCGGCGTCCGGGCTCGCGAAGATCGCCGGTCTCGATCCGACCACTTTCAACAAGAGCAAGCGCGAAACGCCGGACGGCAAGTTGCGCTGGCCCTCCACCGAATCGCTCTCCAAGGTACTGCAGGCGACCGGTTCGACGCTGGAACAATTCGTGGCGCTGGTCGAGAACGGCGTCAGGAGCCGCGTCTCGATCCGGCTGGTGCCGCTGATCGGCCTCGCGCAAGCCGGCAACGCCGGTTATTTCGACGACGCCGGATTTCCGGCGGGCGCCGGCTGGGAGGAGATCGCCTTCCCCGAACTCGGCGATCCGCACGCCTATGCGCTCGAGATCAACGGCGAATCCATGCTGCCGGTTTACCGCGACGGCGACCGCATCATCGTTTCCCCGCAGGCGAGCACCCGCCGCGGCGACCGCGTGGTGGTGAAGACGGCCGACGGCGAGGTGATGGCCAAGCTGCTTCACCGCATCACCATGCGGCGGATCGAGCTGCAATCCTTCAACCCGCAATTCGAAGACCGGGTCATTGAACTCACCGACGTCGCCTTCATCCACCGCATCATCTGGGCGAGCCAGTAGACCTGTTCCTGATTTAATGGGTTTGGCCGCCTTGGCCGCATTATATTCGGGAAGGGAACCGGGGTTCCGGCTGCGATGACGACCATCACCCTTGCCAGATCGGGGCTGACCGCAATCTGGATTGGCCTTGCTGCGATTCTGCTGGCGCAGGCGCAGGGCACTGCGCGCGCCGCCGAGGAATGCCAATTGCGGTCGAGCGATACCCTTGGCCATCCGGAAAAGGGAACCATCATCGGCTTCATGACAACCGATCAGGCTCTGGCTTCGATCCAATTGACGCAGCAAAGAGCCGGCGGTTCGATCGATCCGGCGTATATTTCGAATACCAGGGTACGGGTCCGCGTCGAGGGACGAAGGCGGATCAGCGGCGTCCTGGTTCCGGAGAACATGCAGGTCCACATCGGCGAGCATGTGACCTTCATAACTGCGCACCGGAACAAGGCGCTCCCGTGCAATTACATACCCAACCTCATTACCAACCCGATCATCAGCAGCAATTCGCTCCATTCGGACGCGCGCGCCTGACGGTCTATTGATATCCCTGGTATTTGTTCACCAAGGCAAGATAGTCCGAACGCTTGTTCGCCTTCACAAGCTCCAGCAACCGAACAGCGCGTTGCCGGATCACGCCCTCATAGGCCGTGCGCGGTTCGATCGTCGTGGCTTCGCTCAGCGCCGCCGTCGCATCGTCCCTGTTTGCGCCAAAATCGTAACCCGACAGCGACAACGCATATTGGAATCGGATCACCAGATTCTTCGGCTCGGCCGCGAAAGCGCGGCGGAAATACGCCTTCCCCTCCTCGATGGTCGCGCCATAAAGGGCGCGGCCCAGGACCGCGCCGCCATTGCGCACGATTTCGATATGCCAGGCGCCCGCCGCCGCAAGCGCCCAATCATCGCCCGGCGCGACCATGAGCGCGCTATCGATGGCCGCCTTCGCCTGCTCCGGAAAATGGCCGAATTGGGCGCGCAGGCTGCCGACGATCCGCGCCTGGTAGCCCAATGACGCGGCGAGATAGATGAACGCCTCCGGATGGGCCGCATCGAGCGCAATCGAACGGCGCGCCAGGACCTCGACCCGCTGGAGGCAGGAAAGACACGGCGTCTCGCTCAAATTGGCTTCCGCGAACGCGGCGCGTGCGGCTATCGCGAGGCTTTCGCCATCCTTGGCCGCCTCGCCCGCCGCAATCGCGGCGTCATATTTGCCGGTCCGATACAGCTCGAACGCCGCGTCCGATGCCGCGCTGGCAAACGCGCACGCCGGCACGGCGATGCCCAAAATGCAAACGGCCATCAGGCTGCGCATCAGGCTTTGTGCGCGCCGGCGATGAACGCGCCCGACAGCGCCGTGCGGATCAGCACCGCGGTCTCTGCGCAGCCGAAGAGCGCCGCAAACGAGCCGAAGCGCGGCCCCTGTTCCTGTCCCAGCGCCACCTCGTAGATCGCTTTGAACCAGTCCCGCAACGGCTCGAATTGGTGGCTCTTGCCGATTTCGTAGACCGCGTTCTGCACGGTTTCGGCGTTGCGCTCCTCGGCCATGTTCTCGAGCGTATCGGCAAGGGCCGCCAGTGCCTCGCGTTCTTTCGCGCTCGCCGCGCGATAGCGTTTCTGCGGCTTGACGAAGTCCTCGTAATATTTGAGCGCGTAAGTCACCAGCCGGTCGAGGCCCTTGTGAGTCTCGGGGCCGGCGCCGGGCGCATAGGCGCGAATGAAACCCCACAGCACGTCGCGCTCGGAGGCGCCCGACGCGCTGACGAGATTCAAAAGCAGGGCGAAGCTGACCGGGTAATCCTCCGTGGGCGGATTACCTCCCTCTATGAACCAGACCGGATTTTCCAACGCCTGCGCGGGCTCGTTCCCCTCGCGGCGGAATTGCGCCACGAAAGCGAGATAATCGTCCACTGCCCGGGGAATCGCATCGAAATAAAGCCGCTTCGCCGCCCGCGGCTTCGAGAACATGAAAAGCGCGAGACTTTCCTCCGGCCCATAGGCCAGCCACTCGTCGACCGAGAGCCCATTGCCCTTGGACTTGGAAATCTTCTGCCCCTCTTCGTCCAGGAACAGCTCATAGGTGAACGTCTCCGGCGGCTGGCCGCCCAGGACCCGCACGATCCTGGTCGACAGCTCGACCGAGGGGATGAGATCCTTGCCCGACATCTCGTAATCGACGCCGAGCGCGAACCAGCGCATGGCCCAATCGGCCTTCCATTGCAGCTTGCAGCGGCCGCCCGTCACCGGCACTTCGGTCTTCGCCCCGTCCTCGTCATAGACAATGGTGCCGGCCGCGGCATTCCACTCGACCACCGGAACCTGCAGCACGCGGCCCGTGCGCGGACACACCGGAAGAAACGGGCTATAGGTCGTGCGCCGTTCGGGCCCGAGCGTCGGCATCACGACGTCGCGCACCTTTTCGTAATTGCGCAGCACCGCCAGAAGCGCCTGGTCGAACCGGCCGCTCTTATAGCAATCCGTCGCGCTGAAGAATTCGTAGCGGAACCCGAAGCGGTCGAGGAACGCCTTCAGCCGGGCATTGTTGTGGGCGCCGAAACTTTCATGCGTCCCGAAGGGATCGGGAATGGCAGTCAGCGGCTTGCCGAGATAGGCGCGCAGCACGTCCTGATTTGGGACATTGTCGGGCACCTTGCGCAGGCCGTCCATGTCGTCGGAGAACGCGACCAGCCGCGTCGGCACATCCGACATCGCCTCGAACGCCTGGCGGACCCAGCTCGTGCGCGCGACTTCGCCGAAAGTTCCGATATGGGGAAGGCCGGACGGGCCATAACCCGTCTCGAACAGGATTTCATTAACTGCAACGCCGGCGGCGCGCTTCCTTTCGATGCGCGCGATCAGCTTTTTCGCCTCTTCGAAGGGCCAGGCACGGGCGGAAAGGGCAAGCTCGCGGGCGAGGCCGGACGTCATGGAAAAACCCTGGTGTTAAGCGGATCGAAAGGGGGGGAAAGCTAGGCTTTGGCCTATTGAAGGTCAACGCGAGCGAGGTCTGCCGTTTCGGGGACAACGCACTGACCTCAAGGAGCGTGCGAGTGACCGTCGAAAGCGGAGAATCCGTTTCGCGAGAGAAGGCCTTACTCGGCGGCAGGGTGGCGATCCTGTTCGCGCTCAGCCGCTATTCGTTGTTCTTTCCCTTCGCCGCGCTGTCGATGGCGGCATCCCTGCTGCAGGGAAAGATCGTCTTCGCCTATGCCGCCACTCCGATCGTATTGCTGATCGCGGCCACGGTCGCATCGGGCTGGTTCAAATCGCGCTATGAGGCGCGCAATCCGGACAGCGATCCCGTTCCGTGGGCTGAGCGTTACACCTGGCTCTCCGCGATCACCGGCGCGATCTGGGGATTGGCCGCCTGCATCTGGTTCGTGCGCGGATCGTTTCCTGCCCAGGCCTATCTCGTGCTCGGTTTCCTCGGCATGTCGGCAACCGAATTCATCGCGCGCGCGGCCTATCGCCCTGCCTATCTCGCGCACGCGGCGGCTTCGCTCGTGCCACTGGCCCTGCTTCTGTTCTACGAGGGCGGCACCTATCAAATCCTGTCCGGACTGCTCGTGCTCTTCTTCGGGGGCACGCTCTACACCTATAGCGGGCGCGTGACCGAGCTGCTCGAGGAAAGCATTCTTCTGCGCCACGACAACGCCGAACTGATTCGGCGCCTGAGCGAGGAAAAGCGCGCAGCCGTCGAAGCCCGCGATGCGGCCCAGGCAAGCGAACGCGCCAAATCGGCGTTCATCGCCAACATCAGCCACGAGATCAGAACGCCGCTCAACGCCATTCTCGGAATGGCGCAGCTTCTGGAACGCAGCGACCTTGCCAAGGCCCAGCGCGATCATGTGAAGGTTCTGCTGGAATCGGGCCGCGGCCTGAAGACGCTGCTCGACGACGTCATTGCGCTCGCCCGCGATTCGGAAGGCCTGATGCCCGCACCCGAGGAAGGCGCGGATGCCGGCCAAGCCGCGCGCACCGTCCTGCGCCTGCTCCAGCCCAATGCGTGGGAAAAGCGCCTGCGCCTCTCGCTCAACGTCGCTTCGGGCCTGCCGCGCGTCGCCGCCGATCCCCGGCTGCTCCGCCGGGTCCTGCTGAAGCTCGTCGGCAATGCCATCAAGTTTACCGAGCGCGGCAATATCGAGATTGCGGTCGATTCCGCGCCCGCCGAATCCGGTCCCAACCGCGTGCGCTTCACCGTGACCGATACGGGGCCGGGCATTCCGAACCACCTGCTCGCCAGCATCTTCGAGCCGTTCACCAAGGAGGATGATTCCTACGTTACCCGGCATGCCGGCGCGGGCGTCGGCCTCGCGGTCGCCAAGCGCCTGGTGGAATCCATCGGCGGCCTGATCGGCGTCATCAGCGAGCCGGGCATGGGCGCGAGCTTCTGGATCCTGGCGCCGGCCCTTCAGGTTCACAGCGGCGAGGAGTCGGAGGACGAAGAGCGCGCCATTCCGCCCAGCAATCTTTCCGTGCTGGCGTATCTGCCCGAGGAGAGCATGCGCGTCTCGATCGAACGCCTCCTCGCGCCGTTCGGCAATCACGTCAGCGAAGCCGTGACGCTTGCGGAAGCGGTGACCATGTCGGCGCGCGGCGGTTATGGATTGATCGTCGCCGCCGCGGGAAGCGTGGATGCGCTGGCCGCGACGCCGGGTCAGCGCACACCCATCCTCGCGCTCGCTACGGCCGAAGAGCGCCACCCCGATGGCGCGGACGCGGTCCTGCGCTGGCCGGCAGGGCCCAACGCCCTCTTTGCCGCCATCACGTCGCTGACAGGCGAGAGCGGAAAATCCACTGGCGACGACAAGGACGAAAACGTCGATGCCGCCATCGACGCGAAAGCGATTTCGGAACTGGAGAAGTCGCTCGGCTACAAGACGCTGGTCGACATCCTGCAATCCTTCCTGCACACGGCCGAAGCCCTGGCCGATTCGCTGCGCGCCGCATCCGGCAAGGAAGACTGGACCCAAGCCGGACGTCTGGCGCAGGATTTTGCGGGTGCTGCGGGCGGCCTCGGCTTGACCGCGCTGACGGCCGCCGCGCGCGCGCTCGCGCAAGGGGCGCGCGACGGCGCCAAGGACCATTCGCTCTCCATGGCCGCAACCGGGGTTCTTTCCGAGCATGGCCGCGTCCGCGAGGCGCTCACCCGGCTC
>Ga0265337_1001025_pt1 | contig 14489 bp, 12 predicted proteins | sample 42122metaG_FD_192441 | JGI IMG/M metagenome (GOLD analysis project Ga0265337, IMG submission 192441) | Rhizosphere microbial communities from Carex aquatilis grown in University of Washington, Seatle, WA, United States - 4-21-22 metaG | ecosystem: Host-associated > Plants > Roots > Rhizosphere >... | reverse complement strand
GCGTTGGGGGGTAAGCGTGTCTGCCCACGTGAAGCTGATGGTCGAGGAATTCAGTGCCGTCCACCGCCTTGATCCGCGAAGCGACATCGAGGTCAGACGCGACATCGCCTATGGCGCCCATCCGCGCCAGCAGCTCGATGTCTATCTGCCGCGGGATCACGCGAAAGACCGTCCGGCGGCGATTTTTGTGCATGGCGGGGCGTTCGTGGATGGCCACCGCAACCGGACGGGCGAAATCTATTCCAACATTCCGGTCTATTTTGCGCGCCATGGAATTGCCGGCATCAATGTCGGTTACCGCTTGGCGCCGGAAGCGCAGTTTCCCTCGGCCAGCCGCGATATCGGTGCGGCGCTCGCCTGGGTGCGGGACCACGCGTCCGAATTCGGTATTGATCCGGCGCGGTTGTTCCTGATGGGCCATTCGGCAGGTGGTGCCCATGCCGGCACATACGCCTATGATTCGCGGGTTCATTCGCAGGCTGGGCCGGGTATCGCCGGCCTGATAATCGTCAGCGGCCGCGTGCGCGCCGACAATCTCGCTGAGAACCCCAACGCGCGGAAAGTCGAAACCTATTATGGAACCGACGCGGCGCGCTTCGACGAATGCTCGCCGGTAACCCATGTGAGCGCCCAAAGCGTGCCGACCTTCGTTGCGTGGGGCGAATATGAAAACCCGCTGATCGACGTCTATTGCGCGGAGCTGGTCTATCGGCTTGCCGCCGCAAAGCGGCGCGGACCGCCGATGGTCTGGCTCAAAGGCCATAACCATACCTCGACGATCGGTCACATCGGCACCACGGAGGACACGCTTGGCGCGGCGATCCGCGCCTTCATTTGGGACCCGCGGTGACTCGCCCTCGCCCGATCCCCTCGATTCGTTTGGCATTTGAAAGGTGAAACAATGTCCGTTGCGCGTCACGCAAGACCTCCGGAGCTCGAGAACATGCCGTTGGAGGAGATCATGTCCACCCATGTCGGGCGCTTCGCGGAGAAGCGGGGCGATTGGGCGGCGTTCGAAGACGCGAAAGTCGAGGGCTACAGACGCGCGCAGCACCGGTTCATCGGTGCCGGCGGGTCGGGCAAGCATGGCGATCCCAATGTGATTCCGGCGCGCGGCTTCACCCTCAGCATCATGTTCGTGCCGCCGGGGCAGGGGAACGCTCCGCATACGCATGAAGTGGAGGAGGTGTTCTTCGTCCTGCGCGGCTATCTCACGGTTTTCGTCGAAGACGAAAGCGGGCGGCGGCTGAGCCAGACTCTGGGGCCGTGGGAATGCATATCCTGCCCGCCCGGGGTGATACACGGCTACCAAAACGAAAGTCTGGAGCCGGTCTATTTCCAGGTCATGCTCGGACGGGCCAAACCTGAAACCATGGGTTATGCGGACGAGGAACTCTACAAACGCCGTGACGCGCATCTGAAGGCGTGATGGAACGGACCAACCGCTATATCGGCGCCGCGATCCCGCGTCTGGAAGATGAAAGATTCCTGACGGGGCACGGGCGATTTGTCGGCGATGCGACGCCGAGTGGGGTGTTGCACGCGGCGATCCTGCGCAGCCCCGTGGCGCACGGCCGGATTCGCACAATCGATGTTTCGGCGGCCCGCGCCCGTCCCGGAGTCCATGCGGCGATCACGGCGTCCGATATCGGCGACGTGCCGCGCATTCCGATGCGCCAGGAGCCGATGCCGGAACTCACGCCCTTTGAGCAGCCGGCAATCGCGATCGGGAAGGTCCGCTATGCGGGCGAGCCGGTCGCATTTGTCGTGGCCGATTCGCCGGACATCGCGGAGGATGCATTGGCGTTCATCGGGCTCGATATCGAGCCGCTTCAGGCGGTGATGGAGCGTGGCCAAGATACGCTCCTGTTCGAGCAAAGCGGCAGCAATGTTGCGGCCAGGCTTTCCGCCGTGCGGGGCGATGCGGATGCCGCCTTCGCATCCCATCGGGGCTACGTCCGCAGGGAGACGTTCCGCGTGCATCGGCATACCGCCGTTGCCATGGAGGGCCGCGGCCTACTCGCGCAATGGGACGAAGCGCGCGCGCATATGACTCTTCACGGTGCCGTCAAAGTCCCGTTCACCAATCGCCGCATTCTCGCGAAATTCCTCGGCCTTTCTGAATCCGCGGTGACGCTGATCGAGAACGATGTCGGCGGCGCGTTCGGCGCGCGCGGCGAATTCTATCCGGAAGATTTCCTCATCCCGTTCGCTGCGCGGCATCTGAACCGGCCCGTCAAATGGATCGAGGATCGGCGCGAGAATCTCCTCACCACCAATCATGCGCGCGAAGCCGAATGCGAGCTTGAGATCGCGTGCGACCCGGACGGGCGTATCGTGGCGCTACGGGGGAACGCGTATTCCGACATTGGCGCCTATATCCGAACAGTGGGCGTCACGCCGGCGCGCAACATCATCTCGGTGCTCTCGGGGCCATACCGCATCCCGCATATCGATATGCGTGTGTCGCTCTTGCTCAGCAACAAGACGCCGGCCGGCACCTATCGCGGGCCGGGCCGCTACGAGGCGGATTTCTTTCGCGAGCGCCTGTTCGACATCGCCGCGGACGAACTTGGCATCGACCGCGTCGCCTTCCGGCGGATGAACCTGATCGGCGCGGACGAGCATCCCTATCGGCTTTCGACGGTGATGCCGTTGAAGATCGAGAGCGAGACCGACAGCGGCGACTACGCTGCAACGCTCGACAGGTGTCTTGAGGAAATCGGCTGGCAGAAGAAGCGCGCGCTGAACGGGAAGCTGATAGGGGGGCGCTATCAGGGCCTTGGAATCGGCTGTTACTTCGAGGGCGGCGCTTCCGGTCCGCGCGAGAATGCGCGTCTGGTGCTGGAGGCTGACGGCCGCATCGCGGTGTTCGTTGGCTCGTCGGGTGTGGGGCAGGGGATCGAGACCGTATTCGCACAGATTGCCGCCGATGCGCTGGAGCTGCCTATGGCGCGCATCAAAGGCGTGTTCCACGGTTCGACCGATTTCGTCGCGGAAGGTTTCGGCTCCTACAGCTCGCGCTCGGTCGTGATGGGCGGTTCGGCCATCCTCGCCGCGGCGGCGAAATTGCGGGAGGCGATGCGCGCCGCGGCAGCGGCACGGTTCGGCTGCGATGCGGTCGCGGTGGAAATCGGAGATGGCGCCGTCACCGGGTTGGGGCGCCAGAGTATGGGCTTTGCCGAATTGGCCGTGGACGGATTATCGGCCGAGGGCACCTATGCGAGCAGCAAGCGCACCTACAGCTATGGCGCGCACGCGGCCCATGTTGCCGTCGATCACGAGACCGGCGATGTCGCGGTCGTCGATTACGTCGCGGTCGAGGATGTGGGCCGCGTCATCAACCCGCGCACACTGCATGGTCAGACGCTCGGCGCCATCGTGCAAGGGCTCGGGGGAACGCTGCTCGAGCATCTGGTTTATGACGGCAACGGACAATTGCTCAGCACCTCCTTGGCCGATTATCTGTTGCCGAGCGCCACCGACTTCGCGTCAATCCATGTCTTCGCGACTGGAGACCACCCGGCACCGCACAATCCGCTTGGCGCGAAGGGCGCGGGCGAAGGCGGCATCATTCCGGTCGGCGGTGTGATCGCCAATGCGGCTGCCGCCGCGCTTGCCGATTTTGGCGTACAGCCGAACGCGCTTCCGCTCACCCCCCCGCGCCTGTGGCGGATGATCCACGCCGCCCGGAGGCCGATCACATTTTGAGAATCCGCTTGGCGTTGCCGGAGAGCAACTTCTGCTTGTCCTCGTCGCACAGCGGGATCGTATCGACCCACTGCGTGCCCAGCGTATTTTCCACGAACGGATAATCGACCGAGAACATCACCCGGTCGATGCCCATCTCCATGACCGTGCAGAGAAGTGCCGGATTGGAGAAGAAGCCGCTGGTCGTCACGTAGAAATGCTCGCAGAAATAATCGCGGAACGAACGCACGCCGCCACCTTGCCGCTTGAGCGAATGATTGATGCGCCACAGCAGGAAGGGCAGCCCTTCGCCGAGGTGCCCCATGATGATCCTGGTCTTGGGGTATTGGTCCAGCACGCCGGAAAGGACGAGCCGGATTCCTTGCGTCGCCGTTTCCGCGGTGAAGCCCCAGCCCGCGCGGATGAACATGGGCCATTCCTTGGCGTAGTCTTTGTAATAGGCCTCGATCACCGCGGGATGCGGAATGGCGGGATGGATATAGAGCGGCACGTCGAGCTCCTGCGCGCGCTCGAAAATCGGCCAGAACATCTTGTCGTCGAAAAAGCGCCCGCCGGTCAGCCCATGCACCATGGCGCCCTTGAAGCCGTATTGGGTCACGGTGCGCTCGAGTTCGTCCGCAGCGGCCTTGGGATCGGGCGTGGGCAGCGTCGCGAACCCTGCGAAGCGCGCCGGATGCGCGCGTACCGTCTCGTTCAGCCGGTCATTGGCAAGCCGCGCCATGCGAACCGATGTTTCGGGATCGAGCTTCTGGACGCCGGGATTGGTGTGCGACAGGACCTGAATATCGATTCCCGCCTCGTCCATCTCCTTGAGGCGCAGCGCGCCGACATCGTCGAGCCGTTCGCCGATCGGCGGCGGCTTCATGGCGTCGAGGCCGGTGAACATCGCCTCCACGTCCAGGTCTGCGTAATGTTCTTCCAGCGCAATGATCAGCGGCTTCTTGGCCATTCGTTTCTCGCCAATGTTGGATGTCTTGGGCCGCGCAATCTAGGGAAGAAGGCGTGCCGGCGCAAAGCGGCCTGACGCGGTATTTCGGGGCAAGCACGGGGACCTAGCTCTTCAGCGTGAACGTGATCGCCCCGTCCGGATTATAGACGCTGAACATCACCGGTATGCCCGTTCCATCCAGCCAGACTTCGTAGCGTTTGGAACCGTCGAGCCGGTCGATTTCGTAGCGTTTGACTTGCATGTTGTGTCCGTTGATCGCGACCGCCCCTGCTTCGCCCTTTTTCACGGTCACGTTTTCCATGCGGCCGCGGTCGGGCGTCAACAGCGTGGTCCCGCGCAGCACGGCGGGCGACCAGGGGTTGGCGAGCTTCACGCTTGCCGGCGCCACAACGTCGCCCTGCGGCGTCATCATCACGAAGCTGTCGCCTTCCGCGGCGCCGGTCATTTCGAGGGTACGGCCGTTCACCGTGGTAACGCCGTGGAACGACATCAGCCGGTCGCCACTCCAATGCTCTTGGCGCGAGACATCCTGGCGATAGAGCACGACGCCCAGAATGGACACCAGGAAATGGGCGTCCGTGGTGACGGTCGTGGCATCGCCGCTCTTCTGCAGCGCGTTGGCATAGGTGCCGATATCGCCGTAGCGGGAGTGGTGGACGGTGTAGACCAGCCGCTGGGCCGGTTCTTGGGCGCCAGAAGGTGCGGCCAGCAGGGCCGTTGCTGCGAAACCGAACAGCAAGGCAATGAAGCTGGTGCTACGCAGCATCGGCAAGCTCCGATCTGGTATCCCCCTCCCGCTTATACGGCAACGCGGCGCCGCGCGGAACGGCGAGCGGGATTACACCGGGTTCACTCAGCCGTGATCGTGCGGATAGGCGCACCCCTGAGCCAAGCTTCAATGTCTTCCAGGGCTTGCGGAAAATAAACGCCATAGGTTTCGCGCGTGACGTACCCCAGATGCGGTGTCAGAACCGTGTTGGGCGCGCTCAGGATGGGGGCATCGGGCGGCAGCGGCTCCCGGCTGTACACGTCCAGGCCCGCGCCGGCAATCTGCCCGGCCTTCAATGCCGCGATCAGCGCCGTCTCGTCCACGATGGCCGCGCGTGCGGTGTTGACCAGAATGGCGGTCTTCTTCATCAGCGCGATTTCGCCCGCGCCGACGATCCCGCGCGTCCGTTGGCTGAGGAGAAGATGAACCGTCAGCACATCGGAGCGGCCGAACAGGTCCTCCTTTTCGACGCGCACAGCACCCGCGTCGCGCGCCCGTTCGGCGGTGAGATTCTCGCTCCAGGCGATGATGTTCATGCCGAAGGCGTTGCCGATGCGCGCCATCTGCGAGCCCAACCGCCCAAGGCCGAGAATACCCAGCGTCTTGCCTTCGAGCGCGATGCCGATGGTCGATTGCCACCGCCCCGACCTCAATGCGGCGTCTTCCTTGGCGATATGGCGCGCGCAGGAAAGGATCAGGCCCCATGCGAGTTCGGCGGTCGGCGAGCTTCCCGCCTCGGTGCCGCAGACGAGGATGCCATGATCGCGGCAGGCCGCCATGTCGATGCCGAGATTGCGCCATCCCGCGGTGACAAGCAGCTTCAGATGGGGGAGGCGCTCGACGAGGGCGCGCGGGAAGGGCGTGCGTTCGCGGGTGATCACCAGCACGTCGAACGGCGCGATTCGCGCGATCAGCTCCTCGCCCTCGAAATGCTCGTTGAACACCGTGACAGAGACATGGGGCGGCAATCGGCTCCAATCGGCGATATCGCGCGTGACGTTCTGGAAATCGTCGAGAATTCCGACCTTCACCGGGTTCATGGGCGGCTCCGTTCCAAGGCGTCCAATATTTCGCGCGTATGTTGTCCGGCTTGCGGCGGATCGCTGCGCAGCTCGAACGGATCGCCATCGATGCGGATGGGAAGCTTGGGCAGCTTCGCGTGGATGCCGCCGGTCAGCACCGTATCGGCGAGGCTGCCATTGGCGTTCAATTGCGGATCGTCGAACAAATCTTCGGGCCGCGCGATGGGTGCGAAAGGAAGGCCCGCGCCGAGACATCGTTGTTCCACCTCGGCAGCGGGGAGGCTTTTGAACAGCGCCACCAATTCGGGGATCAGCCGGCTCCGCCCTTCGACCCGCATTTCGTTCGTGGCGAGAGACGCGTCGGCCAAAAGATCGGGGCGATTGAATTCGCGGCAGAAGCTTTCCCAATGACGGTCGCTGGTGATGCCGATGAAGACGCGAGTGCCATCGGCGGTTTCGAACAGTTCATAGACCGCCCAGGCGCTGACGCGCGCGGGCATCGGGGGTATGGGCTTGCCGGTGAGCGCGCTCGCGGCCATGAACTGGCCCATCAGGAAGGCGGCCGTTTCGAACAGCGCGCTTTCCACCACGGCGCCTCCCGAACCCCGGTCGCGGTCGCGCAAGGCGGCAAGGATTCCAATCGCGCCGAAAATGCCGCCCAGCATGTCGGAAATCGAGGTGCCCGCGCGCAGCGGCATACCCGGCGGGCCGGTCATATAGGCAAGGCCGCTCATCATCTGAACCACTTCGTCCAGCGCCGCGCGGCCGGCATAGGGGCCGTCGAGGAAACCCTTCAGCGAGCAATAGATCAGTTGCGGGTTCAGGCGGCGCACATCCTCCGCCCCGAGCCCGGCACGTTCGAGCGCGTTCGGCGCCATGTTCTCGATCAGCACATCGGCGGTGGCGGTCAGCGCGCGCGCCGTCGCCAGGCCCTCCGGCGTCTTGTAATCCAGGATCGCGCTTTTCTTGTTGCGGTTGAAGAACGCGAAATAGCCGGCGCCAAAGCCTTTCAGCCGCCGTGTGCGCTCGCCGCCCGGCGGCTCGATCTTGATCACCTCCGCACCGAGATCGGCCAGCACCATGCCGCAGCAGGGTCCGAGAATCGTATGCCCGAATTCGAGCACGCGGAGTCCGGCGAGCGGCAGGGTCTTCGGCGGCGTATCGGCCATCAGGGAATCTCTTCCCCTTCGTCCGGCAGATCGCGCGGCGGGACGCCGGTGTAGCGGAAGCCGAATTGCGGCGGGACCGGGCCTTTGATGCGTTCGCCGCGCTGTGATTGTTCATAGGCGTGCGCGCAAATGCCGACGCTGCGAGACAGAATGAAAATGCCGCGTCCCATCGCGGCCGGAAATCCGAGTTCCAGCAGCAGCACCGCGGTGATGCCGTCGACATTCATCGGCGGCCCCGCTTTGTGTCCGCGGGAGAGGTGCTTCTGAACGGCGTCCCCGATGGAAAGGAAGCGCCCGGCGATCATGCCGTCGCGCGCGGCTTCGCGGATCAGCTCGGAAAGCCGCGCCGCGCGCGGATCGATAGCGTGGAAGCGATGGCCGAAACCGGGAATGAAGCGTCCATGTTCGGCGCGAAAGGCATCGAGACCGGCTGTGACCGCGTCGTCGAAGGAGGCCCCGCCGGTTTCGCGCGCGCCGATATCGGCGAGCAGCTCCATGCATTGCTGGCCCGCGCCGCCATGCACATCGCCCAGCGCATTGACCGCGCTCGCCATCGCGCCATTCAGTCCGACGCCGCAGGTCGTCACCATGCGCGCAATCGCGATGGAGGGCGCCTGAGGGCCGTGGTCGACTCCGGCAACCAGGATGGCGCCGAACAGATCGGCCTGCCGTTTGGTGGGAAGCTCGCCGCGGAGCACCAGCCAGATCATGGCGGGAAAGCTGATGCGGCCGATCAGATCTTCGATGGCGTAGCCGCGCACGCGAATGGATCCGGGCGCGATGTCGGTGATGGCGCTTTCCCACCATCCGGACACCGCATCGGGGGAAAGATTGGTTGCACTCTCCGAGTCGCTCATCGGCCGATCCTGACATCAAACGCCGCACGAGAATGTGCCGGAATGGGAGGCTGGCTCAAGGACACCCCCTCCCCCCGCTTTTCGAAGCAAGACAAGTGGAATTCTACAGTATTATCAAATAGATATATCGATAAGCACAGGGACTTTTTGAGCCGAATAGAGGTGCAATAAAGGTACATTAACGGTGCAATAGCGCAGGATTGCAGCCTGCTGTGCTTGGCTTTCCGAGTCTGCCCAACGGAACGCGTTCTCATCCCCCTCATATAAGAGCGCGCGGGCGCGAAACGGACGGAAGCGAGTCGCTGTTAGCCGCGGGCCGCGATGGCTTCGAGTTCGACCAACGCGCCGTAGTGCAACCCCGGAACCGGCACCACCGAACGGGCAGGCCGCGCATCGCCGAACGCCTCGGCATAGATCGCGTTGAACTTCGGCCAGTATTCCACGCCCGCGATGAAGACGGTGACTTTCAGCACGCGCTCCGGACTGCTGCCCGCCGCCTTGACGATTGCGAGCAGATTGGCGAGCGCGAGGCGTGCCTGATCTTCGAAGCTCGCATCGGCGATGATCTTGCCTTCGAGCGTCACCGGCAATTGCCCGGAGACGAAGACGAGATCGCCGTGACAGACGGCTTGCGAATAATGGCCCGCGGGCTTGGGCGCATCTTCGGTGAAAATGCGGTCGATGGCGGTCATGCGTTCTCCGTTGTTTCAAAGTCCAAGCGCGAAGCCTTCGCGGCGGTAATCGGCGCCGCCGGCGAGTGCGCCCGACGGCAGCAGCTCGACCGCCTTGGCCGAGCCGTAGAAATAACCGTCGTCGCGGCGCTTCGCTTTGTGGCCCATGGCGGCCAATTGCGCGACGAGGCTTTCGGGGAATTCGCGCTCCATCAGGAAATCGCCGGTCTTGGTGTTGCACCAGCGGGGATATTCCACCGCCTGCTGCACGTCGAGGCCGAGGTCGAGAAGATGCGTCAGCACCTGCACATTGGTGAGAGTCTGCGACAGGCCGCCCGGCGTCGCAAGCGCGAAGCGCATGTGGCGATCGCGCAGCACCATCACCGGACAGAGCGTGTGCGCCGGGCGTTTTCCTGGGGCAACCGAATTGGGCTTGCCCGGTTTGTGGGTAAAGCTCTGCATGCGGTTGTTGAACAGGATGCCGGTTTCGGGATCGCGCAAGACCGCACCGAACACGTTGAAGATGCTTTGGACCAGCGCAACGGCATTGCCGTCCGCATCGGCGAAGACGAGGCAGGAGGTGCCGCCGCTGTCGCGCGTCGGCTTCGCGTTGGCGAGCCCGAGCGTGGCATCGCGCATATGCGCTTTCATGTCCGGCGAGAGCAGGTGCGTGGCCGCATCGGGTACGGCCGCGGGGTCGGCGATTGACGAAACGCCCGCGGCGAAGGCAGCCTTCATCGCGCTCATCTGATGGCCCAGGCGGCGCGCGGGATCGGCAAGGGCCGCGCTTTCGACCGCCGCGAGGCCGTCGAGCTGCATCAGCAGCAGAAGCCCGCAGGAATTGGGCGGCATCGCAAGAACGCGGTGACGGCGATAGTCCGTGGCGATGGGGTCCACCCATAGGGGCTCGTAATTCGCAAGATCGGGGCCGCGGATCAGGCCGTCATGGGCGCGGAAGAACGCGTCGATGCTTTGTCCGATGGCGCCGCGATAGAACGCGTCCGCGCCGTCCTCAGCAATCGCGCGCAGCGTGTCCGCGAGCGCCGGCTGGCGCAGGATTTCGCCCACTCCGATAGGCGCGCCGCCAGGCAGGTAAAGCGCGGCGCAGCCGGGATCGCGCGCAAATTCATCGCGCTGGGCGGCGGCGCGCGTGGCGGCGACCTGCGACACCGGATGGGCGTCGGCCAGATCGATGGGCGTGTCGAACAGTCCGCGCCATTCGAGCTTGCCGAAGCGGCGGTGCATCGCCTCCCAGGCGCGAACCAGTCCCGGCACCACGGAGGCGCGCGGCCCATGCGATGTCATGCCATCGGCGAAACGCGCGGAATCGGCCAGCGCGGGCGCGGTGCCCGACGCGTTCAGGCCGTAGGTGCGGCCCGTTGCGGCCTCGTGATAGAGGAGGAAACAATCCCCGCCAATGCCGGCCGCGTGATGCAGCACAACGGCGGTCGCTGCGGAGCCTGCGATCATCGCATCCACGACATTGCCGCCCTGTTCGAAAACACGGACGGCTGCAAGGGACGCCAGCGAATGGCCCGTCACCGCCATTGCGCGCCGTCCATACACGGGCGAACGGGCAGCGCGCGTGTCCGGCTCCCCCGTCACGGGCCTTCGAATTCCAGAATGTCGAGGCCGTTGTCGCGGTCGAGCAGATAGACGATCCCGTTCTCGTCCACTTCGACATCGTTGGATTGGGGCGCCTTGAAGCCGGCCGCCGGCTCCGGAACGAAAGACCCCACTTCTTTCGGCGCCAGCGGATTGGCGATGTCGAGGATACGAAGGCCCGCACTGAACCAGGTGCAGAAGACGAGACTGCCGTCGAGATGCTCCTGGAATTGATGCGCGCCGGGGCCATAGAGGTCGTGGCCGTAATTGCCGTTCTCGTCGAGATGGGCCCGCGCGTAGGGCGAATCCCAATCGGTGACATGGAACGTCGAGAGCGGCTTGATGTTGGAATAATCCGCCACATCGAACACCCAGAAGAAGGCATGCGGCTGGCCGTTGGGATGGGGATGCTCTTCGTCCGTGCCGATGGCGATGGCGCGCCCGCCGATTTTGTCGGTCACGTGCATGATGGTGTGCGTTGGTTCCGGGAAGGGCGGGTGGTAATTGTGGTGGCCGATGGTTTTCGGGCGGCTGATGTCGCTCACATCGATGATGTAGAAGCCGCCATACCAGCACGCGGCCCAGATCTCGTTCTTCCAGCGCAGGCCGTGATGCAGCCGCTTGCGCACGCCCGTCCAATCGGGCACCTCGCCGCCGGCGATATGCTGGCCCGGCTGCCACCAGCGCGAGACTTCCTGGGGCCGCGTCGGATCGGCGAGATCGTATATGACCAGGATGTTGCCCTGGAACCCATCCATCTCCGTCGAGATATAGGCGTAGTTCGCATCCGAATCGAAACGGTGCACGCCGATGCCGCCGGTCCGCTGGAACGCGATCTCGCGAGGGGCAGTGCGGTCTTTGATGTCGTAAATCCTGAAGCCGCCTTCGCGATAGCCGTTGCGCGCGACCTCCTTTAATTCCGGCAGGCGCTCGATGGGCGCCTTCAGTAGCGTCGCCAATTCGGCGTCGCTGGGCGGGCGCTTGTGCTCGGCCTCGAACTTCGTGACCACACCCGGCATTTCGAGGCCTTTGCGCATGAAATGGCGGTCGTGCATCTCGCTGTTGACGATCAGAAGATCGTCGCCCGCAAGGCGCGCCTTGTGCGAATGAGAGCGGAAATCCGGCAGATTTATCTGCGACAGGATGCGCGGGTGCTTGGGGTCCTTCACGTCGAGAATGGTGGTCCCGTGCGGCGGCAATATGTGGCCGACATAGCAGATGCCGTTCTTGACCGTGACCTGTCCGCCGCCGGGGAGATCGAGATGCGCGATTTGCTTGACGCGGTGCGCGAGAGGGCCGCTGACATTGCGTGCCGCGATGTTCATGCGAGCCCCTATGGAATGGTTGCGGCTTCGCGCACGCTGGTGATGAGCGAGCTCTTCAGCAGGAATTGGCGTGCGAGTTTCGGGTCTTCGGCCTGCCGCCGCAACTCCTCGTGATTCTTCCGGCGCACGGCCGGGTCTTTTTCGGCGAGCAGCTTCTTGTTGCGGATGGTCTGCAATTGCGTGTGCTGGACCGCGATATGACTCCGCTGGCGGGCGTAGAGATCGAGCACCGATTCATCGGCCTCGCCGCGCCAGATGCGACCCAATTTTTCAGCGAGGTTGAACGCGTCATGCACGCCGCTGTTCAAACCCATGCCGCCGATAGGGCTGTTCACATGTGCGGAATCGCCTGCGAGTATCGCGCGTCCCTTGCGGAACGTCTCCGCCACGCGCTGATGCACCGTGTAGAGATTGCATCCCACGATATTGAACGGCTTGCCGGTGGGAAGAAATCGCTGCAGCCGCGCCTGCATCGCCTCGGGCGCCATCAGCGCATCGGGATCTTCGTCCGGTCCGGTCGGAAAATGCACGCGCCAGCGTTCCGGCGGACCTTTCCAGTGAAACACGTTCGACCATTCTTCCGGATCGGAGATGTAATTGCGGTCGGTGTAGCCGTGCTGCTTGAAATCATAGGCGACTTCGATGTTCAGCGTGCGATCGGGATAGGTGAAACCTTCGAATTCGATGCCGCATTCCTTGCGCACGATGCTGCGGGCGCCTTCGCCCGACACAATGTAGCGCCCGCGAAGGGCCTCCGCTTCGCCGCTTTCGTTCTCGACGAAGCCGGTCACGCCGTTCTCATCCTGCGCGAAGCCGGTGAAGCTCGTGCCCATCCGCACCTCTATCAGCGGATTGTCCTTCGCCATACGAAGGGCTTCTTCCACGATCTTGATGCGTTCGCACTGCAGCGCGAAAGGAAACGCCGTGTCGTCTTTCAGGGCGGCGTGGTCGAATTCGGCGATGCGCTCGCCTTTTTCGCGGTCCCAGTAATGGAACAGCGGTGCGATGATGCCGCGCGGCTCGAGCTTTTTGTACAGCCCGATCTCGTCATACATTTCCAGCGTCGCGGGATGGTTGGTGCCGGCGCGCGGCACCTGATCGAGAAAGTTCTCGTCTTTGAGCTGTTCGATGACGGTCGAGGGCACGCCTTCCTTGGCGAGCTTCAGGGCGAGCGTAAGCCCCACCGGCCCCGCGCCGATAATCAGCACGCGATTGTCAGATGAATTCATCTCATTTCCCTGTCATCTCCGGCGAGCGCGAGCGCTTGCTCGCGCGAGGGAAGGGGACCCATTTGGTGAAAGTGAGCCCGACCGGAGACAAATAGTTTCCCTTCCCCTCGCGATGCTCGCGTATCGCTCGGCCGGGAATGACAATATTGTGTTTCACAGTGAGGCACGAAACGGTCGGTCACGCGTCCGCTTTTTCCTTGGCGGGGACGACCTCTTTCACCGCGCCGACCCAGCCATTGTGGGTAATGTCGAACACGATGCCGTCGGGGTCGCGATATTTGCACTCGTAGAACGAATTGGGGGACGTCGGCCGGCCGGCGAGATAAGTGGCGCCTGCGTCTGCGGCTTTCTTTTCCCCTTCGGCAAGATCGTCCACCCAGGCGCCGAAATGATAGACGCCGGGCTTCTCATTGCCCTCGATCTTCAGCAGCGCCAGATTGACCGTGCCGTCCGACAAATAGATGCCGCGGCGGGCGCGGCCGACGACCTTCAGGTCGAACGCCTGCTCATAGAATTTCGCGGATGCTTCCGGATCGGTGACGATCAGGGCGATGTGGCGAAGCTTGGCCATGGTTTTGGCTCCCATATCGATGGCGATGGTTTCCTATATTCGAGTTTGGACGGCCGGGCAAAACGGCCTCAGACGTGGCCGAATTTCTCCAGCGCCTGCGCCAGCGTCAGGCCCTTGGCGATCTCGTCGCGGATCAGCACTTCCTTGCCTGTCAGGTGCTCGGCCTCGGCAAGCACCGCCACCGCAAGCGCCGCCGGCACGACGATGGCGCCGTCTTCATCGGCCAGAATGAAGTCCCCGGGACTGACCGCGACCCGCTTTACCGTCGCGCCCGGAAGATAGACCCGCGTCTGGCACGCAGTGACCTTCCACCGTCCGATGGATTGCACGGGCGTGCGATAGCGTGCGTAGACCGGGAATTTGTGCTCTCCGATCCAGCGCACATCGCGGATGCCGCCCGAAACCAGCGCGCCCGTGCAGCCGCGCTCCTTCATGCCCAGCGCGATCAGTTCGCCGAAATAGCAGATGCCCTCGCCGTCGCCGCTCCACACGCTGACCTCGCCGGGCGAGAGGCCCTGGCAGGCTTTCATCTTGGCGGGGTCGCCGGACCCTTCGTAGGGCGCCATCTGACCCATGATGGTGTAAGCCCAGCCGGCAAGCTTGCCTGCGGC
>Ga0265337_1001024_pt1 | contig 14503 bp, 14 predicted proteins | sample 42122metaG_FD_192441 | JGI IMG/M metagenome (GOLD analysis project Ga0265337, IMG submission 192441) | Rhizosphere microbial communities from Carex aquatilis grown in University of Washington, Seatle, WA, United States - 4-21-22 metaG | ecosystem: Host-associated > Plants > Roots > Rhizosphere >... | reverse complement strand
AACGCCACTTACTCCGTCACCGTGGACAACGCGGCGCAGACATTGCTGGTGCGCGGGTTGAATATGACGGGCACGCAGAACGGCAACCCGCTGTTGACCGTGCGCCTGGCCCGGCCCCTGAACCTTGCCTGGGGCAATGGCACGAGTGGCGCGGCAGATTCCGTTCTCGATCTGACGATTGCGGGTTTGAACCTCGCAGATTGGCAGCCGCTGATCGGCAACGCCGCCGATTCAGGCAGCCTGGGTTTGACCTTGAAATTGTCGTCACTCAAGGGCGGCCAACAGCTCGCTTTTGACCTCGATTCGCAGATTCAAAATCTGAAGGCGCCCATCGGTGGCAAGCAAACGATCCAGGTTGGCGTGGGACTGCAGGCCCGGGGTGAGGCGGCCAATCTCAAGCAATTCAAGCTTGCCGATTACCAGGTGCAGGTCACCCGGCAAAACCAGTCGCTGGCCATCGTCACCGGCTCGGGCACCTACGACGTTGCGACCAGAGCTCTGGACTTGCAGGTGGCCCTGCAGGCTTCATTTGCCGCGCTGGGCCAGATCCTGCAATCGGATACCAGTTTCACCTCCGGCACCGCCGAGTTGAAAGGAACTGTGACGCAGAAAGAAAACACCCGGACCGTCACCGGCAAAATCGCGCTCGCCAACCTCACCGGTCATGCCGGCAAAAGCCAGTTTCGCAATTTCAGCAGTACGATGGCGCTCGACATCAGCCAGTCCGAGGACCGGGTGCAAATCAACCAGATCAACGGCCAGTTGATGGCCAATGGCGGGGCCGGCGGCCATTTTGAGGTTTCCGGCAAATTTAACACTGTGAGCCAGGTGATGCAGTTGACCGCCAATCTGTCGGACTTCAATCAAGACGGCTTGCGGCCGTTTCTGGAACCGCTGCTGACGGGCAAGCAACTCGTCTCCGTCGCCCTCAATGGCAAGGCTTCCGTGGACTATGATCCCAAGGGCAGTTCCGCCATTCAGGCCTCGATGCAGGTGGCCAATCTGATCGTGAATGACCCGCAACGGAAGCTCCCGCCCACCCCGCTGGAAGCCAAATTGCAAATGGACACCAGCGTGGAAAAGTCGGCGGCTGACATCCGCCAGTTCCAGATCAGCCTCACGCCCACCAAACGCGGAAAGAACCAGATTCAATTGCAAGGACAGGTGGATTATTCGCGGACGAACGCAATCCGCGGCAACCTCAAACTCAGCGCCGATTCGCTGGATCTGACCAGCTACTACGATTTGTTCGCCGGAAGTCAAAAGGGTGGGGAAAAAACGGCTGCCGGAGCAATGCCAGCCGAACCGGCTTCCACCCAAACTGACGAGGAACCGCCGGCAAAAAGTTTACCTTTTAAGAATTTTGCGGTGACAGCCGACATTGGCGGACTTTATCTGCACGAAGTGGAAGTCACCGGCTGGCAGACTAAGGTAAACGTGGATGGCGGACAGGTGACGGTGAAGCCCTTCAAGCTCACGCTCAATGGCGCGCCGGTGAATGCCGCGGTGGCTTTGAACCTGGGCGTGCCGGGTTACCGTTACGATGTGGCATTCAGTGCCGATCGGGTTCCGATGGCGCCATTGGTGAACACCTTCCTGCCCGATCGCAAAGGCCAGATGGGCGGAACCCTGACGGCGAATACCCAGATCAAAGGCGCGGGCGTGACCGGCATCAATCTGCAAAAAAACCTCACCGGCCAATTTGCCGGCGGTGTCACCAATTTCAACCTGTCCGTGGTCAACGTACACAATCCGATCCTTAAGACCCTGGTCAACGTGATTGCAACCATCCCGGAACTGTTGGGCCATCCCGAAAAGGCCGTCACCTCCCTGCTTGGCCAAGTGACCGGACAGGGCGGCGGGTTGATGGATGAACTTAAGAAGTCGCCCATCCAGGTGATCAACGCACAGATCAAGGCGGGCGCCGGACGGATTGATTTATCATCGGCTTCGGTGCAAAGCGCGGTCTTCAAAGCGGACGGCCAGGGTAGCATCACCCTCGCTCCGGTGCTGACCAACTCGCCCATCAACATTCCGGTGGTTGTTTCGGTGAGCCAGTCCATTGCCGGCCAGCTCAATCTCACTTCCAGCAAGGGTTCCGCCGCCGCCGCCTATGTGCCGTTGCCGCAGTTCTTGACAATGAATGGCACGCTCGGCAATCCGAAGGCGGACAAAAACATGGTGGCCCTGGGCAGCCTGGCGGTGAAATCCCTCGGCAACGGCATTCTCAGCACGACCACCAATACAGCATCGCAGGTGGGAGGGGTTCTGAATCAATTGATCAAAAGCATAAAACACTGACCTGGATGCGCCGTCGGGAAATGCAGCGACGGACCGCGCTTTGCCAGCATCACCGGGGCAACGGGTGAAAGGTGAAGCGGGCGGGTTGGCTGGCTTTGGGATCAATTTTCACCGTGTAATAACCGCCGTCGTTCAGCAGTTGGATCCCCGACAATGCCGGGCAGAGGCGCACGTGGAATGGCCACCAATGATGCGCCTTGTGCAAGGCCGACGAAAAGCGGTTGACGGAACGGCCCAGAAAACGAATGGGCGGGATTCCCGACAACACGCGGCTCTTCCACAGAATCAGCCGCGTATGGAGATGGCCGATGATCGTTTGTTCCACCTGCGGCAGGCGCCGTCTCACCGATTCCTCGTGCCACAAGTACGGCAGCGCCGTGGGATCGTGGCAAAACAAAATAACGCGCTGTTCCGGTAGGAGGGCTTCGAAGGCGCCGCGGATTTCAGCGAGGTGCGCCTCCCGCAAGGGCTGCCAGTCCGGCCATTCCAGCGGCGGGACGTCTGCCTGGTTTGACGGCAGGGCGATGAGAGGCGATGCAACCCCCATGAGCAGGTAGCGCCCAATGGCCAGCTTCCAGAACGGCTGCAGGTCAAGTTGCTGCGTGACCGCATGCCAGCTGGCCAGCCGCATGCCTCCTTTCCCGCCAAACAAGGTTAGTTTGCCAAACTCATGATCGCCCAGGGTGAAATGGGCGCGGTCGCCGAATTTTGTGCGGAGCTTGCCAAGACATTCCTGCACGCTCTGCAATGAGCCCGGGTCGCTTGCGCCTCCAAATGCCGTGTCGCACGCGTAATCGCCGTTGGCCACGACATAATCCACCGGCCCGATTCCGGCCAGAAACCGGTCGAGTTGCCGGCCCTGATCGAGCGGGTGGCGCATCCAGATCCAATGGCGGTAGATACGGGCGACGGCGCGCAGCAGAGGATTGGCAATGTTGCGAAATTCGTAATCTTCGCCCCGGGCACGCTCAATTGGCCCGGCGTGATGAATGTCGCTCAAAATGGCGATCGTCACATCGCCTGGCGGGCGGGTTTCCATGCGTGGCGTCAATTGTCGGCCGCCGCACCATTTTTGCGGCTGTTTTGGTCGAGGCAGTCGCGCACGGCTTTGGCCAGTTCGGCGTGGGTGTAGGGTTTGGAAAGGAAACTGGCGCCGGTCCGGACGAGCATTTCCTGGTTGACCTCGTTGGCGGTGTAGCCGCTCGTAAAGACAATTTTCAGTTCCGGCTGTCCGGCCAGCAATTTTTCGGCGAGGTCCACCCCGGATATGCCTTCGGGCATAACCATGTCGGTCAAAAGCAGATCAATTTTACCTGCCCGTTTCTTCCAGAGATCAAGCGCATCCTTGCCAGAGGACGCCTCCAGAATGCGATAGCCGCATTCTTCGAGGATGTCGCGGGCCATGCTGCGCAGGATGGGTTCATCTTCAACAATCAGCACGGTCTCCCTGCCGCTGGCGATCGTGGTGGTGGAAGTATTCTCCACCCGGTTTATCGTTGTGGGTACTTCGTCGCTGGCGGGAAAATACACGTCGAAAGTGCTGCCTTTGCGGAGCTCACTGCTTACATCCACCCAACCGTCGTGTTGTTTGACAATACCATAAACCGTGGCGAGACCCAGGCCAGTGCCCTGCCCGATGTCTTTGGTGGTGAAAAAGGGTTCGAAAATGCGGTTCATCGTCGCGGTATCCATGCCGCATCCGGTGTCGGTAACCCGCAACCGGACAAAAGGTCCCGGCCGCGCTTGTGGGTGGGTTTCGTTGAAAGCATCGTCCACATCCACCGTTTCGATGTTGAGGGTCAACCGGCCGCCGCGGGTCATGGCGTCGCGGGCGTTGACGGACAGGTTCATGACCACCTGCTCGATCATGCCGCAGTCGCCCATGACAAAGGCCTGTTCTGCGGCTGGTTCAAATTCAAGCGTGATGGTTTCTCCCAGGAGGCGCTGCAACATTTTGGTCATGTTGCCAACCACCTCCTGCAAATCGAGCGACCGGAGTTGCATGACGTTCTTGCGGCTGAACATGAGCAACTGGCGGGTGAGACCGGCGGCGCGCTCGGCGGCAAAGTAAACGGCCTGAATGGAATCCACTATCTCCGGCGGCAGGGTTGGCTTGGCCAGCAGCGAGCTGGTGTGTCCCTGGATGATGGTGAGCATGTTGTTGAAGTCATGCGCCACGCCGGCCGCGAGCTGGCCCACCGACTCCATCTTTTGCGACTGGCGCAACTGGGCCTCCAGGCTCAGCCGCTCAGTGATGTCTTCAATGTAACAATGCACCACATTGCTGGCGATGACGGGATGGAACGACCACGAAAAGGTGCGGCCTTCCACCTTGGTATCCATGTGCACCTTGCTTTCCCCGGTGGCAAGACATTCGCTGATGATGGGACCGATCTCCGGTGGCAACACTTCGCTGGGGTGAGTTCGTTTCACGGAAATGGCCAGTTGTTGTGCCGCCTCGTTGAAATAGGTGATGGTGCCGTTGGTGTTCAATTCCATCGCCGCATTCGGATTCAACTGGACGAAGGCGGCGAGTTTTTGCTGTTCGGCATCGGCGCGTTTGCGTTCGACCGCCAGACCGATGGCGGTGGCGGCGGCCTGCAGAAACTGGACTTCATCCGAGTTGAATTTCCGCGGGTGCGTGCTGTAAACTCCCAACAAGCCAAAAGGGCGGCCACGGGTGGGAATGGCGACGGTGACACTGCTGACCACGCCGTGTTCCGCCAGGAAGGGGGACACGGAGATGCGCGTTTCTGCTTTCAAGTCAGCGATAATCACCGGCTCACCGGAACTCAAGGCGCTGACAATCGGCGAATTTTCATTTCCGGGGAGGGCCGTCTGCCGGTTGTATGCCGGTTTCCAGCCCACGCCGGCCTGCAGCCGCAATTGGCCGCCGGGCAGTTGTTCAAACACGGCGGAATATTCCACGCCCAGGGTCTGCGCCACGAGCATGGCGGCCTGATTCAACAGGGCATCCAGGTCGCTGTTGGTCAGCGCAAATTGTCCCAGGGCCGCCACGACGGTCTGCTGGAAGGTGCGGTTCAGCAGATTTTTTTCCGCGCTTTCCAGGCTCTTGACATGCCGCTCCAATGACTCGGCCATCTGGTCGAAAAGTTTGGTGAGCTGGCCGAGTTCGTTTCCCGTGGCCTTCAACCCGGTGCGGGCGCTCAAATCACCATCGGCAATTTTCTTGGCGGTGGCGGACAGCGCGCGCACCTGATGCATGATGAAATGTTCGCCGCCAAACCACGCCGCCCCCAGGGCCAGCAATCCCACCACAAATCCGCTGAACTCCAGTCGAAAAATGTACATCAGCAATCCGGCCGGGGTGATGAGCAAAAACACGGTCCCGACCAATTGCATGCGCAATGTGGAGAACTTGAAGATCTTTTTTATCATTCGCCGATGCTGAAATTGCGCAGAAATCGTGCCATTGAAATGTTGATTCGCAAGGCCATTTTATTCATTTCGGTACGCCAAATGCCGATACCGGGACAGTGGCGGCGGATAATGGTGGAGAGGGAAGGGGACTTTGGCGGGAATGGCCGATCCGATGATTTTGGCGGATCATGGAGTGTTTGACAGCGCTCCGGCCCGGCCCCGGGGCAGGCGGCCGAGGTGAAAAATCAGGAAGCCGTGAAGAAATTGAGTCAGCTCTTCAGTTTGGGTCGGGGTCAGTCTGAGGCGCAGGACCGCCGGCCAATCGCCTTGCGCCAGCGAGCGGATGATTTGTTTTGCGCCGGGCGTCAGTTTTAGTTTGTACAGGTCCGGCTGGAGGCCGAGTTCGTGCAGGAGTTTGAGTTCAAAGGCGAAAACCATTTGTGGCCCCGGCGGGTGATGACAAAGGTAATCGAGAAATCCGGTCACCAATTCAAAGACGCCGGGCAGAGGCGTCTCCGTTTCCGTGGCCTGCTCGATGAAGGCGGCGGCATACGCGGCCTGGCGCAACCGGTGGATGTCCTGGCGCAGCGCGCTTTGCGGGTCGCGCAGGCTGACCTCCCGCAGCGCATGCAACCCGGACTGGCGGCTCCCGCTGAAGGAAAAATCCGCGAGGTAAAACAGGTCGAGCCGGCCGAGGAACGGCGATTTCGCGCGTCGCGCGCCCCTGGCCACCGTCGCCATCCGGCCGAAATGTGGCGTAAGCCAGTGAACGATCAGACTGGTCTCCGTCAGCGGTCGCGTGCGCAGGATGAGGCCGGTGGCGCTTTCGATCATAAACGCAAAGATGGAGAGAGGAGAAGGGAAGATGGCATATGTTTTGGCGCGTTGAGCTATGCTCAATTCTCCATCTGCTACCCTCGCTTTTCTTCCGGCGACGGCGGAGCGTATTCCTGGGAAATGGCACCCAGGCTGACAATGTACTTGATGGCATCAGTCACGGACATGTCGAGCTTGGTGAGTTTTTCTTCCGGCACCAGGATCAGGAAGCCGGAGGTGGGGTTGGGCGTGGTGGGGACAAAGACGCTGATGAGGTTTCGGCCGGCCTTTCCCTGGATTTCGCCCTGCTGTTCACTGGTGATGAAACCAACGGAATAATTTCCCGGCCCGGGAAATTCCACGAGGACGACGGTCTTGAACGAGTGCTTGCTTCCGGCAAACGCATCGTTGACCTGTTTGATGGCACCGTAAAACTTGTTCAACAGCGGCACCTGCATCAGCACGCGGTCGGTCCAATCGATCACTTTTTTGCCGATATAATAACGGGCCAGCACGCCGGCCGCCGAAATGAGGACCAAGGCCAGCACCAGTGCCACCAGGCTCCAATACCAGAACATGGGCCCCTTGCCGTCGTTGGCATTGACGAGGCTTTCGTGCGTGAGAGTGCGGGGCAGGAAAAAAAGCAGCAAATCGGTCACGCTGGAAATCGTACCCACGAGCCATTTGACCGCCGCCAGGGTGAGCAGGGCGGGAAAGGTGATTGCCAGTCCCGTCAAAAAACTCGAGCGCCAGCGCGCCAAAAGGGATTTCCTCATGCGGAAATTCTAGCCGGACGGGAAAGTTGTGCGAGTGAAAACCGGCGGGAAAGCCCGGCCAGCCGGCGTTCCTCCTCCGGTTTCATTTTGCGGCGGGCGCCGGCGCTCGCATCATCAAACCCCAGCAAATGCAAGGTTCCATGGACAAGGTAACGGACGATTTCCGACTGCCAGTTCGTGCCGAATTTGCGCGCCTGCAGAACCGCCTCATCCACGCAGACAAAAATTTCGCCATGAATTTCGGGATGGGGGTTTCGCGTCCGGGTTTTGGGGGCTGCATAATCAAACGTGATCACGTCCGTCGAGCCGGCATGCCGAAGGAAAGTTTCATTCAGCCGCGTCATCTCCGGCGCGGCAACCAGGCAGATTCCAATTTCGGCCTGTTCAACGCCCAGTTCCGCAAGCAAGGCGCCGGAAATTTTTTTCAGCAGCCGCAGGTTGATTTTTTTTGCGCGCTGACGGTTGGTGATGACCACGTTCATCGTTTCGGGGACGGAGTTCCACGGCGCCCGTTACGCTGACGGCCGGGCCGGGCCGGGCGCGCCGGGCTTTTTGCCGCGATGCTCTTCGTAGGCGGTGATGATGCGCTGGACGAGCGGGTGGCGGACAACGTCGCGTTTGCCAAATTCGACGATGGCGATTCCCTCGGTGTTTTTCAAGGCGTGATGCGCTTCGAGCAAACCGGAACTCTTGTGCGGCGGCAGGTCAATCTGGGTTTCGTCGCCGGTGATGACGGCCTTCGAGCCATGGCCCAGGCGGGTGAGAAACATCAGCATCTGCTCGGTGGTCGAGTTTTGCGCCTCGTCGAGAATGATAAAGGCGTTGTTCAGCGTGCGTCCGCGCATGTAGGCCAGCGGGGCGATTTCGATGGTGCCGCGCTCGGTGTGCTTCTGGATTTCCTCGACGGGCAGCATGTCGTGCAACGCGTCATGCAACGGCCGCAGATAAGGCGTGATCTTTTCGTAAAGGTCGCCGGGCAAAAAGCCGAGCGCCTCGCCGGCTTCGACGGCAGGCCGCGTCAGGATGATTCGTGAAACCTTCCCTTCGCGCAACGCCGCCAGCCCCAGTGCCACGGCCAGATAGGTTTTGCCCGTGCCGGCCGGACCGACGCCAAACGTGATGTCGTGCTTGCGGATGGCATCAACATATTTTTTCTGGCCGACCGTCTTGGCGGTGACGCCGGGCTTGCGTTCGTGCGTCGTGACCCGGTCGTTCATCAAATCCTTGAGTGTCGAAACCCCTTCGTGTTTCACGACGTTCAGCGCATGGGTAAACTCGCGGTTCCGCACCGGCGAACCTGCTTTCAACAGGCTTTCGAGCGATACAAAAAGCTGCTTGGCGCGCTCAACGGCGTCGGCGGCGCCTTCCAGTTTTATCCAGCCATCGCGCGCGGTGGCTTTGACGCCGAGTTGTTCCTCGAGTTGCTGCAGGTTGCGCGGTTCATGGTTGAAAAGCTGCTGGGCGGCGCGCGCGTTTTCGAAATGAAGGGTTTCCGTGGGCACAATCAACCTTTGTAAATGTCGTGCGTGCCGATATCCACCGTTATGATACAATCACCCTCAATAAGAAAAACCGCGCGCAGGTTGTTTTCGATGTCCACGGCGTAAATGGTGCGTCCGTATCGCGCGGAAAGTCGATGGATTTTATGCGTTCGCAAGCGCGGATCGAACGGGTTCTCTTTGAATATTTTCCAGACCCGACGTGTGGAATCCTTTTGCCCGGGACTTAAATCGTAAAAGCTTTCCCAAAAATTGTCGGTTGGTTTGAAGCGATATTTCATTTCCGCCGGCGTGACGGCGGTGGCGCGTCGTTTAAAACCGTTTCGATGTCGGCAAATCGCCCGGCTGCGACGTCGACCATGCCTTTCTTGAACGATTCTGGGATCCACGAATCGTCGTGCTCCACGACATATTTCGTCACTTGCGCCCGTTCGTTCGGAGGCAACGCTTTGATTTGCTCGATGATTTCGGTTGCGCTCATGGTTTACCTGATTATCCGGCAAATTTCAATTTTGGCAAGCTTGTGAACGGAATCCGCGGGAGAAGCACGTCATTTCTTGAGCAGTTCATTGAAGACGTCGGCGGCGTCATTACTCCACGTTTTCAGCAGAGCCGTCTCGGAAAGTTTGAGCCAGTTTTCGCGTTCGGTGTCGCCGGATTCGATGGTAACGCGGACACGGGTTTTCTCGGGTAAAGACAACGGCTCCGGTAGAATCAATTTGCCGTGTTCGTAAATCGCGTCAACGGTCGTTGTCATGATCAAAAATTAAACGGTTCCAGTTTGTTTGCAAGCGGGATAAAACCGGGCACATATTCAAAATACAGGATTTCAGTGGGCATTTTCAGGAGCGGAAAGCTTCATTGCACCAGTACCGCCCGCAATTTGGCGGCAACCTCGTCCAACGCCTGCGGCACAACACTGGTGTTGGCCAGCACCGGCATGAAATTCGTGTCGCCGTTCCAGCGCGGGACTACGTGGATGTGTAAATGCCCGGCAATGCCGGCGCCGGCAACCTTGCCGAGGTTGATGCCCACGTTGAAACCATCGGGCTTCATCACCTGCGTCAGCGCATTGATGCAGCGGCGGGTGAGCTTCCATAAATCCGCCAGTTCCTCCTCGGTCAGGCCGTTCAGGTCGGGGACCTCCTTGTAAGGCACGATCAGCAGGTGTCCACCGTTGTAGGGATAGGTATTGAGCAGGGCAAAACAGGTGCGGTCGCGCACGATGACACGGTTCGCCACGTCATCATTGGATTGGGCGATGCGCGTGAACAGGCTGTCGTCGAGTTGTGGTTTCGGCGCCAGGATGTATTCGATGCGCCACGGCGCGTGCAGCGATTCCATGGCAGGAGGGTAATCGTTGCGTCAGCGAAAGTCAAAGTCGCCGCCGGAGGAGATAACGCAAACAGGAAATCAACCCGGAAAACCGGTAGTTCGGGTTCACATAGTGCTGGATAACGTAGAAAGCAAAATAATAGAACCGGCAAAAACTCCAGATGGCCAGCAGGAGCAGCAGGATGGTTTTCCAGGACGGATTATCGAGGATCAAGAGAACTGAGGCCGCAATTCCCAGCACAAAAAATAACAGGCCCTTTATTTTTATCGAGGTTGGGCTGGTCAGATCTTTCATGGCAAAAGCCTCCTCGCTTCTCGTCCTCGCAATCGAGAGCAAGAAATCGCGGACGCGGAGGAGAACGAGGGCGATAAAGTCATGGGAACAAGCTCAAAATGGCCGTTGCCGCGCGCTCGCTGGCGCCGGTTTCGCCCAGGGTCGAGACAATCGCCTTGAGCCATATTTTGATTTGGGCACGGCGCGGTTCGTTTTGCAGCAGGTCCAACGCCGCTCCGGCGATGTTCCCGGGCGTGGCGGCGCCCTGGACGAATTCGGGGAAGATCTCCTCGTTCGCCAGGAGGTTCGGCATCGTCAGTGACTTCACCGTGACGATGCGTTTGGCGATCTGGTAGGTGAGCCACGATGTTTTGTAGAGCGTCACGGTTGGCACGCCGAAGAACGCGCATTCCATTGTCACCGTGCCCGTGGACGCGATGGCCACGTCCGCCTGCGTGAGTGCCTGTGGCAGGTTGCCCGTCTGGATTTCCACCCGGGACTGAGGCGCGCCCAGCTGGTCGGCAAGTTGTTTCAAGCCGTTATTGGGCAAAACCATTTTAACCTGTAACTCCGGCAGTTTTTCCCGGACCAATCTGATCACGTCGAGCATCACCGGCAAATGGCGTCGCAGTTCGGTTTCCCGACTGCCCGGCAGCAGGAGAATTCTTTTTTGGGGAATGGGGGCTGGTGGCACCCGCTCTTCCGAACCAAAACGTTCCACCATCGGATGTCCGACGAATTCGACGCGCAATTGGGGCACGCGCTTGGCGTACCAGTCCTTCTCAAACGGGAAAATGCTCAGGAGCAGATCGTAATCGCGGGCCAGCCGTTTGGCCCGGCCCGGGCGCGAAGCCCAGACCTGCGGTGAAACGAACTGGATGATTTTTGGGTTCCACGGCGTGGATGCCGATCGATGTTTACGCGCATAACGCTTGATCGCATGGCCGAAACGCAGGTTGAATCCGCCATAGTCAACGCCGATGACGGCATCCGGCTTTTGTTCAATTGCCAGTGCCAGCAATTGGTTGAACAGCCGGCGATATTTGGAAAGATTCTTCAGCACGTCGGAAATTCCGATGACCGAGTGCTGGGTCAGATCAAACGCCAGGCGGGTTCCGGCGGCCTTCATTTTTGGTCCACCGGCGCCGATGAACTTCGCATCCGGCATCTGGCTGCGCAGGGCGACCACCAGTTCCGCCGCGAGCAAATCGCCGCTTGCCTCACCGGCAATGAGCATGAAGGTTTTTGGAGTCATTCCTTAGTTCTGTAGGAGACGACGTGAGGAGTCTCTGATTTCATTTGGAACAATGGCCTGACGTTTTGTGTTTCCTGCATCTGTGTGTCGCAGTTTGCCATAGATTCGCCAGAAAGTCGGCCAAAAATCCTCCTCCATCGGATTCAATCTTGGATAACCGGGAACCACGCAGCCCGTGAATGGCCAGAGTTCTTTCTCGCCTGTCAGACCCGCCCGCACTGGATTGGCGGCAATGTAAAAGCAGACTTTGGCAAAAGCGTCCCGTTTCCTTTGTTCCTCACGCAACACCTCGTCCTGTGCCTGTGGTTGGAATTTGTCAGGTTTGAGTTCCGGTTCAAGATGCGTTCGCAGAAACGCCATGCCGGTAAATTGGTCTGAGTCTGGCCGCAAGCCCATCCAGATCAGATGCAGATGATCCGGCATGAGGCAGTAGATTGGACAAAGCAACCCTTCACGGGCCGCACTGTGGAACATCAATTCCCGGAAGCAGTGGTGAAAAGCCGGTGTCAACCAGCCCCGGGCTTTGTCAAAAATGGTAAGCGTCCAAAAAACCACGGCGTCGGCTTGATAATGCTTGCGCGGCGGGCGCGGCAAATAAAAGGCACGGTTGAGCTGGTCGCGGGGCGGTTTGACGGGGCGTTGAAAATTCATGGCGGAGAAATTAGAGACTCGTTACCTCGTCTCCTACAGAGCAATCACCGCTCGTCTCACCGGCGATGCGTATGAAGGGTTTTGGGGTCACAGTTTTTTTAACGCAGAGACGCAGAGGGCGCAGAGGAATTCATAAGCCTGCAATTACACATCGCCAGTCAATGTTCAATTCACGGCTGACATCCAGCAAACAATCAATATTCCATTCATTCAGTACTTTGGCGGGATTTGTCAGACAATCTTCGACTCGCCAGCCAACAATGTCCTCAAATTCATTGATGGGAATCTTCTTTTCGACACCGTGCTTTTGAATGTTCTTAACCACATCCGAAATGGAAATTACAGCGGGTTTTTCATCACAAAACAAATCGCGGGGATGAACATTCAGCAACTTGCTAATCCGTGAAATCTCATTCAAAGAGCAGCAACTCGTCAGATCGCCTTCACATTGTTCAATGTCGTAATAATTCGCTCTGCTCGTAATGGAATTTTCTGCAACTTGTGTTGCAGCCTCATGAATTGACCAACCCTTTCTTTCGCGAGCTTGTCTCAACTTCTCTTTGTAATCTGACGCGTCCATTTTCTCTGTGTCTTCGCGCCTTTGCGTTAAGTTTTTTGATTTTGAATCTGCCGGGTGATTTCAAAGGCCAGGTCCAGGGCCAGCTTGGCCGATTCGCCGCTGACCATGGGCGTCTGTTTTTCGCGGACACAATTCACGAAATGTTGCAGCTCCAGCTTGAGCGGTTCGTCCTTCGCAATCGGCACCGGCTCGCGCACGATCTTCTTGCCGGCAAATTCGCTGACGATGGCGGAGTCTTTGCCGAGGCCGAGCTTGGTGGCGAGAACCTTTTTCAGCAACGAACTTTCCGGTTCGTCGTCGCGGGCGACGCGATAGATGAATCCTTCCTGCACGTCGTAATGAAGCGAGATGTAACAGGGATTGGTTGGGCCGCTGAAGACGCGTATTTTCCGCATCCGTTCGGGGCTGATGCGGCTGGCGGTGAGGTTGGCGACACAGCCGTTGGCGAAGCGCAGCCGCACGTTGGCGATGTCCTCGGATTTGCTCAAAACCGGAATCCCCACGGCGTCCATGCTGGCAACCGGTGATTTAACGAACGCGAGCACGACGTCGAGGTCATGGATCATCAAATCGAGCACAACGCCGATGTCGGTTGAGCGGGCGGGGTAGGGTGAGAGCCGGTGGCACTCGATGAACCGCGGCTGGGTGGCGACTGATTCGAGATATTTGAACACGGGATTGAACCGCTCGACGTGGCCGACCTGCAAAACACAATTCATTCGCCTGGCCAGTTGGACAAGTTCGGCGGCCTGGGCCGTGTCGTCAGTCATTGGCTTCTCGACAAGGACGTGCTTGCCAGCCGCCAGCAATGTTTTTGCAAGTTCAAAATGCGTGGTGGTGGGGGTGACGATGTTCAACGCGTCGCTGGCGGTGACGGCCTCGGCGACGGAATTGAAAATGCGGGCATTGTGCCTGGTGGCGATTTTACGGGCGGTGTCGGGGTGGGTGTCAAAGAGGCCGGTGAATTCCACCTGGCCGGCGGCGGCGAGTTCCGAGTAAATGCGGACATGATTCTGACCCAGCGAGCCGGTGCCGAGGACGGCGACTTTGACCTTTGATGCCATGCGGGCAGTGTGCCAGCAAGCGTGCTTTTCTAAAAGCTGAAATCAGCAGCGCGTTGGAGTACACGCTTCAGCGTGCAGGCCTGACAAGCCAAAGCTTGAACTCCAACTCCAACTCCAATTTTGGACTTTGAACTTTGGACCCTGGCCCCATAAACTCAGTTCGTGCTCGCTTACATCATCACCGTCGTGGCGGCGTATTTGCTGGGCTCGATTCCCACGGGTTATCTTGCCGCCCGGGCAAAGGGCATTGATATTCGCACCGTGGGCAGCGGCAATATCGGCGCCACCAATGCCATGCGGGTGCTGGGCAAGCCGGCGGGAATCACCGTATTGCTGGTGGACGCGCTCAAGGGTTATGCCGCAGTTGAGTGGATTGTCCCCTTGCTGATGAAAATATCAAACCCGGATGCGGATATTGAAACGCTTCGAATTGTTGCGGGCATTGCCGTGGTGCTCGGCCACAATTTCACCTGCTGGCTTAGATTCAAGGGTGGCAAAGGCATCGCCACCAGCGGGGGAGCTTATCTGGCGCTGGCACCGCTGGCGGTGGGCATCGCGTTGGCGGCCTTTA
>Ga0265337_1001022_pt1 | contig 14518 bp, 12 predicted proteins | sample 42122metaG_FD_192441 | JGI IMG/M metagenome (GOLD analysis project Ga0265337, IMG submission 192441) | Rhizosphere microbial communities from Carex aquatilis grown in University of Washington, Seatle, WA, United States - 4-21-22 metaG | ecosystem: Host-associated > Plants > Roots > Rhizosphere >... | reverse complement strand
TCCCTACACCATTCCCGCCCCTCAGCCTTGTAGCGTATTGATTCCCTGCTTTGAGGTCACGAACTAAGAAACGGCGGGTATTGCTCAACAGCTGTGGCATATAACACAATACCTATCATCTTCTCGCCTCGCTTCCAAAAAGTCGTTGCCTGTTCCAAAAATGACTCTTCTATTGCAATCCCCCATCGCATGTGTTTCGTTGCTCTTCGGGAATTTTTTTTGAGCAACTGGAGCAATATTTTAGGCTGAGAAAGATGTTCTTCAAGAATTATGCGCTTGCGAACCAATGGAAGTATGATGGTGGGCAAAACAACTTGTAGAAATTGCTTCTCCAGTCTAGATGGAAATCCGAGACGCCGAAGTTTACTGTCTTTTGCGGATTTGGTTTTCAAGTCTTTACTCCCACTCAATCGTCCCCGGCGGCTTGCTGGTGAGGTCAAGCACGACGCGGTTCAGGCCGCGCACTTCGTTCGTGATGCGCAGCGAGATTTTCTCAAGCAGGTCGTAGGGCAGCTTCACCCAGTCCGCCGTCATGCCATCCTGCGATTCCACGGCGCGGATGACGAGCGTCCAGTCGTAGGTGCGCTCGTCGCCCTGCACGCCCACGCTGCGCACGGGCAACAGCACCCCGAAGGTCTGCCACGTCTTGTAGTAAAGTCCGCTCGCCTTCATCTCCTCCACGATGATGGCGTCGGCGCGGCGGAGCACCTGCAATTTCTCCGGCGTCACTTCGCCGAGGCAGCGCACGGCGAGGCCGGGGCCGGGGAACGGCTGTCGGTAAACAATCTCCTTCGGCAGGCCGAGTTCGAGCCCGAGCAGGCGGACTTCGTCCTTGAACAAACATTTCAGCGGCTCGACCAGTTGAAACTTCATGTTCTTGGGCAGCCCGCCGACATTGTGATGGCTCTTGATCATCGCCGCCGGATTGCCGGCGATGGGCACGGATTCAATCACGTCGGGATACAGCGTGCCTTGCGCGAGGAACTTCGCCCGGCCTGCGCGCCGGGTGGCCACCTGAAAAACTTCGATGAACGTCTTGCCGATGATTTTTCGTTTGCGTTCCGGGTCAATGACACCCTTGAGCCGCTTCAAAAACAGTTTCGAGGCGTCCTCGTATTGCAGCTTGATCTTGAAATGCTTGCCGAACACCTCCTGCACGACCTCGGCCTCTCGCGCGCGCAGGACGCCGTTGTTGACGAAGATGCAGGTGAGCTGTTTGCCGATGGCCTTGTGCAGCAGCGCCGCCGCGACGCTGGAATCCACCCCGCCGCTCAAGCCGAGGATGACCTCTTCCCTGCCGACCTGCCGCCGGATCTCGGCGACGGCCTGCTCGACATAATTGCGCATCGTCCAGCTTTTGCCGCAGCCGCAGATTTTGTGGACGAAGTTGGAAATGATCTCACTGCCGCGCGGCGTGTGGACGACTTCGGGATGGAATTGCAGGCCGAACAATTTCTGCGCACGGTTCTCGATGGCGGCGAACGGCGAGTTGTCCGTGACGGCGACGGGCTTGAAGCCGCGCGGCAGTTTCGTGAGCTTGTCGCCGTGCGAGTTCCAGACCTGGAGTTGCTCCGGCAATCCCTGAAACAGCGCGCACGAGGGATCCTTCACGCGAAGCGTGCCCTTGCCGTATTCGCGTTTCTGGCCTTTCTCGACCTTGCCGCCGAGGAATTGCGCAAACAGCTGCACGCCGAAGCAGATGCCGAGCACCGGCACGCCGAGCGAGAAAATCGTTTTGTCAGGCAATGGCGCGTCCTTGGCATAAACCGACGACGGTCCTCCGGACAAAATGATTCCGCTGGGCTTGAGCGCGGCGATTTTGACAGCGGGTGTGTCGAAGCGCAGGATGGTGGAATAGACATTGCACTCGCGGATGCGGCGCGCGATGACCTGGGTGTATTGCGACCCGAAATCAAGGATGACAATTTGTTCGTTCATGTGTTGAAAAACGAAAACGAATTCTCTTTTGACAGCGAATGTTTTGCGAGAGAAAAATGCTTCTTCCTGCGCCCGATCTCGGCTAAATAAAATCCGGTATGCTTGAAAAAACACGCCGATGGCTGGCCGCGCATCCGAATTGGGCGCTGGCGCTGGCCACGGTTGCCGTGCTCACGCCGTTTCTCGCGAAGCCGTTCAACATGGACGACCCCCTTTTCGTCTGGGTCGCGCAGCAAATATATTTGCATCCTGCCAATCCTTACGGGTTCGACGTGAACTGGGCGCAGACGGTGTTCCCGATGTGGAACGTGACGGAAAATCCGCCGCTGGCCTGTTATTATCTGGCGCTGGCGGCGGGCTTTTTTGGCTGGAACGAAATTGGATTGCACCTTGCCTTTCTGCTGCCCGCGCTGGCGGTGGTTTTGGGAACACACCGGCTGGCCGGACATCTTTGCCGGCGCCCGACGCTGGCCGCGCTGGCCATGCTGTTCACGCCGGTGTTTCTGGTTTCGAGCCTGACCGTCATGTGCGACATGCTGATGCTGGCATTCTGGGTTTGGGCGGCGGTGTTGTGGGTCGAGGGAATGGAACGCGACGACTACGGGCGGCTGGCTGTGTCCGGCTTGCTCATTGCCGCCGCCGCATTGACGAAATACTACGGCGCGTGCCTCATGCCGCTGTTGGGCGCATACGGCCTGCTCTGCAAGCGCCGGCCGGGACGGTGGATGGTTTACCTGCTGATTCCATTGGCAACGCTGTATGTGTATCAAGTCGCCACACGGGCGCTTTACGGGCACAATTTGCTGTTCCACGCGATGGAATTCACATCTTTCGCGAAAGGAGATTCCGGTTATTCCAGGACAAATGCCGTGCTCGCGGCGCTGGCTTTCACCGGTGGATGCGTGGCCGTGGCGGCGTTCTTCGCGCCGCTGCTCTGGCGGCGTCGGGCGCTGGCGGTGTTTGGCGGGGCTGCGGTTTTGATTGCAGCCATCGTGGCATTCAACAGTGCAATTGAAAAAAATTCAGGCGCAGCCCCATGGACGTCCCCGGCGTTCGTGAAATTTCAAATCGCCGTCTGGGCGGTCGCCGGGGTTGGCGTGCTGGCCTTGGCCATCGCAGACATTGTTCAACGGCGTGATGCGCGCTCGTGGCTCCTGGCGCTGTGGGTGTTGGGAACTTTTTCCTTCACGGCGTTTTTCAACTGGACGGTAAACGGGCGCTCCATCCTGCCCATGACGCCGGCGGTGGGAATTTTAATTGCGCGGCGTTTGGAGAAAAGTTTTTCGGCCGGCCACAAGGTCTGGCCTCAAGGCGCCGTCGTCGGCCTTGCCGCCAGCGCGGCGCTGTCGTTGCTCGTCGCGCGCGCGGATTTTCTGTTCGCCCGCGCCGTCCGCGAAAGCGCGCGGGAAACGTGTTCGGAATTGCGGACCAGGGAAAGAACGCTCTGGTTTCAAGGCCACTGGGGATTCCAGTATTACATGGAAACATACGGGGCAGTCGCGATTGATCTGGCCAATCCTTCGTTGAAAATTGGAGACACGTTTGTTGTGCCCGCCAACAATGTGGACATTCTTCCGCCCAAACCGGGCACGGCGACGTTGCGAAAGATTTTGTCCATTCCCGGCCCGCGCCTGCTGACCACCTGCAACCTCGCAACCGGGGCCGGCTTTTACGATGCGTCAACTTGGGAAGCGCTGCCGTTTGCCTTTGGCAATGTGCCGCCGGAAGAAGTGGCCGTGTATGACTTTGGGCCGCCTGCGTCCGCGCCGCCCCAAAGTCCAAAGTGATCATGTTTGATTCGCGTCCCGTTCGGGCGAAACCCGATTCAACAACCGGCAAGCCGCCAGACATTTGGGCAATCAACTTTCCATTGCCACGAACGAGGGACTGCACTACAAGACAGGTATGAAGGCGTTGAAGCAGGATGGTCGCAAAAAAGCGAACGGTCTTCAGGACATTCGCCGCCCTTCGCCTGCAGCTTCAGCGGGTTTTTCGCTCATCGAGCTGCTCGTCACGCTGGCGTTAATGATTGTCATCATCACCATGATGTGGGGATTTGGCTCGGAAAGCCGCCAGCACGCGGCGCAACGGGGCTGCCGGCAAAATCTGGAAAAGATTTATGTGGCGCTGCAAATTTACGCCAACGACTTCGGCGGCAAACTGCCGGAAAAAACCAACGCGGTCAGTTCAGAGGAACCACTTGGCTCGTTGGTTCCGCATTACACCGTGGACACTTCGATTTTCATCTGCCCGGGGGGCAAGGATTCGCCGCTGCCGTCGGGCGTATCGTTCGCCAATCGCAAAATCAGTTATGCCTATTACATGGGACAGCGGTTCGGAGACGCGCAACAACCGCTGATGTCGGACCGGCAAATCAACACGTTATCCAAGGCTGCCGGCGAACAGGTTTTTTCCCTGAACGGCAAATCGCCAGGCAACAACCACCACAAATACGGCGGGAATTTTCTGTTTGGCGACGGGCGCGTGGAATTGACGCCGCCGCAGCTTCCGTTTTCGCTCGTGACCACACAGGGCGTTGTGCTATTGAATCCCAAACCATAGGCGCTCCATGAAAATCCAGTGCGCGTGCGGCGCAAAATACGCTTTCGACGCCACGCCAGAAATGCTGCAAAACCCGGTGCGGTTCGTCTGCCCAGGCTGCGGACTGGATTCATCGGATTACGTCAACGAAATGATCCGGAGCGAGTTTGCCGGACAGTCGCCCGCCGAGCCGCCGACGCCTGCTCCCCCCGAGCCGGCAACCAAATCTCCACGACTCAAAATATTCCTGGCCGCGCCGCCGCCGCCCGCGACGGTGGAAGGGGTAACGGCTTCTCCGGCAGCGGCCGAACATTGTCCGAAACATCCCCGCGAGTTGGCGATGCATCACTGCGTCGTTTGCGGCAAGCCGATGTGCCCGCAGTGCATGAAGTTGTTCGGTCATGTCTGTTCGCCGCTGTGCCGGGCGAGGGCCGAGGCGCAGAACATCGAGGTGCCTGTCTTTGCAGGGCAATCGTCAGTGGCCGACGCGCGATATTGGCGGAAGGTCGGCACGATTGGCGGTTTGATTGCCGCCGTCCTTGTCGCGGCGCTCGGTTTTTGGACGTGGTATGCGTGGATCGGCTCGGTTCCGCACGCGGTTTTTTCCATCCGTTTCGATGACCGCGCGTATGCCGGCGAATCCAGACTTTGCGGAACGAACCAGATTGTGTTCCTGCACGGCGGCACGCTGGCGCGCTGCGACATCAAAGCGAAGAGGCAAATCTGGTCCGTTGAACTGGTCACGAAGCAGCAAATCAGCGATTTGGCCGCCCGATTAAAACAGTTGCGGCCCAAGGACAACCTCGGGCGATACATTTCCCAAGATGAATTCGATGCGTCGGCGGCCCGCGCACTGGAAGGCAGTCTGCAACTGCACGTCTCCGGCCAAAACATCTGGGTGCGCACACCGGCGGAGCTCGCGCGTTACGATTGGGACACCGGCAAGGTGTTGCAGGAAATTCCACTCGAAGGACATGCCGGCGAATTCACCGCCCGCAACGACGAATTCGTGCTGATGGGCGCAGGCGCGAACGGGCAGGCGCTCGTTACGCACATCAATCCAGCCACCGGCGAATCGCGGGTCGAGGAAATCGCCGGGCCGGGGCAAACGCTTGTCGCCTCGGCGGCCACGGCAGGCAACCCCGGCAACCAGGCGACGGGCGGCCTGCCGTTGACGTCGGGTGCGGCTGGAAATGGTCCGATGAACCCGGCGAAAGTGGCCCAGCAGGCGCAAAATTTGAACACGCCGGCGCGCATCGCCCTGCCCGCCATTCTGGCCAACCAAACGGAAGAGCAACGGATTGAGGCGGAATTGAACGAGCAAGAACCAGGATCCGCCGGCGCACAACCGCAGGCCGCACTAAAACCACCCGCCCAGAACACCGCCGGACATTTCACCCTGATTCCCGGCCCGAACGGTTACGTTGAATTCACCGTGCGGCTGTCGAAATCGAATGTCATCACGCGTGAGACGATGAAGGCGGCGTCGAAGAACTCCTCACTGAACGACAACTTGAGCACTGCAAACGAATCCGCCGCCATCAACGAGCAATTGAACGAAATCCAACGCACGCGCGGCGACGACACCGTGCAGGAGGACGAAAGCACTTACCAAGTCACCCTGCGCCAGCCCGATTCGACCGGCGCCGCCGACTGGACCGGCGAAGTCACCGGGCCGCCCACACTTTTCCCACTGAAAACGGTGAACGTCCTTGCGGCCGGGAAGACGCTCATCGTCTTTGACAAGACGAATAAAAAACTCTGGCAGGCCACTCTGACTTACAACGTCGCGGGCGGTGACCGCGCTGCGGACGGAGAAGCTTCGCCGTTTGGCGAAGGGCCTTGCATCGAGCGCGGTGACACGCTTTATGTTTTTGATCAGGCGGTGCTGACGGCGTTCGACGTCGCGACGGGCAACGCGCGCTGGCGTCTGCCATCCGTCGGCGTCGTGGGTTTGTTTTTCGACGAGAAGGGAATGTTGTATGTCAACACCACGACCGCCGACCCGGATAACATCAAGTATTCGCGGCAGATTGACATCACGCAAAAGATTGAGGCCATCCTGCTCAAGATTGATCCGCAAACCGGCCGGACGTTGTGGAGCGTCAAACCGGGCGGCTTCATCTCCTACCTGTCGGGGAAATTCATTTACACCGTCCAATCGTTTGATCCCGGCGATCAGGAAGTCTCGGCGGCGGGAATTCAATTGCCGGCGTATCTGAAAATCCGCCGCATCAATCCCGCCGACGGCCGACAGCTTTGGGATTATGAGGAGGACCGCGCGCCGCTCGATGTGCGGTTCAAGGACAATTCCATCGAACTCGTCTTCAAGAAAGAAGTGCAGGTGTTAAAATTCATTTCCTTTTGAAAGGAATTCCCGCCGCTTCACGGCTCCTTGACAACTTTCACGGTTGCGCTGGCCGTGTCATAGACAATTTTATAGCCAGCGGGCGCGTCGGGAATTTTGGCGATGTAATTCGGCACGAGTTCCTGAAGGTCCTTGGGGTTGCGCCCCTCCTGCACGTTGAACAACTGAATCGCCTGGTTGATATACGACACGTCAATCGTCTTGTCCGCGGTCTTCTGCGCCTCGCCCATTGATTTCACATAACCGCCGAATCCGTTCGTGGCCAAGTTGACCGTGTTCGTGCCTTGCGCACCGGAACCCGATTTGTCGCCGCAACCTGCCAGTAATCCTGCCGCCACGATGGAAATAGACAATGAATTGAAAGCTTTCATGCCGTCACACTACGCCGCGCGAAGGAAAAATCAAAACAGAAACGTCTCCACAACGTGTGAAAAGCGGCGGTCAACCGCGCGCAGTCCGGACGCTCCGCGACTTTCAGGCGTCTCCAAATTGCGCGAAGCGTCTGGACTGCGGCTGCTTCAGCACCGCTTTCGGAGACACACGGATGCTTTCAGCCGCGTCGCGTAAACGAACCGCCCCCGACCGCAAAATTGTCCTTCACCCATTCCCTTGCCTGCCGGATTAAATCCAAATCCTCCGCCAGATTGCGAGACCGGTAACTTGACCCTTTTCCACCCGCCAGCTACCGTCAGCCTCATGAAACGGAACGGCATCCCGCCGCTTCCCCAATCAGGCCAAGCCCGCCTTTGGCCGAAGACCGGTTAGGCGGCGAAAATGTCATGAATCGTCTCACGCAACTGACATTTCTGGCTACGTTGACTGCATGGCTATCGACGCAGGCATTGGATGCCCAGTCTAACGCGCCAGCTTCATTGATTCTCCCGCCCAAAGATTGGAATCATCGGGAGCACATTCTGTATGCCCTTACGGTGACCAATAAACCGGGAGAATACCTATTGCCTTCGTCGTGGGTTGGCGTCGAGAAGGTCACGGCGTGCACCGGCTGGTATGCAGCGAAAGACTGGGATACGGAAGATAAACAGCCCAAGCTGGTTCAAATAAAGCGGATTACTGTGTCGTCGGGCCGTCTGCTTCCTGCCTTCCCGGAAGACCGCTATGTTTGGGACGGTCCGAAAAAACCGTTTCCGATGTTCAGCTTCCGCTCATCATTACCAACCGACGCTGTATTGCTCAAAATTCACGATGCCGAGTCAATCAGACAATTTTGGAGGTCTGAACATGTTCCATTTAAGAATTCCGAGACCAACATGGCCTCGATCGGAGTGAACTACTTCACGCTAGGGCCATATAACTCCATTGACACATTGAGTGTTCTCTTTATGCATATGCCGGGCAGTTCAAGCATCACCAATATGCTTGTGCGAAGAAGCCACTGCACCCGCCAATAGAACCAATGAAGACGCCGCCGAATACGAGGATAGGCTGCAAAGGTCAGGTTTAGCCTAAAGACTTTTTGCCACCAGTTCCCGCGCCAGCCGGATTAAATCCAAATCATCCACCAGATTCCCGAACCGGAATTTCGGCATGCCGCTCTGCTCGCGCCCCAGCAATTCGCCCGGCCCGCGCAATTTCAAGTCCGCCTCCGCGATTTTGAAACCGTCGTTCGTCTCCTCCAGAATTCTCAATCGCGCCTGTGCCTCCTCGCTCTTCGCGTCGGAAATCAAAATGCAAAAACTCTCGTGGGCGCCGCGCCCGATCCGCCCGCGCAACTGGTGCAACTGCGCCAGCCCGAAGCGCTCGGCGTTCTCGATGAGCATGACCGTCGCGTTCGGCACATCCACGCCCACCTCGATGAGCGCCGTCGCCACCAGCGACTGAATCTGGTTCGCGCGAAACGCCGCCATGACCTGCTCCTTCTCTGCGCTTTTTACCCGCCCGTGCAGCAGGCCGACCTTGAACGGCGCGAGCGCCCGCTGGACGTTTTCAAACTCCTTCGTCACCGCCTTGATGTCGTTCGCAGTGTCCTGCTCCTCCACGCGCGGATAAACCACGTAAGCCTGCCGCCCGGCGGAGATTTTTTCGCGGATGAATTCCCAGACCTTCGGCAATTTTTCGGCGGTGCGAATGAAAGTTTTCACGCGACCGCGACCGGCAGGCATTTCATCAATCACCGAAACGTCGAGGTCGCCGTAAAGCGTCAGGCCCAGCGTGCGCGGAATCGGCGTGGCCGTCATCACCAGCAGATGCGGATAATTGCCCTTGCGCACGAGTTGCTCGCGCTGCGCCACACCGAACTTGTGCTGCTCGTCAATGATGACCAGGCCGAGCGTGGGCAAATCAAAACCCGCCGTGAACAGAGCGTGTGTGCCGATGAAAAGTGAAGCGTGATGCGTGATGCGTGATGCGTGATCCGCCATTCGTTCGATGTTCGATGTTCGATGTTCGGCGTTCGATGTTTTCCGACTGCCTGTTTGCATCTCCACTTTCACACCCAGCGGCTCGAACCACTTTTGAAAATTCCGGAAATGCTGCTCCGCCAAGATTTCCGTCGGCGCCATCAGCACGGCGTTGAAGCCGCTTTCGAGCGCCATCAGCGCCGAGCACGCGGCCACGACGGTTTTGCCGGAGCCAACATCGCCCTGCAACAGCCGCCTCATCGGATGCGCGCCGCCCATGTCCGCGCGGATTTCGCGGAGCACCTTCGTTTGCGCGCCAGTCAGCTTGAAACCGAGCCACGCCAAAAATGGTTTCATTAGCCGGTTGTCGCCGCCGCACGGCAACGCCTTCGCGCTCGCCTCGAATTTTTTCCGGCGCGACCGAATTTGGATTTGCAACTCAACGAATTCATCCAGCGCCAGCCGCCGCCGCGCGATTTCAACGTCCGTCAATTCCTCGGGAAAATGAACCATATGAACGGCATTGGCGCGCGCTGGCACCGTAGCGGCGTCTCGGCAGAGCGTCGCAATTCTTTCATCAAATTTATTCCATTCGGGAAAGTTGGCCGCGCTCTGCCGAGGCGCGGCTACGAATTTGTCCAGAGTCCGCCAGATGAGTCCGCGCAGCCAGCGTTGCGGCAGGCCTTCGGTGAGCGGATACACCGGCGCGATGCGGTTGATATGGATGAAACTCTCCTCGCCGCCTTCGATAACCTCGGTCTCGGGATGATCCATTGTGCGCGGCTTGGTCTCGACGAGCTTGCCGAAGACAAAAACTTCGTCACCAACCTCGAAATACTTCTCCATGAACGGCAGGTTCCACCAGCGGCAATGCAGCCGCGCGCTACCATCATCGAGGACAAATTCAAAAACGGATTTGTTGCCGCCGCGAAAACGTTTGAGTCCCTGCGCGACAATCGTGCCGCGCGCCGTGAATGGTTCGTTCTTCGTGAGTTCGGAAATTTTTCGGAAGTGCCGGCGGTCCTCATAACGGCGCGGCGCATGCAACAGTAGATCCTCGACGGTAACGATGCCGAGCCGCGCCAATTGCGCCGCGCGTTCGCCGCCAACGCCCCAGAGCGAAGTCACCGGCCTTCGCAACGCAGGCGTTGCTTCGTCCCGGCAAGCGGGCGCGGCAAGCGGTGAAGTTTTGATTTCCGGCGGCGACATCGCACGCACGATACAAATCAGGCGGAAGAGAATCAAACGCAACTCGCGCAGTCGCGCAGAGACGGAATGAAAACAGTCCGGTGTTTTGATGCCGGGGCTGGCGATATCGCAAGCGAGTCCCGCAGGGACGGCTGAAAATAGCGTTCCGTTCTGTCCGTCCTTGCGGGACAAAATGCGCGCCGCGAACTCAAGCGCGTTTTGGGGTCTTTGGATATTGCATCGGCATGAGCCATGTCGCCAGCATAACGAGCATCAACGGCCAGCCGAAATATGAGAATTCATTTACACAAAATCTGTATAGGAACTGCGACGAGATCACATGTGGCATTCCTGGAAAAAGTATCTGCCTCTGGTTCAGGTTGATGAATTCGATCAATGTTTGGGAGCCATGCGTGACAACAATTGAAACGATTCCGATGGTGGCAAACCGCCAGCGAGAATGACCAATTGCTGCCAACGTATCATAATGATTGTTCAATTGTCCTTTTGCCAGAAAGATCGCCGAACCCACGATTGGCAAATAAATGAGAAGCAAATAGGCGTATGCAGACAGCAATCCCCAAAATCCGCTTGTCCAACTATGGAGGGGAATACAAGTGACAAGATTGGTCCACAAATTAACAACCAAGCCTGCGAGCACCATCCAAAACACCCGCTCGCGCCAGACTTTGGCCGGCTTGGCCTTGACAAATTCTTCGCCAAGTTGTTGCGGCTGGCCGGCGCGCCGGCGCGCAAGCCAGAAAGATTCCTCGTCGTTCAAACCGCGTTGCTGGAATCCGGCGATGGCGTCGCGCAGGTGCGTTTCCAGTTCGCGCCGGTCGTCGGAGGCGAGGTTCGGTTGCGCGGCCAGTTCCTGCCGCCAGTTTTCGATGGCGGCATTCAGATCGAAGCGGGTTTGATTTTCCATAATTTGCACAGGGTGTTATGAACGGCCAGCCATTGCTGGCGTTCGGTTTTGATGGCTTTGCGTCCGTCGGAACTCAAGAAATAGTATTTCCGCTCGCGCCCGGTGTCGGCTTCCTTCCACTCGGAATCAATCAGGCCGTCGCGTTCCAGCCGGTGCAAAACGGGATAGAGCATCCCGTCGCTCCACTCGATGTGGCCACCGGAAAGCTCGCGCACCTTCTGGATGATTTCGTAGCCGTAACTTTCGCCACCCGCGAGGATGGACAGCAACAGCGGTTTCGAGGACGCGGCGACCAGATCTTTAGTAAGCATAGCAGTCTTATACATTGAGCTGCAAGATATGTCAATAGAAAATTGCGCCTGCCGTTTTACCGGGCTATTTTCTGGCCCGATGTTCGACCCATTGGCCAAAAGCCCGCCTTCGCCGCTCTGGCTGCTGCTGCGCGTGAACGTGCTGCACAGTTGGCGGCGGCTGCTGGCCGTGCGCGAACAATCACGGCTGTTGACGGCCATTATCGCGCTGTTCATCGCCGGTTACCTCGGGTTGTCTTTCTTGCTGTTTTATGGCGGGCTGCGGTTCATCGCGAAATTTCCAGGTCTCGGAGCGGTGCTGACCGAGCGGCTGATGTATGTGCTGTTCGCGTTTCTGTTCGCGCTCCTGCTGCTGAGCAACCTCGTCATCAGCTACACCAACTTGTTCCGCAACCGCGAAACAATTTTTTTGCTGACGCTGCCGGTTCCGGCGCAAACCATTTTTCGTTGGAAATTCATCGAGTCCACGATGCTGGCATCGTGGGCATTTTTGTTCCTGATCGCGCCGTTGCTGGCGGCGTTCGGCCTGGTGCGCGGCGTCCCGTGGCATTTTTATCTGATGACGCCGGCGTTGATTGCGCTGTTCATCGTGCTGCCTGCCGTGCTGGGCGCAGCCGTGGCGATTGTCGTGGGGCGGTTTTTGGACCGGCGCAGTTTTCAAATCGCCCTGGTGACGACCGCGCTGGTGCTGATTGCGCTGGTGGCGTTCTGGTGGAAGGCGCAGCCTGTGGACGACGACCTGCTCGACAAGCGGACGCTCCAGGCGCTCGACCAGTTGCTCGCCAAGACGCGCTTCACCATGTTTCCATTTCTGCCGAGCTACTGGCTTTCGAGCAGCGTGCTGCAATGGGCCGAGGGCATCCTGCGCGGCGCGGCCTTCTTTGCGCTGGTGCTGTTGAGCCACACGCTGTTTTTCGGCAGCCTCGCCTTTACGCGCTTCGGCGCGTTGTTTTACGACACCGCGTCGGCGGTGCAAAGCCGTGGCGGCAGCGGATTCAAGCTGGGCTGGTTACACGCCAGGCGCAAAGACCGGAACGCTGCCGGCCTGCTCGAAATTTTCTTCTCGAAATTTTTCTGGCTGGACCGCGACCTGCGCGCGCTGGCAGTCAAGGACTTGAGGATGTTCTGGCGCGACACGACACAATGGGGGCAGTCCGTCATGCTCTTCGGCCTGCTCGGCATTTACATCATCAATCTGCGGAACTTCACGCACCAGTTGACCAGCCCGTTCTGGACCAACCTCGTCGCGTATCTGAACCTCACTGCCTGCTCGTTGAACCTGGCCACGGTGACGACGCGGTTTGTGTTCCCGCAATTTTCGCTCGAAGGGCAGCGGCTGTGGATTGTCGGCATGGCGCCGATGGGACTGGCGCGGGTGGTCAAAACCAAATACTGGCTGGCCAGCGCGCTCTCGCTCACCGTCACGCTCACCCTCATCACGCTTTCATGTTATCTGCTGAAAATGCCGTGGGATCGCGTGGTGCTCTTCGGCGCGGTCGTCACCGTGATGACGTTCACGCTCAACGGCGTCGCCATCGGCCTCGGCGTGCTGTATCCGAACCTGAAGGAAGCCAACCCAAGCAAAATCGTCAGCGGCTTCGGCGGCACCTTGTGCCTTGTGTTGAGTTCATTCTACATTTTTGCGTCCATCGCGCTGCTGGTTTTCGGCACGATCGGCCTGCACTGGCGCCTAAACTGGACAGCCGAAAGCATCGCCGCCTTCCTGCTGCTCTCGTTTTTGATCGGATGGCTGCCGTTGAAGTTTGGATTGGAACGGCTGGAGAACTTTGAGGCGTAAAATTATATCCGCGCGAACTTTTCCAGCGCATCGAACAGCAACGGCGGGTTCCCCAGGTGCGCCGGGTCGCCCTTTTTGCCGACGAGGCCAAATCCTTCACCGTAGGCCGGGCCGTTCACCACGCACAAATCGGTCGAACACCCGGCAATCTGCCGGCGCGCCGCCTCGACGGCTTCCGCCCGCTTGCCGTCCGCCTCGTATTTCCAGCCGACAATCTTCGTTTGTGGAAACCAGTCGCGCAACTCCGCGATGATTTTCGCCGCCGGCAACAATTCGACGAGCAATTTCCCCTGCCGCGTTGGAATTTTTTTGACCGACTTGATTTCAACCAGTTTGTTCGCGTCGTCCGGCGCGAAAATCCGCCCGAACGCAAAATCGCCAACCGCCGCCGCGTGAAAAATCGCGTCAACCTTCTTTGACGCCAGCGATTTCATTTTGTTGCGCAAATCGGCGGCGGTGGAGAAAGATTCGATGCACTGGGCGCGCCTTTCGCCGGCAAACGTCGCCTGTTCGCCAACCAGCAGGATGACGGTGTGTCCGCGCGCCGTGAGATAATTGGCCAGCGTCGTGCCCAGCCGGCCGGTGGAAAAATTTGTGAGCCGGCGCACGTCGTCCAGCGGTTCGTAGGTCGGCCCGGCGGTGACGATGCAGTTCATGCCAAGAGATTAACCGGAAAGAACGCAAAGAATGCAAAGAAAATTTTACGGGCCGGATTGTGGCCTGTTCATCCACCACAAGAACAAGGCGAACAGCGCCAGAACAACCACCACCATGAACCCGGCAAGTAAAAAAACCTGATTACGCTCCGAGAAGCGATGGTGCCGTTTGTGGTGCGGCTTGTGGTTCACCCGCGCATCATTCGGCAAACCGCCGCGCGTGGCAAGCGGATTTATTTCAGCAGCGACGCCAGCAGCGGCGCGATGGCAAGGGACGGGAGGTAATTCGCCAGTTCCACCTTGCGCACCTCAAAAATCACCAGCGCGACGGCGCAAGCGGCCAGACCGGCGGCGGCATTGACGGAATCAACCAATTGGCGGGTCTCGAGAAACGGCTTGGCGTAAAGCTGGCAGACCAGGGTGATGAATCCGA
>Ga0265337_1001020_pt1 | contig 14522 bp, 12 predicted proteins | sample 42122metaG_FD_192441 | JGI IMG/M metagenome (GOLD analysis project Ga0265337, IMG submission 192441) | Rhizosphere microbial communities from Carex aquatilis grown in University of Washington, Seatle, WA, United States - 4-21-22 metaG | ecosystem: Host-associated > Plants > Roots > Rhizosphere >... | reverse complement strand
GTAAAACGGCATTGACACCGCGGGCGCATCCTTTGCTGCTCGTCGTCAGGGCTATGAAGTTCGAAGTACGGAGGAACGGGGGGCAGGCCGTCCCGGCCCGCTAGCTGGCCGCCCGCAGCGGGGCGTTCGGTCCGTCAGGCAAGCGCATCCGCTCGTCGATCACCTGCTGGGCGTAGTCGGCCGACTCGGCGTCGGAGAGCCGCCGGAAGCCGTCGTCGGTGATCGTCGCGATCACCGGGAAGATCCGCCTGGTCAGGTCAGGCCCGCCGGTGGCGGAGTCGTCGTCGGCCGCGTCGTACAGCGACTGCACGCAGGCGAGGATCGCGTCGGTGACGGGCATGTCCTCGGAGTAGTACTTCTTGAGCGCGGACTTGGCGAAGATCGAGCCCGAGCCGATCGAGTGGAAGCGGTACTCCTCGTACGGGCCGCCCGCCACGTCGTAGCTGAAGATGCGGCCGGTGCCGGACTCCTCGTCGTAGCCGACGAACAGCGGGACCATCGCCAGGCCCTGCATCGCGAGCATCAGGTTGTCGCGGATCATCTTGCCGAGCCGGTTGGCCTTGCCCTCCAGGGAGAGGGTGCGGCCTTCCATCTTCTCGTAGTGCTCAAGCTCGACGCCGAACAGGCGGATGTACTCGAGCCCCACGCTCGCCACGCCCGCCATCGCGATCGCCGAGTACTCATCGGCCCGGAACACCTTCTCCACGTCCCGCTTGGAGATCATGTTCCCGGCGGTCGCGCGCCGGTCGCCGGCCATCACCACGCCGCGCTCGCAGGCGACCGCGACGATCGTCGTCGCGTGCGGCAGGCTCTTGATGACGTCGGCGGCCGTGTCAGAACCGCCTGCCAGCGAGCCGAGCTCGCGCGCGGGGAGCAGGCCGGGGTCATAGGAGGAGAGGAAGTGGGTAAACGAGGGGAGCCGCGCCGCCATGAATGCCGCCTGGTCTCGTCCCGTGCCGTTGGAAAACCCTCCCACGCCGCCGCCTCCCTGTTCCTGTTGTCCTTGAGCAGACACTACCGTCCGTTCAGTGCCTGACTGAACTCGCAAGTAGGTCTGGTTTTTTCGCCTATAGCTAACGTGGATCGCGGGACGATCCGCTACTGGCCGCCCTTCTGGACGTACGAGCGGACGAACTCCTCGGCGTTCTCCTCAAGCACCTCGTCGATCTCGTCGAGGATCGAGTCCACGTCGTCGGAGAGCTTCTCGTGCCGCTCCTTGACCTCCTCAGTGGCCGCGGCCTGGTCCTCCTCGGTCTCCTCGGTCCGCCGCGTCGTCTGCCGCTGGCCCCCGGTGTCCTTCGTCGCCATCTGCCGTTCCTCCGTCCCTTAGGGGCTCATGCCCCCTCGACAGCTCCAACGTTATCCTCGCCAGGGATGTTGCTTTCCAATCCTCCGGATTTTTCCGGCCGGCCCGCGGGCGTTACCTCTGGCTGGCCGGGTTACCCCTGATTGGTGAGCGCCGCCACCAGGTCGGCCGCCGTCTTGCACCGGTCGAGCAGGTCGCCGACGTGCACCTTCGTGCCGCGCAGCGGCTCAAGCGTGGGGACCCGCTGCAGCGACTCGCGGCCCGGGATGTCGAAGATCACTGAGTCCCAGGACGCGGCGGCCACCGAGTCCGCGTACTGTCGCAGGCACCGGCCGCGAAAGTACGCCCTGGTGTCCTCCGGCGGGTTGTCGACCGCCCAGCCGATGGCCTTCTCATCGGTCATCCGCACCATGCGGCCCCGCTCCACCAGCCGGTTGTACAGGCCGCGCTCCTGCCGTACGTCGGCGTACTGCAGGTCGAAGAGCTGCAGCTTGGGCGCGTCCCAGGCCAGGTTGTCCCGACGGCGGTAGCCCTCGAGCAGCTCAAGCTTGGCGACCCAGTCCAGCTCGCGGGACAGCTGCATGGGATCGTCGGCCAGCCGGGTGAGCACGGACTCCCAGCGGTCGAGCACGTCGCGGGTCATCGGGTCGGCATCCGCGCCCTGCCGGTCCTCCACGTACTTGCGGGCCAGCTCCAGGTACTCGGTCTGCAGCTGTACCGCGGTCATCTTCCTGCCGTCCCGCAGCGTCACCAGGTACTTGAGCGACGGGTCGTGCGAGATCGCGCGCAGGTCGGCGACCGGCGTCTCGAGGGACAGGTCATGGCTGAAGAACTTGTCCTCGATCATCGCGAGGACGAGCGCGGTGGTGCCCATCTTCAGGTAGGTGGCCACCTCGCTCATGTTCGCGTCGCCGATGATCACGTGCAGCCGCCGGTACTTCTCCGGGTCGGCGTGCGGCTCGTCGCGGGTGTTGATGATCGGCCGCTTGAGCGTCGTCTCCAGGCCGACCTCGACCTCGAAGAAGTCGGCCCGCTGGCTGATCTGGAAGCCGCTGCCCCGGCCGTCCGCGCCGATGCCGACCCGGCCCGCCCCGCAGATGACCTGCCGGGTGACGAAAAACGGCGTCAGGTTCTTGACGATGTCCGCGAACGGCGTGGAGCGCCGCATGAGGTAGTTCTCGTGCGTGCCGTAGGAGGCGCCCTTGTTGTCCGTGTTGTTCTTGTACAGGTTGATCGGGTGCGAGCCGGGCACGGTGGCGGCCTTGGCCGCCGCCTCCGCCATGATCCGCTCGCCCGCCTTGTCCCAGGTCACCACGGACAGCGGGTTGGTGCACTCCGGCGCCGAGTACTCCGGGTGGGCGTGGTCGACGTAGAGCCGCGCCCCGTTGGTCAGGATGACGTTGGCGAGCCCCAGGTCCTCGTCGGTGAGCTGGCTGGAATCCGCCGACTCCCGCGCCAGGTCGAAGCCGCGCGCGTCGCGCAGCGGGTTCTCCTCCTCGAAGTCCCACCGGGCGCGGCGCGCCCGCGCGGCGGTGGCCGCCTGGTAGGCATTGACGATTTGCGACGAGGTCACCATCGCATTGGCACCTGGCTGGCCCGGTACGGAGATGCCGTACTCGGTCTCGGTGCTCATCACCCGCAGCACGCTCATAGCTGTTTAGCGTAATGCCGACCAACGCCATTGTCGGCCGGCATCACTCCCTCGCGTTCTGTCGTCAAAAGCCCGGACCGGATCAGAGGTACTGGCCCGTGTTAGCGACCGTGTCGATGCTGCGGCCTGCCTCGGTGCCTTGCTTGCCGGAGATCAGGGTCCTGATGTAGACGATGCGCTCGCCCTTCTTGCCGGAGATGCGCGCCCAGTCGTCGGGGTTGGTGGTGTTGGGCAGGTCCTCGTTCTCGCTGAACTCGTCCACGCAGGCGGCGAGCAGGTGCGCGACGCGGATGCCCTTCTGGCCGGTGTCGAGGAACTGCTTGATGGCCATCTTCTTGGCGCGGGCCACGATGTTCTCGATCATGGCGCCGGAGTTGAAGTCCTTGAAGTACAGGACTTCCTTGTCGCCGTTGGCGTAGGTGACCTCGAGGAAGCGGTTCTCCTCGGACTCGGAGTACATCCGCTCCACGGTCCGCTGGATCATCGCCTCCACCGTCGCCTTGACCGAGCCGCCGTGCTCCTTCACGTCGTCGGGGTGCAGCGGGAGCTCGGAGACCATGTACTTGGAGAAGATGTCCCCGGCCGCCTCGGCGTCCGGCCGCTCGATCTTGATCTTGACGTCCAGGCGGCCTGGCCGCAGGATCGCCGGGTCGATCATGTCCTCGCGGTTGGAGGCGCCGATGACGATGACGTTCTCCAGGCCCTCAACGCCGTCGATCTCCGACAGCAGCTGCGGGACGATGGTGTTCTCCACGTCGGAGGAGACGCCGGAGCCGCGGGTGCGGAAGATCGAGTCCATCTCGTCGAAGAACACGATCACCGGCATGCCTTCCGAGGCCTTCTCGCGGGCCCGCTGGAACACCAGCCGGATGTGCCGCTCGGTCTCGCCGACGTACTTGTTCAGCAGCTCGGGGCCCTTGATGTTGAGGAAGAAGGACTTGCCCTCCGCCGGCTTGGCGCTGCCGTCGCCCTCCGCCGCCGCCTTCTCCGCCACCTTCTTGGCCAGGGAGTTCGCCACCGCCTTGGCGATGAGCGTCTTGCCGCAGCCGGGCGGGCCGTAAAGCAGCACGCCCTTCGGCGGGCGCAGCTGGTGCTCGCGGAACAGGTCCGCGTGCAGGTAGGGCAGCTCGACCGCGTCGCGGATCTGCTCGATCTGCGACGAGAGGCCGCCGATGTCGTGGTAGGAGATGTCGGGGACCTCTTCGAGGATGAGCTCCTCGACCTCGGCCTTGGGTATGCGCTCGTAGACGTAGCCGGAGCGCGGCTCGAGCAGCAGGGAGTCGCCCGCCCGCAGCACCTGGTCGAGCAGCGGGTTGGCGAGCCGGACGATGCGCTCCTCGTCGGCGTGCGAGATGACCAGGGCGCGCTCGCCGTCGGCGAGCACCTCCTTGAGCATCACGACCTCGCCCACGGTCTCGTAGGACTGGGCGATGACGACGTTCAGCGCCTCGTTGAGCACGACCTCCTGGCCGGGCTTGAGCTCTTCGACGTCGACGTTGGGGCTGACGTTGACCCGCATCTTGCGTCCGCCGGTGAACACGTCGGCGGTGCCGTCCTCTTGTGCGGACAGGAAGATGCCGAAGCCGGACGGGGGCTGCGCCAGCCGGTCGACCTCTTCCTTGAGGGCGACGATCTGGTCTCTTGCCTCGCGCAGCGTCGCTGCGAGGCGCTCATTCTGTGACGTCACCGAGGTCAGTGACGCCTCTGTCTCGCGGAGCCGTTCCTCTAGAAGACGGACCTGACGCGGTGAATCGGCCAGGCGCCTACGCAACACTGCGATCTCCTCATCGAGGAAGGAGATCTGTGCGGTAAGGCTACTCACCTCATCCTCGTGCCGCGAAGCCCGTCCACTTTCGTCCCTAGCTGCCACGGCCCTCACCTCCTCCCGGGGAGTATGAAACTAACTAGACCCTACCTACCTGAAGCTCTTTCCTAACATCCCAGCGCGTGTTCGATTGCTTACGGTCGTTGTGCGTTCTTGTGAAACCGCAGGCCAGAGGCCTAATGTAAGCGCAGAGTTATATTTCGAACACGTAACGTGTTTTTTATCTGACGTACGCGCCCGTGTAACCACCGCGTTACTCACCGCTCTCCTGCAGGCCCTCCTGCGCCGCTTCCTGGGGCAGGAGAGCCTCCTGGGGCAGGCCCGGAGGCGCCGCCTCCGGGTGCGCGCCCTTGGCCGGGCGGCGGCGGCGGGCTGGCGCGGTCACCCCGGCGGCGAGGCGCCTGGCGGTGACGAGGAACCCGGTGTGCGCGATCATCCGGTGGTCCGGCCGCACCGCGAGGCCGTCCACGTGCCAGCCCCGGTACAGCGTCTCCCACGCGGCGGGCTCGAAGAACCCGCCGTGCCCGCGAAGCTCCTCGACCACGCGCGACAGCTGCGTGGTGGTCGCCACGTAGCAGCAGATCAGCCCGCCGGGGATAAGCACGCGCGCCGCCGCGGCGACGTTCTCCCACGGGGCGAGCATGTCCAGGACCACCCGGTCGAACGCGGGCGCGCCCGATGGCTCCGCCATCGGGCCGGGCGCGCGGTCCCTGGCTTCTCCCGCTTCTTCCGGGTCTTCCGGCGCTTCCGGGTCTTCCGCCGCCTCGGCCTCGTCCGCCAGTTCGGCGGCGTGGCGGAGGCGGGCGTAGACCGCACTCGTTCTGGCGGCCGGGTCGAGGGCGACCGCCGCGGACAGTTCGCCGGTCACCAGCCGCCACCAGGCGGGGACCTCGCCGAAGTACTTCCTGACGTTCTCCCTGGCGATCTCGGCGAAGTCGGGGCGCGCCTCGAAGGACACCAGCTCACCGTCCGGCCCGATCGCGCGCAGGAGCCAGCAGGACAGGGCGCCTGAGCCGGCGCCCGCCTCGAGCACCCGGGCGCCAGGGAACACGTCCGCGTAGGCGAGGATCTGCGCCGCGTCCTTGGGGTAAACGATCGTGGCGCCGCGCTTCATGGCGAGGGTGTAGTCGGCGAGCAGCGGGCGCAGGGCGACGTACGCGGTGCCGCTGGACGCGGTCACCACGGAGCCTTCCGGGCGGCCGATCAGGTCGTCGTGGCTCAGCGAGCCCCGGTGCGTGTGGAACGTACCGCCGGCGCTGAGGACTATCTGGTGCATCCGGCCCTTGGGATCGGTGAGCTGCACCTGGTCACCGGCCGCGAACGGGCCCCGCTGAGTTCTCGCCTTCACGGCGCTTAGAGTACTCAGTCGCGGGCTGGCGGCGGGATTCAGACGCCGGCGAATACCTGGTCCAGGTCGCGGGCGGCGAGGACGCCGACCACCTGGCCGGACGGGTCCACCAGCAGGTACTCGGTGGCGGGCGCGCGGCGGATGGCGTCGAGCAGGGCCATGCCCTGCAGGTCGGCGCTGAGCACCATGTTCGGCTCGATGGTCCGGGCCATCGACCCGGTGTCCACCCAGGGCCTGCGCTGCGGCGGCGTGGCCATGACGGCGGCCTCGTTGACGATCCCGAGCGGTGCGTTGTCGTGGTCGACGACGACGATGGCGCGGGCGCCGGCCTCGTCCGCCTGCCTGACCGCCTCGGCGAGCGGGGTGCTCGCCGGGACGGAGACGGCCCGGCGCGCCAGGCGGCGCGCCTGCAGGGCGGGCAGTCGCTCGCGGAACCTGGTGGCCTTGATCGACTGGGTGGCGCCGGTCCACATGAACGCGGCGATCACGACCACCCACAGGGTGCTCACCAGGTCGCCGCCCGCCAGACTGCCGGAGAAGAACGGGATCGCGAGCAGCCCGACCGCCAGGACCCGGCCCACCCACGCGGCGGAGATGGTGGCCGCGTTCGGGCGGCCGGTGACCTTCCAGATGACCGCGCGCAACATCCGGCCGCCGTCAAGCGGCAGGCCGGGCAGCAGGTTGAACCCGGCCACCACGAAGTTCGCGAACATCAGCTGCCTGATCAGCGCGCCCGTCACCCCGTACGGCGCGACCTGGGCGAGGCCCCAGCCGAGGGCGCCGAGTACCAGGGAAAGCGCGGGCCCGGCGGCCGCGACGGCGAACTCGCGGCCGGGGGTCGGCGCCTCCCGTTCGATCTCGGACACGCCGCCGAGCGGATAGAGCAGGATGCGGCGCACCGGCAGGCCGAAGCTCCTGGCCACCACCGAGTGGGACAGCTCGTGCACCAAGACGGATACGTAGAGCAGCACCACGAAGGCGGCGGCCACCACGTACCGCATGTCACCGCTGAGCGAGGCGGACAGGTCGTTGGCGTAGATGATGATGAAGACGCCGGCGATGATGAACCAGTACGGCGATACGTAGACGGGTATCCCGAACAGCCGCGCCACGACGAAGCCGTGCTGTTGCGGGCCGCGCCGGTCCGACTGCTCCTCCTGGCCACTTGCCACACCACCGATGCTACGTGCATCCGGCGACAGCGCGAGTCCCCGCGGGCTGGATGCGGTTATTGGCAGCCAGTTCACAGCTTTGCCTCAGCGGCCGCCCGGGCCGAATCTGATGAAACTGTCGGCACGCTGCCCTACGGTTGCGTTGTGGACATCGAAAACGTGGTTGACGACCTGGACGCGGGCGAAGGGCCCGGTCCGGCGGGCGGCTTGCCGTCGCTGTCGCCGTCGCGGGCGTCGGACTTCATGACCTGCCCGCTGCTGTACCGGTTCCGGGTCATCGACCGCATCCCCGAGCCGCCCACCCCGGCGACGGCGCGGGGCACGCTGGTGCACGCGGTGCTTGAACGGCTGTTCGACCGGCCCGCCGCCGAGCGGGTGCCCTCCGCCGCGGCGGACATGGTGGAGCCGGAGTGGGCGCGGCTGTGCGAAGAAAACGACGGCCTAGCCGGGCTGCTCGACGGCGACGAGGAACGCATCCGGTTCATCGCGGACGCGCACGCGGCCCTGACGGGCTATTTCAAGCTCGAGGACCCGCGGCGGCTCGAGCCCGCGGAGCGCGAGTGGTACGTGGCGGCGGAGTTGCCGTCCGGGCTTCGGCTGCGCGGCTACGTCGACCGGCTCGACGTCTCGCCGGCCGGCGACATCCGGGTCGTCGACTACAAGACGGGCAAGGTGCCGCTCGAGGCATACGAGGCGAGTGCCCTGTTCCAGATGAAGTTCTACGCGCTGGTGATCTGGCGCCTGCGCGGGGTGATCCCCCGAGTGCTGCAGCTGATGTACCTGTCCGGCGACGGCGAGGTGCTGCGCTACTCACCGGACGAGGCCGACCTGCGGGCAACGGAGCGCAAGCTGGAAGCGCTATGGGCCGCGATATCCCGGGCGCGGGAAACCGGGGACTGGCGGCCACGGCCGTCACGGCTGTGCGACTGGTGCCGGCACAAGTCGCTGTGCCCGGAGTTCGGCGGGACGCTCCCGCCCCTGCCGGAGCACGCGCTGCCCGGGGCCGCCTCAGCCCCCGCCAAGGCCTCAGCCCCGGCCGACGCGTAGCGCCCAGGCAACGCATCCTCCGGCGCGCCAGAACGCGGCTCCAGCACCGCCGGTCGGGCCATCCCGCTTCTTGCTGTTATACGAAGCGCGGGTGAGACGGCTAGGCGATGAAGGGAAAATTCGTTTGACAGCATGAGATTACTCTCATGATACTAATCTCATGAATCTGACGCGGTTGATGGCGCTCGGGGTGCTGGCGCGCAGCGGGCCGTCGCACGGGCACCACATCCGGCGGGTCGCCGACGTGACCAACGTGGGCGAGTGGGGCGGGGTGTCGGTCGGCGCCCTGTACCGGGAGCTGCGCGCCATGGAGCGCGAAGGGCTCGTCGAGGCGGCACGGACCGAGAAGGTCGGCAACCGGCCGGAGCGGACCGTCTACGCGATCACCGCGGAGGGACAGCTCGAGCTGACCACGCTGCGGGAGCAGGCGATCAGACCGCTCGGGTCCGGCCCCGATCCGCTCGGCGTGGCGCTGCTGTTCGCGGCCGACGGGATGGATCCGGAGGAGCTGCGCCGAACGCTGCGGGCGCGGCGGGAGATGCTGGCGATCGGCGCCAGGGAGATAGCGGCCGACCGGAAGCAGCTCATGGCCAAGGGGTTCCTTGACATGCTCGCGGCCTCCGTCATGCGGCGTGCGATCCTGGCCGTCGAGGCGGAGATCGCGTGGCACGACGAGCTCGACGCTGAGCTGGGGCGGGCGGGCCGGGACGGCGCAGCGTCCGGCGACCATGCCCCGGCGGCCCTTGGCACCGGGCGGGTCATGCCGCTTGGCGAGGGGTCCTTCGAGGTCGCGCCGCCGGGCCGGACGGCCTTCGAGGTCGCGGCCGGAGAACGCGGCCCGGATGCCGCGGCCGACCCGAACGGGCCGGCCGCGGGGAGCACGGAAGCCGCGGCCAGCGCAGGCGGGGCGGCGCCAGCGCGATGACAAGTCACGATAGTACTTGAAATAGATTGAGATATTACTCGATAATGACCAAGGGTCCGGCACGCCCTCGTGGTGACGCGGGCGGCCATTTCAGAGGGGAACCGTACTGATGGCAATCATCGAGGCCAGGGGCCTCGCGCGTGACTTCACCAGCCGAAAGCGCACCGTGCACGCGGTGCGCGGGGTCGACCTCGCCGTGGACGACGGGGAGATCGTCGGTTTCCTCGGGCCGAACGGCGCGGGCAAGACGACGACCCTGCGCATGCTGACCACGCTGCTGCGGCCGACGGCGGGCACCGCCACGGTCGCGGGCGCCGACCTGCTGCGCGACCCGCTCGGGGTGCGCAAGCGGATCGGCTTCGTGCCGCAGGCGATCGGCCAGACCCAGGGCGGGACCAGCGACAACAGCCTGGTCATCGAGGAGTTGCTCGACCAGGGCACCGCCTACCGGGTGGGCCGGGCGGAAACCAGGCGGCGGGCCGCCGCGCTCATCGAGCAGCTTGACCTCGGCGGGCTCGACCAGCGGTACGTGAAGACCCTGTCCGGCGGGCAGCGGCGACGGCTTGAGATCGCGCTCGGCCTGGTGCACCAGCCGCAGGTCGTGTTCCTCGACGAGCCCACCACCGGGCTCGACCCGCAGTCACGGTCGAACATGTGGGAGCACATCAGGCGGCTGCGTTCCGACCTCGGCACCACGGTGTTCCTCACCACGCACTACCTGGATGAGGCGGACGCGCTGTGCGACCGTCTGTTCGTCATCGACCACGGGGTGATCGTGGCCGTCGGCACGCCGGATGAGCTCAAGCGGCGCGTCTCCGGCGACGTCGTGACCCTGTCGGTCAACGGTGTTCCTAACCACGGGGCCACCCAGGCGGCGCGGTCGCTGCTCGCGGAAGCGCCGGTGGTGCGGGAGATCACGGTGGCCGACGGGACGCTGCGGCTGACCGTGGACCACGGCGAGGAGGCGCTGCCGGTGCTGCTGCGCACGCTGGACGCCGCGGGCATCACGATGAGCGCGATCAGCCTGTCCCGGCCGACGCTCGACGACGTGTTCCTCACGCTCACCGGGCGCTCGCTGCGCGACGACTCCCCCGGCGGTGCCGGGGGCGACGACAAGAAGGACGACGAGCCCGCGCTCGCGGGCGCGGCGGGCGGCACGGCCGGCACGGTAACCGGCACTGCGGGCAAGGGGTAAGGGCAAATGTCATTCATCAGCGACACGCTGTTCGTTTTCCGCCGTCAGCAGCGGCTGATCCTGCGGGTGCCGGCGTTCATCATCGTCGGGGTGCTGCAGCCGATCCTCTACCTGGCGCTGTTCGGCCCGCTGCTCACCAAGCTCCCGGCGGGCACGCTGTCCGGCGGGTCGGGGTCTGGCGGCACGGCCGAGGCGTACCGGTTCTTCGTGCCCGGGCTGCTGATCCAGCTGGCCCTGTTCGGCTCCACGTTCGTCGGGTTCGCGATCATTTCCGAGTGGCGGGCCGGGATCATCGAGCGGTACCGGGTGACGCCCATCTCCCGGGTAGCGCTGCTGACCGGGCGGGTGATGCGTGACGTGGTCACGCTGATCGTGCAGTCGACCGTGCTGATCCTGGCCGGGGTCGCGTTCGGGCTGCGCGCGCCGCTCCCCGCGATCTTGCTGTCCTACGTCTTCCTCGTGCTCGTCGCCGTCGGGCTGTCGTCGCTGTCCTACGCCACCGCGCTGCGGATCAAGAGCGAGGACGCGTTCGCGCCGCTGGTCAACTCGGTGGTGGTGCCGCTGATCCTGCTGTCCGGGATCATGCTGCCGATGACGCTCGGGCCGGGCTGGCTGCAGGGGGTCGCCCGGGTCAGCCCGTTCCGCTACATGATCGACGCCATGCGGGAGGCGTACGCGGGTCAGTACTGGAACGCGGTCATGGTCGAGGGGCTGTGCGTGGCGGTCGGCACCGCCGCCGTGCTGCTGTGGCTCGGCTCCCGCGTGTTCGTCGCCGAGAACTCGTAAGGCCGGGCGGTGTTAGCTGGACTTGCCGAGGACGGCGTAGTTGTACATGCCGAACGGCGCGTATGCGTACACGTTGGTCAGGTCAGAGCCCCTGTACAGCAGGCTCTTGCCGTAGACCTCGGGCAGGATGACCGCGTCGCCCATCACCAGCTTGTCGATCTGGCCGTAGTCCGCGGCCTGCTGCGCGGTCGAGGTACCCGGCTTGGCCGCGTCCGCGAACAGCGCGTTGACCTGCGGGTTGTTCTCCTCGCTCACGTTGGTGTTGCCCGCGGGAACGATGGTGTTCCCGTTGACCAGCTCATCGAGCATGCCGTAGCCGTCCGGCCATGCTGGCGACCAGCCGCCGAAGTCAATGCCGAGGTCGTGCGTGTGCACGTAGTTCGGCGACCCGGCGAAGTCGCTGTAGTAACCGCCCGACGGGTAGCCGTTCAGCTGCACCGTGATGCCCACCTTGGCGAGGGCCGCCTGCAGTGCCTGCGCCCCCCGCACCTCCTCCGGCTGGTCGCTGTGGTAGGCCACGCCGACCGTGAAGCCGTTCGGCTGGCCGCACTTGGCGAGCGCCGTCTTCGCGTCGGTGACGGCGCCGGCCGGCTGGGACAGCGCCTTGTAGTCGTCGAACGACGTGTAGCCAGGCATGCCGGGCAGCAGCATCGTGCTGGCGACCGAGCCGCCCGCGTACGGGCCGCCGAGCGCGGCCTGCAGGCCGGTCTTGTTCGCCGCGTACTCGATCGCCTGGCGGCAGTCGACGTTGGTCAGCGGGGCCACCTGAGTGTTCAGGTAGATGAACCACAGGCGGTTGCCGAGCGCGTCATCCGCCGACTTCATCAGCGTCGGGCTGGACAGGATCTTCGCCCGCGCCGCCGCCTGCATGCCAGAGCCGGCCGCGTCGACGTCGAGGTCGCCGGCCAGCAGCCGGTTGTCGATGTCATCCGCGTTCACGTTCATGGTGAGCGTGATCTTGCTGACCAGCTGCTTGGCCTGCGGGTCCTCCTGCGGCACCCAGTTCGGGTTGTCGACGAGGACGGCGCGGGTGTTCAGCGAGTAGCTCTGGAACATGTACGGGCCGCTGGAGACCGGGTCGAGCTGATAGCTGGCGCCGGTGTCCTTGTCTTGCGGCACCGGTGCGGTCTGCGGGATCGCGGCCACGTAGTTGAAGTCCGGGAACGGCGCCCTCAGGTGGAACTCAATGGTGGTCGGGTCCGGCGTGGTGACCGAGGTCAGGCCGCCCTTCGGGTCCTTGGACGGGCCGGGGTACTTCGGGTCGCCGAGCAGGACCTGGAAGTAGTTCGGGCCGTTGTCGAGCACAGACCGGTCGTAGGTGCGCTCGACCGCGTACTTCACGTCCTGGGAGGTGATCGGCTCGCCGTCGGAGAACTTCAGGCCCGGCTTGATGTGGTAGGTCCACGTCAGGCCGTTCGCGCTGGCCGTGCCCGGGGCGGTCGCCAGACCCGGCACGAGCATGTTGCCCGCGGCGCCTGGTGCCGACTGGTACGTCATCAGCGGCGTCGCGTACAGCCGGCTGAAGTCCCAGGTCCAGTTGTCGTACATGTTGCCGGGGTCAAGCGAGTCCGGCGTGCCGCTCAGCGCGAACGACAGTGTGCCGTTGGTCTTGGCACTTGACGGGTTCACCACGCCCGTGAGGCCGGCGTTGAATGCCGCGGCGCCGCCGGCGGCCGGGCTCGACGGGCTGCCGCTGCCGCTGCCGGCGCCCGTGGCGCCCGTGCCGCTGCTGGTGCTGCCGCTCGTGCAGGCCGCGAGGGTTAGCGCGGCGAGGGTGACCGCGCCTGCCGAGACGGCAAGGGTTCTGCCTCGTTTCATAAGCGGCGCGTTTCCTTTCCTGACCGCCGGGGCGGGGCAGCGGGCGCGCGGGCCTGGCGCGTCCCGCAGCCCGTCGCCGAACAGGTTAAGGCCATGTCGGTGACGAAGGTGGCCACACCCGGAATCACCAGGGATGCGAAGAACCCGACTTGTCGATGACCACGGCAGCGGGCGGCACTTCGGCGGCGGGCGTTAGCTAGGAGATCGCGATCTTGCGGGCGCGGAGCGCGTGGTAGAAGGGCTCGTGGTGTGCGCTGTACCGGGCCAGCATCGCGTTGTTGGCGGTGGTGGTCTCATAGCTGGTGGGAGACGGCGTGAACCCGGTGCTCTCGCTCACCCGTACGTGCCAGCGCGCGCTCGGCCGCCACTCATCGCGGTCACCGGGTGCCCAGTGCAAGGCCGACCTGATGAACGGGATGCCGACGGCGGCGCAGTAGGCCGCCACGGTCGCGCCCGGGTCGGCGATCAGGTCGTCCGAGTCCACGACGACCGGGTGATTGCCGTCGGCCGCAAGAATGGCCTGGTAAAGATCGTAAGCGTGCTCAAGCCCGATCTCAGGCAGGGTCAGTCTCTGGCCTTGGAGCGCGTAGCAGGACGCGGCGATCTCGGCAGGCGCGCGGATGAGGAACGTGTGCGTGACCTCGGCGAGGAACCGCCGGTCGGCAAGCACCGCATGGTGGCGGCGGTCGGTGGTTTCCTTGAAGAACACGCATCCGGTCCCGGCGAGGCCGCGCAGCGTGGTGATCAGCTCCGCGGGATCAGCTACCGGGTGCCCGTTCACCATGGTTGACCCGTGGTCGGCGATGTTGTCGAACGGCTCGTGGAGCGCGATGAGGCCGCCATGCTCCAGCATGTACCGGAAGAAGGCAGTTGAGCGCGAGCGCGGCGCCGCCCACATCGCGATGACGCGACGATCAGCTTCAGACGGCACAGGTCGACCCTAGGCTTCGGGGCGATCCTCCGGTGCCGGGGGCGCCTCGGCCAAGGCCTCTTCGGCCGCGGCCACGGCCTCCACGGCCTCCTCGGCTTGCTCGACCGAGACCTCTTTGGCCGTGACGCCGATGTCGACCGCGGCCGCGATGTCGGCCCGCACCTGCGGGAAGTGGCACGCGACGAAGTGGTCGTCCGCCTTGAGCTCGAGCAGCGGCACGGCGTCACGGCACTGCTGCTTGTCCGTCTCGCTGAGAATCTGGCGGTACTTCGGGCAGCGCGTGTGGAACACGCACCCGGTGGGCGGGTTGATCGGGCTCGGCAGGTCACCGACGAGCAGGATGCGCTCGCGACGCGACTCCTTCTCGGGATCTGGCACCGGCACGGCCGACATGAGCGCGTGCGTGTAGGGGTGCATCGGCGTCGAGTAGAGGACGTCGCGGTCGGCGAGTTCCATGATCTTGCCGAGGTACATCACGGCGACGCGGTCGGAGATGTGGCGTACCACCGACAGGTCGT
>Ga0265337_1001019_pt1 | contig 14547 bp, 10 predicted proteins | sample 42122metaG_FD_192441 | JGI IMG/M metagenome (GOLD analysis project Ga0265337, IMG submission 192441) | Rhizosphere microbial communities from Carex aquatilis grown in University of Washington, Seatle, WA, United States - 4-21-22 metaG | ecosystem: Host-associated > Plants > Roots > Rhizosphere >... | reverse complement strand
CCCGAATCGAGTCCGCCGCTCAATAAGATTCCCACCGGCACGTCGCTTAACAAATGTCGTCCGACCGCGCCGCGATACAATTCCAGCAACTGCTCCGTCGCGTCTTCATCGCTGATGGATTTTGAAAAGGGAGTCGGCTGGAAATTATACCAGCGTTCCTCGCGGCATTTTCCATCTTCGGCAACCAGCATGGTTCCCGGCGCAAGTTTCCGAATGCCTTGAAAAATCGTCAGTGGCGATGGCGTGTAACGGAAACGCAAAAACAAATTCAGCGCCGCCGGATTCACTTCCGGCCTGGAATTGTCAGCAGCCATGACCGAACGGATTTCGGAGCCAAAACTCAATTGGCCATTATCAATCCGATGGTAAATCATCTTGATGCCCATCGCGTCCCGGGCAATGACAAGTTTCATTTTTTTCACGTCCCAGATTGCCACGCCGAACATTCCATTGAGGTGGTTGAAAACATCATTTCCCCATTGCTTGTAGCCGTGGATGATGACTTCCGTATCCGAACTGGTGCGAAACTTGTGGCCGCGACCTTCGAGTTCCGCACGCAGTTGCTTGAAATTGTAAATCTCGCCATTGAAGACGACCCAGACCGATTCATCTGCGTCGGACATTGGTTGATGACCTCCCGCCAAATCAATGATGGAGAGGCGCCGGAAGCCAAATCCGAGCGGGCCGGAAAAGAAATAGCCTTCGTCGTCAGGCCCGCGATGAACCATCGTGCGGGACATTCGCCGGATCGTTTCCGGGTCAACCGGTTCGTTCCGGGAAAAATTAAGCTGGCCGCAAATCCCGCACATGATGTGAGTTGATGGTTGATGGTTGATGGCTGGCGGCCTTCGGTTCGTGAACCGGGCAACGGGCGTCCTCGCGGAGATAAAACGCGAGGCTGCGGAACATTTGCGACTGCGCCCAGCGATGCATCGGCACGTTGTCCCAGCCGAGAATCAATTTGCGAGAACGGAAGGAACCGTCCGGCTTGATCCAGTCCTTCAATATTCCCGTGACGACTCTTTCCAGCGTCGCTTGCAGCCGCGGAAAATGATTTTGCAGAAGCAGGCACAGGTTGATGCACTCCGCACAGTCGTAAAGTTCGCATTTATACACGGTCAAACGCGGCGCTTTGGAAAACGGCCTCGGCATCCCGTCTTCACCGAACAGGTTTTTCAGATAATAATCCACGCCCCTGGCCAGCGCGTTGAGGCATCGCTCGTCGCCTGTCAAAGGATAAATTTTCGCCAGCGCCTTCATCACGAAACAGGTATGAAAGTGGTCAACAAAATCGCGCACGCCATCCACAGCGTAGGGCCACGAGCCATCGGTATTTTGGTTTTCCAAAACGAAATTCAAATTCCGTTTGGCGATTTCCAGCAGTGAACTGTCGCCGAGAAATTCCGCCGCGCTCGTCAGCGTAAACGCGCGGTAAGCCGAGGCGTTGATGACGCCGCCTTGGTCGTAAGGCGTGTAGGCACTCGTTCTGGCCGTTTCGGAAAATTTGAAATCTTTAATATTTGTGGAGACGTGACGTGCGATGGACGCCAATATCTGTTTCCATTCGTCGCGTGGTCGCAATTCATTGACTTGCAGGAAAGCCTCGAATGCGTAGGGCGTGGTTGTGATGAGCGGTGTTCCGGCCTTGATGATTCCATTGCGCGTGACCCAGTCGAACGGATAGCCCCAGCAAAATTCCTTGAATCCGGCGCAACGGGTTTGTTTCAGCGCTTCCAAAAAATGAATCGCCCTGTTGAGTTGTGCGACATCCCGTGTGTTCTCATAAAGAAACGCAAATCCCATTGCATAGTGCGCGTCTGCAATCGGCAGGCGGATCGGATGATGAAACAGCCGCCGCGCCGAAGGCAGAAATGCCTCGCAGAAAATCATCGGCGCAACTACCGCCGTGCCAACAAGCTTGCTCCGATAATAAAGCGATTTTGCGTGGCCACCAACCGTTCCGGCGAAAAAGGATTGATGATCCCACGAGACTTCGCCGTAATTTTCAAGCCAGTGGACAAACTTTTTCAGAACTTCTAAAACTTTGTCTGCCTGTGAACTTATTGTCTTCGCTGGTTGCATCAAGAGGATTTTGTCTGCCCGCTTTCCAAACGGAAGTTGTCCACTTTTTTGAATCCGAAAACCGAACGCAGGATGGCTTTAAGCTTTTTTGCCTGCTCGCGGCGGTGGAATCGCATCAATTCATCGGACACGGGGCGCTTCACGCGCCGCATCGCCGCCCAGCCATAACCGAGCAGAAGCGCAAGGCTGCCGGACAAATACGGCTTTTTTGCGGCGCGATAAGTCACGCGGAATAACTGCCATACGGGCGAGCCGCCGAGGTAATAATCTTTCTGGCCGTAGGAATAAAGCGCGGCAAGTTCGCCTTTTTCCGCCGTGCCCATTGAGCGGTGATGATGAAATCTTTTTTCGGCGAACGATGTTGTTTTCCAGCCTTTCATCCGCGCGGTCATCACGGCAATCCAGTCCACGCCGCCCGCGCGGCTCGCGGCATAACCGCCAACGTCGCGAAAACATTTGCAGCGAAAAAGCTGGCATGGACCAGCCACAAAATTCTCGCCCTCGAAACTATCCCGGGTTGAGTCGTAATCGCCTTCCTGTGTGAACGGTGTTCCGGCCACGCCGAGTTCCGGGTCGGCGGAGAATTTTCGCATGAGAAAATCCATGTAGTCCGGCTCGAACGAAACGTCGGCGTCGAGATTTCCCAAAATTTCAAATTCAACATTTTTCAATTGTGCCAGCGCAGCGTTGACGGCGTCAGCCTTGGCGGCGAAATTTCTTCCTTCACGTTTTGGCCGGCGGATGAGCGTGATCCATGGAAAGCGTTTTGCATAGCGCTCGACTATTTCCGCCGTGCGATCGGCCGAACCGTCGTCAATGATGACCCAGCGTTCCGGCAGAACTGTCTGGGCAACGACCGAATCAAGCGTCCTGCCGATGAACGCCTGTTCATTGCGCGCCGCTGTGATGAGAATGTATTTCATTTTAGGAAGGGACTTTCGTTTCGGGTTCCGAACATTTTGAAACTTCAGACGTAGCAAATGGGAACAGCATCCGTGTGGCGTTCACCGCGCATCGGCAGGCGCAAGGGACACTCCTTTGTCGGCCACACGCTCCGGTCTTCGTAAATGAAAGGCTGATATTTTTCAGGCACCGATTCGGATGTGCGGACTTCAACACGGCCGAAACACGGTTTGTATTTTTCAAAATAATCCAGGCCGGGCGCGCGCATGTGATAAGCCTCGTGCGGATTGGCTTCGGGATATTCAATGGTCTTTTCGCAAACGACGGGCACGGGCAAAATGGCAACGCCGCCGGGTTTCATGACTCTGCGAATTTCCTGAATGGCCTTTTGGTCATCGGGAATGTGTTCCAAAACGTGGGAGGCAAAAATAAAATCGTAGCTTGAATCGTCGAACGGCAAGTTTTGTAGGTCAACTTTGTGGTCAACATTTCTCATTGTCAAATCGGCGGTTTCATATTTGCCGAATTGGGTGGAAAAAATCAGCCGGAAAAATTGTTCGGGCGCAAAGTGAAGCATCTTCATTTTGGAAACGTCCAGGTTTTTGAGAATGTCCATGACGGCGACGAATTGCAGGCGATGCCGCTCGAGCGCACGGCATTGAGGACAGATGGCATGCTTTCTGACGCCGGCGAAACCGCTCAAGTCCATGAACGGGCCTTCGTAGCCGCATACGGGACATTCAAAACGCTGTTTCGAACGGTTCAACAATTTGAAGACCGGTGGCGGCAGCGGAAATTTATTTTTCAGTCGTTGAATAAGGCGGCTCATTTTTCGTTTTCTTCCGTTTGAGTCCGGTTACGGCGTTATGGCTTTCAAACCGGTCGGTGGTGCGAGATGGGAAACGGTCAGCGGATGCGGATATGCGAGCGGTGTGTAGCCGGGCTTGGGCGTGTTGTTGTAAAAATCGCGCCCGGACTGAATGCCGGGATAGGAGCTGAACATGCCGGTGAGCGCGCCGTTCAACGTGTTTGACCAGCAATAAATCGGCTCCAAAACTTCACGCGGCCAGGACGCGGTTCCGGTCACGGTGTTGATCGTGATCAGGTTTCCGTTGCTGTCCTGTCCGTTGTCGCGCACCAAATCGCCGGAGCCGCGGCCGGGCTGATCGAGCGTGGCATAAACGAAATAAAGTTTGAAATGATCGCCATTGCCGAAAGTCATTGGCGGATGCGATTGGATGAGACCGTCGGCGAGATAATATATCGTGTTCGCGGAATTTGAATTGACGACGGAAAAATAGCCGCTGTTGGTGTTGACCAGCGTATAGCCGATCCATTGATTGTTCGTCCAATTTGCGCCGGCCACTTGCAAATAACCCGAGCCGTTCGGCGCGGAACTGGTTCCGCTCAAATACAGCGCCGGGCTGTTGGAATCCCACGGATTTGTCCCGTTCGCGCCGCAGAACGGAGACCATTGCCCGCAATACGCGTCCGTGCTGCGGAAATCTCGCAAACCGACAATTGAGGTGTAGCCATTGAGCGTGTTGCTGAAAATGACGCCGGAGCCGCCGCGAATGTTCGCAATTGTCCAATAGGGATAGTTGGGCGCTGATGGCGAAAAGTTAAAGGTATTGCCATAGACTTCAAAGCTGCGCTCACTGCGAAAGCGGCCGCCGGTTTCACAGCCGTGATTGGCAAAGTATTCGTTCCAAACCATGTTGTGACGGAACACGACGCGCGCGCCGACTTCACCATCACAGGCGCCTGCCTGCTGTCCGAGGATATTGGTGAAAACATTGTCCTCGATATAAAGGCAATTGGAACTGTTCAGACCATAAGCCGGCGGCAACGCATAAGACTGGTCGCCAAACTGGTCGCCATTAACATAACCGTTGTCTTCGATTGCGATGGATTTCATCAAAAATGTGTTGTGGTCAATGACGTTGAAGGCATTTCCGAGAGTGGAGATATCTTTGGCATACAAACCATTGAACAGGATATGGTCAACCCGCCACGAAGTGTTTGCTGTGCCGCTGCAAATGACGGTGCCAAAGTAATTGGGACTGGTGTTGGTCACGCCGCCGCGAAGCTGCAAATTGGACAATTCGGTCAGGCAAGCTGGATTTCCCGTGAGTATGAAAAGCTGTCCGCCGTTGTTGGCGCGGGACACTTCGTCAATGATGACGGTTTGATTTGTGCCCGCGCCGCGCAATGAGACACCGTTCAAATTCACGGTTTGAGTCCAGACATTGGTGCCCGGCGGAAGCTGAACCACGTCTCCGGGTGACGCGCGGGAGACGGCGGCGAGCACATCCGAAAACGATGTGGTCGCCGCGTTGACAATGGCTGCGTGACAGGAAAAACCAGTCGCTGATAAAATTATGATCGGCCAGATTAGAGATAACTTGGTTGGTTTCATTTTCTATGTGTGGGCTTGGTTCAAGATTGGAATCGTTTCGGAGTTCGCCAGAATATTTCTATGGCGGGTTCTTTGCATTGTTCAACAGTTTGGATAAAAGCCATTGCTGGGATCCATTTTTCAAGCCCCAAACCGTGGTGGCAATCGGCGACGTAATTAAATTCTCCGTCCGTGGCAATTCCGGCGAGAATTTGAATGCATTCCAATCCTTCGTTTTTGAATTCGGGTAAATTGACCTCAAACGAGAGATAAGGAACATGATGCTTCAAGCCGCGCAAAACATTCAGCTCATGGCCTTCCACGTCGATTTTAATGTAGAATGGACAGCCATGGCGGGTGATGAGCTTGTCAAGCGTGGTTGTTTCAACTGTCTTTTCGAGCGCAAAATCAAAACGATGACCAAAGCGCGTGTCGTTACTTCGCAATGAGTCCGCCCACTTTGAGTTAAGCGTATTCAATGCCGAACCTGGAGCGTCAATCCACAGAGTCATCATGCCAACTCTATCGCTTACCGCCTTGCCTTCAATGCTCACCGGCTTTGGGAACATTCTGTTTTTTCTGAATTTTCCATTCAATACTTCCTGGTTGCTTTCGTCCGGTTCAACGGCAATAACCTTCGCCCCCAGTCTTAAAAATATATCCGTCTTGTATCCAATGTTTGCGCCGATGTCAAAAATGACGTTTCCTTTTTGAAAACCCTCAAGTGCCGTCCGATAAAATTTAATTTCCCTGGTGCGATTGGCAATTACTTGGGGATCTGCAAAGGTCCAATAACAATCGTAGATGCGAGAGGATCGTAATCGTTGATAGAGGCCGATTTGTTTTAGAAATGCCTGTGTAATCTGTTTCAATGACGCCGGCGCAATTGTTAAGGCTGATTTCATAACGTAACATTCTTGGAAACTTCAGATTCTTCGCTCAAAGAAAACTCCTCGACCGTCTCAACTTGCCGTTTCGGATAAACCATGAGCGTGGCAAAAAAAATGAAACAAAGGGGATGCACCGCCTTGAAAGCGGCTTCCGTGCAATTATAGAGGACAAAAGCGGCAAGAAAACCGAGCTGGAAGCGCGCAAATTCAAAATTTTCAAGAAGCATTTTGCGGCCTTCAAAAAAAGCGAACAAAAAGAGCAGCAACATCAGCGCGAGGCCGACCAGCCCAAGGTTCAAATAAGTTTCGAGGTAGCCGTTGTGCGCCTCATTTGGATGCCACCAGTAAATGTCCCAAAGTTTTTCGCGCCGTTCGCCCAGCCAGAAACTTTCAAAACCCGCACCCAAAACCGGATTAATGGAAATCTGCAAAACTGCGTGCCAGAGTTTTGTGCGGTCGGTCAGCGTCGGGTCTTTGCCCAACATATCAAGGCCCACGCCGAATATGCCGAACGCGAATTGCGCGAACAGAACCAGAACAATCGCCGCAACGATGTAAAAACCGAGATGGTTTTTATTTACAAACCGCAGACCGAGCAAACCAACAACGGCGATAGCGACTAACAGCGAAACCAGAGACGTTGAACTATGCGCCATTTTGATCAGCCACAAAATCATGCAAATAAAAATCACGCACAGGAGGAGTTCGTTCCGCTTGGCGTTGCCTTTTTCGCGTTGCCAGACTTGCAGCAGATACCAGAAAAAAAAGAAACCGAAAATCAGGCAGTCAAAGCCCAGCTCATTTTTGTTGGTCGTGACGCCGGTATTGGAGGCGCCCCCGGTCCAGAACTCAAACGCCCGTCCCCACGCGGGGAAATATTTGATGAACAAAATGGAAACCGGAACGAGCACATAGGCGCAGCGTTTCATCAGCCGGATGAACGCTTCTTCCGGGTCCGGCTCGGTAAGCAAAACCAGCGTCATGATCGGATAACCAAGGAGCTTTACCCAGCGCTTGAACGCGACAAACGGAAAATCCGACCACAAAATCGTAATGAAACAATAAATGAAGAAAATGGCGATCAGCCGGTTGTTTTGGATGACTTTTCCGAGCCTGACATGCCGCCTGGCCAGAACAACCATTCCCGCCGCAAGCAGCACGAAATACACGGTGGCGTCCACGGGACTGCCTTCTTCGAGTGAAACGCCTCCGACTTGAAAACCGGCCAGCGCGAGCCATTGCGAAACGGCGCGCGAACAGATGAGCAAAAGCCATAATATCGGAATCCATAGCGCACCCGTCACGTTGGGCTTTTCGCGGAAATCCCGTCGGAACAGAAAGGCAATGAAGCCAACTGTGAGGACAGATGCTAGGATTGACGGCATTCAGGACAAAGACTTTTCAGGCGAAATTTAATTCCGCAATCGGACTGACACGATTTACCAATTTATCCACCAGCCCCACAAACCGCTGTTCTTCCGAGTCCCAGCTGTTTTTTCCATAGACAATTCGACCATTTTCCATCAACTGCCGTAGTTCCGACGGATGTTGCCATGCCCATTTAATTTTTGCTGCCAGATCGTCCACGCTGCCACCCTCAAAAAACAGCATTTCGCTGTCATCAAAATAGTCCCGAATGCCTTTGGTGGACGGAACCAGCACCGGTTTGTTCATTGCCAGATACTCGAAAATGCGGGTGGGGAAATTGATCCGGGTGAATGAACTCAACCGGTTTGGAATCAGGCCCAAATCTATTTTTGAAATTTCCTTTGCGATTTCATCCAAATTTTTGAAGCCATGGGATTGGACCGCGTATTCCAAATTTAATTTCCGGACCAGTTCCATGATTGTTTCCAGATAATCGGTCGGCTCGCCATACATGTGCAGTTGGATGTCCGGGATTTCCGCGCGGAGCCGGGCGACAGCCTGAATCGCCAGATCCAGACCGTGGCGTTCAACCAGCAGGCCGTGATACATCAATCTAAATGTTTTGCCCCGCCCCGGCGTTTCAACCGCCGGGGTGTATTTCGCCGGATTGAAGATGGCCGTCTCCGGAGAATTCATGACGGTCTCGATTTTTTCCGGCGGACAGCTTCTTGACGCAAAAAGTTCCTTGAAGGCCGTATTGGGCGTGAGAACCAGATCCGCAAATGCGCTGCTGCGCTTTTCCATTTTTTTCAGCCAGCGGACGAAGAAATGTTCATCGGGCAGGCCGTAAATGCTGCGAAACAATTCCGGCATCGGGTCGTGCAAATCCAAGATGATTTTTGCACCGCGCAACCGCGGCACCAACCCACTGAACACCAAAAAGTCGGGCATATTATGGACATGAACCAAATTATAACGCTTTTTCAGGCTCCATGCCGATAAGAGGAAAAATGAACTGGCCAAAAACCAGGCGTATTGCATGGCATAGGTTGCCTTGGTGGACCTGCGCCGTTTTAGCGGCAGATGAAACACGTTGATGCCATTTATCTTCTCATGCCAGGGCGTGGAACGATTTTGACGGAGGCAAATCACGTCAACTTCCATCCCGGCGTGCTTCAAGGCCTCGGCTTCCCGTCTTGGCCGGGGATCGAATGCATAATTGGAATAAAGAACAACCGCCGCGGACATCCCTTTGAGTGAAGGAGCGTGGGTGGGAAATCGGCTTGATGCCTGCGGTTTTTCCTTGGGAAGGCATTCTTTTTTAAACCAACCAGCCACTTCCTTGGGCACGGCGTTCCAATACGCATCCTTGTAATCCAGCGCGACGTGCTGAAGAAAATCTTCATACAAGGCGGCGGGATATTCCGAAATGCCCAATCCATTTTTTTTGAAGCCGACGTAATCAGGATGCACGATGACGAGCGTCATGCCGCCGCGCTCCGCAATCCATTTGAGTTTCCTTTTCCAAATGTCCGGCGAAGTTTCCTTGAGGAGGAGAAATAATGTGGAGTCCTGCGGCAGGGTATAAGGCAGTTCAACGTAACCGGCGCCGTTCGGACGAGACACCCAGAACGGGAAAATTGTTTTGACACTCTCCGGCTGCGGTTCAAATGGATCCGTGTCGAATGTCGAGGCATCATACTGGATTTCCAGTTCATGCAGGCATTCGCGATTATGCAGCATAAAGGCTGAACGGAAACCGCGGGCATTCCACTCTTTCAAGTAATGGTTGATGCTTCTCGCTTTTTCAGAAAACTTCTCCCGTTTCCAATAAAGTTTTCCGTCGTGCCGCAAATCATGCACTCCCACCTCGAAACCATTTTCGATAAGTTCTTCGCGCAATTCGCGCGAGACCCGGTAATCTCCCTCCGGAACAAAATTGAACGAGGAACGGAAACCCAGTTTTTTCTCCAGGTCCATCAATTGACGGCATTTCTCCAGACCGTGGGAACCTTCAACATCGTGTGTCAGCACCAGCGCGAATTTTTTCCCATCAGGCCAGCCCGGCCAACCGTCTGGCGACTGACCGGCAGCTTCATTGATGGGCCACGTGTCTTTGTGAATCCGGAGTTGTTTCCGGCTTACGATCCTGCGCAGGGACATCCGCAATCGCCACGGCAGATAAGGTTTGAGCCGGTAATAAAGGTGATTGCTGCTTAACATGAATGAATGATTGAATAACAAGCGCGGAAACCAACGGCCATGCGCTTTTGGCAACCACGGAATACAACAGTCGGACGCAACCCAAAATTTCTCAAACGTCTCCGAGAGATTCACGGTGCAGCCGGGCGGGAATATATCTTCGCGTCTTGTTAAGCACGGCACCCACCGTTGCCTTCGACAACGAGAGCAGGGCTTTGGCTTGCTGGACAGCATCCCGGTCGGTTTTTTCCGATTCAATGACAAGCAATGTCATGTCCATTAATCCCGCCAGGCGCGAAGTCACACTGGTCTGGCTGACGGACGGCATGTCAAAAATGATGTAATCGTAGTCGCTGGCCTTAAGTTTTGGCACAAGCGAGGCGAAACGTTTGGGCAAAACGCGCTGAAGTTTTTCGCTGGAATCTTCCCTCACAACATACAGGTTTTCCTGCACCAGTGCAGTGTTTCGTTTTTCACTTACCAACGCGTCATCCAATTGGCACTCGGTCTCACCCCTGATAAATTGCTGCGCCGATCCGCGCTCGACATTCATGTCAACCAACAAAACCCTGCCATCGCCGGTCTCTGAAAGCGAGGCCGCCAATCCCGAGGCAATCGTGCTAACTCCGGAACCTTTGTCAGTGCCGGTCACCGCCACTAATTTCGGTTTGCGGGTAAGGTTGATGCTTTCAAAATAAACCATCAGCCGGTCTCGCAAAGCGTCATAAAATGGATTCAGGAAATTGCCCGGCTCCCAGGCGACTATTTCCAGCTTGCCATTTTCCGCAGCTGCCTCATCGCCGCCCAGTTGCAACTGCCGCCTATTCGCCGTTTCGGCGAGAGTTTTATGCCCGTTTCGCGCGATGGCAGGAATGGAAAGAAAGAGGGGAAGCTTGAATTTTGCCTCAACCTCTATTGACCGTTTCACCGAAGTGTCAAAATAAAATTCGATCAGAAACGCCCACGCCACTCCACCCAAAATACCGCCCATAATCATCAGCAGCATGGACTTTATTTTTTTTGACCGGTCTTTAAACGGAGGCGACGGTGCTTGGATCGGATTGATGTTGGAAACTCTTCCGGGACCAAGGGTCTCGTCAATTCGGGCTTGCTCAAGGCTGGTTGCAAAGTATTGATAATTCCCCTCCTGAACCTGTTTCTTCCGCTGCAGATCCGACATTTTCGATCCCGCTTCATCCACGTTCGCCGCTTCCGCTTGAAGCTGATGCAATTGTTGTTTCAATATATTTATTTTCGGCAGGAGCGACGCCAATTGTTCCGTTCCGCCGGTAGATGACGGTTGCTGTTCGGAAAGGTTCGATGAAGGAATATATGACCCGACCAGCGCCGGATATTTTTCCTCCAGATTTACTTTGAGCTTTTCGGTTTCAACAATCTGCCCGCGCACTTCCTTGACCAGCTTGTTTTCCTCCGTGTATCCCTGTTGGGTCAGATAATCGTTCTGCTTGCGCTCAAGAAAATCAAGGCGCGCGCGGACGCTTTGATATTCGGCCAGGCTGTCTGGAGAAATCCTGGTTCCCGGCACGGCATTGGTCGCCCCGGGTTTTAACGCGATTTGATGTTCGGCCAAAACCACCTCCGCCTGAAGAAGCTCCTGGCGAATCCTCGCGATCTGTTCCGCGTAAGATTTTTCCGCGGTTTCGACGGAAATGATGCCGGCATTGGTTTTTACGGCCCGCAGCTCCTCTTCCGTTTGGGCAATTTGAGAACTTAATCGGGCGGTTTCCTCCGTCAGAAAATCGTCCGATTTGCCGACCGACTGGTGGACTTCAAGATGTTTGTCCAGATACGCGCTGATGATCTCCTGAAGCACCGGCTGGACAATCGCCGGATCGGGATTGCGGAAAATAATATCAATGACGCTGCTCTTGTCTGGCGCCTGCACGAACAGATTGTTTTTTATGACGTTGGCTGCATGGATCGGATCGCTGCCGCCGCCTGACCGCGCCAGAATTTTTTCCGGCCCGATATTTTTGGCCACCTGTTCCGCAATATCGAAACTGGTGAGGATTTTGATTTCAGAATTGATGATGCTTTCTCCAAGTTCGGTCGGCGAGGTTTCCCTCGTGTTTTTCGATGTCGGGTTTGGAGAGCGGCTGTCGAGAACATACCGGACGAGCAATTCGGCCTCGGATTGGAAAGGCGGTGGATTGAGCAGATAGTAGACAACGCCTGTCACGATGCCCGCCGCAGAAAGAAAAATAATTTTCCATTTGTGGCGGAACAGCACGAAGTAAATATCGCTCAAGGCAATTCCCGGCGCCGACCCGTTATGTTGGCTATTGTTCATTTATATTCCTGTTTGGTTTTATTGATCAAGCCCAATGCCGATACAGCATCTGGCCGGTCATCCGGGACACGAAGCCCGGCAGCGACTTGAAAATCCGGTTATGCCAGCCGAAAGCTTCATCGCTGTCCGTGACAAATTCTTTCTTCCGGAAATCATATTTGAAATATTCGATTTTTTCTTCCGAGGCTCCCCAGCCCATCTTGAACCGCCTCAAACCATCATTCGCCATCGAAGTCCTGCCCAGGTGCAATTTGTGCGCGCCTTTCTGGACATACCATTTGATTGCCTTCCACATGACCAGATTGCTTCCGCGCAAATGCTGAAACTTCCCATCCGAGGCCCCGTATTTGTAAATCGCCCGGTTGCCCCAATGAAAATAAACCGAAGCTGCAATCGGCGTCTTCTGCCAACTGGCCACGGCCACCATGCCCGAGTTTTGCGACAAAATATGCTTGTGGATGTTGGAGAAAAAAGAAAATGGCTGTGGAGGCAGACCGTGTTTTTTGCGGGTCTTGCATTGCAGCGAATAAAACTTTTCCATTGCCTCCAAGCTCTGCGAGATTTCCACCGTCACTCCATCTTTCTCCGCCTTGCGAATTGCCCGGCGCACGGAGCCTTCCAAACGCTCCAAAAGCTGTTCATCGCCTGAAACCAGATCCAAACTGTGTCCGTAAAAGGCAAGCGAGGCCGGAACTCCCCCAAAAAACTTTCGACCACCGCGACATTCCAGTTGTTTCCAACCGCGCTCTTTTCCGAACTTAATCGCGTTCTGAAAAAGTCCTTTGAAGGAATTGTGGTCAGGACAAAGCGGCTCGCAATCATCCGTGAACGGCAGCGCGACTCCCCGCCGCCCGGTCAGCCAACTGTCCACTTCCATGAGCGGCAGCAGTGAGCGAAGACCGTTTGTTCCATTTGTGACAAAATACTTTGGAGCATAACCATAAGTTTCAACCAAAACTTTTGCCCATGCCGCGCTGTGAAAAAAGGAATAATTTGGGAGGCTCGAGACAAGTGCATCCCAATCGGGATGTCGAAGCGGATTTGTAGATTGCACTTTATCGGCCGAAAAGCACGCGCGTGATGGCGGGTCAGCCGCAGCAGTCAAAAAACCTCCTAGCGGCGCAATTATATTTCCTGTGAGCACAGAGTTTTTGCCATCGCGTGGTTGTTTTTGACTACTCTGGCTGGGTTGCCGGCCACAATTGCATCGGGTGGCACGTCCCTGGTCACAACGCTGCCCGCGCCGATCATCGCATTTTGGCCGACCGTGATTCCGCACAGCAACACGGCGCCGGAACCAATGGAAGCGCCGCGCTTGACCAGCGTCCCGACGCAACCCCAATCCGATTCAGTCTGCAAATGACCTGCGCCATTTGTGGCACGCGGATAGCGGTCATTGATGAAGGTGACATTGTGGCCGATAAAGACGTCGTCTTCCAAAATCACGCCTTCGCAAATAAATGTGTGGCTCGAAACCTTGCAGCGGTTCCCGATTTTCGATCCTTTCTGGATCTCGACAAAAGTCCCGATCTTCACGTCGTCGCCAATTTCACAACCGTAGAGATTTGTGAAGTCGTGAATGCGAACATTTTTCCCCAGCTTCACATCGGGGGCAATCCGCTGATACATCTGAAGCGATGCGCTCACGGCTTGCTGCCATTCATGCTGATCATTATCTGGGGTTTCCGGCCATTTGAGATGGAACTTGTTTTACCCTTTAATCTTGATCCCGACATTTTCAGAGCCGGGGTGCGTGGCATGACGGCGGCGGGCAGCCGCGAACTGTTTCCATTGAACTGTTTTGCCAATTCAATCGGTGCGCCATCGTGTTTCAAGGACTCCGAGGACGCTTCCAAAATGCGGACGAGTTCCATGCCTTGTTTGCCGTCGGTCAACGGCGTTGTTCCATTCTTGATGCAATCCAGGAAATGCTGGCACTCGGTTTTCAGCGGTTCTTCCTGTTTGATGTAGGGAGCATAGACATCGCCGTAGTGGTAGGCGTAATGAAATTCGGCAAACGTGTCGTAATGTGGCGGACGTTCGACGCGCGAGTCATACACGCGGATTTTTTCCAGGGGCGCACAGTCGTCATAAACAATCATGCGCTTGCTGCCGACGATGGTCATCTCGCGCACTTTTCTCGGATCAAGCCAGCTGCTGTGGATGATCGCGGTGCGCTGGCGGGAATAGTCCAGGCACATCGTCGTCACGTCTTCCACCCCGGGCGTGATGTGCGCACTGCCCCGGCAGTTCACGGTGATGGGCTGTTCGCCCATGATGTGTTGAATGATGGAAATGTCGTGCGGAGCCAGATCCCAGGCGACGTTGATGTCTTTTTGAAAGATCCCGAGATTGAGTCTGCGGGAGCAAATATATCTGATTTCTCCGATGTC
>Ga0265337_1001017_pt1 | contig 14559 bp, 18 predicted proteins | sample 42122metaG_FD_192441 | JGI IMG/M metagenome (GOLD analysis project Ga0265337, IMG submission 192441) | Rhizosphere microbial communities from Carex aquatilis grown in University of Washington, Seatle, WA, United States - 4-21-22 metaG | ecosystem: Host-associated > Plants > Roots > Rhizosphere >... | reverse complement strand
CTGCTGGCCAAGAACCGGGTCAAGCTGCTGCTCAATTTGCTGCTGATCGCCGGACAGACCATCCCGCGCGGCGGCCGGCTCACGGTCGATCCGATCGGGGAGGGCGAAAGCATGGGCTTCAAGGTCAGCGCCGCCGGGGTCAATGCCAAGGTTCCGCCCGCGGTGGCGGCTTTGCTCGCCGGCGACGCCGGCGGCACGGCGCTCGACGCCCATCGCATCCAGCCGTTCTATGCCAGCCTGCTGGCGCAGGCCTCCGGCGTCAAAGCCGCCATGGCCATGGAAGGCGAGACGGTCGTGGTGAGCGCGCAATAAGCGGTTTTGCTTGCGCATGATCTTTTCCGAAAACCGGTTCCCACTTTTCGGGATCATGCGCTGGCGCGCTTGCGGCGGTTAACGAAGGGTTAAGCGTCGCGACCGTTACGCAATACCGCAACCAAAATTAAACGCTTCCCCGACACACTGGCCGCGCTCCCGACGGAGAGCGATGGACGGGCCAGAGCCTGTCGACGAAGGCGTTTTTCATGGACGATCTGCTGCGGGAATTCGTGACCGAGACCAACGAGAGTCTCGACGTGGTCGACGTCGAACTCGTGCGTTTCGAGCAGGACCCGAACAACGCCAAGATCCTCGATAACGTCTTCCGTCTCGTGCACACCATCAAGGGCACCTGCGGCTTCCTCGGATTGCCGCGACTGGAAGCGCTGGCGCATGCCGCCGAGACGCTGATGGGAAAATTTCGCGACGGCCTGCCGGCGACCAACGACGCCGTCACGCTCATCCTCAGCACCATCGATCGCATCAAGCAGATTCTGGAATCCCTCGAACACGAGCAGCGCGAGCCGGACGGCGCCGACGACGATCTGATTTCCGATCTGGAGCGCATGGTGGAGCGGCTCGCGCCGTCGGCCGCGCCGGCGGTGCCGCAATACACGGTCGGAACGCTTACGCCGCAAGTGCTGGAACGCCCGTTGCGGCCGGGCGAGGTTTCGCTCGATGAACTCGAGCGCGTGTTCCGCGAAACTGCGGTCGATCTGCCCGCCGCTAAAGCCGCCAAGTCTGCGCCGGCCGAAGCGACGGCCAAGGACGATGACACCGCCAAGGCCGCCAACCAATCGATCCGCGTCACCGTCGATACGCTCGAACACCTGATGACGATGGTGTCCGAGCTGGTGTTGACGCGCAATCAACTGCTCGAAATCGTGCGCCGCCACGAGGATTCGGAATTCAAGGCGCCGCTGCAACGGTTGTCCAATGTCACGGCCGAGTTGCAGGAAGGCGTCATGAAGACGCGCATGCAGCCGATCGGCAATGCTTGGCAGAAGCTGCCGCGCATCGTGCGCGATCTTTCCAACGAGCTGGGCAAGCAGATCAATCTGGAGATGCAGGGCGCCGAGACCGAGCTCGACCGTCAGGTGCTCGATCTGATCAAGGATCCGCTCACCCATATGGTGCGCAATTCGGCCGATCACGGTTTGGAAACGCCGGAGCAGCGGCGCGCGGCCGGCAAGCCCGAGCACGGGCGCATCCGGTTGTCGGCCTATCATGAAGGCGGCCACATCATCATCCAGATCGCCGACGACGGCCGCGGGCTCGACACCGATCGCATCAAGGCCAAGGTCATCGCCCAAGGACTGGTCTCCGAAGCCGACATCCAAAAGCTGTCGGAAGCGCAAATTCACAAGTTCATCTTCGCGCCCGGCTTTTCCACTGCCGCGAAAGTCACCAATGTGTCCGGCCGCGGCGTCGGCTTGGACGTGGTGCGCAACAATATCGACCAGATCGGCGGTACCGTCGACGTGAAATCTGTGGCCGGCGTGGGCTTGAGTTTCACCATCAAGATCCCGCTCACACTGGCGATCGTCGCGGCGTTGATCGTCGCGGCCGGCGGCGACCGCTTCGCGATCCCGCAAATCGCCGTGATCGAACTGGTGCGGGCGCGCGCCGGCAGCGAACACCGGGTCGAGCGCATCAAGGATACCGCGGTCCTGCGCCTGCGCGACAAGCTGCTGCCGCTGGCGCGCTTGAGCCAATTGCTCGGCACCGATCCCGGGTCCGGCGATGTCGAGAGCGGTTTCATCGTGGTCACGCAGGTCGGCAGCCAGAGCTTCGGCATCGTCGTGGACAGCGTGTTTCACACCGAGGAAATCGTGGTGAAGCCGATGTCGAGCAAGTTGCGCCACATCGCGATGTTTTCCGGCAACACCATTCTCGGCGACGGCTCCGTGATCATGATTATCGATCCGAACGGCATCGCGCAGTCGCTCGGCAGCACCGTCACCTCGCAGATGGACGCCGACGAAACCGTCGACACCCGGCACGCCGCGGCCGACGAACAAATGACGTCGCTCCTGGTGTTCCGCGCCGGCTCCACGCAGGCCAAGGCGGTGCCGCTCGCGCTGATCACGCGGCTCGAGGAAATCGACGCCCGCAAGATCGAGCTGTCGAACGGCCGCCACATGGTGCAGTACCGCGGCCAGTTGATGCCGCTGGTGAGCATGAACGAAAGCGTGCGCGTGAAGGGCGAGGGCGCCCAGCCGCTGCTGGTGTTCTCGGACGGCGCCCGCTCGATGGCGCTGGTGGTCGACGAGATCGTCGACATCGTCGAGGACCGCCTCGACATTCAGGTCGGCAGCGACAATCCCGGCGTGCTCGGCTCCGCCATCATCAAGGGACAGGCCACCGAAATCATCGATGTCGGCCACTTCCTGCCGCTCGCCTTCGAGGACTGGTTCCGCAATAAGGAGCCCTCGAAGCGCGCTTCACCGCGCTCGCTGCTGCTGATCGACGATTCCCCGTTCTTCCGCAACATGCTCACGCCGGTGCTGCAGGCCGCCGGCTACGAGGTGGCCGCCGTCGCGTCCGCGCCGGAGGCCTTGGCGATGCTCAAGGACGGGCGCGCCTTCGACGTGGTCATCACCGATATCGAAATGCCCGAGATGAGCGGCTTTGAATTCGCCGAACGCCTGCGCGGCGATCCGCGCACCGCCGATTTGCCGATCATCGCGCTGTCCTCGGTCGTGTCGGCCGAAGCGGTCGAGCGCGGCCGCCAGGTCGGCTTTTACGACTATGTCGCCAAGTTCGATCGGCAGGGACTGATCGCGGCGCTCAAGGAGCAGACCGACGTCGGTCGCGCGGCGTGACGAGAAAACCATGAACACAGAAAACGCTCAGCAGAATCTGACCGAATATGTCACCGCCATGATCGGTGGCCAGTTGTTCGGCTTGCCGATCGTGCGCGTGCAGGACGTCTTCATTCCGGAACGGCTGACGCGGGTGCCGCTGGCACCGCCGGAAATCGCCGGCGTGCTCAATCTGCGCGGCCGCATCGTGACGCTGATCGACTTGCGCCGCCGCTTCGGGCTCGGTCAACGCGAGGACGGCAATTCATCCATGGCGATCGGCGTCGAGTCGCGGGCGGAATCCTATGGCTTGCTGATCGACAGCGTGGGCGAGGTGCTCAAGCTCGACGACGCCGCGCGCGAACCCAATCCGGTCAATCTGGATCAGCGGCTGGCGCGCGTATCGGCCGGCATCTACCGCTTGGACGGACAACTGCTCATCGTCGTCGATGTCGACCGCGTTCTCGATATCGGCGCGAACGCGATCGCGGCATGACGGTAAGAACCAGGAATGTTTGTTGGACCTTTGAACAAAGATAACGAGGGTGTGCGATGAAAACGTGTTTGGTTGTTGACGACTCCAGTGTCATCCGCAAGGTGGCGCGGCGAATTCTTGAAGGACTCGAATTCGAAATCGTGGAAGCCGAAGATGGCGAGCAGGCGCTCGACGCCTGCCGGCGCCATCTGCCCGACGCGATCCTGCTCGACTGGAACATGCCGAAAATGGACGGCTACGAGTTCCTGCGTTCGCTGCGCAAACTGCCGGGCGGCGACTCGCCCAAGGTAGTGTTCTGCACCACCGAAAACGACGTCGCGCATATCGCGCGCGCCCTGCACGCCGGCGCCAACGAATACATCATGAAGCCTTTCGACAAGGAGATCGTGGAAGCCAAGTTCCAGGAAGTCGGACTGATCTGACCGGCGTCGCGCCGTCAGTAACAAGTTAGTAAAGGCGTCTAAGTCCGATGAATGTAGTCGTGGCACCCGTATCATCCAACAACGCAATCGGCCGCCGCATCCGCGTCATGATCGTGGACGACGCCGTGGTCGTGCGCGGCCTGTTCGGGCGCTGGGTGGAGGCCGAACCGGACCTCGAGGTGGTCGCCTCGCTACGCACCGGCCGCGAGGCCGTAAACCAGGTCGAGCGCGCCGATCCCGACGTGGTGGTGCTCGACGTCGACATGCCGGAGCTCGACGGCCTCGCCGCCTTGCCGCTGCTGCTCGAAAAACGGCGCGACCTGGTCGTGATCATGGCCTCGACGCTGACGCGGCGCAACGCCGAGATCAGCTTGAAGGCGCTCTCGCTCGGCGCCACCGACTATATCCCGAAGCCGGCCAGCAATCGCGAAGTCACCGGTTCGCCCAGTTTCCGCCGCGACCTGATCGAAAAAATCCGCCAGCTGGGCCTGCGCTCGAAGCGCCTGCGGCCGGGCAATCTATACGCCCGCGTCCCGGGGGCGGGGGCGGCCCCCGCGCTGCCGCCCAAACTTCGTGCTCCCGCCGCGCAACCGATCGCGCTGCGGCCACTGCCGGCGACGGCGCCTCGCGTGCTGGTGATCGGCTCCTCCACCGGTGGTCCGCAGGCGCTCAACGCCATCGTCAGCCAGATCGGCAGCGTGCTCGACCGCGCACCGGTTCTCATCACCCAGCACATGCCGTCGACCTTCACGACCATCCTGGCCGAGCACCTCGCCCGCCTCACCAAGCGCCCGGCGCGTGAGGCGATGGAGGGCGAGGAGGTCAATGCCGGCACCATCTATCTCGCCCCCGGCGGCCGGCACATGTCGGTCGTGCGCCGCGACGGAATCGCCGTCATCGCGCTCGACGACGGTCCGCTGGTCAATTTCTGCAAGCCGGCGGTCGACCCGCTGTTTTCCTCGGCCGCCGAGGTCTGGGGCCCAAAAGTACTCGCCCTGGTGCTCACCGGCATGGGCTCGGACGGCTTGCGCGGCGCGCAGGCGATCGCCGCCGCCGGCGGCTGCATCCTGGCGCAGGACGAGCCGACCAGCGTGGTGTGGGGCATGCCCGGCCAGGTCGCGCATGCCGGCCTGTGCTCGGCCGTGCTGCCGCTCGACGAGATCGCGCCCCGCCTCACGCGCCTGTTCGCGGGGGACAAGGCATGACCCCGCAGGATTTCGACTATCTACGCAAGTTGTTGCGCGAGCGCTCCGGTCTGGTGCTCTCGGCCGAGAAGCAATACCTCGCCGAAAGCCGCCTATTGCCGGTCGCGCGCAAGCACGGATTGGCCGGTCTCGGCGAGCTGGTCGGCAAGCTTAAAGCCACCACCGCCGCCGCGCCGCTCACCGTCGAAGTGATCGAGGCGATGACCACCAACGAGTCGTTCTTCTTCCGCGACAAGGTGCCGTTCGAGCATTTCCGTCTCACCATCATGCCGGCCCTGCTGGCCGCGCGCGCGCGCGAGAAGCGCATCCGCATCTGGTGCACCGCCTGCGCCACCGGCCAGGAGCCCTATTCGCTGGCGATGAGCCTGAAGGGCATCGGGCCGGCGCTCGCCGGCTGGCGCGTGGAGATCGTCGCCACCGATTTGTCCAACGAAGTGCTGGCGAAGGCCAAGGCCGGCATCTACAACCAGTTCGAGGTGCAGCGCGGGTTGCCGATCCAGCAACTGGTGAAATTCTTTACGCAAGTCGGCGAGGCCTGGCAGATCGCGGAAGAAATCCGCGCCATGGTGAAATTCCGTCCGCTCAATCTGCTCGCCGATTTTTCCAGCTTGGGCACCTTCGACCTGGTGTTCTGCCGCAACGTACTGATCTATTTCGATCAGGACACCAAGACCGGCGTGCTCAACCGCATGGCGCGCCAGATGCCGGCCGACGGCTTCTTGATTTTGGGCGCCGCCGAAACCGTCGTCGGCTTGACCGACGCGTTCAAGCCGATGACCGACCAGCGCGGGCTCTATGTGCCGAACGTGGCCGCGGCGAAACCCACGCCCGCCAGCAACGTGCTGAAGTTCGCGGCGAAGGCTTAGGCCGCTACGCCATTAAGCGCCCGCTCGACAATCAGCCCGGCGCGGGGCCGGTGCGCTTCAGGTAAGCCTCGAATTTGGCGCGCAACGCCGGCGGCAATTCGATCGCGTGTTGCGTCTCCAACGACATCATCGCGGTGACCAGGCGCGCGCGCAATCGCTCGATGCCGGCCAGATGACCCACGATGACGACGCTCAAGGACGAGCGCCCGATCCGCGTCAGCAGTAGCGTGAGATCGAGGTGCTCGCCCATGCGGCTGGGGATCTTGAAATCGGTTTCGATGTGCACGAAGGGAAAGCCGAAATGCTCGTTCAGGATCAGATTGGAATAATCGACGCCCAGCTGCTCGGTATACCAGTCCTCGATCAACCCGTTGAACATGTCGAAATAGTTCGGAAAATAGACGATGCCGGCCGGATCGCAGTGCGAAAATCGAATGGCCACGGTACGGGTAAAGGCGCCCGGCGGCGGAACGAACGGCTCCTCTTTCATCGCGATGGTTCCTGGCGCGCGCGTGCGCGCACATGCGGTTCGGCGTCGGCGCCAGTGTAGCAGGCCGCCCGCCCGACCGGTTATGAAAACCGCCGGTCATTGCGGTGGATCAATGCGGATTCGGCCCGAATATGGATATTTTTGCCGAAATAAATAGGAGGCATCGATGACCGATATTCTCAGCGAACGCGCGCTGGTCGCCGAGTTGCAGAAGCAGACGTCGGCGCTCGGTCTCAACGTCCAGGCCGACGCCGGGCAGGGATTGCGCGGCGAGGCGGAAAAAATTGGAGCGAAGTGGTGGCTTGGCGGCCGCAAGGTCGCCTACCGCATGTCATGCCGGCCGACGGAGCAGGACCATACGGTTCATTTCCGCGAAGCCGTTCTCGAACGCAGTTGGGGTATTCCGCCACCGACACTGACCGTCGAGACCACGTCGGTGAGCGGCTGGCAGCGGTCCGGCACGCGCAAGGACGTCTCGGTCGGCGGCGGCGGCACGCTCGACTATGCCAAGGTGCGCGATGCCGTCGAGAAGGCGAGTATTGCCGCCGGTTGGAAATTCCACCTGGAAGGCGGCCGTATGCCCTAGCGGCCATTGCGATTGTCCGCTTTGCCGGCAAACGCGCGGCGCAAGAAAAAAAACCCCGCCGTTTCCGGCGGGGTTGCGTTGGGAAGTCAGAGCCCGAAGGCTCATGCAAGATTTACGCAGGCGAGAGCGTCAATCGCAGACGCGGACGCGCCGGGTGCGGAGGTTTCCATAGCGGTCTTCAAACTGCTGCCGCTCGATATGGCAGTAGCCGTCGACCGGCTGATAGCCCTGTTCATAGTAACCCGGGCCGTAATAGCCGCCGTTAACCTGCGAGCCGATGATCGCGCCGGCGGCGAGACCGCCGATGACACCGGCTGCGATCGCGCCGTCACGACCACCCGCAAAAGCAGGCTGCGACGTGGCCGTGACCGCCAGTGCCAGTGCGGCTACGGCGCTCAATGAAATGACCTTCAGCATGTTTTATCCCTTCAATGTCGGGTGTTAATCGATAATCTGAACGATGCGGTGCGTGCGCGGATCGACCAGCACGGCATGATCGTTCACGTAGGTGTAGCGGTAGCCGGTCACGTGGTATTCGGCCGGCACGTCGTAATAAATAACGCCGCTGTCCGGCAACATGGCGCCGACGCGGAAGTCATTGTCATAGCGATAGGAAGGGTGCCGCTCGCGGACGACATATTCGCGAAAGCGCGGGCGATCTTCGACGCCGAGGATGCCGCCGACGGTGCCGGCGACTGCGCCGACCGTTCCGCCGACCACCGCGCCGAGCGGGCCGGCGTCGCGTTCACCCTGCCGGGCGCCTTCCTGGGCGCCGCGCACAGTGCCTTGTGCCTGCGCCGCCACCGGCAGCGCCAGTAACGCGAGCAGCATCGTCGACACCAAAAGCTTGGATTTCATATTCGCTCCATTGGGTTGGGACTCCAACCATCTGGGGCTGGACCTACCCCAATCCCCCCGGCGGACATTCGTTCCGTGTCTGGCAACTATTCTACGAGGCGTCATATGCCCCATTCGGGGACACCGGTGGCGCAACGGAACGAAGACGGCAGTCGGGCGTAAAAAACCCCGCCGTTTCCGGCGGGGCTTGCGTTGGGAGGTTCGCTGAAAACGAGAAGGGCGCGGATTGCGCCGCGCCCTTTTCGGAAAACTTGATGGCCTGAGCGGGTCGCGGATCAGGCTGGAATGCGCTCTTCCATCTCGGCCGGCTCGCGCAGCACGTAGCCGCGGCCCCACACCGTCTCGATGTAGTTCTTGCCGGAGGAGGCGTTGGCGAGCTTCTTGCGCAGCTTGCAGATGAACACGTCGATGATCTTGAGCTCGGGCTCGTCCATGCCGCCGTAGAGATGATTGAGGAACATCTCCTTGGTGAGCGTCGTCCCTTTGCGCAGGGAGAGCAGCTCGAGCATCTGGTATTCCTTGCCGGTGAGGTGCACGCGCTGGCCGCCCACTTCCACCGTCTTGGTGTCGAGGTTGACGACGAGGTCGCCGGTATTGATGACCGACTGGGCGTGGCCCTTGGAGCGGCGCACGATCGCGTGGATGCGCGCGATCAGCTCGTCCTTGTGGAAGGGCTTGGTCATGTAGTCGTCGGCGCCAAAGCCTAAGCCTTTGACCTTGTCCTCGATGCCGGCGAGGCCGGAGAGGATCAGGATCGGCGTCTTCACCTTGGAGACGCGCAAGGAGCGCAGAACCTCGAAACCCGACATGTCGGGCAAGTTCAGGTCCAAGAGGATGATGTCGTAGTCGTAGAGCTTGCCGAGGTCGACGCCTTCCTCACCGAGGTCGGTGGTGTAGACGTTGAAGCTCTCGGATTTGAGCATCAGCTCGATGGATTGAGCGGTCGCGCTGTCGTCTTCAATGAGTAATACGCGCATGCCAGTCCCCTTCTCGCCGCAACCGGGCCTTAGGTCTGCGCCGCGAAGGCGGCGAGTTTGAAATAACGCTGTGGGACAAACCGATTCGACACTATGCGGACATGGTTAACAAAACATGATTCTCTCATGCAAGCCTGCCGTAGGCAGATTGGCCCGAATCGGCGTAAGATATTGCCAGAGAGTGGTTTTTTGGCCACGTACCGTTTCATGCCCCGGTTTAAGAATCGGGCCTAACCGACTCTACCGACTCGCCCCTTCCGTCCGGCCCGGGCGAAACGCAAGCCTTAGTCCCTTGGACGATGACCCAATGATTAACGATGCGGGTAAACACTCCGTTAAAGTCGGCAAAAGGCCGGTAAGCCTAAGGGCTCGTGAATGGGGGCTGTTGGGCGTTAACGCCCCGAATGCGTGCGGGAGCGCCGTATGAAGGCGCTGGCCGAACAGATTGCCGACCTCGACAGCATGGAGACCTATGGCCGCGTGGTCGGCGTGCGCGGGCTGATGGTGGAGGTGGCCGGGCCGATCCACGCCATGTCGGTCGGGGCGCGGCTGTCGATCGAGACCGGCATCGGGCCGGAGATCCCCTGCGAGGTGGTGGGCTTTTCCGGCGGCCATGCGCTGGCCATGCCGTTTGCCGCGCTCGACGGGGTGCGGCGCGGTTGCCGGGCGGTGGTCGCCACCGCCGCCGGTACCATCCGCCCATCCGAGCGCTGGCTCGGCCGCGTGGTCAACGCCATGGGCGAGCCGATCGATGGCTTGGGCCAGTTGCCGCCGGGGCCGGCGCCTTACCCGTTCCGCAATTCGCCGCCGCCGGCGCATGCCCGCATGCGGGTGGGCGACCCGCTCGATCTCGGCGTGCGGGCGCTCAATACCTTTCTCACCGTCTGCCGCGGCCAGCGCATGGGCATCTTTTCGGGCTCGGGGGTCGGCAAATCGGTGCTTTTGTCGATGCTGGCCCGCAACGTGTCGGCCGACATTTCGGTCATCGGCCTGGTCGGCGAGCGCGGCCGCGAGGTGCAGGAATTCTTGCAGGACGATTTAGGTCCGGCGGGCCTGGCGCGTTCGGTGGTGGTGGTATCCACCTCCGACGAACCTGCGCTGATGCGCCGTCAGGCGGCCTATTTGACGTTGGCGATCGCCGAATACTTCCGCGACCTCGGCAAGGACGTGCTGGTGCTGATGGACTCGGTCACCCGCTTTGCCATGGCGCAGCGCGAGATCGGGCTCTCGGCCGGCGAGCCGCCGACCGCCAAGGGCTATACGCCGACCGTATTCACCGAGCTGCCGCGCCTGCTGGAGCGGGCCGGGCCGGGCACCGAGCAGGGCACCATCACCGGCATCTTCAGCGTGCTGGTGGACGGCGACGACCATAACGAGCCGGTGGCGGACGCCGTGCGCGGCATCCTCGACGGCCATATCGTCATGGAGCGCGCCATTGCCGAGCGCGGGCGCTATCCGGCCATCAACATCCTCAAATCGATCTCCCGCACCATGCCGCGGGCGGCGGAGGCCGCCTACCTGCCGGCCATCAACCGGGCGCGCCAGGTGATGGCGACCTATGCGGACATGGAGGAGCTGATCCGGCTGGGGGCTTACCGGCAGGGGTCCAGCGCCGAGGTCGACGAGGCGATCGCCCTGCACAAGCCGCTGGAGGCCTACCTCAGCCAGCTTAAGGAAGAATCAACCAGTATGGCGGAGGGCTACCAACGGCTTGAACAAATCCTCCAGGTTAAAGAAACCGAAAACTAACGTTATTGCGCCACAGTCGCTCTACTGAACGGTCCGGGGCGTTCCGGCGGGCGGTTGTATCGCCGCGCGGAGCGCAAATTCGGGGCTTCGGGGGAGTATTTAGTCGATGAAGTCACGCGAAACCCTCATCCGCCTGAAGAAATTCCAGGTCGACGAGAAGCGGCGCAAGGTTGCTCAGATCGAGGCCATGATCGCCGAGTTCGACCGCATCGCGGCCGAGCTCGACCGCGAGATCAAGACCGAGCAGGAACGCGCCGGCATCCACGATCCCGCCCATTTCGCCTATCCGACCTACGCCAAGGCCGCGATCGGGCGGCGCGAGAATCTGCGCCAGTCGGCCGGCGAGCTGAAAGCCCAGCTCGACGACGCCAAGGCCATGCTGGGCGAGGCCTTCGAGGAGCTCAAGAAGGTCGAGATGCTCGATGAGCGCGACCACGCGCGCGAAAAGGCCGAGGAAAACGCCCGCGAGCAGGCTGAACTCGACCGCATCGCCGCCATGCGCTTCAACGCCGGCCCCGCGCACGCCTGAATTCGAATTCTGAATTTCGAACGGCGCCCGCGCGGGCGCCGTTTTCGTTTGCCGGCTATTTCTTAGCCGGGGTTTCGATTTTCGTCTTCATCTGCGCCAGTTCGCTGTCCAGCTTCGCCAATGCCGACTTGAGCGCGGCGATCTCGGCGCGGGCGGCCGCGAGATCGCGGCCGGCGGCGGCGATCTTGTCCTGGGTCTCGCGCGAAAGCCTGGTCAGCGCCTGCTGCAGAAGCTCGACATTGGTCTGCAGGCAGCCGGTGCGGCGCTCCATCTGCTTTTCGGCGGTGCAGACTTCCAGCCCGCGAATGTCCTGTGCGGCCGTGGGCGACAGCAGCGCCATGAACAGCAACCCTGCGCAGAGGAACGCTGCGGGGCCGTGATGCCGATGCTGACGTTGTCCGCCGGTCATGCCAGAGAGCCTACACGAAAATATGCCGGTGCAGTGCCGGCGCTAAAACGCCGCCGCCAGATCCCTGGCGCCGGGCGATTGCGATGCGCGCATCATCTTGCCTTCGATGTCGGCGAGCAGGCCCGCCACCACGCCGGTGCGGCGCGCCACCGGATTGCGCTCGTAGCCCGACTGCTGGAAGAAATTCGCGGTCGGCACGCGCTCGCGCAGGGCCTGCGGCATGGTCAACATGTCGAAGCCGTTGCCGTCGCCGGTAAGATTCATCAATTCCAATTCGGCCGCGCTCAGCGGCGCCGTGTAGCCCTTGGCGCGCGCGAAGCGGACGGAATTCACGAGCTTCTGCACCTGCAGCAGCGGACCGATATCGATATCGAGGATGGCGGCGTGAATCCCTAAGCCGCCCGCGGTGGTTTTGGCCAGCTGGTCGTGCTCGTTCCAACTGTTCGGTACGCTGCGGCTGAACGCGATCATGCGCTTGAGCGCCTCGATCTTGCGCTCCATCGCGAACCTGGCGTCGCCGGTGGTCGCCTTGGCTTTTTGCCGCAGCGCCGCCAGCAGGCGGGTGCCGGACTCGGCCAGGATCGAGACCGAATTGGTGCTGAGCAACTGGTTGTAGCCGATGGCGGGCGAGATCGCGTGCGGCCTTGTGGCCGACACGCCCGCCTGCATGTCGTAGGTGCCGTTGCCGCCGGTCTCGAAGGCGTAGACGCCGACGATCTGATCGCGCGTCAGACCGGCGGCGGAGGCGGCCTTGGCATAGGCGCGCTTGAACTCGATCTCGCTGGGCGGGCGTTGCGGCACGAAGCCGTGTTGCTCGGCGGCGGCTTTGAGAAAATCGGCGACCAGCGGGATCGGCGGCTTTTCTTCGGGCGGCGGGCCGGCGGGATCGATCGGGCGCGGCGGCCCCGTATAGAGCGGCGGCTGGGTGAGCACATAGTCGGCGAGCTGGATCGGCAGATGATCGCGGCGCTTGGCATTGCGCGTCCGCCGCTTCTCGACCACGGCATTCCAATAGACGTCGGCTTCCGCAGCATAGGCTTGCCGCGCCTGGAGATATTGCGCGAGCCTGGCCTGATAGTCGGCGGCCGACAGCGCGGCCGGTCCGTTGCTTTGGGCATAGGCCGGCTGCGCCGCCGCCAGCAGGGCGGCGGTCAAGGCGATCACGGCCTTTCGCGTGAAATAGCGGGGCATGTCCGGCTGTTGTCGGCGATTTTTCTTGATTCGGCTATTTCGCAAAAAATCGCGCCGCAAATGCGGCGCGTGAAGAGGGAGGGGACAAAAGCAAAGTCTCGAAAACTGGGACCTAGCGGATGGTCGTGCCAGCGCGGTCGGTGAACACCACCGGTCCGCCGGCCTTGATCACGATTGGCGCCTGCGCGGTGAGGATATCGGTGCCGAGATTAAACTGCTGCGCGGATATGCCGATCACGGCGATCAGCAGCGCTGCGGCAAGTCCGACCACCACGATCTTGAGGTGGGTGGTGCGGTCTGCGGTGTACATCGACCAGTTCATGGCAGCCTCCAAGGTCATGCCTCTTCGTCGGCCCAACCTTGAGAAAGGTTCACAAGGGTTCGCGGGGCTAACGCAGGTACGGACGGAGGGTTCCAAAGGTCGCATCACGGATCGTTGAAACGGCGGGGAAAACCGCTGATTTGACCCTGAAATAGCGGGAATTAGGCTGCCGGTGGCCGCCGGAACGGCGCGCGGACTCAGTCAGTCCGGGTGAGCTGATGTTCCTCAGCGATGCGCTCGAAGGATTCCGCAATGCTTTTGATCCGGTAGGCCAGCCGGTTGTCGTTCTCAAGCGGCAACGGGCGGATGACCTTGTACTTGCCGCGCGAGGCGGCATTGCCGAAGGTCGGCTCGTAATAGACGTTCTGGCCGGCTGAATATTTATGCGTCATGGCGGTGCGCGCTTTCTTGGTTCTAGCAAAAACGCCCGGCACGAGGCCGGGCGTTCCGTGTTTGCGAAATCAGCGACTACGCGATCAGGCATTCTGCAGATTGGACGCCGCCTGCTTGCCGCGCTCGGTCACGATTTCATAAGTGAGGCGCTGGCCTTCGTTGAGCGTGCTCATGCCGGCGCGTTCGACCGCGCTGATGTGGACGAACACGTCCTTCGAGCCGTCGCTCGGCGTGATGAATCCGAAACCCTTCTGCGTATTGAAGAACTTGACTGTACCTGTGGCCATGGCGGCCTCCTTGCATCGGTTGCTGCGTGAGATGCGCACAAACGCTCATCGTCCGTGCGCTTCGACATCCGAGTTTTTTGGGATGACTTGTTGAGCGCCCAAAAACGGGCAGCGTTGCAAGGCAGAACCGAAAACCTGGCTGCAGCCGGTGGAATACGCTAATTGCGCAGAACCGTCAAACGCGCACGCGTTCAGCTAGCGCGCTTGGTCAACGGATATTCCGCGCTGTCGTAGAGCGCGCGGATGTCCTTGTGGCCGAGTCGCTCTTCGTCGATTTCGATGAAGGCGCCGAGCAGCAGCGGCTCGGGCAGTTCCTCGACGGCAAAACGGATGGCATCGGCGGCATGATCGAAGCGGCGATACTTGACCTTATTCACAATCTTGCGATTGCGCGATGGAAACAGCTCCGCCGGCGCATTGAAATCGAATTTATCCATGCCACGCTCCGATGACCTTATACGAGCCGAATGCATAAAACTCATAGACCCTATGTGGGGATGAAGAAGCGTTTTTGCCAGGGCTGAGCCGCGGCTAGTCGGTTTATGGTCAAGACGCAGCCTATGGCCGACGCTTTCCAGCGAAACACAGCTATAGCTCGACTTTTTGGCCGATAAAGGGCAAGAATTGTCAACGTCGGCGGCTTCGATAGGGCGCCTGTGT
>Ga0265337_1001014_pt1 | contig 14581 bp, 9 predicted proteins | sample 42122metaG_FD_192441 | JGI IMG/M metagenome (GOLD analysis project Ga0265337, IMG submission 192441) | Rhizosphere microbial communities from Carex aquatilis grown in University of Washington, Seatle, WA, United States - 4-21-22 metaG | ecosystem: Host-associated > Plants > Roots > Rhizosphere >... | reverse complement strand
GCACGCGGTAGAACTTCGCCGCGCCGGCGGAATGGTCATCAAACTCCATGTTGGCGCCGTTGCCGGTGACGGTGGCGTTGGTGGTCCAGTTGCCGGGGAACAGGCTCGCGGAACTCAAGATGGCATAATGCTTGCCGTTGACCGTCGGCCAGTAGATGGACATGGCCGCGCCGGAAGGCGGCGGCGTGTTCGGATTCAAGCTCGGAAAATCATTGGGCGTGCTGGGGTCAACCCCGGCAACATATTTTTTCCAGTTGTTGATGCCGTCGGCCGACGGGCAGGCATTGGAAACCGACAGCAGGTTGTTAATGGTGCCGAACCAGCGCAACCGCCAGGAATCCGGGATGCCGTCGTTGTAAGTGGAATTGGTGCGGCTGGACAAAGTGATCAGGCCGGTCAGCGTGTGTTTGGGCAATGAGGCGATGCCGTTGGGCGAACCGGAGGCGTGGTCAAAGTGAATTGCGTATGCGGACGAACTCGTGGCGTTCGCCGGAATGGTCACGTTCAGTGTGCCAATGGTGGCAGTGTTGGAAATGCCCGCGATGGCGCTGTTCATCCATGCGGCGGCATAATTGCCATTGCCGCTGGACGCAGTGAATGGAGAAGAAGGAGCGCCCAAAGCCCCCGGCGAGAATGAAATGGGTGTCGTCAACGCCGGCGAGCCGTCCAAAGGCACAGCGCTGATGTTCAGCATTGCCACGCGCACGGGATATGGACCAAAGACGGAGGCGCTGACCGGTATGTGAACGGTCGTCCCGGCTGTAGCCTGAAAATCCCCGGCGACAAAATTGACCACAGGCGTGTTGGTAATGGAAACCGGGGTGTTGACGGCCGGGATTATTTTTCCGCCGCCAGGGGATTTCGAAAAAGCGCCTGCAATCACCGCGCTGGCGTTGGTCATTGTCGCAGCGCGATAGCCATTCGTCCAAAAACGCTGGAACCAGACCAAATTGTTGGTATCCAGCGAACGGCGGAAGGTGACATAAACGTCGCAGACATCAAGGACGCCGTCGCCAAAGGCGATTTGATTGATGTTCGTATCGCTTCCGCCAAACAAGGTGAAAATCCCGTTGATATTGTTGATGTTGTAATCAAAATTGTGGGTCACGACGATATTGGTGAAGCTGGGCAGGAATGGAGGCAACGAAGACAAAAATATGTTAAAATTTGTGTAAGCCTCGTCTATATAAACGGTGGACAAATAGACATTATTCGTGATAGTAACAGTCACATTGGTGGTGCTTAAAATGTTGGTGTTGGCGTCGAAGGTGGTATAATTGTTTGTAATTTGGAAAGCAAAGGAATAGGGATAGGCTCGGGGATTGGTGTAATAGCCGGTTGCGCTGTTCCACACGCCGGTGTTGCCGCAGGAATCCAAGGCGTCAAACAGGTCGGACAAGGCCGGGGGCGCGGCAATGGGATAGGCGGCAAAATCGAATACCCGGATGACATCAAGGTTGACCAGGTTTGAGGAACCGAAGTCGCCGGCGTTAAACCAGTTGGCGGGAGACACACTGCCCACGAGGTATTTGATCTGCCCGATGGTGACGTTTTTCAGCGCGTTGACCGAGCCGGGGCCGAGCAGGTTGGTGTTGACCGGTGCCTCAATCGTCACCGGGAGCCCATATGGATTGACACCCAAGCCAGCAGGGAAGGTGGTTGCCGATGGCCGGCCTATCTGGATTTGGTAAACATCACCCGGATTGGCATTGGGGGGAATGCCAAAGGAATATCCACCAACGATACTTTGAGAAGGAGGATACGGATCGTTACCCCTAAGAATGGGAAACGTCAGCAAATTCTGGCTTAAGGTATTGTATAGATTGGTCCGGCCATAAACTTCCAGCCAGCCGACTCCGAGCAAAGCCTCATTGTTGGTGTCAATAAACTCCAGGCTTTGATACCAATCACCTTGATATGGGATAGCATTGGAATCGTTATTGGGCTGGCTGTCGCTGATGAACTCATAAGTTGGAATGGTCTGATAATAGCCGTCAGGGGGGACATTCGGCTTACCCAACAGCGACACGAAATCAATCGTGCCCGGATCGACGGCACTGCTGCCAAGATTGGTGAGGGTCACGTTGAACTGCAGGCCATAAATGGGCGGGGCGCCGGACAAAAGACTTAAACCGACCGGCACATAAAAGGATTGGCCTGGGGAGGCGACATAATGGGATGAGCCAGGGCCGGAAGCAAAACCGAAGCTGATGGTGTTGGGCAGGAAGTTGGTTATGGAGAAAACATTGGTAACAATGCTGCTGGGCTGGTAATTGGCCTTAAAGCCGGCGATTTCAAATGTCAGATTGGTGCCGGCAATTGACAGGGACAACGTTGCGCCATTAACGATGGGGCCAAAGCCGTTGGTGGGACTGGGTGGGCTGCCGTCCGTGGTGTAATACATCTGCGCCCCAACCGTTATGTTGCTGACCGCGAACTGGGCGGCGTTGTTGCCAGAGATTCTCGGATTGCCGACGACGAATTGGAACAGCGCCGAGACAACGGCACTGTTGGGGTGGCCGGACTGTTCGCCGATGGCCTTGATGGCCACGTTCGGCAAAATCTGCGCCACCGTCAAACCGGCGACGGAAAACAGACCATTCACATAACCCACCGGCGCCGAATTATCGGCGGCCGTGGGGTTGGGAACGCTGGCGAAGTTCGTCGTGTTCGCATAGGTGTAGAATGTTTGGCTGCCCGCAGCGCCTATAATGACAATGGGCACGTCATTGTTGAAAGTAAGCCCAGCCGGTGTGCCGACATGAAATACCGATGTGGATGTGTATGGGGGATTGGGATTTGGTGGAAAATCCACCCAGCCGATTTGCGGATCGGGCACCGGGGGCAGGGGCGGCGTGGCGCTGACTTCATTCGAGGGCGGACTTTCGCCACCGGCATCAAGCGCCGTTACGACATAATAATAGGTCGTTCCATTGACCACAGTGGTGTCGGTAAAAGTTGTGGCGCTGATGTTGGTGGCAATAATCACATAAGGGCCGCCGCTGGAAGGCGCGCGTTCCACATTGTAGCCCGTTGCGCCGGCAACCGATGACCAAGTCAAAGTGACCTGCCCGAAGTTCGTGGTGACGGTCAGAATGATTGGTGCGACCGGCGGGGCCGGCAGCGGCGGCTTGAGACCGGTCCCCGTAACATGGCGGATGATGTGGTAATAATCTTCCGTTACATAAACGCTGCCGTCGGGCGCAATGGTCACTCCGAAAGGCTGGCGCGCCGCCACACCGCCCGGTTGGTCGGGAGCCACCACAGTCCCGTCCACAAAACCTGGAAACTGCCAGGGTGGAGTGTCGAAGAAGACCCAATCATTGGAAGTGACACCGTAGAGATTGGTCACGCTGGTGCTGGTTACAACCTTGACGCGATGGTTGCCGTAGTCAGTAACAACCAAATCTCCATCGCCAGTTTCGGCCACACCCATGGGCTGGAAAAATCTGGCAACCCCGATGGAATCACGGTTGTTCGCCGTGCTGATGATGTCGCCCGCGCCATGAAAACCGGCATTGGTGGTGACGAGGCCGGTGGCGGGGTTAATGAGATAAATGCCATTGCGCCCGGAGTCGCAGACGGCAAGCAGCCCGTTATGTTTTACGACCAGGCCCTGTAGCGAAGCGCCGGCATTGGTGACGGCGGCGACGACACTGCTGACGCCGGGCGAGGTAATTTTAAGAACCTTGTTGCTGTTGACGGTCACATAAATGTTGTCGCTGAAGTCCAACGCGATGCCGGCGGCGTTGGTCAGGTTCGCCGCATTGGTGGCGACCAGTTCACTGTTGTCGTCGAATTCCAAAACATTTCCGTTATTGCCATTGCCGCGGTTGAGGACAAAAATGTGATAGGAACTGTCAATTGCGACGCCAATCGGGTTATTAAAGAGGTTGGTTACCTCGTCCGGGCCTATAAAAGTGAGAAGTGTGCCAACATTATTATCATCGAACTCAAGCACGCGAATCGCGTTATTGTCGCGGTCGGCCACGAGCACAAAATTGCCGGAGAGATCCACCGCGATGCCGGAAGGCGTGTGATATTTTGCATCGGCCGTGATATCACCATCCGCATAACCATAGGCGGCGGGCGAACCATCGCTGGCGTAGGGGCCGCCGCTCAACCAATTTACAGCGGGACCGGTTGCCAAAAGATTGACAGCGGAGAGCAACAACGTCGCGAACACGGCGATACTGCTCCGTTTTCCGATGTATGTCCGACCGCAAACCCATGACAAAGTTGCAGTTTTCATAAAACGACCTTGATTGTTGTCTTTCAACTCACGCTGAATAGTCTGGTTCACAAACTTCCTTAGGGCGCAACCGGCGCTTTTCCTTCGTCTATTTTTGGCTCATAGCCAGTCTGGTTCGATCGCAACGGATCGCTCCAATCGCCGCGGGGTTGGGCGCTGTCCAGCCAGGTATGCATTTGCATGGGGTCAGCCAACGTTCTCGGCTGACTGTCGAGAAAGTCGGACTCCGTCGCTTTGAAATCCGTCTCCTTGACGATGGTGGGGGTGATGAAAATCAGAAGATTGTCCTTCTCCATGCTTTTGTTTTCGCTGCGGAAGGCAAGTCCCAAAATGGGGATGTCGCCGAGGATCGGCACCTTGTTGTATTGGGCGTTGGGATTGTCCTTGACGAGGCCACCCATGACGAGGGTGTGGGCGTTGGGGATCAGCACCTGGGTGTCAATGCTCCTGATATCAAATATATCGGCCGTGTTCAGCAGTCCGTTGATGGTCTGTTTGTCCTGCCCGAAAAAGCTCGATACCACAGGGTTGACCTTCAGCCAGATGTAATCATTGGCGGAAATGCGCGGCGTGACCATCAGTATGGTGCCCAGATTGCTGTAAGTGACTGTGGAGCCGCCTGCGTTGTTGACCGTTCCCGCCGTGACGTTGAGAATCGGGAATGCGCGTGTCACGGCAATGGTCGCGGTTTCGTTGTCCAGCGTCACGACACGCGGGGTGGAAACGACCTGTGCCTCCTCGGATGAGTTCAGGAATGAGAGGACGGCTTTGACGCCATCGGCGTTCAGGAACCCAATTGCCGGAGTGATTCCACTGGCCGTGTTGAACATGAATCCGCCCGGGTTGAGCGAATTCTGCGGTTCGCTGTTCAGTGTCGTGGCAGTGCTCGAACCTGGAGTGGCGGTGGTGGTGACGGTGTGCCCGCCAAAGATGGTGGTGGTGCTCACCGGTGCGCCTGGAATCGCGGTTTGTGAGAAGGAATCTGCAACTTTATTTAACGCACCATTTCCAAAGGAAACATTCTGGGCAGCAAGTGTGCCTGACCAATCAACGCCTTTCGTCGTCTTGGGATTGCTGGACAGTTCAATCAATTTGGTTTCAATCAGCACCTGCCGGGTGGGTTTGTCGAGCTGGTTGATCAGCGTGTCCACATCTGTCTGCTCCTTTTCCGTGGCGACCACCACCAACTGGCTGGTGCGCGTGTCGGACACCACCTTGCTGCGTTTGTCGGTCAAGGTGCTTGTGACGGCGGACACCATGTTGGAAGTGCTCGCATATTTGAGCTGGATGACGCGGGTAATCATCGGTGGCGGCGCGCTGGGATCCTTGGTCGTGATTCTGTAAATCCCGGTTTTCGGATTTTCGACGAGTTGCAAACCAAAGTTGTCCAGCAGCGCCAGGAGCGCCTGTTGGGCGGTGACATTTTCCCAGCGAATGGACAGTGTCGGTTCGGGTTTGATTTGTCCGCTTTGATCCGGCTGGCCGTAACCGATTTTGGGGTCGAGCAAATAATTGATGGACGCCAGGCGTGCCAGGCTTTCAATGGCCGTGGTAATGGGGACATCCTGAAAACTGATCGGCAGCTCGGCGGCGGGCGCGTTGGTGCCGATGGCCGCCTGCGAATTGGTCGAGCTGGCCTCGGTGGTCGCATTGCCACCCGCCATCGCCGGGGCGTTGGTGTCGGTGGCATTGCCCATGATCACGCCGGAAGCCGGTTCATTGGTGCCAGTCAATGCCGCCGGCGCGTTGCTTTCGCTGGTGCCGACGGTAATATTACTGGTGCCGGCAACTATATTGCTGGTGCCCCCGCTCGCATCTGTTGGACTGACATCGGTGGCGTTGGTTTGGGACAAAGCCAAATGATGGAGGGTGAATCCCGCAAGCAAGGTGACGACAAGTATTTTGGTATTTTTCATGATTAAACTCCTGGTTGCTCCCGCGTGAGGTGATGTTGAACAAAAAGATTAACGAATGTAAAGCAATTTTTTGCAATTCCGCCGATTTGAATGGCGGGGCAGCTCGTAATGACAAAAGCAGCCTGTAAAAAATGATTCATGGCCCTTGGGATATATGCAGTGTTTCACTCATGCCGTTGGCTTCGACGGTCGCGGTGCCGGCGTTTGGATTGACGTCCACGCAGCGAATGTGCAACCGCCGCCCGTCTTTGAGGATGATGTCACCCTCGTCGCCGGGCGCAAAGGTGTGGTTGTTGATAATCGCGAAGACGCGCGGGGAGGTTCCCAAAATGGATTTCAAGGACAGGTCAGTCAAAGCCGGGCCGTGAATTGGTTTCTGGGGACTAGTGTCATACACCCGCGTGGAACTGGGGAAGAACGGATCGCGCCCTTCCGACGCATTGTCGGGATACACAAAGACGGATTGCTGAATTTCCAGTTTGATGTGTTGGGGCGGCGGCGCGGCGAACAACGGCAGCGGGCCGGCAGCCGCCATGGGCAGCAACGCTGCCAGCAGACATTGAATGATATGGGCGCGCGGTTTCATTCAGTTTCAACTTTGCGATCTCGTTGGATTTGCCAGGACAATGATGTCCATTCTAAAGGTCAGTTTTTCACCGCTGTCGCCGGTGCCGCTGGTGCCGCCGGTGGCGCCGACGGGTTCGAGGGTCAGATTTGTAATTCGAGCGTGAGGAAAGGTGTTTTCAAAATCAGAGATGAATTTTCCCAAGTCATGGTAATAGGCCGAGCCGCCGACTGTGACCTTGAGTTGTTTATACGGAAAATGCGCCAGTAAATCCACCTCACCCATTGACAACTGGCTGTTGACCGATATGTCCACTTTGTAATGCTCCTTGAAATTCCGAATGGTATTGTAAATCCATTGAGCGGGATCGCCGGAGGCCATGTCACCCTCGGTCTGGGTGAGGGTGTAAGTCAGGTCCGCCAATTGGGCGGAGGTGGTGTCGGCCTTTTTTATGGTGTCTTCCATGGTTTGAAGATGGTTGCGGGCGGCGTTAATCTGCGCATTGGTTCCTGCAATGGCGGCATACTGGGGACGAATCAAACCAAAGCCGATCAAGATCAGCAGCAATAATGTGCCCACGCCCACCAGAATGAGCTGATCGCGCTTCTCTTTTGGAAGTTTGTTCATCGGCTCACCTCCGGGTAATAACAGTCCAGCGTGAACGTCACATACGACTTTCCGGCATCGGTCTGCGGCGCGGAGGGTGGATTGGCGAGTTGCACCCCGTTGGTTTTGTCCAGCATGGCCTGAAAGTAAGATTCTTTGGCGATGACTGACTTGAACTTGTTGACCTGGTCGCCTGGATTGGCGCTGAAATCCCGTGCATCAAGATGCGCGATGGTTTTTGCCCTGACAGTGGCCGGGTGGCCGACAATCACCCGGTCGCCGTTGGTTTGCGAGTCGGTTCCTTCCGTTAAAAAGCAGGCCTGATCCACATGCAGCCGGGTCAGTTGCACGCCGTCCACCGTGGCGTGTTGCAGCGCGTTCAGCAGGCTGCCCTGCAGGAAGCGGGCCCCCTGTAGTTTCTCCAACGCCTCCAGTTTGACCTGTATCACCGCGTTTTTTTTCTGTTGTGCCGATACGCGCTGATACGCGTTGGTTTTGACATCGATGGCGATTTGCATCCCGGTAAGACTTTGCTTTGCCATGATGACGTCCATTTCCACCATGCCGCTCCATACCAAGAGCGCCAAGACCAGAGATACGCCGATGTAGATGGCGCGCTTGACCGGGTCGCGCCGCCGCAAATCCTCGGCGGCTTTGGCCTCGGCCAGCAGGTTGATGTGTATTGGCATAACCCAGGTCTGATTAAAGCATTGCCAGTCCGGATCCAATGGCCACGCCCAATTGCGGTCCGACGTGTTCGATTTCGACCACCTGCTGCCCCGGCAGCGCCAGTTGCAAAAACGCCGCCGGATTCCACGTCTTGCATTCGACAATCATTTCCGCGCGCAACATTTCCAGAAACAGTTCCGACTTCGCCGCCGCGCCGCTGACATAAATCTGCTGGATGGCCCGGTCCTGCTGGTGCTCGAAAAAGTCCAGCGACGCGCGCAGTTCCCGTCCCAGCGGCATCACCTGCGTTTCGATGGATGACCTGGCCTCCGGCGCCATGCCCATCTTGGCGCCTTCCGCGTCGGCATAGGTGATATTCATGGCTTCCGCCAGCCCCGCCGTCAATCTGTCCCCGCCGATGTTGACCACGCGGATCAAAACCAGATCCCCGCGGTCCAGGACGCAAATCGAGGAATGTTTGAAGCCGACGTCCACCAGCGCCACGGCGTCGCTGGCAAACACCTGCGGCATGGCCATTTCAAACGCATTCGCCGGCCCGATGATTCCGGGCACAATGCAATCCGCCATGAGCCCCGCGTTTTTGACGGCCAGTTGGAAATCATCCACCAATTGTTGCTTCGCGCCGGCCACGAGCACCCTCACCTTGGGCACGCCGGCGGGCTTGGCAGGGTCGGCAGGCTGGGCCGGCGCAGGCGTTGCCTTGGGCGGGAGAATGTAGCAATCAAAAACGTGATTCGGCAAATCCTGCTGAAGATAACCCTTGGAGTTGTTTTTCAACACCAGCCGCATTTCGCTGATTGCGATTTGCGGCAATTCCACCTGCCGCACAATGGCATCGTCCAGACCCAGTGCCAGCGTCACAAATTTGGTTGTGCCGCCCAGAGCCGCGGCCACGCTGCGGAGATGGTCGGCGAGGAGCTCGGGGGAAAGAGTTTTATCGAAAATCGGCGCATCCATCAAGGCGTAGCTGGTCAACGCCAGCGCCTCGCCCCGCCGCTCCATGAGAACGGCCTTCGTAGTGCGGGTGCCCAGATCCACCGCCATTATCTGGTTCCGCTTCTTATTCTTAGATGCCCCGCCTAGGAATGGCAACGCCATACGCGCCTCTTTAATACTCGATTCGGGTTTTCATTTGCAAACAATAATTCTCAAATAAACCGGCTGAACAAGCCAAGCAACAATCGCGCCAACCCAACAAGCCGTGCATTACGCGCCAAGCGGCGTGGCATCAGGCGGCAGGAGACGCACAAATGGGAGCATATACGCGGCAAGCCGCGTAAAACCAGCACAACGACCGGCACTGTCCGAATGTGAGGCATGAGTGTCTCGGAATTTGGCGCACCAGCCGCGTAAACGTTCCCACTCGGGTGCGTGCAGGTGTCGGTTCTGCGCGGCCGGCCTTGCGTCATCTGCGCCGCGCGCCGTTTCAATTCTTCCAGAAACATCTGTAGCAGCGGCGTCTTGCGTCCGCGCCACGGCGCGCCGATGACCACCGGCGAAAACCCGTCCAGTGGCAGGACGCGCACCTTCGGCGAAGACATCTCTTTCGGAATTGCCGCCGACAAGCCGATGCCCAGCCAGCGGCAAGTCTTGTCAAGGCATCGGATTCAGTCCTTCGTGTCGCACTTTCCAGTTCGTTGGAAATCCCGGGGCATGTTCCGTATTTCCATCCCAACCCGCCGCCATCATCGCGGTCGCGGCGAGCCAGCCGCCGTTCGCGGGCATATACATCGGAGTCTGCTCCGGCCGGCGTATTGTGTAACCCGACGGCCTGAATGGATTCTTTTGATATTCGGGGACGAGCAATTGAATCGCCAGATCCGGTTCGTTCATTCGCGCTGCGCACATCGCGACCATGGCATAGCCCCAGGTGATCGCCGGTTGCACGCCGCGCGTCCGTGAAGCCGCCGCCGATTGCAGCGTGCGGCGCATCGCGTCCCTGTCAATTCCGTTGCCGGGCAAAACTCCATAAAGCCACGTCGCCATCCACGCCGGCCTGGTCTCTTCGGGAAGTTCAACCGCCACATAGACCCCGTTGCGAATTGGCGGCGGCGCCAGGTCTTTCAAGACCTTGTCCCACTGCGGCTCGCGTTGCATGCCAAGCCGCGCGCGCCACGCCTGGGCGGTTTCCAGCGCCCATCGCCAGTAACCGAGCTCCATGCCGGGGTTGAGATTGTGGGCGTAATCGGTGTGTCCCTCATCGGCGGAGGCCACGCCCGGTCCCAGCACGAACTGTTTTCGCTCCGGGTCATAATCCACAAATGTCGCCATGTATTCGGCGGTCTGGAAAACGATTTCTTTGTAGCGATTGAGCGTGGCGTGATTCTGGTGGGCGCGATAGACAAGTTCGGCAAGATAAACCGGATGTGGTTGTTGCCAGACCAGGACCGGCCCCACACCCGATGGACTTTCAACACCGTCGGGCGCGGTCATCTTCGACCATTTCACGCCTTTGCAATTCTCGCGCCGCGCCATCGCCTGACCGGCGGGCATGAGTTGGGTCAGGTTCTTCAGGCTTTTTTCCAGCAGTTCAGGCCGGCCCCACAGCGCCCAATGTGCCGCATGCCACCAATACATCTCCATGTGGAATTTGCCGAACCATGAATTGACGGCCAGACCCGTCTCCTGTGGCGGCAGGGAACCGGCGTCATGCACTGCCATTACGTATTGCGACAGCACGATCCGCCGCTCCAGCTCCGCGGCACGCGGATCTTCGTTGCCCGACAAGTCAATCATCCCGCCACGGCTCCAGTATTCTTTCCAATGCTCCCGGCTGGCGGCCTCAACGTCGGCCCAGCTGTCCGGCTCGCCTTGGATGGGCTTGGACGAGAACCATGCGGTCAACTCAATCCGGTCAGTCGTGCTGCTCAACAGATATTGATGCATTCCCGCTTCAGCGAGCGTCGCTCCGGCGGACCACTTTGCGCGCACATCGTAATGCGTGTCGTCCAGCGTTCGCGCGAACTCCGCGCCGTTGTCCGCCCTGCGAGTGAGCATCGTCTCGTGCGCCTCCGGCTTGGTCCAGTCCTGGTAATCCGGCCCGAACATTCCGGATGCATACGGAAATGCGATGCGGATTTTCAGCCGGCCCGATGCGATCAGCGCGGATTCGATCCGCACACTCACCTCGTCGTGCTGCGGATGAACCGCAGTCACGACGCGCACCGGCACACCTTCGATTTCGAACGAGCTGCTCAGAATTCCGCCCCACAAATCCAGTTTCTGTTCCGGATTCCTTACATCCTCGATGGCCGCCTTCGAGCCGTCGGCTTTCGTCATTTCCAGCCCGATCCGGCCAAGCCCGAAACGGTGCGGATTGGCGCGCAAGTAAGCCGCATCGGGAGGCGGATTGCTCGTGCTCGAAGCCGGATAAACAAACTCCCGGTCATGCTTCTTGATCGTCGTGAACTTGAACTTGTCCAGGCTGTATCCGTTCGGGTTCGGGAAACTGTGCCAGCCCCAGTCGCTGAGGATGCCGATGGGCATTGTTTTCTCGTAAAACTCCGGAAAGCTCTGCAAGCCGGTCACGTCAACATTGAACGCGAATTCACCATTTCCCACGGCCAGCGCGCCCATCGGATCAATCTCACGAACCACGATGTCATGCCGGCTGACCAGCGCGTGCCGGTCAATGGCGGTGTTTGTGGATTTTTGTTTTGCTTTTGCATCACTCTCGGCGGGAGAATCCGCTTCAACGCCGTCCAACATGGGCGCAAATCCCAGACTTGAAGCTGCCAGCGCGGTGTTGCGGATGAATTTTCTTCGGTTCACAAATTGGTCCGGGCAGTTTCAGCCAGTCCCGCCTTGATTTACAGGATAAATTTTTCCGACCGGTCATGCAACGAAGCGGCAGGATTTTGGAGCCCATTTTCCATTATGCTGGAAAATGTGTTGTTGTCTCCGCCGCGAAGTGAATTATCCTTTCCCGAAGTGAAAGAAAAGTGGAACAAGCTGCTGCCCGTCCTGTTCATCGCCGTATTCGCGGTGTCGCGGATTCCCGGCTTGTTGCCGGCCAATTTCAGCGTCGCCTACGCCTTCGCGTTTTGCGCGGGCGTGTATTTTCGCGGCGCGAGGGCCTGGTGGCTGCCGCTTGGCACGATGCTCGTCACGGACGTGGCGTTGAACATTTTCTATTACCACGTCGCGCCGTTTGCTTTTTACCTGCTGCTGAATTACGCGATTTTCGCGGTGCTCATCGGCCTGGGAAAATGGTTTGGCCGGCGCGCGTCATTTTTCAAATTGCTGCTCGGCGGCCTGCTCGGCGCGGTGGTTTTTTATCTCGTCACCAACACACTCGCGTGGCTGCAAGACCCCGCCTACGCCAAGACGATAGCCGGCTGGATTCAGGCGCTCACCACGGGCCGGCTGGACGTGCAGCCGACGACTTGGGAAATGTTTCGCAACACGCTCACGAGCGGCGGGCTGTTCACCGCGCTGTTTGTCGCGGCGGAGAAATTGACCGCACCCGCCGAATCGCCCGCCGACAAGACCGCCGGCGCGCGCGATGAGGAGCCGGAAGCTGAAGGCGAGAAAGCGCCGGAGGAGGCGAAGGCGTGAACATCGGTGTTTCGGAGGGACGAGCTCTGCGAGTCCCAAACTTCTGGAATTCAAACAGGGACTCGTGGAACTCGTCCCTCCGAAAATGAGATGAAAATCGGCGTCATCTCGGACACGCACAATTACCTCGACCCGAAAGTCCTTGAGCTGTTCGCGGGCGTGGATCACATCCTGCATGCCGGCGACATCGGCAACGCCACCATCATTTCCGAATTGGAGGAAATCGCGCCCGTCACCGCAGTTTACGGCAACACGGATATGGGATTGCCGTTCAAGGAAACGGAAGTCATCGAGCTTGGCACGCGGAAATTCCTCATCCATCACATCGTCAATCCGCACGCGCCCGGCGAGCGCGTCAAGGAACGCATCGCGCGCGCGCAGCCGCAAGTTGTCGTCTTCGGGCACACGCACCGGACGTTTTTCGAAACCATCGGCGGCGTGCTTTATTTCAATCCCGGCTCGGCGGGCAAGCCGAGGTTCGGCCTGGGCCGCACCGTGGCCATCCTGCATTGCGACGCGAAGGAAATCCGCCACGAGTTTATTCCGCTCTGATTTTTTGAACAACAAAGACATGTCGCCGCCAAGCCGCAACCAAACCGGAGCGCGGCTGTCCCAGCCGCAGCACTTTCGTTTACCAATGGGTGTCGGATGACAACTCGATGTATTTTCTGCATTTTCGCCCGCTGCGGCTGGGACAGCCGCGCTCCGAAATTTTCTCAGAACGCGAAGATCTGCGGAGATCGCACCACAAAGGCGCAACGTTTTTTGTCGCGGCGATAATTCTTGATGGAAATTTGCGGGTCTGATTTCATGAGTTCATGCTAGCAATAGAACTGGACAAGTCACCTGTGCATGGCGTCCTGCATGCCCCGTCGTATAATCACTGCTAGGCGGCTCGCGTATGACAGGAGCTTTTTTACCATTTGGTCCGGTTTATATTGCATGTCTCATTGCAGCATTTCTATTTGCTGTCCGTCTTATGGGCGCTGTTTTCTCGACAAAGATTTCAGGGCAGATACGGAGGCATCCCGTGATTCACAGTATTTGGGGATGTTTTGCATATGTTGGTGTTGTTGTCTTTTTGGCCATTTTGAATCCAGCTATGTCCACGTGGTGGCCTTTAGGTTGGTTTGAGCGGTTGTCGCAGCGACAGATTCTCATGGAACGAGTCAAGTCAGCAGGAGGATGGGACAGCGTAAGACGAGACTGCGTTAGCTTGGTTGCATTACACACCAATGGATTTCTGCTCTTTTGGGCAAATACAAATGGGGTGCATTTTTTTTACTTGGATGAATTTGGCACCAATGATCTGTTCTTGCGTATAGAGACAAATAGGCTACCTGCGTCAATCGTCGCACTCGACCCCCGCAAGGTTGAGTATGCTCCAAAGGATGGTTGTGTTCGCTTCAGGTTTTTCGGCTCACATTCCACCGGCGGAATCGTCGAACCGTATTTGGGTTTGGAGGTTGATACGTCCACCAATAGTGTAAGTTACAAGCACGGAGCCGGAACTGAATATGGTGATTGGACCTACAAAAAAGTGGCTGAGGGAGTTTACGAAATTTACTGACGAGCAGACTCACAAATCTCCTTCGCGTCCTTCGCGCGACTATTTTCACTTCGCCAACTGCACCGCCAGTTCCTTCACCTTCCGCAAATCGAGCTTGCCCGTTCCCAGCAGTGGAAACTGCTCCACGCGGAAAAACTGGTCGGCGCGCGGCTTCCACAGGTTCGGCAAATCGCTTTGCGCGAGCTTTTCCAGGCACGGTGCCAGTTTTTCGTCAGACAGTTTGTGCAGCACCACGAGCCGTTCGCCTTTCTTTTCGTCCGGCAGGCCGGTCACGACAAACGTCTGCTCGGTAGCGCCCGCGAGTTCGTGCAATTTTTCCTCAATCCTGATGTGCGGCACCATTTCGCCGCCGATTTTACTGAAGCGGTTCAGGCGGTCGGTGATTTGCAGAAAGCCGTCCTCGTCCAGCGCCGCCACGTCGCAGG
>Ga0265337_1001008_pt1 | contig 14671 bp, 7 predicted proteins | sample 42122metaG_FD_192441 | JGI IMG/M metagenome (GOLD analysis project Ga0265337, IMG submission 192441) | Rhizosphere microbial communities from Carex aquatilis grown in University of Washington, Seatle, WA, United States - 4-21-22 metaG | ecosystem: Host-associated > Plants > Roots > Rhizosphere >... | reverse complement strand
CTGCCGCAGCGCATCGAAAAATCCCGCGCCCGGATCGAACCCCCAGCGCTCGCGTCCCAAGGTCGAGCCGAGATCGAAGCGGAAGCCGTCGACATGAAACGATTGCGCCCAGTAGCGCAGCGAATCCGTCACCATCTGGAGAGCGCGCGCATGGGTCAGGTCGAGCGTGTTCCCGGTGCCCGTATCGTTGGCGATGTAGCGGGGATCGTCGCACAGCCGGTAATAGACCGCATTGTCGAACCCTCGCCACGACAGCGTGGGGCCAAGCTCGCTGCCTTCGCAGGTGTGGTTGTAGACGACATCCAGGATGACTTCGATCCCGGCCGCGTGCAGGCGGCGAATGGCCAGACGGATTTCGTTGGGGTTGGCTTCGGCGAGATAACGCGGTTCGGGCGCGAAATAGGCGAGCGAATTGTAGCCCCAATAATTGGTGAGCTTGCGGTCGAGCAGATGGCGGTCCTGCAGGAAAGCGTGGATGGGCATAAGCTCGACGGCCGTGACGCCGAGCCGCTTCAGATAGCCGATGACCTGAGGGTCGCCGAGTGCCGAGAACGTGCCGCGCTCGCGGGGACTGACGCTTTCGAGCAGTTCCGTGAAGCCGCGCACATGCAGTTCGTAGATGATGGTGTCCGCCCACGGAACATTGGGGGGCCTGTCATTGTGCCAATCGAAATTGTCTTCGGTGACGGCGGCCTTCACCATTGCGGGCGCGGAATCGTGCCGGTCGAAGGAGAGGTCGGTGTTGCGCGAGTGGATGCGATAGCCGAACAGGGCGTCGGTCCAGCGCAAACGGCCGGCCAGCGCCTTGGCATAGGGATCGAGCAGCAGCTTGTTGGGATTGAAGCGGTGCCCGTTCCAGGGCTCGTAGGGACCATAGGCGCGATAGCCGTAGACGAGGCCGGGTGCCGCGCGCGGCAGATAGCCGTGCCAGATTTCGCCGTCGAATGAGGGAAGCGCAAGGCGCGCCGCCTCGCGTTTGCCGCCGCGGTCGAACAGGCACAATTCGATCTTCTCGGCGTGTTGTGAAAACACCGCGAAATTCACGCCGAGCCCGTCGGAGACCGCGCCCAAGGGATAGGGTGAGCCCGGCTCGAGGTGGGTCGGCAATGCCGCCATGGGTCAGTTTTCCGCCTGCAGGATGATCGCCGACAGCGGCGGCAGCACGAGCGAGATCGATTGCTCGTAGCCATGGGCAGGTTCCGATTGCGAATCGAGCCCGCCGTCATTGCCGAGATTGCTGCCGCCGTAATGATGGGAGTCGGTGTTGAGGATTTCGCGCCAGCGCGCGGCATGGGGGACGCCGATACGGTAATGCTCCCGCGGCACCGGCGTCATGTTGAAAACGGCGATCACCGGCTTCGCGCCGGGCCGCAACCGCTCATAGGCGTAAACGCTCTGCTTCCAATCGTCGCCCACGATCCAGCGGAAGCCCTGCGGGTCGGCATCGGCGTGGAGCGCGGCTTCGCGCGCGTAGAGGCGGTTCAGATCGTGCACCAGCCGCTGCAGGCCGGCGTGGCCCTGCTCCTGCAGCAAATCCCAGGCGACCTCGCCGTCATGGCTCCATTCCTGTTTCTGGCCGATCTCATCGCCCATGAAGAGAAGCTTCTTGCCGGGCTGGGTCCACATGAAGGCGAAATAGGCGCGCAAATTCGCGAGCTTCTGCCAGGAATCGCCGGGCGCTTTGGCGTAGAGCGAGCCTTTGCCGTAGACCACTTCGTCATGGGAGAGCGGCAGGATGAAGCGTTCGGAAAAGGCGTAGAGCAGTCCGAAGGTGACGTTGGCGTGATGCCAGCGCCGGTGCACGGGGTCGCGGCGGAGATAGGCCAGCGTATCGTGCATCCAGCCCATGTTCCATTTGTAGGAGAAGCCGAGCCCGCCATTGGAGATGGGTGCGCTCACGCCGGGCCAGGCGGTGGATTCTTCGGCGATGGTGATGGCGCCCGGCGCCCGCTCGGCGACGAGCGTGTTCAGCCGCCGCAACAGCGCGATGGCTTCCAGGTTCTCGCGTCCGCCATGGACGTTGGGCACCCACTCGCCTTCCTTGCGCGAATAATCGCGGTACAGCATGGAGGCGACCGCATCGACGCGCAGACCGTCGACGTGGAATTGCTTCAGCCAATAGAGCGCGCTCGCGATCAGGAAGCCCTGAACTTCGCGGCGGCCGAAATTGTAGACGTACGTGTTCCAGTCGTGCTGGAAACCTTCCTTGGGATCGGCGTGTTCGTAAAGCGCGGTGCCGTCGAAGCGCGCGAGTCCATGGCCGTCGGTCGGAAAATGGCCCGGAACCCAGTCGAGAATGACGCCGATATTGGCGCGGTGGCAGGCATCGACGAAATAGGCGAAGTCCTGCGGCTCGCCATAGCGCGCGGACGGAGCGAATTGGGAGAGCGGCTGATATCCCCAGGAGCCGCCGAAGGGATGCTCCATGATGGGGAGGAACTCGATATGCGTAAATCCGAGCGCGCTTGCATAGGGAATGAGCCGCTCGGCGAGCCCGCGCCAATCGAGGATCCCGTCCGGCTGGTGCTCGGGGCGCCGCCATGACGCGGCGTGGACTTCGTAAATGGAAATCGGCGCGTCCGGGCTTTGTGCTTCCCCCCGCCGCGCCATCCAATCGCCGTCCGTCCAGCCGAAAGTCCAGGATGGGGCGACAATGGACGCGGTGGCGGGGGGCCGCTCGGTGGCGCGGGCAAGGGGATCGGCTTTCAGCGGAAGAAGCGCACCATCAGCGCCGGTGATCTCATATTTGTAGCGCTCGCCCGCCTTGAGCCGCGGCACGAACAGCTCCCAGACGCCGGCATTGTGGCGCAGCCGCATGCCGTGCCGCCGTCCGTCCCACGCGTTGAAATCGCCGACCACCGCAACGCGCCTTGCATTCGGCGCCCACACCGCGAAGGAGGCGCCCGAAACGCCATCGATGCTGACGACGTTCGCCCCGAACCGCTCGGCGAGATTCCAATGCGAGCCTTCCGAAAACAAATGGAGGTCGAGATCGGAGAGCACCGGTCCGAAGGAATAGGGGTCCTCGGTCTCCTGCACGCCGTTCGGCCAGCGAATGGAAAGGATGTAGCGTCCGGAGCCCGGCACCGGACCTGCGAACAGGCCGTCATGGGCGGGTACGCGCACCAGTTGCGCGATCGGCGAGCCGTCCCCGGCGCCACGCACTTCGACCGAAAGCGCGCCCGGAAGAAAGGCGCGCACCACGCGTCCTTCGGACGTCTGGTGCGGGCCCAGCAATGCAAACGGATCGTTCAGCCGGCCTTCGATCAGCGCGTCGAAGGATTCCGCTTCCGTGGTTCCCGCACCCGTCGCGTCCATGCGGTTCAAGCGGCACCTGCGTGAAGCTGTTCGGCGAGTTCGGCAAAGCCCTTCAGCGGCATGTCGATCCCATCCGGCCTGTCGGTCGTTTCATATGCAATCTCATAAGCTGCTTTTTCGAGCGCGAACACCGCGATCATCTTCAGTTCGGCCGGGCTCAGTGCCGCATGCCGCGCCTCGGAATAGCCGGCGAGGAATTTCGAGACCGCGAGGCGTCGGAATTCGCCAAGCACCGCGGCGGCGCGCTTTTCCTCGGCCCTGCCTTCCAGGGCGGCGTTTTCCCGCCCGGCTATGTAGGCTGCGTTGTCGAAGGACCGCACTATCCCCGCCACGTCGCGCAAGGGACTGGTCTTGGCGCGGCGCTCCGTCAACGGCTTCAGCAGATCGCCCTCGAAATCGATGAAGATGACATCGCCCGCCGCGACCAGAACCTGCCCCAGATGCAGATCGCCATGCACGCGCGTCGTCAGCACATTCTGAACGCCGGCCAGCGCCGCGTCGGCGGATTGCAGAATTGCGCTCTTCTGTTTGGTCAGTTCGGAAATCAAGCGCGCGCGAGCGCTTTTGGGATCGCCCGTGTTCTTGCCCAGAATGGCGAAAGCGGCGTCGAGATGGTTTTTTATGCTCGCCCGCCACGATTTCAGCGTCTTTGCATCGGCGATTTTCGGCGCAAAATCGGGATCGTCGCAAGGCTCGGCCAGCACGCCATGCATCTCGCCAAGGCGAAAGCCCAGGCGGTAGACAAAATTTTCATAGGGCTCGAAGCGCTGCTGCTCGGAATTTGCGGCCGCCGCGCGCTCATCGAGGGCGCGCTTCAACTGATCGAGCGTCCAGCGCAAGCCGTCTCCCTGATTGGCCACGAAGCGCTGGGCGATGGCTATCAGCGATTGCGAACCGTCGCTGTGCGCGCGCACGATTTCGCCCAGCAAAGCCGCGATGCCGGAAAAGCCGCGCGCCGTGAGGAAGCCGATCATCTCGGCCTCGGGATGTTTTCCCACGATGGTCCGGCGGAACAGCTTCACGATGGCCTTGCGGGCGATGACGACCGAGGAATTGGTCTGCTCGACGGCGGGCCAATCGACTTCGCCTTCCGGGGTCAGCGCCACGTCGAACCCTGCCGCCGGCTCGAATTGAAGTTCACCGTCGCCGAACGGGAGCCGCTTTTGCCGATGGAAGCCGTCCAGTACCGCGTGCACGAATTTCAGGCTCGCGAACCCGTCGGTGAGGTTTCCCATGCGCGAATGGCGGCGGACGCGCGCCATCGCCAGCGGGGTCTCGAACGGGCAGGACGGGACATCGTCCCAGGAGACGGCGAGCGGCAATGTGTAGATGTCGCTCGTCTTGCCCGAAATGATCCTGAAATCGGCGAAGACGAATTCGCTTTCGCCGTCCGGCACCGCGAAGGCGATGAGTTCGGCCTTGTCGATAACCGCGCCCTTGCCCTGGAACCAGCGGCGTTGCGTCACGTATCGCGGAAGGATGTCGCGTTCGAGCACGCCCTTGTTTGCGCCTTCGATGGCATCCCTGATGCCGCCGCGAAGCACAAAGGTGTATTGCTCGACCGTGCTTGCGGGATTGGCCGTGCTCCAGGTCGGCGGCTCGGTGCTCGCGCTCAACAGGAACCAATAGAACGCGAAAGGGGGCAGCGTCAGCAGATAGGAGAGCTGGCCGATGGCGGGAAAGGCGACGCCGCCCAGCGTCTCGACCGGCGTGCGCCCGGCAAATTCGCCGAGCTCCAATTCGACCGCCTGCGCCGCGCGCGAAACATTGACCACGCAAAGGATGGTCTCGCCGTCGAATTCGCGCAAATAGGCGAGCACCTTGCGGTTCTGCGGCCGCAGGAAGCGCAGCGTCCCGCGGCCGAACGCCTTGTGCCGGCCCCTGACCGCAAGCATGCGCCGAAGCCAGTTCAACAAGGAGTGCGGATCGCGCCATTGCGACTCCACATTCACTGCCTCATAGCCATAGAGCGGGTCCATGATCGAAGGTAGGATCAGGGCCGCCGGATCGGCGCGCGAGAAGCCGCCGTTCCGGTCGGGCGACCATTGCATTGGCGTACGCACGCCGTCGCGGTCGCCGAGGTGAATGTTGTCGCCCATGCCGATCTCGTCGCCGTAATAGACGACGGGCGTGCCTGGCATGGTGAGAAGCAGGCTGTTCATCAGCTCGATGCGGCGGCGGTCATGCTCGAGCAGCGGGGCAAGGCGGCGCCTTATGCCGAGATTCAAGCGCGCGCGCGAATCGGCAGCGTAGAAATTCCACAGATAGTCGCGTTCCTTGTCCGTCACCATTTCGAGCGTCAGCTCGTCATGGTTGCGCAGGAAGATCGCCCATTGGCAGTCCGGCGGAATGTCGGGCGTCTGGCGCATGATGTCGGTGATCGGGAAGCGGTCCTCCTGGGCGAGCGCCATGTACATGCGCGGCATCAGCGGGAAGTGGAACAGCATGTGGCATTCGTCGCCATTGCCGAAATAGGCTTGGACGTCTTCGGGCCATTGATTGGCTTCGGCGAGCAGCATCCGGTTTTTGTAATGGGCGTCTACCTCGGCGCGGATGCGTTTCAGGATGCCGTGGGTCTCCGGCAGGTTTTCGTTGTTGGTGCCTTCGCGCTCGACGAGATAGGGAACCGCATCGAGGCGCAAGCCGTCCACACCCATATCGAGCCAAAAGCGCATGATGCCGAGCACCGCTTCCACCACGTGTGGATTGTCGAAATTGAGATCGGGCTGATGCGCATAGAAGCGATGCCAGTAATAGGCCTTTGCGACATCGTCCCAGGCCCAGTTGGATTTTTCCGTATCGAGGAAAATGATGCGCGTGCCGGAATAGCGTTTGTCGGTGTCCGACCAGACATAGAAGTTGCGCGCAGCCGATCCGGGCTTGGCGTGCCGCGCGCGCTGGAACCAGGGATGCTGATCGGAGGTATGGTTGACGACCAGCTCGGTGATGACGCGCATGTTGCGCGCATGCGCCGCTTCGATGAAGCGCTTGACGTCCTTGAGCGTGCCGTATTCGGGATGCACGCCCTTGTAATCGGCGATGTCGTAGCCGTCGTCGCGCCTGGGCGAGGGATAGAACGGCAGCAGCCACACCGCGTTGATGCCAAGCTCGCGGAGATAATCGAGTCTTGCCATCAGGCCGGGAAAATCGCCGACCCCGTCATTGTTCGCGTCGAAGAAGGATTTGACGTGGAGTTGATAGATGACCGCATCCTTGTACCAGAGGGGGTTGTCGTCGAGCGCGGATTTGGCGTGCCGCCGGGCCATCAGCCGACCTCTGAGGAGCGAAAGCGCCAGATCACAATTTCACCTGCAAATATTATTGCGCGTATGTCCGGGTAACTCCGGCGCCTTCGAACGGTTCCGGGAAAGGTGGCCGGGAACTTCAGCGGGCGCGTAAAATCGATGCGCAAAGGCGGAGATCGCTCACCAGACCCGCATATTCGCGCTTCTTGTCTTCGGGGTCCGGGATGCGCAGCAGCGAAGAGGGATGGATGGTGACGAGCAGTTTCGTGCCGTCTTCGAGCCTCAGCACTTCCCTTCGCACCTTGGCGATGGTGACGGTCTTTCCCGTCAGGCTGCGCGCGGCGGTCGCGCCCAGCGCCACCACGAGGTCCGGCTGCACCAGCGTGCGCTCGATGTCGTTCCACCATTTGCAGCGTTCGATCTCGTAAGCGTTGGGGCGCTTATGCAGCCGCCGCCTGCCGCGCGGCTCGAATTTGAAATGCTTGACCGCGTTGGTGACGAAGATCTGCCTCCGGTCGAGGCCGGCGTCGGCAAGGGCGCGGTCGAGCACGTGTCCGGCGGGTCCGACGAAGGGATGGCCCGCCAGATCCTCGTCATTGCCCGGCTGCTCGCCCACCATCATCAGGGGCGCATGATCCGGTCCTTCGCCGGGTACGACCTGGGTTGCGGGCACATAGAGCGGACAGCGTGTGCAGCGGGCCTCGGCTTTGCGTAGGGCCACGAGCGTGGAGGGTAGGGGGGCCTCGTCCATGGTCGAGAATTAAAGTGGGGTTTGGAGAAAGGTTCCACAGAGCTCGGCTTGACTCATCCGCCGAGTCGGGGAATCAATGAGAACGAAATAAGAACATAAACCTGGAAATGGTTATAAGTAAAGCCCTTAACCAAAATGCGTTTTCCGTTCAACCCGCTGCCCGGCCAGGGGGCCAATTGGGTGGAAGGACGGAAGAAGGCTGCATTTCTCTCGGTACGCCCGATGCGGCGCTTCAGGGCGGCCTTTCCCTCTCCGAGCTGCACGAACTTGCCCCCGCTTCGCCGTTCCAGCATGGCGCAAGCTTGGGATTTGCGCTGGCGCTGTCCGTTTTGGCACAGGCACATGACGGGGCAATCGTCTTCGTGCAGCAGGATTTCGCGGCACTCGAAGCAGGCGCGCTTTACGGATTGGGCTGCGCGCTGTTCGGAATCGATCCCACGCGATTGCTGCTGGTGCGGGCCGCCACTCCCAAGGATGCGCTTTGGGCCATGGAAGAGGCGCTGAAGACGCGCGGGGTCAGCGCGGTGATCGCTGAATTGGCGGGGTACGCCGAAGCCGCCGATCTCACCGCCACGCGGCGGCTTTCGCTGGCCGCGCAGAAGGGCCGCGCGTTGGCGCTTCTGCTGCGCCAGCGCGCATCGCCCCTCCCCAGCGCCGCGGCGACCCGCTGGCTGCTTTCGGACGCATCGGGGCCAAGCGACCTCTATGGCGGATTGGGCCGCACCGCCTTTTCCGTGACGCTGACAAAAAATCGCCGCGGACCTTGCGGCACCTGGGTCTTGCAGTGGGATGACGATGGAAGCCGTTTCGAGCCGGCGTTACCTCGCGTTGTGGCTGCGGCGCCTTTCGACCGACCGGCTGCGGCGCCAATCGCAAACGCCTGTTGACCGGCCGCTGGCGCTGGTCGGCGCAGTCAAGAATACGCGCCGTCTGACCGCGCTCAACGATGCGGCCGCGCGTGCGGGCTTGCGCGCCGGCATGAGCTTCGCCGATGCCTGCGCGATTCATCCCACGCTCGATTGGGCGGAAGAAGGGCCCGAAGACGATGCGCGGCTGCTCGAAAAAATCGCCGATTGGTGCGAGCGCTACACCCCGCTGGTGGGGCTCGATCCGCCCGACGGTTTGCTGTTCGACATCACAGGAGCCGGGCATCTCTTCGGCGGCGAGGCAGCGCTTGCGCGTGATCTGCTGACGCGGCTTTCCGGTTTCGGATTTCATGCCCGCGTCGGCATTGCCGATACGGTGGGCGCGGCCTGGGCGGTGTCGCGTCACGGCAATGCGGTCGTGGTCGCATCGGGCGGCACGGGCGATATTTTGGCGCCTCTTCCCGTCGCCGCCTTGCGCTTGCCGCCGGAGACACGCGCGGGATTGATCCAGCTTGGGCTCAAAACCGCCGGTGACATCATGGTGCGGCCCCGCGCGGCATTGGCCGCACGCTTCGGTGCGGGCCTGATGCGGCGGCTCGATCAGGCGCTTGGGTACGAAGAAGAACCGATCACCCCGCGCCTGCCGGTGCCGGCCTTGAGCGCCGAACAGGGCTTTCCCGAACCCGTCTCGCGCGACGAAGATTTGCTCTGCGTGGTGGAACATCTGACTGCACGGCTTTGCGCGTTGCTGGAGAAACGCGGCGAGGGCGCGCGGCGGATGATGGCGCGCTTTTTCGGTGCCGGCGGCGCGGTGGAGCGGATCGAAATCGGCACCAGCCGGCCGTTGCGCGAAGCGGCGCATCTCAACCGCCTGTTTGGGGACAAATTCGCGGCCCAGCAATGGGATCACGAATTCGGCTTCGACCGCATCCGCGTCTGCGTGCTGGAAGCGGAGTCCGTTGCACTCGCGCAGAAGGATTTGACCGCTGCCGAAGACGGTCCGGAATTCGCGCAGCTGATCGATCGCTTGTCAGCGCGGCTCGGCGAGACCCGTGTGCTCAAGCCGATGCTGCAGGACAGCCATGTGCCCGAGCATGCCTGCGTGACGCTCCCCGCTTCCTGCGCCGAAGAGTTCGCGCCGGAGTATTTTCCTCCCCCGTTTACGGGGGAGGTGACGCCGAAGGCGGCGGTGGGGGGACTTGGTTCTCGCCATGATACGCTCGCCTCATCGCGCCCCGTCCGGCTGTTCGAGAACCCTGAGCCCATCGAGGCCATTGCCGAAATCCCCGACGGTCCGCCGGTGAAATTTCGCTGGCGCCGCATCTCCCATGACGTCGCCCGCGCCGAAGGGCCGGAGCGCATCGCGCTACCCTGGTGGCGCTCCGGCGAGCCCGCGCCGACACGGGATTATTTCCGCGTCGAAACCGCCGCGGGCGCCCGGCTCTGGCTCTATCGCGATGGGCTTTACAGCGAAACCGTTTCCCCGCGCTGGTTCTGCCACGGGTTCCTGCCGTGAGCGAGTATGCGGAACTTGCGGTCACCAGCAATTTCTCATTTCTGCGTGGCGGTTCGCATCCCGAAGAATTGGCGGCGCAGGCGAAATCGCTCGGGCTCTGCGCGCTGGGAATAGCCGACCGCAATACGGTGGCCGGCCTCGTGCGCGCGCACAGCATCGCCGAGGAGCAGGGGCTGCAATTCCTACCCGGTGCGCGGCTCGTCTTCGCGGACGCCACGCCGGATGTACTCGCCTATCCGCATTGTTTGTCCGGCTGGTCGAATCTGACCCGGCTGCTGACGATCGGCAAACGCCGCGCGGAGAAAGGGGCGTGCGAACTCCATCTTTCCGATCTTCTTGACCGCGCGGCCGGCCTCAGCCTGATCGTCATGCCGTCCAATATTCCGTTGCCGCGTCGCCGAAATAATAATGTCTCCACCCTCCCCTTGAGGGAGGGTCGAAATTTCGAGCGTTCGCGAGAAATTTCGGGGAGGGGAGATGCTGTGAAACGTTTCCTCCTCGAACGTGCGCGCGCGCCGGCGCGCTCCGCTCGTTCGCCCCTCCCTCAAGCGGAGGGTGAAAACAGTCTGGTTCAGACGATCCGTCAATTGCGCGAGGCGGCGGGTGCGCCGGTGCGATTGGCGGCATCCATGCTCTATCGCGGCGACGATGCGCGCCGCCTGGAACGACTGGCTGCACTTGCCGCCGAAGCGCAAAGCCCGCTCATCGCGGTCAATGATGTGCTCTATCATCATCCCGGCCGGCGCCCGCTGCAGGATGTCGTCACCTGCATCCGCGAGCATCTGACGCTGGACCGGGCAGGCAAGCGCCTTGCCGCCAATGCCGAGCGGCATCTGAAGCCCCACCATGAAATGCTCCGCCTGTTCCGCCGTCATCCGGAAGCGGTGGAGGAAACCGTCGCCTTCGCGCAATCCTGCCGTTTCTCGCTGAAGGAGTTGAGACCTTCCTATCCGCTGGAGACGCGCGAAGGCTTCGCCACGCCGCAACACGCGCTTACCGTCTTTGCCGAAGCGGGCGCGCATAAGCGCTATCTCGGCGGCATCCCTGAAAAAATCCGCCAATCGCTGGAGTACGAGCTGAAGCTGGTCGCGGAGTTGAATTACGCGCCCTATTTCCTCACCGTCCACGACATCGTCCGCTTCGCGAAATCGCAAGGCATTCTCTGTCAGGGGCGCGGCTCGGCCGCCAATTCCGCGCTCTGCTTCTGCCTCGGCATCACCGAAGTCGATCCGACGGTCAGCGATCTGCTGTTCGAGCGCTTCATTTCGGCCGAGCGCAACGAACCGCCCGACATCGACGTCGATTTCGAGCACGAGCGGCGCGAAGAGGTGATCCAGTATGTCTACGGAAAATACGGCCGCGAGCGCGCCGCGCTGACCGGCACCACCATCTGCTATCGCGGACGCAGCGCCATTCGCGAAGTGGGCAAGGTGTTCGGCCTTTCCGAAGACGTCACGTCATCGCTCGCCCGCACGCTGTGGGGATGGTCGGCTTCAGGCGTCACCGAAAACGACGCGAGTAGTGCCGGCCTTAACTCAGCCGACCCACGTCTTCAAAAAGCGATCGCGCTCGCGGGCGAACTGATCGATTTCCCCCGCCACCTGTCGCAGCATGTCGGGGGCTTCGTTATCACCGAGGGAAGGCTCGACGACATCGTGCCCATCGAGAACGCGGCGATGGACGACCGCACCGTGATCGAATGGAACAAGGACGACATCGACGCCTTGAAGATTCTCAAGGTCGATCTTCTGGGCCTCGGCATGCTGTCCTGCATTCGCCGGAGTTTCGACCTTTTGAAGCCGCATTACGGAATTCAATTTTCCAAAACCTCCGACATTCCGCCGGAAGAAAAACCGGTTTACGATATGCTTTCCCGCGCCGATTCCATCGGCGTGTTCCAGGTGGAAAGCCGGGCGCAAATGTCCATGCTGCCGCGGCTGAAGCCGGAACGATTCTACGATCTCGTCATCGAAGTCGCGATCGTGCGCCCCGGTCCGATCCAGGGCGACATGGTGCATCCCTATTTGCGCCGGCGCGAAGGCAAGGAGGCCGTCACCTATTACGCGCCTTCGCCCGAACACGGTCCCGCGGATGAATTGCGGAAGGTGATGGAGAAGACGCTCGGCGTGCCGCTGTTCCAGGAACAGGCGATGCGGGTGGCCATCGAAGCGGCGAAATTCGCGCCTGCCGAAGCCGACCGCCTGCGCCGCGCCATGGCGACCTTCCGCAGGGTCGGCACCATCCAGACCTTCCGCGACAAGTTCGTGAACAATATGAGCGCGCGCGGTTATCCGCGCGAATTCGCGGAAAGCTCCTTCCGCCAGATCGAAGGCTTCGGCGAATATGGTTTTCCCGAAAGCCATGCGGCGAGTTTCGCGCTTCTGGTCTACGCGTCGGCCTGGATCAAATGCCATTACCCCGATGTGTTCGCGGCGGCTCTCCTGAACAGCCAGCCCATGGGATTCTATGCGCCGGCCCAGATTATTCGCGATGCCGCCGAGCATGGCGTGGAAGTCCGTTCCGTCGATGTGAACTTTTCCAACTGGGACTGCACGCTGGAACGATGCGCCCCGAGCGAACCGGAAAGGGGAACGCTCCATCTCCGTCATGCCCAGATGAAGAACGATATCCGCACAACCCATGCGCTGCGGCTGGGCCTTCGCCAGATCGCGGGCTTTTCGCAGAAGGACGCCGAGCGCATCGAGAAGACGCGTGGCGCAGGCTTCGCATCCTTGCGCGATTTCTGGCTGAGAGGCGGGCTTTCTCCGGCGGTGCTGAAACGGCTCGCCGAGGCCGATGCGTTCGGTTCGTTCGGGCTCACGCGGCGTCAGGCATTATGGGCGTTGCGCGCGCTTCGCCGCACCGGGGAAAAGGACGATCTGCCGCTGTTTGCGCGTGCCGAGCTTCCGGATCGCGAGCCCGATGCCGCCTTGCGGCCGATGGCCCCCGGCGAAGACGTGATCGAGGATTACCGTCACCTGCATCTGTCGCTGAAGGCCCATCCGCTCGTTTTCTTGCGCGAAGCATTGGCGCAAAAGCGCGTCCTTCCGTGCGGGCGGCTTGCCGAGACACCCTCGGGAAAACGCGTGACGGTAGCGGGCCTCGTGCTGGTGCGTCAGCGCCCCGGCAGCGCGCAAAGCATCTTCATGACCGTCGAGGACGAAACCGGCATCGCCAATATCATCGTTTGGCCGCAGGTGTTCGAGAAATACCGCGGCGTCGTCATGGGCGCGCGTCTGGTCGCGGCAACCGGCAAGGTGCAGAACGAATCCAATGTGGTCCACCTCATCGCCGAACGGCTCGACGATCTGACGCCGATGCTCAGCCTTCTCTCCAAACATGCGCCCGCGGAAAAACCGCCGCGCTTCACTATTCCCGCCGATGAGCCCGCGCAATTCATGCCGAAGGGCCGCAATTTCCATTGAGCACGGTTCCTCAGCATTCAAAAAAGCCCCGCTGGGGCGGAACCAATCGCAGCCCACGCCGCTGAGTCTGGAACTGGGGGAAACAGACGCCCCGATTTATTTTCCAAGGAGAACACGCATGCCGGCGACTCACACCTCGCAATCGAAAGGGCGGACAACCGCGAAAGGCCGGACCACGGCGAAGGCGAAACAGCAGGATGCAATCAAGCTTCTGATGGCCGATCACGACGAAGTGGAAGCGCTGTTCAAGCAATTCCAGAAAATGAAGAAGGACGGCAGCCAGAAATCCGATCTGATCGAGCAGATTTGCCAGGCGCTGAAGGTGCACGCGGAGATCGAAGAGGAGATCTTCTATCCCGCAGCCCGCGACGCTTTGGCTGAACAGGGCGAGCAGATGCTGGATGAAGCCGAGGTCGAACACGCCTCTATCAAGAGCCTGGTCGAACAGCTCGAAGATGCCGATCCCGACGACGAGATGACCTCCGCCAAGGTCAAGGTTTTGTGCGAATACGTCACGCACCACGTCAAGGAAGAGGAAGGCAAGATGTTTCCCAAGATCAGGAAATGCGGCCTTGACCTCGACGATCTCGGCATGGAGCTGAAGGAGCGCAAGCAGGAACTGATGGGCCAGCAATAGGCCTGAAGGACGCCATAGAAAGGCGCCGCGGCTTCAGGCTGTGGCGCCTTTTTCGTGGCGGATTTGCGATTATCCGCGTTGTCGGAAGGTGAATACCGCAAAGAAATTCAAGACGGCGCTCGGTGAAACCCGCCTCTTGATGCTGGGCGCGCAGATCGTTTTCGGGTTTCAGTTCAATGGGATTTTCCAGTCCGCCTTCGATACGGTTCCGCAACGGTCCCGTCTTTTCGATGCAGCGGCCATCCTCTTGATGAGCCTGACCATCGGCCTTCTGATTGCGCCCTCGGCCTGTCACCGCCTGGCCCATAGAGGCCAAGTCGACGCCCGGCTGTTTCGGGAAACGGCTGCGTTCGCCGGCCTGGCGCTTCTGCCGTTCAGCATCTGCCTCGCCATCGACATCTATATCGTGATGGCCCGCGTGCAGGGCGAAGCGGCGGCCTATGGCATTTCTGCGTTCTTCTGGGTAACCGCGCTGGTGCTTTGGTACGTGCTCGAATTTCTCGCTCGCGACAGGAAAGTGCTGAACGCTCAAACCGGACAAATATGCGAACGGATAGCGCTGTCCGCGCGCATCGAACAGATGCTGACGGAAGCGCGTGTGGTGCTGCCCGGTGCGCAGGCCCTCCTGGGATTCCAGCTGATCGCCATGCTGACGCAGGCTTTCGACCGGCTGCCGCGATTGTCCCAATTGGTGCACGCAGGTGCACTCGCCTGCGTCGCGTTCACGGTGATTATGCTGATTGCGCCTGCCGCCTTTCACCGGATTGCCTTTGGCGGCGCTGACAGCGAGCGCTTCTATCGCATCGGTTCATTCTTCGTGACGGTGGCGCTGTTTCCGCTGGCGCTTGGTCTCGCGCTCGACACCTATGTGGCAACGGCAAAGCTGACGGCGGCGCAAAGTGCGGCCATCGGC
>Ga0265337_1001005_pt1 | contig 14706 bp, 9 predicted proteins | sample 42122metaG_FD_192441 | JGI IMG/M metagenome (GOLD analysis project Ga0265337, IMG submission 192441) | Rhizosphere microbial communities from Carex aquatilis grown in University of Washington, Seatle, WA, United States - 4-21-22 metaG | ecosystem: Host-associated > Plants > Roots > Rhizosphere >... | reverse complement strand
CGTCAGGCTGGCAAGTGTACTGGTAACCGAGCCTGAAATGTTCGTAACGACAACCGTGTAGTTGGAGCTGCTGTTGGTCGTCTGAGCATTGGTGATGATCAGCAAGTTGGTGGTCGCGCCACTGATATGCCCACCATTCACCAGGTTCGTCCCGTTCACCTGCCACTGGTACCGCAGCGGCACCGTGCCGATGACGGTGACGGCAAAGGTTGCCGTCGAACCCACCGCGATTGACTGGTTGGTTGCCGGTTGCACGGTAATCACCGGCGCTGATAGCACCGTCAGTATGGCATTGGAACTGGTCACCGAGCCGCCGAAATTGGTGACGATCACCGTGTAGTTTCCGGCGTTGGTCAACTGCACGGTGCTGATGGTCAATACGTTGGTGGTCACGCCGCTGAAGTGGCCACCGTTTACCAGATTGGTGCCATTCACCTGCCAGCGGTAACTCAACGGCGCTGTCCCGGTCGCGGTGACTGCCAGAGTCACAGTTGTTCCCACCCCGTTCGTTTGGCTGATTGGTTGCACGGTGATCCTCGGCGGGGTATTCGTCACAGTCAGGACGGCATTGGAACTGGTCACTGATCCGGAAATGTTTGTGATGATGACCGTGTAGTTTCCACTGTTGGTTGTCTGCGCATTGCTGATGATCAGCAGGTTGGTGGTCGCGCCGCTGATGTGACCTCCGTTTACCAGGTTCGTGCCGTTCACCTGCCACTGGTACCTCAACGGCACCGTTCCGATGGCGGTGACGACAAAGGCTGCCGTCGATCCCACCGCTATTGACTGGTTGGTTACCGGTTGCACTATAATTATTGGTGTTGTCTGCACCGTCAGGACGGCATTGGAACTGGTCACTGAGCCGGCAATATTTGTGACGATGACCGTGTAGTTCCCGCCGTTGGTCGGCTGCACATTGCTGATGGTCAGCACACTGTTGGTCACGCCACTGAACTTGGTTCCATTCACGAGGTTCGTCCCTTCGAATTGCCATTGGTACCTCAACGGCGCCGTTCCGGTTGCGGTGACCGCGAAGGTCGCAGTGGTTCCAACCCCGTTCGTCTGGCTTATCGGTTGGCGATTCGTCAGGATTGTCGGCGGCATATTCGTCACCGTCAGCTCGGCCAGGGCACTAGTCACCGACCCCGTATAGTTCGTGATGATCAGCGAGTAGAATCCGCTGTTGGTTATCTGTGCGCTGAGGATGATCAAACTGCTGAAGTTGGTTGCTTGGCTGATGTTTGGTCCGTTAACCAGGTCAATCCCATCATATTGCCATTGCAAATGAAGAGGTATCTCCGCAGATCCGAAGACCTGGAATGTCACTCTCGTACCCACCGGAACTGATTGGCTGGCTGGTTGTGTCGTAATTACCGTCGGATTCAGCGTTAACTTGATTTTGGCAAGAAAAGCGTCGCTCGGGCCATTCAGGGTGGGAAAAACGGCGTTGTTGGTTAGGAAGTTTGCGGAAAGCGTCTGGCCTACGACGTAGGCATCGCCATTGGTGTAAACCGCGATGCCATATCCATAATCATTGCCTTGGCCGCCCAGATAGGTGGAATAAAGCAGCGAGGTGGCATTGGTGTTGAACCCGATAACGAACGCGTCGCTCACGCCGGAATTGGGATAGCGCATCAAGGCGGGGACATTGAAGATGGGGAAATTGATCGAGGAAGCCGAGCCGGTCACAAATACTTCGCCGGCCGGGTCCACCGCCACACTGTTGCCCACGTCTGCGCCATTACCGCCGAACAGCGCCGACCAGGCGATGCCCGCTTGCGTTCCATTGGTGATTTTGGTGAGAAACGCATTTGTAACCAGGATGCCGAGGGAAGTGTTGGTGGCCAGGAAGGAGGAGAGTCCAGTCACGGTTGAGCCGACCGTGTTTGGGAAATTGGATGAAACGGTCCACCCGGTGACATAAGCGGCGCCGGTGTTGTCAACGGCGATGCCATTGGCCGCGTCGCTACTGGGGCTGCCCAGAAGCGTCGAATAAATCAGGTTGGCGCCGGTGGGATCAAATTTGGCCACAAAAGCGTCGTCGCTCAAGGTGAAGCTGCTTGAACCGTTCAAGAATTGTTGGAACCCGTTGGTGGCGGGAAAATTCGTTGAGGCGGTGAAACCGGTCACATAGACAAATCCATTGGTATCCACGGCAATGCCTTTGCCTTGGTCAAAATTGTTGCCGCCGAAGTAAGTGGAATAGGCCAGGTTTGTGCCGCCGGGACTAATTTTGGCGATGAAGGCGTTGGCATTAAAGAAAAAGGAATTGGTGCAGGCCAGTTTGCTCTGCAGCGCGTTGATGGTCGGGAAATTACTGGAATAAGTATAGCCGGTCACATAGGCATTTCCTGTCGCATCCACGGCAATCGCCATGCCGCTGTCAGAGCTGGAACCACCGAGATAGGTTGAATAAACCAGATTGGAGCCGCTGGCATCCAATTCCGTCACGAAGGCGTCAACCAGATAACTACCAAAGCTCGGGAGGAATATTCCGCTGATGTTTTTGTAAAGTGCGTTGGTCGAAGTTGGAAAATTGGGCGAATCCGTAAAACCGGTGACGTAGGCGTTGCCGGCGGAATCCACAGCTATGCCGAAAGCTCCGTCGTCAACGCTGCCGCCGAGATAGGTAATGTAGGCCGGCTGGCCCGACGCTGCATTCAGCTTGAAGACAAAGGCGTCCCCGGTCAAACTGCCTCCGGCGAAATTTTTCTGGAACGCGTTGGTGGTAAAAGGCCGGCTTGGGCTAAATTGTGTGGAAAGGGTCTGGCCGGTCATGTAAACGTTGCCATTGGTATCCAAAGCCACGGAATAACCCGTTTCCCCGGCGCTGCCGCCGAAAAAAGTCGAGTAACTCAAAACAGGATCAATGACCAACGGCTGGCTGTTATCATAGGCTCCAATTGCAAAGGCGACGGTGTGCGCATCCACGATTCGATAACCGCCTTTTATTTCTTTTCGCACATTCCCCATCATCTGGTAAATCACCGGTTTGGGCTGCCGGACTTCGCCCCCCGCCAGACTAAGAATCAGTTCGTCCTGTGAGCTGCTTGAAATCTTGTCCACTCCATCAAAGTGCATGGCGATGGCCTGGGGGTTGGCACCCGGCGCTACGGTAAAATCGTATTCGAGCAACTGCTGATTGCCGTAGTAAACCAGATTGACACCCGGATAAAGTTCGCCAACGCGGACCTGGGCGAACATGGGTACGCCCGTACGCCATTGCGCGGGATTGCTGCCGGTGAGGTAATTGATTTTACCGGGCAATTCGGCATCACCCCGGATGAGTGCCTGCGGATTGGCGCCGACAAATTGCATGCGTACGGCAGCGGGCTGGGCGCCGGTCTGGCGAAGCGCGATGTGGGCTTCAACCGGTGAAACCGAGAACTGATAATCGCGGCCGCGGGCAATGAATTGCGCTGGAATATTGGCCTGGCCCTGGTTGGCTTCAAAGTAAAGTGGCAGGTTGGCCGGCATGGCCATGGGTGTGGCGGCCGCGGCCGACGACGACAGCAGGCCCGAAGCCAGCCCGGCAAGTCCCGCCGCCAGGATTTTTCTTGCAGAATGAATCATCTTAAAAAGGACGTTGCCAGCCGACACCGAACTGGAACCGGCCGGAGGCCCCGTTAAATGAATCATGGTGGATCGGAATGCCATATTCAAGCCGCAAAGGGCCGAGTTTGGGAATGTTGATATGCAAGCCCATGCCCCAGTCATCGTCAAAATTGGCTCCGGACAACGAAAATGCCTTCGGATAAACGGCGCCGATATCGTAGAACAGGACGAAGCGCACGCCGGGACCGTTGTCCTTTTCAAAAATGGGAAGGCTGTAATCAACGGATCCGAACCAGGAGGTATCCCCACCAATGGGGTCCTCCGTTACAGTGGATAAAAGCGGTGTTTCACGCGGCGCAATGCTGCGGAATTTGAAACCGCGCAGGGAATAGAGGCCGCCAAGGTAGTAACGGTCATAAAACGGTACGTCACCGCTGCCTACGCTATCTCCGACCCCGGCACGTCCGATCAACTCGAGCACATGACTGGGTAAAAGCCCCCGGAAATACCAGGCTGTCTTGACATCCAGTTTGTAATACGTGGTGTCGCCGACGTTGAATTCGGGGTCGAATTCTGTTCGCTGGCCACGGTTCGGCAGTCGGGTGCTATTGCGGGTGTCATAGGCAATAGTGGCGCCGAAGCGGCTGTACAAATGATCACCGGTTTGAGCCAGGATGTCGTTCGGCACATTCCGTTGAACCGGTGATGGGACACCACCATTCACTATAATGTGATCACCGTAAAACCCGTCGTTCAGGTCGATCCCCACGTCTTCGAGCGTGTAACTGATGCTGCCGATGAAAAAATCGCTCCATAATGCGCGGGTCAGGCTCAGGCGCAGGCCGGTCCGGTTCTCATTGTAAATATTGTTGGGACTTTCAAAGTCCAATTGGTGCCGGTAAAGATCCACGCCGAACGCGAGCTTGCGGTTCAAAAACCAGGGTTCGACGAATGACAGTTCGTAGTCCTGGCGCTGGGTGCCGATCTGGAGGAACAAGCGCAGTTTCTGGCCGGCGCCGGTGAACGTCGGCGGGTGGAACAAATCGGCATTCCCCTGCGATACTTCGACGTAACCGACCAGCGCGTCCACCGAACTGAAGCCGGCGCCGAGCATGAAATTGCCCGTGTTCTCCTCCTCCACGTTCACGATCAAATCCTTGCGCCCGGCAATCGGCGGATCGGTCGCCTCCGACCGCAGATCCACCTTGGAGAAATATTGCAGGCCCTCGAGGCGTTCCTGGCTGATCTTGACGCGCACCATGTCAAACACCTCACCTGGCGAGATGGCCAGTTCCCGGCGGATGACCTTGTCCTTCGTTTTTTCATTGCCCCGAATGTCGATCCGCTCGACGTGGGATTTCTGGCCTTCCCGGATGCGAAATTCCAGGTCCATCGTGCCCGTTTCCACGTTCGGAATGTACACGGCGCGCAGGCCCGGTCCCCGGATCACGTCAATATAACCTTTGCTGCCGTAAAAATCCTCGATGGCCTGCGTGTCCTTGTCCAGGCCGTCGGGGGTGAAAATGTCGGCGGAGTCCATCGCCAGGCCGTGTGGACCCAGTTTGGCCTTGGAACGCTGAAAATCATGGACGGCTTGCAGCCCCCGATGGATTTCCTCCGGGTTGAAAAGTGTGTTGCCGGTGAAGGTGATGGAACCGACCTTGTATTGCCGTCCTTCATAAACGAAAAAGCGGATCACCATCGAGTTGGTGTTCGGGTGGTCGAGCCTCACGTTTTTAATTTCAAAATCAAGATAGCCATGATTGTGGTAATAATCGGTGAGCAGGTCGCGGTCATCCTCGAACTGGTCCTCCTTGTACACGCCGTTGCCCGTCAGCCAGGACCACATCCAGTGCCGCTTGGTCTTGAGCTGTCCGCGCAGTTGCTTCTGGGTGAAGGCCGCCGCACCAATGAAATCGAGCGACACGATCTTGATCTTCGGCGCCTCGGTGATTTCAAAGGTGACGCTGCCGCGTCCGGTGGTTTCATCGATGTTGGGGACATATTTGACCTGCGAGCCGGCGTAACCGTACTTTTCGTAAAGCTTCTTGATTTCCTGGCTGTCGGTGAACAGCTTCTGCTCATCCAGGGGCTGGCCGGTTTTGACGGTGATTTTTTTCCGGATTTTGGAGGCGCTGACCTTCTTGTTGCCCTCGATTTTGATGTCCGTCAGCCGCGGCCTTGCCTGGACGGTGTAAGTGAGGATCACGCCGCCGCTGTCGCCCTGATCCAACGTGGCGCGAATGTTGTAAAACTGTCCGGTGGTATAGAGGGCGTGAATGTCATCTTCGGTGGCGGCGGGAAAATAGGTGTCGCCGGCCTTGGTCCGGATGTTCGCGCGGACGAATTGTTCACTGACGGAGGCGGGGCCGACATACTTCACATCCACCCGGTCAATTTTCGGTCCGGTGGGCTGCGCCCACAGGACCGGTGCACAGGCCAGCAACAGCCAGGCCCCGAAAAGGCGGAAAATATATTTCATCGTCTATCGGTCCACCGGCACGTCTTCATCACTGACTTTGGCTGCGCTTTCAAAACGAGTGTACGGCTTCAAAAAGGTTAAATTCACGTCGCCCGTGGGGCCGTTGCGCTGCTTGGCAATCAACAGATTGACCGGCAGACCATCCGGCTCTTCCACGGCGGCGCCTTCTTCGTCATCACCGGCGTTCGGCTTGTACAACAGACCCACCACGTCCGCATCCTGTTCAATCGCGCCCGATTCCCGCAAATCGGACAAACGCGGTTTGCGGCTCTTGTCCTTCTCCAGTTCGCGGTTCAATTGGCTCAAAACCAGCACCGGCACCTTCAATTCCTTCGCCAGCGCCTTGATGCCGCTGGAAATATCCGCTATTTCCTGCTGCCGGTTCTCCTGTGAGCGACGCGCAGTAGAATGCAGCAATTGCAAATAATCAATCACAAAAAGCTTCACGCCGTGCTGTTGGGCCAGCCGCCGCGCCCGCGCCCGCAGTTGCAGAATCGAAAGCCCCGCCGAATCGTCGATGAACAACGGCGCGTTGGCCAGCCGGCCCGCCGCGCTGGTCAGCTTTGGGAAATCCGACTCGCTCATGAAGCCTTCGCGGATGCTGCGCAGGTTCACCCGCGCGACCGAACACATCATGCGCAACACCAGCGACTCCGCGCTCATTTCCAAGCTGAATACGCCCGCCGGCAGCTTCTGCTCCAGCACCACGTGTTCCACAATGTTCATCGCGAGGGACGTTTTGCCCATCGACGGCCGCGCGGCGATGACAATCATTTCGCTGCCGTGCAAACCGTCCGTCATGCGGTCCAGGTCCGCAAAGCCCGTCCCCAATCCGTTCAACACGCCCTTGCGGCTGAAATAATTTTCAATGGTCCCGATGGCCTTGCCCACCAGTTCCTTGACGCCCAGCACGCTGCCCTGCACGCGCGCTTCGCTGATGCGCAGCACGTCGCGCTCCACCTCGTCCATCAGCGCGTCCACGTCGCCCTCGTAATCATAGACCCGCCCGACCACGTCCGTGCAGGTGTGGATCATTTTCCGCAGCAGGAATTTCTCGCGGACGATTTCCAGGTAGTAGGAAAGATTCGCCGCGCTCGGCACGGCGTCCTGCAACTGCGCCAGATAGGCGATGCCGCCGACCTGTTCGAGGAGCTGCTGGTCCTTGAGCCGCTGCTGGACTGTGATGACATCAATCGCCTCGCGCGTGTCGAACATGGTCACGAGCGCCTCGAAGATCGTCTGATGCCGCAGGTCGTAAAAAACGTCCTTGCCGTCCCCCCGGATTTTTTCCAGGCATTCACCCATGCACTCGTTCGGTGAAAGCAGGACGCAGCCCAGCACACCCATCTCAGCCTCGGGCGAATGGGGTGGCAGGCGGTCAACGGTGGGGCCATGCTGTTGCGCGGCTTTCTTTCGGCGCGTTTTTTTCAAGTCGGCGGCAGCCCCGGCGGTCTCGGAAACGGAATCAATCATGGCGCAACAAGAGGGGAGTTCTTCCCCGCAGGCAAAGCTGACTTATTGGTTTTTGATAACACGATCTTCACAGGCGACCGAAAGTACTTCTTGAGGTGAATATCTTCAATGAGTTTCAGTTGGAAACGTGGCCTGGAAATTAACGCTATTCCAGGTAACAGGGGCACCGTTTAATAGGCTGCGGGAAAAGCGGCGGAGGGCCGCCGAAGTCCAAGACGCCGCGCCTGACACGATGTTTGCAAAAATGCGCGAAGCGTCCTGGAGTGCGCCAGCCCTCTGGCGCTCTGCCAGCAGAAAAAGGTCCGCCAAATATCCACTGAGCGTTTGTAAGCCAATCCCAATGTGAACTGCCACAGAAACAAAATGCAAAATGCTGCCACCGGCGATTTTGAATCCCCGGTTGGACACCGGTTGTCCCGACAGCATGATTGGATTTTGACCCCGGCCGATTCACTGACCCAAAACAACCCCGACGATTTGGGGGATCTGGTCCGGATGGATTGATTTGTCTTCAACCAAATGGCGGTCATTTTTCTTCATGCCGAGGATGCGCCGTGCGTCGGCCGGGCTGGCGATGGGGCGCCCGATGGCTTGCGCCACCCGGACGACCCGCTCGATGAGCCGGACGTTGGTGGCCGGGTCGGTTTTTTCCGCGTCCATCCAAAGATTGTCTTCCAGGCCGACGCGCACGTGGCCGCCCATGGCGATGGCCAGATTGTTGACGGGAAATTGAAAACGGCCGATGCCGGCAGCCGACCAGACCGTGCCGGCCGGCAACGCATCCACCATATGGATCAGATTGCGGGCGGAGGCGGCCAATGTGCCCAGCGATCCCAGAAGCAAATTAGCGTAAAACGGGGCCTGAAGGAATTCCCGGGGAATCATGTAATCGCGCACGTAGTCAATCATGCCGATTTCAAAGAATTCCAGTTCCGGCACCACACCGCGTTCCTTCATGGCGGTGGCCAGTTGACAGACAATTTGAGGAGGATTCACCGACGCCGCCGCCGGAAAATTCATGGAACCGGGCGTGAGCGAGGCCAGATCCGGCCGGCAGTCCAGCATGGCGGAGCGTTTGTCAAAATCCGACCAGAGGCGTCCGCTGGTGGATCCGGAAATCAACAAACCGGGACAACTTGAACGAATGCCTTCGATGATCGCCTGATAAATTTCCGGGCGCCACGTAGGCGTGCCGTCCTCACTCCGTGCATGCACGTGAAGAATCGAGGCGCCGGCGTCGGCGCAGCGGCGGGCTTCGGCGACAATCTGCCCGATCGTTATGGGAACCGAGGGATTGTCCGCCGACATGGGCACCATGCCGGTGATGGCGGCATTGATGATCAGCGGTTGTATGGAGGTTTGCATGGCCTATTGAGTTGTTGACGGAGTAATCATTTCCCTTCGATCCCTTCTTTGACGACCTTGGCCGGCACGCCGACCACGAGGACATGGTCCGGCACATCCCTGGTGACCACCGATCCCGCGCCGATGATGCTGTGCGCACCGATTGTAATGCCATCCACGACCGTGGCGCCGATGCCGATGTAGGTTTGCGGCCCGAGGTGACAGTTGCCGGCGATGTTTACGCCAGGTTGAATGGTCACATAATCTTCAATGGTCGTGTGGTGGCCTATCGTCACGCCGCGATTGATCTGCACATAACGTCCGATACGCGTAAAGCCCGCAACAATGCAGCCAATATTCAGGCTTGTTCCCTCCGCCAGAGTGGATTTTTTCGAGACCATGGCGGTGGGGTGAATGAGGGTGGCGAACGGGAAACCCAGTTCCTTGACCTGCTGGACGTAACGGTCGCGGTGGGTGGTGGAAAGGCAACAGATGACGGCGTGCGTCTCGCGCAGCGGCGGAATGTCATCCACCCAATGAATCGGCAGTCCGCCATGGCGTTGGCCACACCGTTGGCGGTCCAGATTTTCCACAAATCCGGTGACTTGAAATTGCGGGAGATCGGAGAAGGCGTCGGCAAACACCAGGGCATACTGGGTGGTGCCGAGTATCAACAACGGTTGCGGGTTCACGGGATCACTCCGTTCAGTTTGCGTAATTTTCGGCGTTGTGTGGCCAGACGGACGTGCCGCAGAAAATGGCCGACTTGGGTAATAACCAGATCGGTGGCCGTCTTGGGCCCGATGCCGACCCAATGACTGGCCAGCACCGCTTGGACGGCAGCAGCTCCCGACGGCCCGAAGTCGGGCCGCGACACTGGAATCAATTCCGGCATGGCATCTGGAGTTTTGCCACCTGGCCCAATCCGCTCAATTTCTTCGCGGCTCGCAGGAGCGTCAGTTCGTGATGGCACAGGTGGGCGGCGGCAGACGTAACCTGACAAATTTTTTCCGGGTCGTCGAGCAGTTTGCAGATGACCTCCGGCATCTCATCCACCGTGGCGGCGATATAATGGACGCCGGCAACCATGGGATGTTCGTCATCCATCGGTTCGCTCACCACCAGCGCCCCACACTTCGCCGCCAGCAGAAAACGAATCCACGCGGGGTTCCAGGAATAATTGTGCAGGCTGACCAGGATACGGGTGCGATTGAGCCATTCACAACGTTGTTCGCCGTGACAGCTGTTCGTCACCTGTGTTAGCGGGACGCCCCTCTCCCCCAGTCGCCTGCTCAATTGTTCGAGCAGGGCCACCCGCCGGCCATATTTTACAGCACCCAGAAAACCGACCGGGATGTCCCGCGACAGTCCCCGATCGCTGCCCATTTCTTCATGCGCGCCAACCGGAATGAAATGCGCGGCGATTCCGCGGTTGGTGAGGAAACGTCGGCGCTGGTTTGTGCTGACCGCGTAATGGTCCAACCACCCTTCCTTGTGGCTGTCCAGAATCCTTCGCCAGTTGGCCATCACCGCGCGGACCTGCACCCAGTCGAAATCGCCGCCGACGCTGCGTTGGATCAGCCGGCTGGTTTTGCGGTAGCCCGGGGCGGAACACTGTTTGTTGGCCCATTCGCGCAGACGGAACAAAGTGCATAATTTTTTCCAACGCGGCATGGCGGCGGCGGACTGGTGCAGCCAGAAACGGTCTCTCCAGCGAGAAGCCTTGAGACCCGCGGCCTCTGCTTCCGGCGGCAGATTCTCCGGCGGCAACGGATCCAGCTGCCATAAGATGGTCGTCGGGCGCTGTGAGCCGCAGTTTTTCAGCCTTCGGCAATACACCGGATAATTGCCGAGGTTGGTCAACAGGAGCAGGACATCCGCCTCAAACCCTGCCGGATCGCCGTCCTGCACCAAGACGTTTGGGAGACCGAGTTGTTGCAGGCAGCGGCAGACGGCCGTCGAAAGTTCCAGATCAAGGGGTACTTTCTTCGATTGAATGGCAACCGCCCAGCGGGTTTGGCTCACTTCACAGAAATATGAATTTCGCCGGAAAGCGTCAAGGCTGGGGAGGATGCGTCCGGCCGCCGGCGATGGGGCTTCGGCGCCGGTTTCAACTTTTTGATTTTTAACTTTGTGTTGCGAACCGAAACAACTTAAAACTTAATGCTCAAAATTAAAAAAGGGATGAATCGCAAGCCATCATTGCTCGTCGTTTTCCTGACGGTCTTCATCGACCTCATCGGTTTCGGAATCGTTGTGCCGCTGGTGCCCATCTTCAGCCGGCATTACGGCGCGGGCGGTTTCGTCATTGGTGCCATCATTGCCTCGTTCTCCGCCATGCAATTCGTCTTCTCGCCGGTTTGGGGAAGATTGTCCGATCGGCATGGTCGCCGGCCGATTTTGCTCATCAGCACCGCCGGCGCGGCGTTTTCCTACGTGCTGTTCGCCATCGGGTCGGGTTTTGAAAATCATTCCATTGCGCTGTGGGTGCTGTTGGTGTCCCGTATCTTTGCCGGCATCTGCGGCGGCAACATCACCGTGGCCCAGGCTTATATCGCCGACATCACGCCGCCGGAAAACCGCTCGAAACGGATGGGGCTCATTGGCATGGCCTTCGGGTTGGGCTTTATTTTTGGTCCTGCGCTCAGCGGCATCGCCTTGAAATTGTTTGGCAGCACCGGCCCGGGCTGGACGGCGGCGGCTCTTTGCGCGGCAAATTTTTGCCTCGCGTTTTTCATCCTGGCTGAAAGTTTGAAACCTGATTCCAGCCAGGCAACCCAACGTCCGCATCTGGCCCAATGGGGGCATACGCTGGCGCAGCCGAAGATCGGCCTGCTCATCCTGATATTTTTCCTGGCAACGTTCGCCTTCAGTTGCTTTGAAAGCACCCTGCCGTTGCTCGTCAGCGACAATTTCAATCTGGGCATCACCGTGGATGAAACCAAACCCGCGACCACGGTCATTGCGCTGTTTGTTTTCTGCGGCATCATCGGCGCCTTTATCCAGGGCGGGGCCATCGGGCGGCTGGTCAAAATGTTCGGCGAACCGAAACTGATTGCGCTGAGTCTGCTCCTGACCGGCATCAGCCTGATTCTCCTGCCGTACATCAAGGGCGAGGGCCAGCTCAAGTGGCTGGCGGTACTGCATGCGACCGACTGGCCATGGATTAAGATGCTTCTGGCGCTGGCCCTCCTGTCGATTGGCTCCGGCCTGACCCGTCCGCCGTTGTTTGGTTTGCTCTCGAATCTCGCCCCCGCGAACGAGCAAGGGGCCACCATCGGAGTGGCGCAAAGTGCCGGAGCGTTGGCCCGCATTGTTGGTCCGCTCTTCGCCGCGATCCTTTACCTGCGCATCGCACCATTGCCTTACGTTTTCTGTGGCGGCCTGTCCATTCTGGCCGCCTTGTTGACGTGGTTGTATCTTTGCCGGAAAGATTCTTCTCCAGTTGGCGTTGCCGGAATTCAACCGCAATAAACTGGATGGTTGGGACATCGCGCTGCAATGTCCCCGCCCGCATAACAGCGGGCGGAATGAATCAAGTTCGCCGCGTAAATTTCTCCTTTCAACACTTGCGCCGCTGAACGCGGCGCTGACGGCGCAGCGCGCCGTCCCCACCCTCCAAAAATGCAGGCGGCGGAATTGACTGCTTCGCACCCAGCTTTGCAGAACAACCCGCCGCCTTTCCACTCACACGAGCAGAATCGTTATTCGCCCGGAGGGGGTCCGTCCGGTGCGCCTTCCGGAGGCGGCATCTGGTCGTCATTCGCTGCGCCGCCGTTTTGTCCGGGCGGTGGCCCCATGTGCGGACGTGCTCCGATGAACTCATCCGGGGTCAGTTTGCCGTCGCCATTCTTGTCCAGTGCTTTCAACGCGGCGGGCGCGTTGGCGATTTCACTGGCGTCAATCACGCCGTCACCGTTCACGTCGAGCGCTTTCAAAATCGCCGGCTGTGGCGGACGGGGTGCATCTTTCGGTGCATTCGCCGGCAACGCCGGCAGGTATTCGTCTGTCGTCAGTTTGCCATCGCCGTTCTTATCCAGAGTCAGCAGCGCGGTGCTGGCATTGGCGATCTCCTTGGCGTCAATCACCCGGTCATGATTGGCGTCCAGCGCGGTAACGAGGGGCAGGGGCGGCGGATGATGATGGCCCGGCCCCGGACCGTTCGGAGGTGGCGTGCCGCTGTCGTCCTGAGCGTTTACGCACAGCGCCGACGCTCCGAGCGCCAGCAGTGCGATGGTGATTTTCATTTTTGTTTTCATGTTCTTTCTTTCTCGGTTGTGTTTATGCCGGGTGCAATCTTCACGCTCACTCTACACGCCGGAACCTTAAGTGAACGTGAAGGTTGAAAATTTGCGGATTAATTTTCCACCCGGATCGGCGTGGTGGCCGGCGCCAGAAACCGTTGGCGACTTCAACCAACCAGTGCTGTGGTGGCAACCCGGGTTGGAGCGGGGGTCAAATCTTCGGGAATCAGACTGTACAGGCAGGTATTGTGCCTCTGGCCGGCCAGCACCAGCCGGTTTCGCAGGATGCCTTCGAACCGCGCGCCGGCTTTTTCTGCCACCCGCCGGCTCGCCGCATTGTGGCTGGGGACCAGGATCTCCAGCCGGTGCAATCCCAATTCCTTGAGTCCAAACTCCGCGATCAACCGTGTGGCTGCCGTGGCCACGCCGCGTCCGGCGCAACTCCGGCGTACCCAGTAACCAATATTCGCGGTCCGATGCGTCTGATCAAGGCGGTTCAATCCGATGCTGCCGAGCAGGGTGCCGGCCTCCAAATCAACCATGGCAAGGTTATATTGTTCTCCCTTTTCCCAGTCAGACCCGCTTTGGGCCACGAACGCCTGGCTGGCCGCCAATGAATAACCCGGGCGGCACCAGGTCATGAACCGGCAAAGTTCCCGGACCGATTCATGCACGGCATCAAACAATTGCGGCGCGTCCGCCGGCTCAAATCGCCGGAGGCCAACCACGTTATTCGTCAAAAATAGCGGTTTCATTGCTGTTTTTCCTGACTCCTCGGCGGTCACTTTAGATGCCCGAACGTTAAGCACAGATTAAGATGGATGTTTTGCCCGTCGGAGTCCAGCCGTTGTCGCATCCTGTCGGAAACTGTTTTGCGGGCGGGCTGCGCGGGTGCATTTCATCCCGGCCGACTAGGGGCCATTGGTGCTTCCCGGAATCCGGAAGGCGACATAATAAAACCCGTTCGACGCTTTTTCGTTCAGATACAGATCGAGCGTGCCGTTGCTGGTCGCCATGAACCTGTTGGTATTGATGGCGCCGGTTTGGGTCAGCGAAAACGGCAGCGCGGCCCAGCCCAGGTTGTTGGTCAGTGATGATGTGTCCCAGTTGGTGATGCCGCTGCCGGCGTTCAGCAACGACGGATTGCCATAAACCTCGTAGCCATAATTCGTGTACGCGGGAACGCTGACCTTGAACCGGTTTGTGCCCCCCGGTCCCGGTACTTGCGTTCCGGCGACAATCAGGCTCCCGCCGTTGGGATACGTGATATCAATCGGCGTGATGCCGACGACAAAATCAAAGTTCGCCGCCACGGCTCCGGTGGTGGAATCCACGGTCGTGTAGGCCAGGTTGACCGCGGCCTGTTGCGTGCTGGTGAGCGAACTGAAAACCGAGTCGTTGGCATTCTGCAGCGACCACGCGGTGGATGTGTTGTCGCCATGGGAATCCGTGACGTAGGCTGTTTCATTCCAGAACAACTGAGTGCAATAACGGCCATATTGGCCGGGCACCGTGACTGCCAGGTGAAAGTGGCGCGCGCGTCCGGTGTACAGGCCGGCCTTGATGGTGCGGAATTTGTACCCGCCGTTGGCGCCGGTGAGAAACTGG
>Ga0265337_1001003_pt1 | contig 14713 bp, 10 predicted proteins | sample 42122metaG_FD_192441 | JGI IMG/M metagenome (GOLD analysis project Ga0265337, IMG submission 192441) | Rhizosphere microbial communities from Carex aquatilis grown in University of Washington, Seatle, WA, United States - 4-21-22 metaG | ecosystem: Host-associated > Plants > Roots > Rhizosphere >... | reverse complement strand
TGCCGGCGCAGTTGATAATGAGTTCCTTCTCTCGCAGGCGATTGCCGAATACCAGTGCCGCCTCGACCTCCGGTTCCAGCGTGAGCTGCGCCTTGCCCCGGTCCATGAAGTCACACCCGCTCACCGTCAGCCCGCCGCTGTGGGCATGGATTGCGGGCGCGGCCTTGTCACGCTGCCCCCAGCCAATGAAATGGCAACTGCTGAAAGTGGTGTGGCCGCTGCCTTCGAGCACGGCATGGCGATCCGTCGTAGGCACGCCCCAGAACCCGCACGCGGTGAACTTCACCGGCCCGCTGTTCGTCTTGGCCACCTCGATCCCCGCCATGAATTGGCAGTTTGCGAACGACACGCCCGCGTGCGACTGGACGCTCTCCACCCGCACCGCCGTCGGCCCAATATCTGAGCCACACTGCGTCAGCAGGCAATTCCCCGGCCCCGCCTGGTTCTGCACGAACTGGAAGCCGATGTGGTAGCCGATGCAGAAGCAGCCGCTCAGGAACTCCCAATCCGTCTTGCCCAGGACAAACGCTACCGCCTCCGCCCGCATGAACTCGTAAAGCTCCCCGTCCCAGCCGCCCCAGAACGACCAGAAGTGGATATTCTCGACCCGCCCCACGTCGTAGCATTGGTCGATGAAGAGCCCCCGGTAAAGCGGTTGGCCGTAAAGGCCCTTGATATAGTGCCGGCCCGCCGGGAAGGTGCCGAAGTCCACCGCCTGGTAGGGATTCACCAGCAGCACATCGAGCAGCGAGATATTGTCCCCCTGCCCGCGCACCGTCCACGGATACGGCACCGGCGGATTCTTCATCTTCTGTTCCGGATAGAAGACGGTCAGGCCGCGCAGGGTGCAACTGGTATGCAGCGTGATGAACGGCTGGCCTTTGGCATCGCCCGCCCCGGCCACGGCGAGCAGTACGCTGCCGCTGTTCTTGGTCCGGGCCGATGGTGCGCGGAATACCCCTTCGAGCATGACGCCCTCCGGCACCTCCAGGTTGCCCTTGATCAAATACCGCCCGCGCGGCACGAATACCGCGCCATTGCCAGTCTCCGCGGCCGCCTTCATGGCCGCGGTGAATGCCGCCGTATTATCCTTCGTGCCGTCCCCCACGGCGCCGAAATCGTGCACGTGCAGGGCCATGGGCGCTGGGCCGGGCCGCGGCGGTTCCGGTTCCGCCGCCGACGCTGGCAGCGCGCCCACGACGGTTTCGGTGGCGGCGGTCAAGCCCAGACATGAAAGCATCCGGCGGCGGGAAATTCTCTGTGATTGCATGCGTTTGCTGACGGGGGTCGGGAGTCTGTTATTCACTGGCGTTCCGTTTTGCGATTATCCGAATCTTAATCCTGATGTCTGCTCAAGCGCGTCAGGCGACATGGTTGGCCTCATTCTGATTGAGGCGACTTGGCGGCTGGCCATGCGAGCAAGACACCTAGCTGGATTGGCGACGTTACCACATCGAAAGGCACGGTCAGGGGCAATAGGGCGTAATAGGCAGGTTCACCCGCGACCTCCACGTTTTGCTCGCTTGCTTTATCCCATTCGACATGGGATTTGGCTTTCCACTCCACAACATGGTTCGTAGCGCACCCGCTGGTTAACAGCAGGCATCCGCCAACAAACAGCAAGCTCAGTCGTCTCATGTCTCCGGCCCTCCCGGCGCCAGCCGGGAATGGGGTTAAGGCAACAAGCGATGGGAACAGACTTGCGCATTTCCATCAAGGAAACATCTGAATCTTCTTTTGAATCGAGTGGCACGGGTCCTGTCCAAACACCTGAGCCTATGAAACGTCAAAAAGAGATTTTAGTTGTGGACGGCGATCCGTCCATGCGCACGATGCTCAAGCGGGTGCTGGCCGAGGAAGGGTACTCCGTGCGGTCCGCCGCCAACGGAGCGGCGGCGCTGCAAATCGCCAATGCCGTGCCGCCCGATCTGGTGCTCCTGGACCTGAAGCTGCGCGATGAGAACGGCTGGGATGTCTTCCGCCGCCTCACCCGGAAATGGCCGTTGCTCCCGGTGGCGGTCGTCACCGCTCGGCCAAACCAACTCTTCACCGCGCTGGCGGCGGGCGTCGGGGCGCTGCTGGAGAAGCCGTTCTACATTCCGAAGTTGGTTCAGACCATTAAACACCTGCTCCGCGAATCGGTCGAAACACGGGCGGCGCGGATGGCGGGCAAAATCGCCCAGTTCCACTACCTGCCAGCTTGGCCGCAGGCCCAGTCCGGCGCCATGGGCGCAACCGGCTGAACCTACCGCTCCTCCCACCAGCGCAGCAGCACTGTCGTCTGTCCTCCGATTTTGGTTTGCCAGGTTAAGCACCCGGGGCTTCGGCCAGCAGTTTCTTCACTGCCTGCTCCACATAATTGGGTTTCAGGCCGACGATGCGCACGGTCCCTTTGCGGTCCACGATGGCATACGTGGGATAATAATGCACCTGCCAGGCCTTTTGGGACGTGAGTTGCGGGTCACGGGCGGTCGGATAGGCGATTCCTCGGGCACTGGCCGTCTGCTCCATTTTCTCCTGGCCCCGGTTCGAAGTGCAGACGCCCACGATAACCAGCCCTTTGTCCTTGTACTTCTTCAGCAGCTCGTTGTTGTGCGGAATGGCAGCCATGCACGGACCGCACCAGGTGGCATAGAAATCCACCACGACCACCTTGCCTTTCATTGCTTCGGGTTTCACCTCGCCATTTACCCAGCCGGCGAGGTCCAGCTTGGGCATCGGTTTGCCTTCCAGCGCCGCGTGCTTGGCCCGCGCCTGAGCGTCTTTGTCCCAGGTCCAATCGTCTGGAAACTCTCCGCCGCGAGCACTCAGGACAAACGCGAAACACAATGCGAATAACCAACCTTGAAGCCTATTCATGAACGATTCGATAACACGGCAGCAGGACTCAGTCAACATCCACTGCATGGCAGGTGTTCACTGACAGGGCCGATTCATGAAGCGCAAGAGGCAGGGGCGCGGCCTCGTCCCCGGCTGCCCAACATTGGAGCCGCCAGCAACCGGGGACGGGCCGTTCCCCGCCCCTTCAATGACTTGGCGCTGGCTCAACGCCCTGGATAGCGCGTGCGCACCGAGTAGAGCGAGGTTCGGGCAGGAATGAAAAGGGTTCGACGGTCAGTTCCTCCGAAAACGAGCTGCAAGGGGCGTTCGGGCACTTCGATGAGGCCGATAGGCTTGCCCGCAGGGCTGTAAACATGGATCTGGCCGGCAGCGATGTACACGTTGCCGCGCGAGTCCACCGCCACACCCTCGCCGCCCTGCTCGGCGAAGAGGCGGAAGTCGCTTAGACTCCCGTCCGCGTTCACGGCGGCAGCCCAGGTGGTGAGATCGGCTTCGTCGGTGACGTAAAACGGCTGCCCTGGGGTGGCTGGCGCGAGGCCGAAGGCTCGGATTTGAGGGCTCGATTTGACGCCCCAACTCACCGCCCCGCTAAGAAAGTCTGCGCCCGCTGGCAAGATCGTGGTGCCGTCAGATGAGACGAAATGGGCAGCCGGGTGCGAGAGCGAATCTCGATTCAGGCGCCAATCGCTGACGGGCAGGAAGAAGGTCTTCTCCGCCCGGGCGGCAACGGCTTGGGGCGGCAACGGCACCATGACTTCTGGCGGCTTGAGGGAATAAACCATGCCTTTCCCCGCGTAGGACACCACCACAAGATTGCCGGCTTGGTCCACCGCCAAGTTGACGGGCTCCGGCAGGGAGTCGCTGACGGGGGAAGGCTGGTGCGACGCGGGGTCCCAACGATAGATGCGCTGGAGGTGCGCGTCCACGAAGTAGAAGTCACCCTGGGGGCCGGCGGCGCCACCCGAAATGTTGTAGAAACCACCGGCGAGCTTTTCCACTTTCGCTCCCCGCGCGACGACCGACGAACGCGGGACAGGCTTGGACCGGGGCGCCGAACCGGAGAGGTCAAGCCAGGCGAACTCGCGCTGGCGGACCTCGATGTTATGGGTCTGGTCGTAAAGAGCGCAATCATAGCTGACTTTGCTGTTGCTGTAGCAGTGCAGGTTGCGAAAACGGATGTCGCGCGAGTTGGACACCTTGATGGCCCAAGAGAAGGGCTGGAACATGCTGATGACGCGGTAAGCGAGGAAGTTGGCGACCGTAATGTCGTGCGAAGAGTCAATCTCCAGCGGCAGGTCAAATCCGCTTTCGCCGCGCTCGGCTTCTGTCTGCAAGGCGTAAAGAGCCCAGTGGGCGGCGTTGCGGAATTGAACCTCGTGGCGGACGTGATGCTCGCTGGACATCTGGTAAACGCGGCCTCCAGTCTCGGTGTCAGAGACGAGCATCCCGGCCTGGGCAAAAGTGGAAGGGGTCCAAATATCGAGGAACGTGCCGCCACCGCCATCGGTGACCCAAAGGCTGGGGTATTGACTGTCCCAGCGGCGATTGGGGTCGGGGTCGGAAGTGTGGTTGCTGTTGTAAGGGCTTTCGCGCGAGCCGTCGGGCTTGGGCGTGCCGTGGCCCCCGAGAAAACGGACGTCGTTCATCATCGAGCCGGCGCCCGCCTTCCAGAGAGCGGCGACTGCGCGCGGGTTTGCGCCGCCGGTGTAGAGGCCGAGGCCGATGAGGATATTGCTCCCTCCTTTGGGCGCTTCGATCAGGGCTTTTGGCGCACCAGCACCCTGATAGCCCTCCGTGCCATCCTGCAGGAGAATCTGCGTCGCCCCGGGGTGCAGACCGATCATCACGCTGTCCGGCCGCAGCCTCAGCGTGTCGTGCACGACGTAGAACCCGGAGGGCAGGTAGAGAGCGCGGTGCGTAGCGATGGCTTTTTGGAGCGCCTCCGTATCATCGGTGGCGCCGTCGCCCTTGGCGCCGAGGTCGTGCACGTTCACCCAGGTGTCTGGCGCCGGCAGCCCGGGCAGATCTGAAGCTGCGAGCGAGGGCAGGGTGCTGAGCGCAGCGGCGTCGAACAAGGTCCTGATCTGTGGAGTGGCCCCGATGTCGGAATAGCAGAGGCCGTGGGAGAAAGTCCTCACCACGTAGGTCTCGGCGGGGGCGGCGAAGTGCTTGCCGCTGTCGCGTAGCGCAGCAAAGACCGGCACCGCGCGGCAGGTGGCCCCCTCCAGGTTGATTTCGTTGCGCGGATTGCTCTCCACCCCGAAGAGAAAGGCCGGGCCGGAGACCTCTTCGAGGCGGGCGTCCTTAACCCAAAGCTCGTCGGCTTTGCCGGGTTCGAGCGCGACGGCCGTCGGCACCCGCAGAAAATGGGGGCGGATGAGCGTGAGACCGGCTTCGCGTTCCAGGATGGCGGCTTCGCGCTGCCCTTCAAAGGAGGAGTCAATCACCGTGAGCTGCCAACCCGGTGAAGGCTTGGACGTCCAGATCCCGTAGCGGCCGCCGAAGAAGTGGACGTCCTCGATCACGTTGCCCGCCTCGTGGATGCCCGCCAGTGCCGAGCCGAGACGGAGGTCCATGTGGGCGAGAAAGCAGTGCTGAGCGTAGCGCGCGCGCACGGCCACCGCCCCCGGGTTTCCGTCCTCGATCTCGATGTCGGTGTTGGAAAGCGCGGAATAAAAGGTGCCAGGATTGGCGTCGGGAACGGCAGGCGGGACGCCCTCCGGGTTGCGGGAGCGGTTGCGCCCGGAGCCGGGGCGCCCTCCGGCGAAGAAGATCATCACCTTTTCTCGAGTGGGCTCTTGAAATCCCTGGGTGTTCGCGCTCAGCACGATGACCGGGCGCGTGGCCCCGTAGCCGATCACGCGGATGCCGGGCCAGATATACAGAGTGTCGTTGATGCGATAGCGCCCTGGCCCGAGGAGCACGATGCCCTGGCCGCCGGTCTCGCGAACGCGATCAATGGCTTGCTGGAGCGCTGTGGTGTCGTCACCGCCAGACGGGCCGGCGACATAGACCGCCCTGGGATCCTCCAGCCGTTGTGGGTAGTACGAGGCTGGGCACGCCGGCACCGCCGCCGCCAGCCAAATCAGAACCACGGCAAGACGCCCCAGCATGGTGGGAATTGGCTCGGCGCAGAGCGACGACCGTCCGCAAGTGAGGGAGCGTTGTCTCCAGGTCTTTCGCATGGGCGCCAGTTTATCCGGATCACCGGAAACGTCAAAAACTGCGATTCGGGACCCGGCCCCGGCCAATTGGTAATTCGAGGCCGGAATTGCGTCACCGTGGCGGACATTATGGCTTTTAGACTTCGCGTTCATATCACCCTGTATAGGTCCACAAAACCTGTTACATGAGTCACAAGCTGTCTCGGCCACTCCAGCCTTCCGGGTTTCAACACTTGAGCGTTTCCACCTTTGTCTCACGGGCCCATTTCAGCATCCCATTTCAGCTTTCAGCTTTTCACCATCGCTCCCCGAGCCTCTAGCCCTCTGGCCGGGCTGGCCGACGAGCCGTCGCCGGTCCTGCTTGAATCCCTCGACCGCTCTAAGGATACTCGCCTCGGATGAACGTCGCCGCCATAACTGAAGCCGACCGCAAGGCCCTGAGCTTTGGGATGACTCTCTCCCTGGGCGTCGGCCTGCTCATGTCCGTCATGAAGGTGGGCGCCTATCTGCTGACCGGGTCGGCGGCCATCTTGAGCGACGCCGCCGAATCGGTGGTGCACATAGCTGCGGTCATCTTCGCCGCCTACAGCCTCAAACTGTCCTACAAGCCGGCGGATGAATCGCATCTCTACGGCCACGCGAAGATCGCCTTCTTCTCCGCTGGCTTCGAGGGCGCGATGATCATCCTCGCCGCCCTCTACATTATTTACGAGTCCGTCCACAAATGGCTGATCGGCCTCAGTCTTGAAAATCTCGGCTTCGGCGTAGTGCTCACCGCGGCGGCGGCGGCCATCAATGGCGCCTTGGGCGCTTATCTCCTCCGGCTGGGTCGGCACAAAAACTCCATCATCCTCCAGGCCAACGGCAAGCATGTGCTGACGGATTGCTGGACCAGCCTGGCCGTGCTCGTCGGGTTAGGCTTGGTACTGGTCACCAAGTGGCTGCCCTTCGACCCGATCTGTGGCATAATCATGGCGTGCAACATCCTTCTCTCGGGCACCGGCCTCATCAAGTCCTCCTTCGCCGGCCTGATGGACAGAGCCGACCCGGAGACCCAGAAGAAGCTGATCGACCTTCTCACCCGCGAGACCGAGATGCACGGCCTGACCTATCACGGTCTGCAGCATCGCAACCTGGGCGATGCGCACCGGGTGGTTGTCCATCTGGTATTCCCCGCCGGCACGTTATTAGCCCAAGCCCACCGCGACGCGACCCGGATCGAACAACTCATCCAGGGATCATTGGAGCCACGCGCCTACGTCACGACCCATCTGGAGAGCGCGTCTGACCACGACGAACTGCATCCCGACGAACGCGCGGAGAAGCCTGTGCCAGCCCCTAAAGCCAGCCCCCGCCCCACCGGGCACTGACCACCGATTACTGATCACCGATCACTGCCCCAGGCGCCCCACCGGCAATCCTGAAGGAATTGTGTAATCCAGCCCAGGGTCGGCCCGTCGTGGGGTAGTGGGGCGACGGGCGTACCCTGGGTTATCGTGTGAAAAAGGCCTCAACCCCGAAAGTCCTTGAATGAAACCAGAGCCTTCATTGTTGCGAGCACCGAAAGCCGAAGACCGTACGAGCCCGCGCGGCTACCGTGGCCGAGACCTTTTATCTCGGCTTTGTTATCGGCAACATTATACTGATGACTGCTTTCCGCTTTCCGCATTTCAGTATTTCAGCGTTTCAGCTTTTCAGAATGGCCCCTTCCTTTTTCCTTTGTTCCTGAACCGATTTGGAATACCCTTCGAGGCGGTGGTGCGGCGCAGCCTATTTTCCGAGCCATGCCGGCAACCGCCGCAACACTGGTTCGCCGACAGAAGCGCATGAGGATATGTTTACAGGCCCGCAGCACACGTGGCCGCTGAGAGGGAATCTCCGCCTCCTTCTAGCTATGCGCACCGAAGCCGATACCTGCCTGAACCTCGCCTTGCAAGAGCTCCAGACGGCGGGCTGGGACAACGAGCCGCATTCCATCGCCGCGCAGCGGTGGTTCGCTCGTAAGCCGGCACGCAGCACTACCACGCATGGTGTCGAGGAAACTGCGGCTGAAATCTTTGACGTAATCAAGGGTGCGTAACGAGGAAACCATGATTCGCAAGATCCTCAAACTTCAGAACGTCGGCCTTCTTCAAGATGCCACGCAGAACGGCGCGGTTGATCTCGCGCAAGTGACAGCGATTTACGCGGACAATGGACGCGGCAAGTCAACTCTGGCGGCGATCCTGCGCGCATGTCAACTTGGTGATGCGGGACGACTCCGTGCGTGGAAAACAATCGACGCAATCAATGGGCCGGAGGTAAAGCTGCTCCTTCGGACAGGCAGCCATGTCGAGTTCACCACGAATACATGGACTACAACACTACCAGACATCGTGGTCTTCGACTCTGAGTTTGTTGAGCAGAACGTCTACTCGGGGTTTGAGGTCCGTGCGGACCAGCGCCAATCTTTGCTTGAATTTGCGCTAGGCAGCCAAACCGTCCAACTGAAACAGCAGATCGACCAACTCACGAAGGACATCGGGACGCAAACGGGGAAGAAAACTCAGGCGGAGAAGACTCTCACTGGCTTCGCCCCGCCTTACACGGTCGCTCAGTTTATCGCGCTTCAGGCTCTGCTGGATGCACAGCAGCAAATTGACGCGCTGCAGAAACGGATCGAAGCTGCGAAGAACGTGCAGCAGTTGGCGGCTCGCAAAGATCCCATCGAGCTGGCTGTCATTCAGTTCGAGGTGTCTCCTGTCTTTGCCGTCCTCAAGACGCAGATTCAGGATGTGGAGGAAGCGGCAGAGGCGGTGGTCAAGGCCCATCTCACCAAACACAACTCCAAAGACTTCGAAGACTGGGTCAGTCGTGGCCAAAAGTATCTGAGTAGCGCTGACTGTCCATTCTGCGGACAGGGCATTGCCGGCCTCGATTTGATCAACGCTTATCGTTCCCATTTTAACAAAGCCTACGCGGACTTGAAGCGGCAGGTCGCCGGACTCGAAGCGCAGGTCGCAAAAGGACTCGCTGACTCCAAAGTCGAGGCGGCTGTCTCTACCGTTGCCACGAATACGGCGCGAATCGAAGCATGGAAGGACCAACTCAACCTCACTGCTCCGACGCTGGACGGCGCGGCTCTGGCCGCTGCAATCCAACAGGTACGAGAGAAGTTACTCTATTTGGTCGCGCTGAAGCAGATAACCCCGTTAGAGCTAGTGGGCACTCACGCCGACGCCGATGCGGCGACGATCATCCTCGCCTCAATCAGCCAGGCAATCACCACCTACAACTCTGGCATTATGGCAATCGTTGGAAACCTTGCGGCGTTCAAGAAGCAATTGGCTGCTGAGGACACGACAACCCTTAAGGCCGGCGTGAAGAAACTGGAGGCTTTACAGAAGCGTGAGTTGTCCGCCGTAACGGCAGCGGTAGCCGAGTACCGAACGGCGGATGTGGAGCGGAAGCGGCTGGATGACGAAAAGACGGAGGCCCGCAAGCAACTCGACGCATTGATGCAGGTGACGCTCGAGCAGTATCAGACAACTATCAACGAACTCCTCACGACCTTTGGCGCTGAGTTCTCGATTGAGCAACTCAAGCCAACATATCTTGGCGGCGGTGAGCCCCGCACTGAATACGGTCTTAAGGTGCGCAACAAGTCGGTAAAGCTCGGTAGCCGTGCAGACATGACGACGGGATGCAGCTTCGCTACGACTCTCAGCGATTCCGACAAGAGAACGCTGGCTTTCGCATTCTTCCTAGCACGGCTCAAGGCCGACCCAAACCTTGCGGGCAAACTGGTTGTCCTAGATGACCCCGTTTCAAGTCTCGACCGAAATCGCAGGCATCAGAGCATCCGGCTGATTGCGAGCCTTGCGCGCGATTGTCGCCAGGTGCTTGTCCTCTCACACGACGCCTACTTCGTTCGTGAGTTGAGAGAGCGGTTGTCCGATCAAAAGCCGACGCCAATCCTGCCGAGTATCATCTCGATTAAGCGAGTTCAGCACGGCTACTCTGCCTTCGCGCCATGCGACATCGACGACGTTTGTTCATCTGACTACTATCGCCACCATCGGCTCGTGGCCGACTACGCGGACGGCAAATCCACGGCGAACGCTCGCGATGTGGCGAAGGCTATTCGTCCACTCTTGGAGGGGTACTACCACCGCAGATTCCCCGGAAGGATTCCTCGCAAGCTGATGTTCGGGCAGATAATCGCTCTTGCGGCACAAGCTCAGCCTTGCGGCCCGCTTGCATACTTGCAGCCGATTCTCAAGGAGATGAGCGAGGTCAACGATTACGCAAGCCAGTTTCATCACGACACCAATCCGGGCTACGAAACTGTTCCTGTTGTGGATGGGGAACTACTTGGCTTTGCGAAGAGTGCATTGAAACTCATTTACCAAAACGGCTGACACTATTCCCAAACCTTCATTGATACGAAAATCCGTTGCCCAATCCACCACTGCGCACTCCCTTGAGGGGCTCCCGAAATCTGCGCGGCACATAATGTGCAAGGACAAGGGGTGAAGCGGGATCGCTAGAGGCTGAGGGCTAAATGCTAGGACACGTTGAATGAGCAACCACAAGATTTGAAACCGAGAACAAAGGCGTTTCTCCGCCCATGATGACCCTCCGCCAACTCGCCGCCGAACCTCCCACGCTGCCGATGCGGACGGCATGGTATCTGACCGACCTGGCTGAAGCGCGCGGCAAACAGGAATTGTTCACCCGTCAATCACCCCAAAGACTCAAGGTGCTGCGTGAGCATGCTCTCATCGAGAGCGCCATTTCCTCCAATCGCATCGAAGGCGTCGAGGTGGATAAGTCCCGGGTGGGCACGCTCATCTTCGGAAAGCCTGCCCTGCGCGACCGCGACGAGGAGGAGGTGCGCGGTTACCGCGACGCCCTGAAACTCATCCACGAGAATGGCGCGAAATTGCCTATCACCGAAGCCACTATCAAAAAACTTGACAAGCTCTGCCGCGGCGAAATCTGGGACGCGGGCCGATACAAGGAAAAGGACGTGGACATCATCCAGACCTACGCCGATGGCCGCAGCCGGATCCGATTCAAGACCGTCCCCGCCAGGCAGACGCCCAAAGCGATGGCAGAAACGGTTGAACTCTGGCAACGCGGCGTCCGGGAGAAATGGGTTCACCCCCTCGTCCTCGCCGCGGCGTTGAATCTCGATTTCCTGTGCATTCATCCGTTTCGGGATGGCAATGGCCGCGTCTCGCGGTTGCTGTTTTTGCTCGCTTGCTACCATTGCGGGATCGAAGCCGGACGCTACGTGAGCCTCGAGCGCCTCATCGAACAGGACAAAGAGCGCTACTACGAAGTTCTCGAACAAAGTTCCCAACGCTGGCACGAGGGCAAACACGACCCGTGGCCGACAATGAATTTCCTTTTGTTCATCCTCACTCAGGCTTGCAAGGAGTTCGAGCAGCGCGTCGGGCAGGTCAAAGCTCCGCGCGGCGCAAAGGCGGAACTCGTGCTCGCGGCCATCCGTCAGGAGCTGGGCGACTTCCGCCTCGCTGACATTGAACGCGCGTGTCCCGGCGTGGGCCGCGAATGGATTCGCACTTTGCTGGCCGGTTTGAAAGCGGCGGGCGAGGTCTCCTGCCAGGCGAAAGGCCCGGCGGCGCGCTGGCGCCACTTGGGGAGTAAGGGTATTAAGCCGTGAGTGAGGGTAGTAATGAGGGTATTAAGCCCGAAGTCTAACGGCCGGAGAGGAAGAATGAGCAGCCGCATACGGCGATGGACGCTCCCGTTGTCCAGAGGTTGCTGTCTGGGTTAGGTCTTGCTCGGGAGACGTGTTCTGCCACGATTCCCCCATGAATCAAGCTGGAAGCATCTCCAGGTTGTCATGCCCCATTCTCACTCTCCGTTGGCTCGCGCCTGCCTGGGCCGAGGCTTTGGCCCGGGGGTTCGGGCTTATGATTGCGCTTGCGGCGGCGGGAGCGGAGCGGCCAACCATTGAAGTGACGGCCCCCAATACGGTCATCACCCAGTCCTGCCGGGTGGTGATCCCGCCGGGCGCAGTCATCCGGGACGTCAACGAGCAAGGGGTCATTCGGGTTGGCGCACCGAACATTGAGATCGAATTTGTCAAGGGCTCGGTCCTCCGCGGCTCGTCGGCGGACACGCGGCCCGACGAATACAAAGGCTACGGCATCCGGGTGAGCGGATACGCCGGCGTCACCGTCCGCGGCGCGCGGATCAGCGGGTTCTGGTGCGGCCTCTGGGCGACGAACGCCAACGGCCTTGTGCTTGAGGGCCTTGACGTTTCCGACAACCGGCGGGCCTGCCTGAAGTCCACGCCGGTGGCCGAGGATGAAGGGGATTGGCTCTTCGGCCACAATAACGACCAGCACGAATGGCTCAAGAACTACGGCGCGGCGCTTTATATTGAAGATTCCACCGGCGTGACCGTGCGCGATTCGCGGGTCTGGCACGGTCAGAATGCGCTGTGCCTGGACCGCGTCGCGGCATCGAGGGTCTATGACAATGACTTCTCATTCAACTCCGGCTGGGGGATCGCTTTGTGGCGGTGCGGGCGCAACGTCATCAGCCGTAACGCGGTTGACTTCTGCGTCCGCGGATACAGTCATGGGGTGTACAACCGCGGGCAGGACTCGGCGGGGATCTTCGCGTTCGAGCAGAATAACGAGAACGTCTTTGCGGAGAATTCCGTGACGCACGGCGGCGACGGTTTCTTTGGCTTTGCCGGTCGCGAGGCCCTGGGGGAGACCGGCGAGCATCCCGTGGAATGGTACAAGCGTCGCGGCAACACCGACAACCTGCTGGTCGGGAACGATTTCTCGTATGCGGCGGCGCACGGGATTGAAAATACGTTCTCTTTTGGTAACAAGTATTTGAAGAATCGGATCGTGGGCAACGCTATCTGTGGGATCTGGGCGGGCTACTCGCGCGAGACCCTCATCGCCGGCAACGACTTCGCAGGCAACGGTGAGAGGGGTTATGGGCTCGAACGGGGTGGCGTGAACATCGATCACGGTGGCGACAACCTGATCCTTCACAATTCGTTCGTGACGAACCAGTGCGGGGTTCACCTCTGGGGCGGAGCCAACCCCGACTTTGAAAAGAAGAACTGGGCCAAGGCGAACGGTTACGCCTCGACGGGCTCGGTGATCGCCGACAACACTTTCGACGGCGACAGCGTCGCGTTCCACTTCCGCGGTCCGGGACAGGTGGCGCTTGGGCGGAATAAGCTGGTGGGCGTGGGCAAAGAAATGATTGCCGAGCCCAGTTACCAGGTGATGCGCGACGACCAGTGGGCCGTCGAGCCGCTGGCGGTGCCCGAGCACAAGGTCTTCGGCAGGGAGCACCCGGTAGGCGCTCGGCCGGAACTCCGTGGCCGGCAGAACATCATCATGACCGAGTGGGGTCCCTGGGACCATGTGGCGCCGCTGGTGCGGCTCGTCACGTCCGCCGGCGGAATGGCGCGCTTTGAAGTCTTGAAAGCGCCCTTGGCGGATGTGCGGGTGGAAGCCGTGGGTGACCAGGTGCGCGCGGTGCTGGCCCCGGTTCCCGGTAAGGCTGACGAATCGCAGGTCACCGTCAGCGCCGTGGAGCCGGGAGTGCGCCCCTATGCGCTCAAGGTTCAGGCGGCGGGAAAGCCGCTGGCCGAGATGAAGGGGACCCTGCTCGCCACTAAGTGGCAGACGACCTTCTTCAAGTGGCCCACGAATACTGACCCGCGCAAGGACCTCGCGGGCTACCGCAAGCTGGCCCAAGGCCCCACAGCGGTCTCCGCGGAACTTGAGGAGCTTTCGATGCGTTACGGGATGCGCGGGCCCAGTGAATTGGGCATTTCGGATAAAGTCACCACCGCCAAGCTCGGCCAGGACCACTTCGGCATGATCGCCCGGACGCGCCTGCCCCTGGCGAAAGGGAACTGGGAATTGGCCACGTTAAGCGACGACGGGGTCCGTGTCAGCGTCGATGGCAAGCCGGTCATCGAGAATTGGACCTGGCATGGGCCCACGCGTGACTTGGGCACCCTGGAGCTCGCAGCCGACCAGACCGTGGAGATCGTAGTTGAGCACTTCCAGATCGACGGCTACGCGGTCTTGGAGTTCTCGCTCTCCCCACAGGAGAAGCCCGGGCCCGCGAAGCAGGTCGGCCATTAAAGGCCGGGCAAAGCCATCCAAAGCCACATAAAAGCCTCCTCAAAGCGTGTTGATAGGCAACCGATTGCGACTCCGATGCGACCCCAAAGCCACCCTAATGCGTCCCCAAGGCTACCCCAAAGCTACCCCAAAGCTACCCCAAAGCCTGGAGAGTCGCCCGTTGGGACAATACACAATAAGAGGAGTAAGTCCGAAGCTCGAAGTTCAGAGTCCGAACCGGGCGCCGGCGTAGCGCGAGAAACCTCAAGACCCATGAAGCCATCAGAGTGGCGCGGTGAACGGCCAGAATTCTCTGGACGCAACCCGCCGCGGCATTAACCTGAATTCGGACCGCACTATCTTAAAGCTATGAACCGAAGACAATTCATCCAAAACACCTCGTTCCTCGCCGCCAGCGCGATGCTCGGCTCAGTGAGCGGAGCGGCGGAGGCCGATTTCCCGGTGGTCCGCGTCGCCGAAGCCAAGCGCAAGTTCAAGAGCCGCGCTGTGGAGCGGACGATCGAAACCATCAAGGCCCGCATCGGCAACAAGGAGCTGGCCTGGTTGTTTGAGAATTGCTTCCCGAAC